>Ga0134126_10005214_pt1 | contig 16239 bp, 15 predicted proteins | sample KB31752_FD_96881 | JGI IMG/M metagenome (GOLD analysis project Ga0134126, IMG submission 96881) | Terrestrial soil microbial communities with excess Nitrogen fertilizer from Kellogg Biological Station, Michigan, USA - KB3-175-2 | ecosystem: Environmental > Terrestrial > Soil > Unclassified ...
CTCCAAGGCTTTTTATAAAAGCTGGTATTTACCTGCAAAAAACATATGGACGTACAGAATATACTACCCTCGTGCCAACTTATGAGATAAAATATAAAGCCAAACATTCCTCTTATATTTTAGGAAACCTGGAAGGAAATGATAATCACGGATACATTGAACCAATTTATAATTATAGGCTAATTGTTACTGAAAGGCAGGAAAACGGGTTTCAAATGTTGGTGGATACAAAAAATTATTCTCACGATCTTTTTATAAATTGGAGAGTTGCCATTGTTCCGGGCGATGATTTTAAAGAGCAATTCGATATTGGTTATGTTTCCAAAATAAAAATTATCAATAATGGAAAATTTGAATTTAACGTACCCATTCAATTTCTTTATTCTCATAAAGGCGGCCAGTACGATGTATTGAATACTCCTCTTAGCTCGCTTACTAATTCAGCCCTTGGTGCTTCAGCTACTTATAACGTAAACCACAAACTATTACAGAAAATTGTTTTTGAAAATTATTACGTAAATTATAAAGATATCTCGGGCCAGAAATTACAGCCCTTTAAGGAAGGTAATGCATTCCTATCGCATCTTCTATTCCAATTTAAAAATGTAGGCATCGACCTGCGCTATTGGGATGGAAGTGGTTTTATAGGCCCTCGCGGGGGTGCTTTATTTCAATCTGTATCAGCAAAATACCCTGGCCTTGTAGAAAAAGAGCGCAAACTGCTTATTGCCAGTTTTATATTTGATAAACAGATTTATAAAAATGTAGATTTTGATTTCAGGTTCCTCCCTTATAAAGATTTTATTGAGAAAATCTCAAGTGGCACAGGGCTTGAATATTCTTTTGAAATGTACTTAAAATACAATCTAAAAGTAAACATCACAAAGTTTAAAAATTCACTTCAGTTTTAAGTATAAGCTCAAGCTAAAATAATTGTTAGGAAATTTATAATGTGAAATAAGTATAAATCCCTAAATTTGAAAATATGTAGCCCCGGCTATAAGCTTTAATCACAAATTTTTTTAAACTATAAACCCACTACCATGGCAAAAATGTTAACAGCCTATTGCATGAAAACGAAAGAGAAAAATGTGCCCATGCAGGATGCAGTAATTACTAAAACTTCCCGCGGCGGATATATGGCGCAGGGCAACGATGGAAAAGGCAATAAAATGACCACAATGCTTAGCGAAGCAAATGCCCTTCAGGCAGTAAAAGATGGTGTTGCTAAAAAAAGCTGGTAAAGGCTTATCCAAATCATTATTAAAGCGGTACAGTTTAAAAAAATTGTGCCGCTTTCTTTTATATATTAAAGTGCAAAGTATTTCATAGTACTTTTTATGATTCTAATTCCCTACCATTATTAATTATTGAAACCCAATGCTTTTTTGAACTAAAAATATCCAATTTCATAAATTACGTTATTACTTTAAATTTTTTTCATTAATCCGCGAATTTTTAATCTGCCTGGCAAAAAATGAAAATCATTCTTAATTATTGCTTTACTGTTGATCAAGTTGTTTTCTAATCGTCTTATTATAAGTAAGGATGTTGAAAATGACCTGAATTTTATTTTTATTTTTAGGTAAAAAAAATATTTTTTTTGGTAAGGCTAAATAAGTTAGTATATTTACCTAAATAAATTAGCTTAATATGTCACAAGCAGGACAAAATCTAAAATACCTTCGGAAACTTCGTGGCTGGACCCAGGAAGAATTTTCCAATAAATTAGGAATCAAGCGTTCCCTTCTCGGGGCTTATGAAGAGCAAAGAGCAGACCCGCGGCTGGATGTTTTGGAAGACCTTAGCGAAATTTTTAAAGTTTCGTTAGACGAACTTTTACTGCATGACCTGAGTGAATCGAAAGGCTCAGGTTACCTTGCAAAAAGAAGGCAGTTGAAAATGATGAATGCAGACAGGAACCTCATTCACTTTGTTCCCGTTAAAGCCGCAGCTGGTTACCTCGCAGGTTATGCAGATAGTGAATTTATTGATGAACTCAATACTTTTACTTTGCCAATGCTCACAGGTGGAAGCTACCGTGCATTTGAAATTATAGGAGATAGCATGATTCCAACTCCTAGCGGAAGTGTGATCGTTGGAGAAAAAGTAGACAATCTGGACAGTGTAAAAAATAATGCAGCATATATTGTCGTAAGCAAAAATGAAGGAATTGTTTATAAACGTATTGTAAAAAATAATAAGAATAAAAATAAATTAACCCTTGTGAGTGACAACCCTGCATATCAACCTTACCAGGTACATGCGGCTGATGTTTTGGAAATGTGGCAGGCACAGGCTATTATCAATAAAGTTACGCAACAACAGAGATGGGACGTGGATTCTTTGGTAAACCTGGTAAGTAATCTTCAGGACCAGGTAAGCACCTTGAAGAAAAAAATGAATTAGCTAATGTTTTGTGGATATTAAAATATTCGGTATCATGCAAAGAATAGTGTTTAATAACAACTACGAATTTTATATATCATTTCATCAACAAAATTTTTAATCATGATTAAGTTACAAATTATCGGCCACCTTGGAGCAGATTGTACAACAAATGAGGTAAGCGGGAAAAACGTAATCAATTTCCCTGTTGCCCATTCAGAAAAATATAAAGACAACCAGGGAAATTTGGTTGAAAAAACAATTTGGGTAAAATGCGCTTACTGGACAGACAGCACAGCAATTGCACAATATCTTAAAAAAGGCCAGTTGGTATATGCAGAAGGGAATCCCGAAGCGGAAGGCTATCTTAATAAAGACAACCAAAATGCGGCTTCTTTAAAAATGACTGTATTTAGGATACAATTATTAGGAAGTAAAAATGATAACCAGGAAGGAAATAACCAGCAAAATAATAATTATCAATCAGCGCCGCCATCATCAGGTTCAAAAGAAAGAAAATCTGTCACGGCGGTTGAAGAAGAACCTGCAGACGATTTACCGTTTTAATATATTATGGTGTTGTTCTTTTTAATTAAGCAGCCTGTTGTTTTGGGCTGCTTTTTTTTATAGAAAAAAGGGCAACATCTCTGTTGCCCAAATTCTTAGGTTCTTCAATAATAACTTAAAACTGGTGGCCTTTCAATAAAATTTTGAACCTCAAATAGATCATAAATATTGGTAGGTAATTCTTAGGCTATTGGATCGAAATAAATTCTTTCAATTTTCATTATTTCATCTACAATAAGGCAAAAATGCTGCCAAAAAAGTAAAATGACATAAGTATGTAATTATTAAATACTTATATAAATTACTATAACTAATCTATTGTAAAAATAAGTCTAAAACTATTGAAATGAACCTTTTTTCATTACTATATTAGTTTCAATGAAGAAATGATATTTTCAATTTTTTCATCCAATTTTTTCTGAATTTTATCAAAATCAGAAATGTTTTCCAGTAGAGAATGTACGCTGAAATAAAACTTTATTTTAGGTTCCGTTCCACTTGGCCTGGCAGAAATTTTACTGCCATCTTCAGTAATAAACTGCAAAACATTACTTTTAGGCAAATCGATTTTTTTAGATTCGCCGGTTAACAAATTCCTTTTCACCTGCAATTGGTAATCTAATAATTCCACTACATTGCTTCCTGCAATTTCCTTTGGTGGATTATCGCGGTAGCCCTTCATCATTTCTGCAATTTCTTTTGAGCCGTTCATTCCTTTTTTGGTTAAGGAAATTAATTTTTCGTAATAAAATCCATACTTAACGTACAGTTCCATTAGTTTTTCAAATAGAGTATGGCCTTTTTGCTTTTCCACTGCAGCTATTTCACAGACCATTGCTACTGCGCTTATAGCGTCTTTATCACGGACCATATCGCCTATCATTAATCCAAAACTTTCTTCGCCTCCCACTACGTAATTTTCTGTGCCTTCTTTTTCCCTTATTAATTCGGCAATCCATTTAAAACCCGTAAGAACATTATAACAATTTATATTGCTCTTCTCAGCAATCTTATCAATCATATCAGTGGTAACGATTGTTTTTACGATCATATCATTGGGCCTGGCAATTCCATTATTTTTCCTGGCTTCTATAATATAATTGAATACAATCAGCGCAGTTTGGTTGCCGTTTAAAAGAACCCATTCACCATGATTGTCTTTTACTCCAACTCCCACCCTGTCTGCATCAGGATCAGTTCCTAATAAAATATCGGCATCTATCTCTTTGGCTTTTTTTAACCCAATGCTCATCGTTTCTTTCTCTTCGGGATTCGGATAAGTTACAGTGGGAAAATTTCCATCGGGAGTAGATTGTTCCTGCACAATATGTACATTATCAAACCCATAAGCAGCAAGGGCTTTGGGTACTAACATTATACCTGTTCCATGAATCGGCGTATAAACTATTTTAAGATCATGTTGTTTAATACAATCTTCCGGATTGATGCTAAGGCTTTTTACCATTTTCAAATAAGCTTCGTCCATATTCTCACCTATCAGATTAATATTGTCCGGATTTCCTTTCCATTTTACATCATCAATATTTTTAATTTTTTCAACCTCGGCAATTACGTTTTTATCATGCGGAGGCACGAGTTGGCCACCATCGTTCCAATAAGCTTTATAACCATTGTATTCCTTCGGATTATGCGAAGCCGTAATCACCAATCCACCCTGGCATTGTAAAGTCCGGATTGCGAAACTCAACTCAGGCGTTGGCCTTATTGATTCGAATAAAAAAACTTTTATACCATTTGCAGAAAAAATATCGGCGGCGATTTCGGCAAATTTCCGGCTGTTATTCCTTACATCATGCGCAATGGCTACTTTTACTTCCGGAAATGATTTATTTAAATAATTTGCATAGCCCTGAGTAGCCATTCCAACTGTATATTTATTCATCCTGTTGGTTCCTACTCCCATAAGCCCACGCAGCCCGCCAGTTCCAAATTCTAGTTCTTGGTAAAAAGCGTCTTCTAATTGAGAAGGATCATCTTTTTGTAAATCTTTTATTGCTCGTTTTGTCGGCTCATCATAATCTCCGGAAAGCCATTCGTTAATTCTATTTTCTGTTTTTGTATCCATGATATATTTTTTACGATTTAAAGATATTCTTTTTTGTGTTTATTTTTATTTGCTAAATCTCATTACCCTTATTTTTGTCAAATGGATTTATCTTTTCAAAGAAAAGCATTCATCATTTTTTTTGCTATTTTATTTTTGCCGGCTTTCTCACTATCCACATTTTCACAAATTACCTTTCACCAAGCTAAACCTACAAAGAATAATCCTGTTCAATCAAAAACTAAATTATCTAACTTTTCTGAAACAGCATTTGTAGATACTTTTAAAACTTATCCCTATAATAAAAAAAGAATTCACCTGGTAACTGCTGCTAATATTGTTGGATATGGAGGTACACTAATAGGATTAAATGCGCTTTGGTATGCAAAATACCCGAGGTCGCCCTTTCATTTTTTTAATGATGATAATGAATGGGAGCAAATGGATAAAATCGGCCATATTTACAGTGCTTATGCAGAAAGCCGGGCAAGCATGGAAATGTGTAGGTGGGCAGGTTTATCCAGAAAAAAAAGCATCTGGATAGGAGGTTTAAGCGGCGTAGCTTATCAATCTATTATCGAAGTGCTTGATGGATTTTCTTCTCAGTATGGTTTTAGCCCCGGAGATTTTGCAGCCAACTTAATTGGTTCTTCCTTATTTATTTCACAACAGCTTGCCTGGAACGAAGAAAAAATGCAGTTGAAATTTTCATTTCATCGTAAGAGTTATGGATCTCCCGAATTAGATACGCGGGCTGATAATCTTTATGGCAATACTGAAATTGAAAGGTTTATTAAAGATTATAACGGCCAATCCTATTGGCTAAGCGCTAATCTTAAATCTTTTTTCCCGGATTCAAAATTACCGGCCTGGTTAAATCTTTCTATTGGTTATGGAGCTGAAGGAATGTTCGGTGGAATAAAAAACATTGGTTATGACGACAATGGAAATATTATTTTTAACCGCACTGATATCAAGCGTTACCGTCAATGGTACCTTTCGCCTGACGTAGATTTTACAAAAATAAAAACGAATAAAAAAGGAATAAAAATCCTCCTTTTTGTATTGAATACTTTAAAATTCCCCGCGCCAACGCTAGAATATTCTAATGGAAAACTTAAAGGGCATTGGATAGCTTTTTAAATGAAAATTCAATTCTGAAAGTGAATTAAACAGTAAACGAACAAATAGTTAAGATTTTTATTTTAAGGCTGAAAGAATTGATTGAATAAAAAAAACCGGCGTTTCCACCGGTTTTTAATCAAATTTATTTTTTATTTTAATTTTTAATTTTTAGTTGCTTCAGCAATTTGCTTTTCACCAATTACTATTTCCAATGCCTTAACTGTTTCATCTATATACAAATCGCTTCCAATAGATTTTAAAAATTGATTTTGCATTTTCATTTTAGAACTATCACCCGAGATTGCTATTGAATCCGGAGCAAGGGTTTTTGGATCCAGGTTAACAGGGGATTTTGAATAGTCGTCTAATTTTACAGACGCATCCTGGATATTCTTTTGCATCTGTTTGTACTTTACAATGTTCAAAGGTGTTTCTTCGTCCCTGTATTTATCCAAAAGGCTTACTTGCTCTTTAATACCTTTAAAATCTGCATTTTTATTTATTCCGGAGTTAATAGTTTCTACTGCTGAAGCATAGCTATACCCTGGATTCCATGGCGTATAATTAGCTTTGGGTATCTGGTCCCATGCTAAAGCATCTGGATTGTCTTTTTCACGCAACTTAGCGTTTTCTAACCTGTCCGGAATAATTATATCCGGAGTAACTCCTCTTAATTGAGTGGCGCCTCCATTAATTCTATAAAATTTCCTGAATGTTAATTTCACATCTCCTAATCCTTCTGCGGGGCGAGAAAAAAATGGATTTTCTGATTGAGGATCGAGAGAAATGCTTCTTTGTACTGTTCCTTTACCATAAGTGGAACTTCCTATAATAATACCACGATGATAATCCTGGATCGCAGCTGCAAAAATTTCGGAAGCCGAAGCACTGAGCTCATCAACCATTACAGCTAATGGCCCGCTATATAAAACTTCTTTATCTTTATCTTCTAAAACACTTGGAGCACCCTCGCGGCCTTTTACCTGAACAACAGGCCCACCTTTTATAAACAATCCTACCATATCCACTACATCCGAAAGTGAACCTCCACCATTTCCTCTGAGGTCAATTACAATTCCTTCCACGTGAGCCGCTTTTAATTTTTCAACTTCTATAGCAACATCAGTCGAAGAGCGCCTTCCGGAGGGATCATCAAAATTTGCATAGAATTCTGGTAAAAAAATATACCCGATTTTATGCCCGTTGTTGCTTAATACAGCGCTTCTGGCAAATGTGGCATCCAAAGAAATTTTATCTCTCGCAATTGGTACCACTTTAACAGAACCATCTGCTTTTTTTAAAGTAAGTTTTACAATAGACCCTCTTGTTTCTCCCCGAATTAGCTTAACTGCATCGGTAACTGAGTATCCAGTAACATCTACCGGGGTTCCATCGCCCTGTGCAACTTTCATAATTTCATCTCCCGGAGTTATAAGGCCAGATTTCCAGGCGGGCATTCCTGTTATAAGGTCACCTATTAATATTTTACCATCTTTTGGTACCAACTGAGCACCAATTCCATAAAATGTTCCACTTAGCATTTCATCAAAACTCCTTTTATCAACCGGCGCAAAATAGCTGGTGTGAGGGTCCATACTAGTGGTAATATCATTAACAAAAGTGCTAAATAATTCATCAGTAGAATTATGGTTTTTTAAAGTTTCAAAATAACGGTCCATTTGCCTGGCAACAATAGTTATTGCCTCACGCTGCAATGTTGAGTCAGCCTTATATACTGAATCTTTACTGGAATCTCTCTCATTCTGCAGGTCTATATACCGCCCAAGAACGAGGTATTTTAAACGTTTTCTACCATAATCATTTCTTTCCGCAACCGTTGTAGGATACGTTCTTTTATCGCCATCAGTTTGTAGGTATTCGTCTTTGTTGAAATCAAACGTGTGCTTTAATATTTCTTTATATGAAGCTGCTACTTCGTCAACTCTTTTAAGATAGACATTACTTACTGCATAAAATGACTCAAGGGGTGCACCATGAATTTCATCGTCTATCTTGTCTTGATATTTTTTAAAGCCGTCAATATCCGACTGCAAAAAAATATATTTATCGGGATCAAGGTCATTTTCATATTTTTTTAAAACTTCCTCTGAAAATTTATCGTCAATTTTCTTGGGGTTATAATGCCCCTCTTCCAAAACAATCCCTACATTTTGCAATATTTTTTCATATTTTGTTTTTGGGTCGTTTGAATCACTTCTCCCTTTCACTCCGTATCCTATAAATAGACCAACTAAGATTAAAATAAGAAGTACGGGTATAAATTTTTTACTCATAATAAAACTGATTATTGGGTTCATACGTAAAAGTAACAAAGATTAAAATTGTACTTTAAAATTACATGATTGAATTAACAAAGGTTTCTGTAAAAGTATAGACGGTTTTCCGGACACTATTATTGTAATAATTAAAAAGTAAAACCCACCTGGAAGTGGGCTTTTTTGGGGTGGATGATGGGGCTCGAACCCACGACCCTCAGAATCACAATCTGATGCTCTAACCAACTGAGCTACAACCACCGTTTTTAAGGAAGGCAAAATTAAATTAAAAATCCAATCTAAAAAAAAGAAGGTTAGGATGAAAATCTAACGGTATAACCGGTTAAACTGGGCTATTGGAATTTTGAAATTCAAAATAAAAAAGGCATTATTTATTGCTTTACTGTATCATCTTCCTTTTGTGTTTCCTTAAAAACATCATCAACAATATTCACCATCCTTTTTTTCACTTCAAGAGCCTTCCTAATTTTATCTTCTAATATTTGGGTAGAATCCCCGATGTCTTTTATAATTAATAAATCCGGATTTTGGAACGAAAAAACAGAACTAAGTTTATTTACCGATTCGTTCGTCAGGTTATTCAATAGTACTACAATATCGTAATGCCTTTGTTGAAATAGTTTGATTGCCGTTTCATCATCCACAGTGGCCGAGCTTTCCCATTCAGGATTTTCGTTAATAAAACGGGATAACTTTTGTATCAAAACCGGGCTACGCCCAATAGTTAATATTTGTATCTTTTCCATAATAATTTTTTAAAATAAAAAATAACGATTTCAAATTACTTTTAAAAAGCCATCGGGACTTCCATTAATAAAAATTCCGCATCGCTATCAGCTTTAATATTTATTTTATCAGTTTCCCAAATTCCATATCCATCACGTTTATTTAATTGCTGGCCATCAACGGTTATATCGCCATTCAAATCAAAAATATACAACCCATTTCCAGTTTTCTTAAAATGATATTCAGCACTAAAATCTTTGTCGAATTTACCTAAATGAAACCAGGCATTTTGATAAATCCAAACACCTTCATCATCGGGATCAGGCGAAAGTATTTGTTGTAATTTATTATGCCTTTCGTTTTCATTTAAAGAAACCTGGCCATACCGGGGAGAAACATTTCTTTTATTGGGGAAAATCCAAATCTGTAAAAATTTTACAGGCACATCCTTATTCTTATTGTATTCGCTATGCTGTATGCCAGTGCCTGCGCTCATTACCTGTATGTCGCCTTGTTTGATAACAGTTGTATTCCCCATACTATCTTTATGTTCTAAATCTCCTTCCAGGGGAATTGAAATGATTTCCATATTATCATGCGGATGCGTTCCGAATCCCATACCCCGGCTTACTATATCATCATTTAATACGCGCAACGCGCCAAAATGAACTCTTTCAGGATTATTATAGTTTGCAAAACTAAAAGTATGATAACTATTCAGCCAGCCATGATCGGCATGGCCCCGTGTATTCGCTTTGTGAAGAATTGTTTTTGCCATTATTTGTTTGTTTACTGTTTATAATTTTTTGGTTACACAAAGTTGATACAATTATAAATTTTCAACAATGACATAAGCTAAGAATAAACCTTGATATAGGTTAACGGAAATTGTAGCTTTTAAAAAGTTTTCTGTTATCGTAAATTCAATAAATTAATGGCCAGTAAACCAATAAAAAACAACAATTTTTATTTTATGATTTTATCTCCATTACCAATTCAATAAGCACTCCATTAGTTTCTTTTGGATGAAGGAAACAAACCATTTTATTATCAGCCCCAGGCTTTGGCTTTTCATTTAATAAAATAAAACCTGCGTTGGCTAAACGGTTCATTTCGGATTCAATATCTTCTACTTCAAAAGCAATATGATGAATTCCTTCTCCTTTCTTTTGAATAAATTTATTAATAACGCTTTCTTCAGAATTTGCTTCCAGCAACTCAATTTTATTTTCGCCTAACGCAAAAAATGCAGTGTTTACCTGTTCACTTTTTACTAATTCTGTTTTATAACAATTAGTATTTAATAACTTTTCAAAAATGGGAATTGAAATTGATAATTGCTTTACTGCAATTCCAACGTGTTCAATTTTTTTCATAAAAATTTTTTCAAATTTAAGTTAAACCTTTTCTTTAGTAAAAATGAACTCTGAACCGTTTAAAGTAATTTTGTTCAAAAAAATTAATGTTGCATTTTCCAATTTACCTTGATAATAACGCAACCACCCCGGTGGATCCCCGCGTATTGGAAAACATGATACCCTTTTTTACAAAATATTTCGGTAATGCCGCAAGCCACAGCCATTCTTTTGGCTGGGAAGCTGAAGAAGCTGTAGAAATCGCAAGAGAACAACTGGCTCATTTAATTAATGCTGAACCCAATGAAATTATTTTTACGTCAGGAGCCACTGAATCGGATAATCTTGCATTGAAAGGAGTTTTTGAAATGTATTCTACAAAAGGAAATCACATTATAACTGCCAAAACAGAACACAAAGCAGTTTTGGATTCCTGCAAGCATCTTGAAAAATTTGGCGCGGAGGCCACTTACCTTAATGTGGATGCTGAAGGTTTAATTGACATTAACGAGTTGAAAAATTCAATCAAACCTGCAACGATTTTAATTTGCATCATGTATGCCAACAATGAAATTGGCGTTATTCAACCTATAAAGGAAATAAGTGAAATTGCTAAAGAGAAAGGAATTCCTTTTTTTTCAGATGCTACCCAGGCCGTCGGTAAAGTTCCGGTTGATGTAATCAAAGACGGGATAGATTTAATGGCTTTCTCTGCCCACAAAATATATGGCCCAAAAGGAGTTGGGGCATTGTATGTTCGTAGAAAAAACCCGCGCGTAAAAATCTCTGCGCAAATGGATGGCGGTGGCCACGAGAAAGGCATGAGAAGCGGAACCTTAAATGTTCCGTCCATTGTTGGATTTGGAAAAGCTTGCGAATTATGTGAAAAGGAAATGTATAAAGATGCTGAAACCACTGAACGATTGCGGAATAAGTTGGAAAGCGGATTATTAAATATAAAAGGAACCCAAATTAATGGAAGCAGAACGAAACGGTTACCCAACACAACCAATATAAGTTTTAAAGATTTTGACAGCACAGATATTATGATGAAACTTAGTAAGAATATTGCTTTAAGTTCCGGATCGGCCTGCACTTCTGCCACACAAAGCCCTTCATTCGTTTTGAAAGCTTTAGGTTTAAGCGATAAAATGGCGCTTGCTTCTTTAAGGTTTGGCCTGGGCAGGTTTACAACAGAAGAAGAAATAGATTATACCATTTTGCAATTGGCTAATCTGAAAATGTGAAAATTTGGCGATTCATTTATTCTGTAATATTAAATATGTAATTTTGTTATGAGGCGTTCTTAAAAAAATTTAAAAAAAAGGATTAAAGAATGATTTATATTAGTGATAAAGCCAAAGACAGAGTGAAGAAAATAATGGAAGAAAATAATTATTCTTCCAATGAGTATTTTTTGAGGGTCAGCGTCCAAAGTGGCGGCTGCTCAGGCTTAAGCTATAAAATGGATTTTGAAAATGAATTAAAACCTAAAGACCAGGAATTTGAAGACAAAGGAATTAAGCTGGTAACTGACCTTAAAAGTTTTTTGTATTTGGTAAATACCACTCTTGATTTTAGTGATGGATTAAATGGAAAAGGATTTTATTTTAATAATCCAAATGCCAGCAGAAGTTGCGCGTGTGGTGAAAGTTTTAGTGTTTAATTTATTAATTACATATAAAGGATGGCTTATTTTAAGCCATCCTTTTTTATTTGATTAAATACCAATAAAAATCCCCTTTTTAGGGGGGATTTTTGCAGTTCGTTTCGGTAAAGGTTCAGTTCGTTTTGATACAAATATTAAAATTAAAAAACATTGGAAAGATTGCTTTTCTAATAATAATTCCTCAAATTTTTTAAATAAAGTTAGGATTAAAAACAAGCATAAAAATTACCGAGCAATACATTAATGGTTAAAAAGACAAACTTGTATTTAAAAACGCTGCTTTATTTAAATTTATTTTATAAAAAATAAATAAATTATAATTTTTGATACGTTCTTATGGATTTTTTTTATTTATTCATAGTTTAATGTCCAATTATTAATTATTTTTCTTCCCTTAAATTGCATCTTTTTATTTACACCGGATGATATCAATTGCCAAAAAAGAGTTATACCAATTTTTTAGTAGCCTGTTAGGCTATATAACCATCATATTATTTTTGCTGGTTAATGCTTTATATCTTTTTGTTTTAAAAGACAGTAACATCTTCGATTTTGGCTATGCCACATTAAGCGCTTTTTTTGATTTGGCACCTTGGGTATTCATTTTTTTAATTCCGGCTTTAGGCATGCGAAGCTTCGCCGACGAATTTAAATCGGGCACTTTTGAAACCTTAAAAACAAGCCCACTTACAAAATGGCAAATCGTTTTAGGGAAATATGTTGCAATAATAGCAGTGATATTTGTAGCATTAATTCCTACACTACTTTATGTCATAACCATTCAATCTTTATCATCCACATCCGACATTGATAGTGGCGCTATTGCAGGTTCTTATATCGGATTGTTACTTCTGGCGTCTGTTTTTGCGGCCATCACTACATGGTGTTCCAGCCTGACTTCAAATGCCGTTATTGCTTTTTTAGTAAGCTGCTTTGCCTGTATTGTTTTGTATTTTGGTTTCAGCGCAATTAGTAAGCTACCAATGTTTACGGGCAACGCAGATTATTATATTGAAATGCTTGGCATAGATTTTCACTATCAAAGTATCAGCCGGGGAGTAATAGATACGCGTGATGTAATTTATTTTTTCAGCCTTATATTTCTTTTTCTTTCTGCCACTCAAAAAAATTTAAATAAAAAATAATAGCCATCATAAATGAAATTTTCTTCAAATAAAAAATGGTGGTGGCTTATAATAATTGCGGCCGTTATTTTGATAAATTACGTGGCTTCAATTTTTCACAAACGGATTGACCTTACCAACGAAAAAAGATTTACCATTTCAAATCCTGTAAAAAAAATTTTAAAGAATGTAGATCAGAAAATGGAAATCTATCTATTTCTAAGAGGGGATATTCCTGCAGGATTCAAAAAATTATCTGTTTCTGCCCAGGAACTTTTGCAGGAGTTTAAAGAATATTCCAACGGAAATATCCATTATACAATAATATCGGCTGATGAAAAGATGCCAGGCACAGAAAGAAGCTACGCTGATACGCTTTCTTCCTTAGGAATTGTTCCTATCAATTTAAAAGTTCAATTAAAAGAAGGTGAGCAATCGCAATATATTTATCCGGCAGCTCTCGTAAATTATCAAAATAAATTTCAACCTGTAAACTTATATTCCGGTTCCAATAATTTTATCACTCCGCCAGAACTTAATAGCGCAGAGGCTTTACTGGAATTTAATTTTGCAGATGCAATCGAAAAAATAACTAATACTAATAAACCGATGGTAGCCTATGCCGTAGGAAATGGCGAGCCAACCGGGCCAAATGTTTATGACCTTGTTGAAAATGTGCTCAAAAAAAATTATCAGCTTTTTATGATGGACCTGTCAAAAGAGCCGGTTATTCCTGATACTTTTAAACTCCTGATAATGGTAAAGCCTTCTCTTACTTTTTCAGAAGATGAAAAAGTTAAGATTGACCAATATGTAATGCATGGCGGGAAATTGCTTTGTTTTATTGACCGCCTGAACGCCGAAGTTGATAGCCTTCAAATGAAAAATGAAGTAATTGCTTATGACAGGAATTTAGGCTTAGAAGATCTTTTCTTCAAATTTGGTATCCGGATTAATCCAGACCTTTTAATGGACCTTCAATGTGATTTCTTACCTTTTGATGTAAATGGTAAAAATCAATTTCAATATTTGCACTGGAATTATTTTCCATTATTTGAGTCAAAACAAAATAGCGTAATCAATAAAAACCTCGGGCTTGTTGAAGGCAAATTTGTAAATACAATAGATACAGTAAGCTCGCCGGGAATTAAAAAAACAATCTTGCTGAGCTCTTCAGCTAATTCAAGAACTATTGAAACGCCGGCTTTAATTAGCGGCGCCGAAAACCGGAACGCTACTGTTGATGCTGCTTTTAATAAAAAAGATTTAATCACTGGCGTTTTATTGGAAGGAAAATTTACCTCTTTATTTAAGAATCGAATCAGCCGCCAGCAAATGGATTCTTTAGAATTTTATGGCTCTCCTTTTCAAAGCAGCAATATTGAAAAGAACGAAATGATCATCGTTTCTGATGGCGACATTGTTTTAAATGGCACTTACAAAGGCCAGCTTCTACCTATGGGAGTAAATCCATATACAGTAGGAACTCAGTATGAATACCAGTTTGCCAACAGGCAATTTGTAGATAATTGCATTGAATATTTAGTAAATAATGCAGGCCTGAGCGAGGCTAAATCAAAAGACTACAAGCTTCGTTTGCTTGACCCTAAAAAAACAAGTGAACAGCGTGGATTTTGGGAATTATTAAATCTTATTTTACCAGTATTTCTAATCATCATTTTTGGATTAGCCTATCAGGTAATCAGAAAAAAGAAATATGCAACTGGTATTAAAAAGTAATGAATGCTTTATAGTGGACGAACTAATAAGCGTGATTTATATTTTATTTAATTTATAATTCTGTAAAATAAAAATCTTACTTAAAAGTTGCTTTACTGTTAACCAATTTACAACTCAACTATTTCTTGCTCTACATTTTTTATTTTTGGGCGTAAGAAAAAATACAAATAATGACACCAACCGAATGGAGTTACCTTATTTTTTTAATTGTGTTGGTGCTTGCTGTAATTTTTGACCTGGGGTTATTAAGCAAAAAGGGGAAAACAATTTCGATAAAGCAAGCCTTTATCCAGACTGTATTTTGGGTCACTTTAGGGCTTTCTTTTTTTATTTTTGTCTGGTTCGAAGATGGCCGTACAGCCAGCCTCGAATATATCAGCGCCTACCTGATGGAATGGGGATTGAGCATTGATAACATTTTTGTATTCATTCTTATTTTTTCATACTTCAATATAGCGCCCATTCATACCAACAGGGTTTTACTTCTCGGAATTTTATTGGCCATTGTTTTACGCGTAATTTTTATTACCGCCGGCATAGTTTTAATTAGTAAGTTTTTCTGGATATTGTATATTTTTGGTGGCTTATTAGTTTATACCGGGTTTAAAATGTTTTTTGCAAATACAGAAGAAGAATTCGATCCCGCAAATAATAATATTTATAAAGTTTTACAAAAAATGTTGCCCCTTGTACAGGATAATAGCAGCGGAAAATTTACTCAAAGAATAAATGGCAAGAAACACTACACGCTTTTATTTGTAGTAATGATAATGCTTGCAATTACGGATGTTCTTTTTGCTTTCGATTCTATCCCGGCGGTTTTTGCCATTACTCAAAATAAAATGGTAATTTATACTTCTAATATTTTTGCCGTCCTGGGATTACGGTCTTTATTTTTTTTATTAAAAAATTCAGTAGAAAAATTCAAATATTTAAAAGAAGGAATTGCGATAATTTTAATTTTTATAGGTATAAAAATGCTTATTGGATATTTTGGAATTCATTTACATATCTCTATTTCCCTTTTGGTGATCGTGCTTTGCCTCAGCCTTTCAGTTTTATATTCTATTTATAAAAACAAACAAAATAATTGAACGCAAAAATAAATTATACAATCATTGAAATTGCCAAAATCTGCGGCGGAAATTGGAAAAGTAAGAATGCTTCAAACTTTTTACTAAAG
>Ga0134126_10005215_pt1 | contig 16239 bp, 11 predicted proteins | sample KB31752_FD_96881 | JGI IMG/M metagenome (GOLD analysis project Ga0134126, IMG submission 96881) | Terrestrial soil microbial communities with excess Nitrogen fertilizer from Kellogg Biological Station, Michigan, USA - KB3-175-2 | ecosystem: Environmental > Terrestrial > Soil > Unclassified ...
CCTGATAATTCAGCATCTTATAATGTGTTTGTTATTAATGGGGGGCAGAATGGCCTTATTAAACAGCCGGTACTTGAATGTTTCACCGGTGCCTGGTGTGGGTATTGCCCCAATGGTCATTTGTCACTTAAAAATGTGGAAGAAGCTAACCCTTACGTTATACCAATGGATTATCATTGGGACGATCTAATGGCTATTCCCACGTCAACTAATTTATCAAATGTGTCCATTTTCAATCCAGGCTTCCCTGGTATTATGGTTGATAGAAAAAAATATGATCTGTTTACAACAGTCGCAATCAGCAATTACGGTGTCAATGATAACCCGTATTTAGATCAGAACGTTGCTGCTGATGAAAATAACAGCGCAAGCATACCTGTATCATTGAATATTCTTACTAAGAGCTGGGATCCGGATAAAAGGACAATTAGTTTTACCGTAACAGGCACATTTGCTGATTATGCCGGTGGTGATATCCGCTTAAATGCATTTATTGTTGAAGATAGTTTAAGAGGCCCGGATGTTGAATCAATAGAAGGTGGCGCCCTGGGCTGGGATCAGCATAACTATTACAGTTCGGCAGATGGCGGTGGTGCTGCCGGTAGCCAAAGCTCTTTATATAATGAGCCTTACAAGATAGTTGGCTATGTACACAACGGGGTTGTAAGACAAGCTTTAACAGGTGACTGGGGTATAAATATTAATGGTTTATCAGGCGCCAATCAGATAATCACACCTAATACTACTTTTACAAAAACCTTTACAACAACTTTACCAGCACAGGTAAACGTTGATTATTCTAAAACGGTAAAAACACCTGATGCTACCGATTTCCACAGCACCTACCCGGGTTGGGGTTATAATAAACCTAATTCCATCAGGCTTGTAGCATATATTTCTAATTACAATGCCACTGATCCTACATACGATGAGATACTTAATGGAACCCAGCAGCCTCTTCTTGGCTGGAGCACGGGTATTGCTAAGTACAACTCTAATGTGGACAAGATCAGCATGTACCCGAACCCTGCTGCAAACAGCGCTACGATAGATTATACCTTGGCTAAAGCTACAGACCTTACCATTGAGGTATATAACGTGATGGGCCAGAAAATGCAAACCGTACTTGCCGGCACCCAAGCGGCCGGCCTGCATACCATGAGCATAGATGCTACCCACTTGAGCAACGGGCTGTACTTTGTAAGCTTTACCAGCAACGGTACGCGCACCACCAAACAACTCATGATTCGGAAATAAAATTTCTTTTTCATACAAGTATTTAAAGTTTTAAAAGAGAAAGCCCCCTGGAAACAAGGGGCTTTCTCTTTATATATCAGTCAACAGATAAAGTCAACAGTCATCAGTAACGAGAGTTTGATAATATACTTCGCGCCTTAGTGCTTTTGCGAGAGGTTTATCGGCAACGTCAACAGTCATCATTCAACAGTCAACAGTCAACAGTCATCAGTAACGAGTGTTTGCGCCAGCAATTTGTACAACTTGTCCCGACTTTTTCGGGATTTGCATATTTGCACAACTTGTCCCGACCTTCTCGGGATTTGCATATTCATGTGATATCCTTTGTGCCTTCGCACCTTAGTGGCCAATAAACTTTCCTTAGCGCCTGTGGCAATAAAAAACCGGTAAAGAAATTGAATCCTCACCGGCTTTTAAATGTATTGAAAAATCAAAAAAACCTTATTCCCCTGCTGCGGCTGCAAGAAGCCAGAGGATAAAGAATACAATGGCTATTACCAGTATCACTACCCCTATTTCCCAGAAAATGGCGCCAAGTGTGCCAAAGCCAAGGGCGAGTAAAATGATACCGACAATAAGGCAGGTTAGTGCCAGGCCTAGCCAGCTTTCCGTATGGCTGGTTTTAGAATAAGAAGTAACCTCGTTATTTGAACCGAGGTTTCTAATGGTGTTAGCCTGTTTCAGGATTTGTTTCACAGCTTTTTTGGGCAACATATTTGCCATTAAGCTATGCCCCATTTTGCCTGTATGGGTCATTTGTTTCATGTCGTTACCAGTGGAAGGTAACGTGGATACGTTGTTTTCCATTGCTGGTTTTGGTGATGGGGCTTTTACCATCGCCACGGTCCCTGAGCTTGTCGAAACCCCGGTGGTTGGGCCTGTCGAAACCCTGGCAACTGTACTTGTCGAAGGCAGCATTTGCACATTAGCGAGTTTATTGGTTTGAGGGATGGAAGAAGTAAGTTCCCTGCTGCATGAGCTAAATAAAAACAAAGCTACGATTGCGATTGCACTGATCTTTTGGTACGAAATTTTCATATTTTATTAATTAAGGTTCAGGTAGTAGAACACACTAATATTCTTATTGTTCAGCAGGGGCTGTAATTAGAGTTGGGGTTGCCTTCGACAGGCTCAGACAGCGGGATTTCGACAGGCTCAGGCACCAGGGTTTCGACAAGCTCAACCACCGGCCCTGCCGGGTAATGTTATTAAGTTAAGCATTTAAATGACTGTAACAATTTTTTATTTTTAGTCCCGTAGCGACGGCATATTGGTAGAAAATTGTGATCCAACAGTTTTAGCGTGCCATAGGCATGACATATTTCTTTTATCCAAGAGAAAAATGCCATCCCTACGGGATTCTAAAAAGCTTGCTGGCTTAATTTCTACCAATATATCATCCCTACTGGATTTGAGTCATTGAATCACAGCAAATGCTTCCTAAACTTAATGACATTGCCCGCTGGGGTTGCTTGCCGAAACTATCTCCTCATAAGCCATTTTTCAGGGTCAAGCTTTTCATCCGGAGCCTTCCATATCTCAAGCTCTATCTGCGGTTCCCCGGTTATTTTGTCAACCCCCACCGTGCCGATCTCCTGCTTTACAGATAGTTTTTCACCGGTATGGACGATCACTTTATCAAGGTTTGAATAAACGGTAAAATAATTTCCGTGGTTCACGATGACCGCATTGTTGGCGCCCGGAATGGTAATAACTGCGGTAACCTTTCCTCCAAAAACACACCTTGCTTTTGATCCTTCAGGGGTTTTAATCACCACACCGTTGCAGTTCACGGTTACGCTGGCAAGGGTAGGGTGCTCGTGTACACCAAAATGCTCAATGATAGCGCCATTATCTACAGGCCAGGGAAGCCTGGAACGGTTTTCTGCAAAGCGGGCCGAAAGTTCAGCCATTTCCGGAGTGGGCGCAAGTTCGGGCTGGTTCTTTGTTGTGCGCCTGTTTTCTTTTTCGGCATGGGTGGTTTTATTGCCTGCACGTGCTTTTCTATTTGATTCCGCTATTTCTTTGGCAATAATGTTCCTGATTGCTTTGTCTAACTTCTTTGCTACCCGCTGTTGTTCTGCAAGTTGCCTGCGTATTTTTTTCTCATCACCCTGGAGCCGGTGCATCAGTTGGTTTTGTTCCTGTTTATTGCTTTCCAATGATTTTTCTTCATCATCAAGGCTGGCAAGGACTTCTTTTTTAGACGCTTCCTCTGTTTTCAGGTCTGCAATTCCGCTTGCAAGCGAAGCTTCTGTTTTTTCAATAAGTTCCACCTGCTCTTCGCGGTAAGAGGTGTAGAACCTGACAAATTCCACGCGCTTCAGGGCTTCATTAAATGAATGGGCTGCAAAAACAAAAGAAACCGTATTTACCGACCTTCGGTTTTTATACATATAGTACAACAGTTTCGCGTAGTCTTTTTTAAGGTTGTCCACATCACTGTCCAGCGCACTTACGATATCGCTCTCTTCGGCAATATGCAAAGTGATGGCATTAAGCTGGTTTTGCAGGGTATTTATGAGGCTCTGCCGCTGCCTGATAAGTTCATTGAGGTCCGATAAATAAGCCAGGGTTTTTCGTTCTTTCGCCCCCGTTTCTGATAACCTCTTTTTTAAAGCTGAAATCTCCTGCTCTTTCTGTTTTCGCTGTTGTTCCAGTTCGCCGCGGCTTTGCGCGGTTGTATTGTCGCTTGCTATAAAGAGCAAAACAGAAAACAGGAATAAACTACTGAGCCTTAGTATAAGACGCGGGTATCTGGAAAGGTGCATCCTCATTTTTGGAAAGACTGTAGCCACTAACGTCCAAAGTTATATGAATTTTGTCCGGTGTGTGTATTTCCACATCAATTTTATTAGGAAGGTACTGGTCTCCGGTAGGCTTAAAGTTGCTGTAATTAATAACAACATATTCCCGGGTATTCTTTTCATAACGGTATTGGAGCATCCGTAGAATGGATTTGTCTATTACGATTGTTTCTTTATAAAGGGGTGTCTGGTTTTCAATATGGTATTCACCCTTTAAGGTCGTAAACTTACTGTTATCATCAATCCCGAAAGGAGGCGCCCCTAAAAGGATGTTCTGTACAGAATGAAAGTTAAGGCTGTTCATGCCCAGGATTTTATCTATATCCTGGATGGCAAGCACTGAATAATTTCTTTGCAGGCGGTTCAAAATAATCGCGCTGTCGGTATTAAATAGAATCCGCACCGCTTCTATCATTTTGGTGGCCGATGCCCAGATAACGCTGTCTTTTCGGTTGCGGATGGCGAGGTTCGCTGTGATATCAGATGAACCGTCGTCATAATCCATTACAGCATCGGTTACCAGCCAGGAATAGTTTTGGGGGTGGTTTTCAAGTTGTTTTTTTAAGGATGGAATGTCAGTTGCAGCAGATTCATTGGCTGCGACACCGGACTGGCGGACTTTAATGGCCGCGCAGGACGACAATATAAGGGCTGATAGAACTGAAAAGATGAAAGCCTGTCTATTCAACGATTTTTTGATTTGCTATTTTCCTGTCCAACGCCGGTGAGTCATCGCCGTACTGTTTGGCGTATTTCCAGTATTCCAAAGCTTTCTCAACATTCCCAAGTTTATATTCCACGTCCCCGTAATGTTCATTTACGTCCGCGCTTTGCTTGTCAGCTTCAAGGGACTGGCTGATGTATTTGGCCGCCTCTTCGTATTTTCCCTCCTTGTACAATATGTAGCCGTAAGTATCTAAATAAGAAGCATTTGTTGGTTCTTTTTCAAGTGATTTTTTAGACATGGCCTCTGCTTTGTCAAGTTTCTCATTCCTCACTGATAAATAATAGGCATAATTATTCAGGGCCAGCGCGTTGTCCGGGTCCTTGTCAAGGACTTTTTCAAAATACATATCCGATTTTGTGTAATCATTCAGCCTGTAATATGCCTCGGCCAGGTTATTATAGAAATCTATTTCAAGGCTATTGTTATCTGCCACCTGGTCCACTCCGGATTCCAGCACATCCGCGGCTTTTTTATAATTTTTCAACTGGAGGTTTGATACGCCATCCATAAAATACACAAATGGCTGGCTTGGAAACAGTTCAAGCGCTTTATCGCTTTCGTCTGCAAGGGCTTTATAATCTTTCAATTCGCCTTCGCATACCAGCAACTGCTGCCATACCGCGAAAATATCTTTTTTCGTTTCAAGTGATTTGCGGTACTGTACCCTGGCCGAATCATAATTTTTGTCAAGATAGAAAACATCTCCATATATCGCATGTGCTTTGGCCTCTGAGGGGTGGGTAGCCACCATTATTTTTGCCAGGGTATAGGTTTCTGTTTTGTCCTCTTCATCCTTGTTTGGCTGCATCAGGTAGTCGTTGTATAAAATGCTTACTTTGTTATCAATAGACAACTTCGGGTTGCCAAATGCTTTTTTCAGCATGTCGAAAGCCGCGGCATGGTCACCTTTCTTGTAATAAAATTCTGCAAGGGCAAGCTGGGTCTCGCCATCATTGGGATTCTTTGCCAAAAGGGTATTATAAACCTCGAGGGCCTTCGCTTCTTTACCCGCTTTCAACCAGGTTTCGGCAAGCAGCTGGTAATAACTGGGTTCACCGGGATTTTTTTCAATAAGCGTATTTAAAATATCTACGGCCTTATCATATTTCCCTTCTGCGGTATATAATTTTACTTTCTCAAGGGCGACTTCACCTACTACCCCGAAAGTTTTCTCAATCTTATCATATTCTTTAATAGCCTCGGCAGTGTTGCCTGCTGCTTCATAAATGGCAGCCAGCCTTAGATAATACTCCATATTGCCCGGTTCAATGCCAATCAATCTCTGGTACAGGTCTGCGGCTTTGTCCCATTTCTTTTCAAAGCGATAAATATCAGACAGTTGCAGCATGTACCATTTGTTCGCATCCTTGTCTATGCCCACTGCCTTTTCCGAGGCTTTTTCCGCATCCTCAATTTTATTCAGCTGCACATCGGCATTGGCTATTTCATAATAAGCAGATGCAGAATTGTTGTCAGTTTTGGCAGCCTGCTCATAATATTGCAAAGCCTTTTCATAATTGCCGGCAACTTTTTCACGCTCTCCATCAAAATAATATTCGTCAAACTCATGCTGTTTTAATTCTGAAAGGCCTGTACTAAGTGAGTTAGGGTTATTGTTCTCGTCTTTGCTTTTTGAAAGCCTCTGGCCTGAACTACAGGAAGCAAGCACGGAAAGCGATGCCAGAAGGAATACGTAAAAAATAGTATTGTTTTTCATTCTTTTATAGGAGTACAGGGTATATAGCAATCTCTTTGCCAAATATTGTTTATATGAACAATGCAAACCGCATTTGAGTTTGGTTTATTACTTCACCTCTGAATAATCGCCCAGGTTCACCGATTCTTTTTTGCCCTCATATACACTGAAATTTCCGTTCATGGCGCCCTCCAGGTTTGCATTCAAAACCCTGGCATTGCTCATTATAATGCTGTTTGCAATGAGTGATGATTCAATAATGCTGTTATCCCCTACCGATGCAAAAGGCCCTACGATGGAATTTTTAATAACGACCCCTTTGCCGATATAGCTTGGCTCTATGATGATGGAAGATACTATTGAAGCGTCTTCAGGTATTTTTTCCAGGCTCTCGTCCATTTCGAGGACCGTTTTATTGGTTGATACGGTAGCATCCTTATTACCGCAATCAAGCCAATGAGAAACGGAGGCAGTTTTAAACCTGGAGCCTTTACTTTTCATATTGGTGAGTGCATCGGTAAGCTGGTATTCACCGTTCACCATGCTATGGTTGTCAACCAGCGACTGGAGTTCCTGCCGTAGATAAGCGCCGTCCCTGAAATAATATATCCCAATAATAGCCTCATCTGAAACAAATTCCTTTGGTTTTTCCCAGAACTGTTTCACAACCCCGTCCTTGTCTTTTTCTACCACCCCAAACGCGGAAGGGTTTTCAATTTTATGGGTCCAGATAATGCCGTCTTCTTCGGTGTTTATGGTAAAATCGGCATAAAACAGCGTATCTGCAAAGGCAACAATAACATGCCCATCCAAAGCAGGCCACGCGCATAATATCGCATGGGCTGTGCCAAGGGGTTCATTCTGATAGAATATAGAGCCCTTTGCGCCCACTTTTTTTGCAATGGCCAGAAGGTTATCTTCCACGGCTTTGCCAAAATCGCCGACCACGAAGGCGATCTCATCAATTTTTTCATCGCATACTGCTGCCAGGCCTTCCACCAGCCTGTAAACTATGGGTTTGCCTCCAACAGGAATCATAGGTTTAGGCACGGTAAGGGTATGCGGGCGCATTCTTTTGCCCATGCCCGCCATCGGGATAATAATCTTCATCTTTTAACGGAATTAACTAAAAAAGGTCAAAGGTAGAGAATTAGGAATTAGGAATTACTTCGCTGCTATCTCAACAACGTCAATGTTCCTTTAAAGAAATGAAAATGTCCTGTAATGTCCTGAACATTTACCTGGTATAGATAAACTCCCTCCGGCACCTGGACTCCCTTAAAAGTACCATTCCAGCCTGCCGTGGTATCAGGAGATCCGGAAGGGAACGAAAGATCAGCGCTGTAACTGTATATATGCGCGCCCCACCGATTGTAAATGCTGACAATATAGCTTTTAATGCCTGTACCGCTGATGTTGAAGAGCTCATTGGTACCGTTGCCATCAGGGCTAAAGGCGTTGGGGATATAGATGTTTATTGAATGGTCAATAGTTTTAATATAGGCGTAGGCGGTGTCGTTCGGGCAGCCTTCAAGTCCGTATGCCACAAGCATAATCTTGTATTCCTCACTGTCAGCATAGGCATAAACGGGCGAAACGATACGGCTGCTGTCCCCGTTTCCGAAATTCCATAAATAAGAAGACGCAAACGTGGATTTATTCATAAAGCTGACAGGCGTGGTTACCTGCACAGGGCTTTTTGGCTTAAAATCAAACGCCGCCACTGCCGGCGGCACAACCCTTATATAAATACTATCGTATGCAGGGACAGGTGTGCAATTATCATTTAATTCAACAATATACCAACCACTTTTATAGATATTTGCCGGGACAGAATCCCCAGTTAAACCACCCGGCTGCCACGAAAATTGATATTGGGCATTGTTGCCACCCTGGCCTTTGGCAAACAAGTATATGTTCTTTCCATAACATCCGAAAGTATCTGAGGCCATGGAACTTACCTGCAAAGGTGGCCGTGTTTTAATAATAACTTTTGGAGTATCGCGGCAATTATGATTGTCAGTCACTGCAAGCCTGTAGAATTGTGAATCAGGTATTATGATAACAGGGTTGGGAATGGTATCCGAAGAAAGGAAATCCGAAGGAATCCATTTATATTTAACCCCACCAGCTCCCTGCATGGTATAAGGTTGGTTATGGCAGATCAGGGTATCAGGGCCGGCTGAAGATTTGGGAAGAGAATAGTGGCTTAACTGAATGGTATCTACATTAGGGCAGACTGTTGTTTCTGCAATTCTTAGCAAATAAGTGCCTGCATTTTTAGCCCACAAGGTATCACTGTTCACCGTTGATGTTGTTCCGGGCATTGACCAATAATAATTTACAAGCGGACTGGGGTTTGCCTTGAGAAGGACAGAGTCATAAGGACAAATGGAATATTTTTTTTCGAGTCCGGATTTGACCTCGTCCCTGAAGATAATGTTTGCCGTATCTGATGAGCTGCATGAGTTATGGGATATCTGTACCCAATATATTCCGGTTTTATTGGCAATTATAGAAAATGTCGTATCCCCTGTATTCCATAGATATTTAAAACCGCCGTTATAAGTATTCGCATTCAGGATAACGGTTGATGCGCTACAACTGACCTGGTTACCCCCGAGGTTTGCAAACGGGTAATAATTGCTTGAGCATACCATAGCTGCTTTGTTCCTTGCAGTATTTATGGCAATGGGTGTATCGGTTATTAAATATCCCGGTGAGGCCGAAACCGTAAGGCTTTTGAACAAGCTCATATGTGATAAAGTATCAACGGTCAGGTTTTTACTATTACAACCAATAGTTCCATATTTGTCAGCTTTTGAAATCAGGCTTCCGTTGTTTGCATCGGTCCCTATAAATGCAAAACCACTATCGGCCATTGCCTCAAGAATAAGATCTGATACCTGCATATTATTTTCATAGGCATTGAGGGTAATATCAGGAACCGTTTTTGCGGATACGATATAGCCATTGGTATCCGTTTCTATAAAGGTAGTTTGCGACCCGGAATAAAACTTGCCCGTATTGGATAGAACAATTTTGCTACCCTTAGTTAAGGTCATAGACAGGCAATTATTGCTTACATAATTTGTTCCTATATAAGAGAATTCCCAGATTTGATTTCCATCCTTGTCCATTTTCATAAGCGCCGGGTACGTATTATTATAGTTACCGTTAGCATAAACAAAATCATGCCTGTCAACTACAGCATCATTAATATCAAAATCTGATTCCTTAAAAGGATTAAGACCGTCCTGGTCCACTCTTGCCCAGACAACGTTGCCTCCAGTATCAAGCTTCATGGTCTGCGATTCGTCCCCTGGAAACAGAACCATGAAAGATGAATCCGAAAAAGTAAGTATCCTGCTCATCTGCCTGAAAGAACCTCCCAGGTAAGTTTTTGACCACTCGGCATTACCATCTTCCCGCAACCGCACCATAAAAGCCAATCCGCTGTACATACCGCCTATGGCATAACCATGTCCTTTTACTGCGGTGCAGGTAAGGCTTGTAATGAAAGGGAATGAACCGGTATAGCTACCTGTGTGAATTTTGGAACTCCATACCCGGTTCCCTGCACTGTCTAATTTCACTACAATACAATCTTCCCAGGGGTCGGCGTCTGTATATACAAGTAAAAAACCATTATCATTGGCTTTAATAATTTTACTGGAGCACGGCAGGTTGGTATTTGAACTACTATAAAATTGCCCGGAACTGATAAGTTTTGTCCATTGTATACCAAGACATGGATCAAGCCTGGAAATAATGATATTATAATTTTTGCTGCCCGTATTGGTAATAATCTCTTTAGTTACAAAACCCCCATCATCCAGGGCAACAATACCTTTTTGATAGATATCGGTTTTTATACCGGTTAAAGAAATCTCAAAAGGGTTTTGGGCATAGAGGTTTCCGGAACCCGAAAGACCAAAGAATAGAAATATCAATGCCTGTTTTGAACGGCTCATGGCAATGTTTCCCCGAATATAATGATTTGACGGGAATTATGTATGGAAGGTTGCCTGGATAATTAATAATTAATAATTAGGAATTGCCATGTTATTCGCCTTCATCCGCCGAAACCAGAACAAAGTTCTAAGGAACGGGACTCCGCTCTCCGCCCTCGCTCTCCGCGCTTCGCTCTCCGCCTCTCGCTCCCTTTACTTCTTCTTAGGCCTTTCGCCGCCGTGTGCCATCACCACATAATTTTTGATGCCTTTAATGACATTATTTGGCAACTGGTACACCAATGAAGGGTTTTGGGGCAAAAGCTCCTCATAATAGATAAAACCGTCTATAAGCTTATTTTCCTTTGCATCCTGTACTGCCTGCACTGTTTCATCATCTTCGGCATCCTTCATGGTATCCCTTCCTGCAAGCAGGCTTAGCAAACATTCTTTTTCTTCAAGCAAGCAAGGCGTTCCGGGCTTTTCGCCCTGGCTTTCCGGATAGCCTGGTTCAAAGGCCCATATCGCTTTACCCACAGCATAGCCGTTCCAGCCTTTCTGGCTCAGGACTTTAATCTCGTTTTGTTTCTGGCCTCTAAAAACTTTGTACTGCGGCGTAAAGTCCCAGTCTTCATAATGCATGTGCGCGGCCGTATAAATACCTGCCAGGTCAAATAAAATCGCTGTGTCATTTCGGTTGAGGACAGAAGCAATGGTTATCTCGCTCACCGCGTCATCATATTTTTTACTGGTAAGGTAGTCAAGCGCTAATTGCCAGTGCGTTGTATAATCAATATAGTTTTTGCTGATGGCTTGTTTTAACGATGCCTCTGCTTTATCCAGATCGCCCTCCGCCTCAAAAGTTTTCGCCATCTGTACCCGGGCAGGGTAATAATTATCCTGGATGTCAAGAACATTTTTGTAATGTTTTCTGGCATCTTTATAATTTTTGTCATTAAAAGCCTTCCCGGCAGCATACCATTCCGTTTCGGCATCCTTTACAAGTACCATTTTCTTAATGGCGAAACCGTCGCCCGAATCTTCACGATAAATATTTGGCTTGTTTACTAAATTTGAATAGTCAGGATCCTGCACGTCAACATATAAGGTATCCATTACATAAGACAATTTGGAATCCTTCATGATTTTGGCAAGCTCGGCAGGTTTGTGCGCAACGGCCTGGCATTGTCCCCGGAGAATATAGCCATAAGAAATGATAAGGAAGGAGAGTGTAAATTTTTTTAGCATGTTATAAGTTTTTATGGCCCTTAATCCCGAATCCCGGGAATAAGTAGAATGCGAAAATAGAATAAAACTGGCAGAAAGAGATGGGACGAGATTAATTTTTGCCCTCCGCAATCCCCTGTAAAAAAATTGCCGGTTTTATATCATTACTTTTGAAAGGTAATCCATGCTATAAAAATTGCTTTTTAACTCCCTCGGGTATTTTATTTTTCTGGCCATTGTGTTTTGCCTCTACTGGTTTGTATTCAGCAAATCATTAAAATGGCAAAATGTCTTATTGCTGGCGGCAAGCTATTTCTTTTATGGCTGGTGGAATTGGAAGTTCCTCTTTTTATTGGCTGGCAGCACATTCATAAATTATGTATATGGTTTTGCCATTGCTTCTCCTTACAGGGAAAAAGCAAAATTGTTTTTGTGGCTGAGTATTGCAAGCAACCTGTGTGCCCTGGGTATATTTAAGTATTATGATTTTTTTGCCGCCCAGGTCCAGACATGGTTTGACGCTATAGGACTGCATACAAACCTGGTATTTATAAATGCTATACTTCCCCTGGGCATTTCGTTTTATACATTCCATGGAATGTCTTATTTGTTTGACATATACCGGGGGCATCGAAAGCCTGTAGGCAACCCGGTAGATTATGCCGTATTTGTGGCATTTTTCCCGCTCCTTGTTGCCGGCCCTATAGAAAGGGCCAACCATTTATTGCCACAGGTGCAATCAAAACGGATTTTCAGCTATCAACAAATCGTGGAAGGTTGCAGGTTAATACTTTGGGGCTTATTTAAAAAGGTGGTTATTGCCGATAGCATTGCCGGTACTGTTGATACTGTTTATCAAAATTACCAAAATGAGAATGCTTACCTGTTGATCATTGCCGCCATTGGCTTTAGCTTTCAGATATATGCTGATTTTAGCGGGTATTCAGATATAGCCATCGGTTCAGCAAAACTACTTGGATTTGAGCTTTTGAGCAATTTCAAATTCCCGTTTTTCTCGCACAACATAACGGAATTCTGGAGAAGGTGGCATATTTCATTGTCAACCTGGTTCCAGGATTATTTATTTACCCCGTTATTGGTAGAATTCCGCGGGCTTGGCAAATGGAGTATTATTATCTCATTATTCATCACTTTTTTTATTATTGGGTTATGGCATGGCGCATCATGGACATTTGTGGTATTTGGATGCCTGCACGGTTTAGCTATCATTTATGAAACATTGTCAAGGAAAATAAGAAAGAAATGGTCAAAAAGGTTATCTTTAATAATATACAACCCCGTAAGTGTATTGCTTACATTTTCTTTTAATGTATTTGCCTGGGTGTTCTTTCGCTCAATTTCCTTGAGCGCAGCAATTGGTTATTTCAAGCGCATTATGGCCAGCGCTTATGAAAACCCCGGTCAGTTTTTGCTTTTGCCGCATGAAGATAAAATATTTGCCTGCATCATTCCTTTTATGCTTATAGATTGGTCATTGAGAAGGGACGAAAGGGTGTTGCGCGTACCGGAGAATAAAATTTTAAGATATGCAGTGTATTCTTTGTTTTTTATAACTGTCTATTTGTTTTTTGCACAAAGCCAGGCGAATTTTATTTACTATCAATTTTAAATGAGTGAAAACCTTCCTTTTTAAGATATTCATTTTTCTGTCAGCGCATGGCTTGCTGTTTTTAAGTGTTGAACAATTAATAACGTATAAGCAGGGGAAGGGATTCAGGGCAACGCAACAAAATGACTGGCACGATTTGAAAAATCATAATTCGGATATTCTTTTCATTGGAAGCAGTAAAATCTGGGTTGACATAAATCCGTTCGCAGTTTCCCGCAAATTAGGCGCGAAATCGGAAAACATAAGCCAGGATGGGCAAACGATAGATGTTTTGTGGCTCAAATTCAAACAATATGTTAAAGTCAATAAGGAACCTAAAGAAATTTATGTTCTTTGCGACCCGTATTTCATTGGTATAAGGCATGACCTGTATGGGTTTGATGATTTCAAATCTTATTTTTTCATGGACAGGTATAATGTTGGCCTGTTGAAACAAAAGCAAGGTTATGAGACTTATTACCGGTACATGCCATTGCTGGCAGTTGGCGCCCAGAGTTTACGGTTCATTCTCAATTATCAAACGGAAGATACCTATACCAGAACAAGGGGATACAATCATCAGGATTTGCATTGGATAGGCAATTGGAACCATCCGCCCCAAAAACTGAACCTGGGCCTGAACGGAACAAATTACCTTGACTCATTTAGCCATTATTGCAAAAAGAATAAAATTACGTGTTATTTTATATACCCACCTGTCAGCCCACCATCATACAGGGTTTTATCCGGTTACCGTGCATTCTATGATAGCATTGCCAAAAGAAATATTGATCTCAAAAATTATAACAATGACAAATTGTACAATGATTCCACCCTGTTTTACAACCACATGCACCTGGATGAAAAAGGTGTAGAAGTGTTCATGGGCCAGCTACTGAGTGATACTTCGGTGTTTAAAGCATTCCGGCGTTAACTTAATTGAAGCACCATCATTTTTTGAAAGTGGCAACAAGCATATACACACCATATTTACCATGTAATCCGGGCTTGATTATCGGATAATTTGCATAAGAAACAAGGCCCACATTTTTTACAAATTGCAGGTCGGAATAATCGCCTATAAAGCTTTTGATATGCAATTCATTATGATATATTTTGTTGCCTACTGATATACTGTCGCTAAAGATATTCTGCGTCCACATGTTATTATCAAATGCAAATTCACCAGAATTCTGGCCCATGGCATAAAATTGACCTTCACAAATATTTACATAGCACGAATTATCTTTAGAAGGTTCTATAAAAACTGTATAATCCCTTGAATGGCCTGGTTTATAATAGAGCTGAAACCCATCGTTATTTGGAATATCCCCATCCGGTGTGACGCAAAAGGTTTTTTTGCTCATCAGTTCAATGGTATCATAGCTGTTTTGATTGATAGTGTCTTTATAAACCCAGCAGGTTCCGGGATCAAAGTTTACAAAGAAATCCATTGCATCTTGCGGTACGGGGTAAGCGGGATTATCGTTGGCTGGTTTTATACAGCCCTGACATAAGCCAAGCAATAAAACAGTGAGGACATATATAAGCAGCCTTTTCACAAAGTAAAGGTAATAAAATTTAAGGCAACGGTTGCTAATTTATTTTAATTGATTGGTTCTTTTTGTAAATTATCGCTACTTTTACAATAAAATTAGCAGTTATGAAACATACATTTAGCATACTCCCCGGTATCATTTTTGCGGTTGCCGTACATGCACAAAGCCCAACCATTACCTCTGCCAACAATTTTGTGATTGGCGACAAACAAATCACTCTTACGGCTGATTCTGTTGGCATATACGAGGGGCCCGCAGGTACAAACCTATCATGGGATTTCAGTAAACTGAAGCAGGATTCTGCGATGGATTCTTCTTTTGTAAGATATGTTGACCCTAAAAAAACCGCGTACAGCGGCGACTTTAATTCCGCTGACATCGCCGGGCAGGATTCTTCACACTCTGGTCTTTCTTATACCTATTACGATATGACAAATTCAGGGGTTAATGTGTTGGGCTACGCATCATACGATTCTGCTGCCATGTCTGCAAATGTCATTAAATATACAGATGTGCTTACACAAATAACCTATCCTGTAAGCTATGGCTACACTTATCATGATACCTATAGTACCGGTACGTCTTCAGGGCAGAGTGGTACCTATATCCGGGGATCCATAAATATAAAAGCAGACGCGTATGGCACTTTGAAGATACGAAACAAACAATATGACAATGTCTTAAGACTTAATGAGGTAACAAAAGAATTTGATTCGCTTAGTTTAGGGTTTGCCTTCATTCTCTTTTATGAAACCAATACTACTTATACATACTATACCCCTGGCAAGAAAAGTCCCGTCCTTACAATTTTATATGCTTCAGTCACTTCGGATACAACGCAACCGGGTACAGTTTACAAAATGGTAACTTTCAATGATTTTGACCATGATTTGGGTCTGGCATCTGCTGAAGCTGATAATATCAGTTTCAGCCTGTTCCCAAACCCGGCAAAAGGAACAGCAGGCATATATCTTACTGCAAAGCAGGCGTCAGAACCTGAAATAATGATCAGTAATGAACTTGGCCAGGTTGTAAAAATCATCCCTAAAGTACGCTTACAAGAAGGTGCAAATCATCTTAACATCGACCTGGAAGGAATGTCTTCGGGTATTTATTTTATGGATATTATATCAAATGGAAAAATAGGCAGGCATAAAATAGTTGTTGATTGATAGGCGATTTGCCATGACTCTCACGAAAGTGTATAAAAACCAAATGATATTTTGCATGGGTGTGATCATTCAATTACTTATCTCAATGCGCGGGCGGAAGTGATTAAGCCACGAGGCTCTGCCTCGCCTCCCCCCGGCAGTTTGTAACTGTTGTGAAAATTTAACCTCTTCCAACTGCCTTAAAAAAATTATTCCGGTATTTTCAACCTATAAATATAATTTGTACCGGTGA
>Ga0134126_10005216_pt1 | contig 16238 bp, 8 predicted proteins | sample KB31752_FD_96881 | JGI IMG/M metagenome (GOLD analysis project Ga0134126, IMG submission 96881) | Terrestrial soil microbial communities with excess Nitrogen fertilizer from Kellogg Biological Station, Michigan, USA - KB3-175-2 | ecosystem: Environmental > Terrestrial > Soil > Unclassified ...
CGCAGAACTTCGATGCCGAGCTGGGCAAGGCGGTGTCGGCGGTGGTGACGGCGCAGACCAAGTCGGGCACCAACAAATTCCATGGCAGCGCGTACGACTTCCGTACGGGCAACGCCAACCTGGCGCGCGATCCCTATTCGCAGCCCGCGGCGGGCGGACTGCCGGCAGGTCTGAAGAATCGTTTCGGAGGTTCAATCGGCGGTCCGATTATCAAGGACCGTGGGTTCTTCTTCTTTAACTACGAAGGCCAGCGGCAGAAGGTTGGCACATCAGCCAGCGATACCGTACCGACATCCCAACTGGTGAGCACGTGCCTTGGGTCATCGGTGGGGCCATCGGGGATTCCCGGTTGCGATTTCAGCGAATACGCAGCGGTGTACGTCGGCGGGAAGCAGCTGATTTACGACAACATGGCGAACGCCTCGGCGTCGGACATGGCTGCTTTCCAAAAGAACGTGGTTCCGGCGCACCTGGTATCGCCGCAGGCGATCGCGCTGCTGAAGCTCATGCAGCCGTATGCCCCGAAGGTCGCTCCGGGTAACGGAATCACTTCGATTGAGAACAACTATTTCGGATCGGGTACCGGCCTGTTCAATTCCAACCAGTGGACCGAGCGCGTCGACTATACCCTGAACGAAAAGGCGCACGCCTTCGAGCGGTTCTCGCGATTCACCGACATCCTGTCGGGCACGGTGCTGTTTGGCCCTGCCGGCGGTCCGGGATTCGGTATCAACAACTACGGCGGCAACTCCGCCGGCGCGAACGACAGCCTTGCTTCGGGCATGGACATCGCGCTCAATCCGAAGCTGCTGACCGATTTCCGCCTGGCGTACTACCGCTACAACGTGATTGACACCAAGTACGACCAGAACGTGCAGTTCGCCAACCAGCTCGGTATTCCGGGTATCAACACGGGCACCGCAGGCGACTTCACTTCGGGAGCCCCGGGATTCGAGATCAACTCACCGTTCGGCGGAGCCACATCGCTGATCGGCGCAGGTCTCGGCATCAACCGCTGCAACTGCCCACTGACGGAGAAGGAAGACCAGTTCCAGATCGTCAACAACTGGACCAAGGAGTTTGGCAACCACAGCTTCAAGGTGGGGGTCGACCTCCGCTACGCGCGGAACCTTCGCGTTCCGTCCGATACCGATCGCGCCGGACAGATGAATTTCCAGACCGGCCCGACATCGAACAACGGATCCGACGGCCTGGGCTGGGCAACGTTCGCGCTGGGCGAAGTGCCGAGCTTCGGTCGCTACGTTTCGGTTTCGACCAATGCCAAGGAATTCCAGAAGCGCACGTTCTTCTACGGGCAGGACACGTGGCGCGCCACGCACAACCTGACACTGAACCTGGGTCTGCGGTACGAGATTTACTTCCCAGAAAAGGTGAACGGACCCGGCAATGGCTCGCTGATGAACCTGAAAGACGGCTACATGCACGTGGCGGGGGTCGGCGGCATCGACACCAACATGGGCTGGGGCCTCAGCTACTCCAAGATGTTTGCTCCCCGTATTGGCGCCGCATGGCAGATGAATCCCAAGACGGTCATCCGCGCGGGATACGGACGGAGCTTCGACATCGGAGTATTCGGATCGATCTTCGGCCACGTGGTGACGCAGAACCTTCCGGTCTTGGCCAACCAGCAGTTGAACGAACCGGGCGGCAGCACGGCCTGCGAGTTCAACCTTGGACCGGGCTCCGATCCGAACTGCACGCAGAACGGAAAGGAACAACAGGGACCACCGGCGTTTGTGTTCCCGTCGGTTCCGTCGAACGGATTGCTGCCGGCCGAAGCCTACCAGGTAAGCCCGAAGGCGCGGCCGAATCCGCTGAACTTCCCAACGATCGACGCGTGGAACCTGGCGGTACAGCGCGCGCTGACTCCGACGATGTCGCTGACGGTAGCCTACGTGGGCAACAAGGGCACGCACACGCTGGGCGACGGCGACAGCAACAACACCAACCCCAACGAGGCGGCCTTGTTCCTGCCCGGGCAGTACAGCGTCACCGGCCAGACTCTGAATTGGGCGCCGGCCGACGAGGGTGGCTTGGGTGGCACGCTGCCCTCCGGCTATTCCGGCCCTGTCTCGAACGGCAACTTCCTTCAGCGCTACTACGGCGGCAGCCTGGCGGCCTGCAAGGATCCTGCCTATATCGCACCAACCGGCGAAGCAAATGTCGCTCCTGGCATGTGCGGCTGGACGCAGGGCATTTCCTACTACGGCAACGACCAGAACACCGAGTTCGACGCACTGCAGATCACTCTCCAGCAGCAGTATCAGAAGGGCGCTGCCTGGACGGTGAACTATCAGTGGGCGAGCGCGTTTGGCGAGCAATCCGGTTACTACACGTGGGATCACGTCGTCACGCATATGCGCGACAGCAATGTGCGGCGGCAACAGATTGTGGCGTATGGCAGCTACGATCTGCCGTTCGGGAAGGGTAAACAGTACCTGAGCGGCGCAAACCGGGCCGAAGACCTGGTGATTGGCGGATGGCAGTTGAGCACCGTCTTCACCCTCGCGAGCGGCCTGCCCTACAGCGTAGGCTATAGCGACTTCGGTAACGGCCAAGACTGCAACCACAACGTGGGTGGAACATCGGCTCCGTGCCGTGCCAACGCACACGGGCATATGTCGACCAAGCTGTCGAGCAACACTTACACGCAAGGCGGCACGATCCAACGGACGTTCTGGACCCCGCAACCAGCTTCCGGAGGAATCTTCTCGTTCCCCGGTCTGGACAAGATCGGCAATGCGGGCGCGAACACCTACTTCGGACCGAAATTCGTCAGCGACGATATGGCGCTGTCGAAGTCGTTCACGATCTGGGAGCAAGTGTCCACAACGTTCCGCATGGATGCGTTCAATGCGTTTAACCACATCAACGCGGGAAACCCGAACAACGGCAACATCTTCGGCAACGGCCCGATCAATGGTGAAGCCGCGGGTTGCTTCCCCAACGGCAACTGCGGACCGCGCCAACTGGAATTCTCGCTGCACGCGCAGTTCTAACGCACGAGAAGCCGCAACATCAACCCGAGGGGGAGCGCACAGCTCCCCCTCATTTCTTGTGACGAAATATTCCGTGCTGAGGCGTGCATCGGCGCCCTGTCGGCAGGCCGCCGGGATCTCATTCAGTGCTAGAATGCTGGCGCAAAACTCAGAGCAGATTCACCATCTCTGAAGGAGACAATCATGCGAACGGTGCATGCCGCCATTCTTTGCGCGATGCTATTTGCTGGATGGAACCACGCCCAAGCCATTCAGGCTCTAAACGAAACCAGGCAGCCGGAGCTTAGCACCCTGAAGGCCGATTTCGTGCCCGGCGAGAAGACGTTGTTCTTTGACGATTTCACCGACATGGCTGCGGGCGATGCCCCGGCTCATTTCAGGGTGCGCGGCTCGGCGCTCGAGCTCCGCGCCGGCGGCGCAGTCCGGCAGCTCACCGCGCTGGAAAGCGGATCGCTGTATCCGAACCTGTCGGGACTGCCGAAGAACTTCACCTACGAGGCCGAAGTGCAGTTTGAGAAGGCGCGCAATGCGCGCACCGCGCTGATTCTCTATTCCGGCGGGAAGGAGGCCCTGATCTGGTGGGTCAACCCCGCTCCCATTCCTTCGCAGACCGTTTTAGCGATCAAGGGTCATACCGAACAACTGGGGAGGAGGTCGTTCAAGGTCGACATTGCCCAGCCTATCCGGCTGGCGCTGTGGGTGCAGGACGGCCGGGTTCGCGCGTTCCTGAATGGCGAGAAGCAGGTCGATGCCAACCAGGTGGAGTTGCCGGCCATCGACAAGGTGGAAATTCTGAGCTCGATCAACGGTGCGGGACAGGCAATCGGATATCGCAGCATTCGGTTCGCCGAGTCGGCGCCCGATTTCAGCCAGACCATCCTGGCGTCAGGCCGTTACGTGTCGCACGGCATTCTGTTTGATACCGGCAGCGACGTGATCAAACCGGAATCCGCCTCGATCATCCAGTCGATTGCGCGCAGCCTGGAGACGAATCCAAACCTGAAGCTGCGGATCGAGGGCCACACCGACTCCGTGGGCGGCGCGTCCGCGAATCTCGACCTCTCAAGGCGGCGTGCCGAGGCGGTAATGGCCGTGTTAGTGAAGCAGTTCCGAATTGACGACCAGCGGCTTACCGCAGCCGGGCTGGGATCGACAAAGCCGATCGACAGCAACGAGAACCCTCAAGGACGAAGCCAGAATCGGCGCGTCGAATTCATCAAGGAGTGAGGAGCGCGGGGCCGAGCTGCTCCGCACGAACTACACTGATCAAAGGCTCCCCATGGTTCGCATTTTTGTTTCTGTATTTCTTCTCGCTGCCGCGACGTCTCTAGCCGGCGCCCAGGCGCCCGAATCCGGCATTGCCATCGGCGATACGACGGCGCAGCGCTGGACGTTTGAGGACGCGCAGGCCATGGCGGCGAAGGGGCGGCTGGACCAGGCGATGAACGCGCTGGATCAGCTTTCGGCGCAGACGCCGGTGACGGCGGGAGTGCAGCGGCTGCGGGGCATGATCTTCTATCAGAAAGACGAACTACCGAAGGCCGCGGACGCTTTCCAGAAGGCGATCGCGCAGGATACGAGCGATCGCGAATCGATGGAAATGGAGGGCGTGACGCTGTTCCGGCTGGGGCGGCCGCAGGATGCGCTGCCGTATCTGGAGAAAGCCCACACGGCGGTGCAGAACGCCAACGTCGATCCGCAATATGTGCTGGGACTGTGCTACTCCGATGTGGCGCGCTACGACGACGCGCGGCACGCGTTCGCGGCGCAGTATGGGTTCCCGCCGGATTCGCCGCAGGCCTATCTGCTGGCGGCGCGGTTGTTTCTGCGGCGCGAGCTGAAAGACCAGGCAACGGCGCAGGCGCAGAAGGCGCTGGAACTGGATCCGAAGCTGCCGCTGGCGCATCAGCTCTTGGGCGAAGCGGCGCTGGCGCGCGGCGATGTACAGACCGCAATCACCGAACTGGAGGCGGAGCGCGCGATCAATCCACTGGACGGCGAAATGTACGATCGGCTCGGCGATGCGTATCTTCGCGCGGGCCAGTACGAGCAGGCGCAGCAGGCGCTGAACCGCGCGGTGCTGCTGGAGCCCAGCGCGACGGGGCCGTACATCCTTCTGGGACAGACATTTCTCAAGCTGAAGGATCCGATTCAGGCGTTGCACTACCTGGTGCGCGCGGAACGGATGGACCCGTCGAATTACATTACACATAATCTGCTGGGTCAGGCCTACAAGGCGACGGGGCAGGTCGCCGAGGCGAACCGGGAGTTCAAGCTGGTGGTGGAGCTGCAACATCGGGACGATCCCAAGCCCGCGGGGAAGTGATGAGAGGCAGGGGACGAGGGAATAAGGGAACAAGGCACCAAAAACCGGCCGCTCGCGGCGTGCTCGGCCGTGGCGGTTTCATCCTGTGGGTGGTGATGCATGCTGCGTTGCTGCCCGGGCAATCTGGAAAAGCTCCGAAGCCGGACGCGCTGCATAAGGCGGATGCGGCATTTCACGCGGGCTATGCCGATATGCAGGCGGGCAGGTATGAGGCGGCGCGCGCGCAGTTTGCCGCAGTGGTGAAGCTTGCGCCGCAGATTGCCGAGGGACACGAGGCACTGGGAGCCGCATTCCTTGCGCTGAACCGCGCGGCGGATGCGGTTCCCGAGCTGGAGAGCGCGGAACGGTTGAAGCCGAACGATGTAGCCGTGGAAACGAACCTGGCGTTTGCGCTGGCGCGTGCGGGAGAGCCGGGCAAGGCTATTTCGCACTTTGAAGCGACTATGAGGATAGGCCCGGCGCCGCAGGACGCGGCGTTCTACGACTCCTATGCGAGGGCTCTGGCGGCGACGGGCAAGCCGGATGAGGCGATCGAGCAATTTCGCGCCGAGGAGAAACTGACCGGACCGAAGGCTGCGATTGACGACGCGATTGGCACGGTGGAGGCGCAGCAGGCGCGCTGGGATGAGGCGCGGATTGCGTTTGAGCGAGCGCTGGCAGAGGATCCGAATTCTATTGTGGCGCGAATCCATCTGGGCGCGGTATACCGGCGGCAACACGACGTGACTTCGGCGCTGGCTACGCTGGAACCCGTGGCAAAGGCGGAGCCGCCGAGGGCCGACGCGCAGCTCGAGTACGGGCGCGCGCTGGCCGACGCGGGGCAGGATGACGGCGCGGCGGCGGCATTTCAGCGGGCGCTGGAGTTGCAACCGGGGATCGCGGGCGCGGCGGCCGACCTGGCCATGGCGCTGCAGCGGCTGGGGCGCCAGGAGGAAGCGATTCCGTGGTTCGAGAAGGCGATCGCCGCAGATCCCAAAAATGCGTCGTTGCTGGCTAATCTGGGTTTGGCGATGACGCTGACGGGGAAGGCGAAAGAAGCGCTCCCGGTGCTGGAGCGCGCAGCGGCGGCGGACCCGAAGAGCGCAGCCATTCTGAAGGATCGCGGTGTGGCGCACATTCAGTTGTCGGCTTTCGATGAAGCCATTGAGGACTTCAAAGCGGCGGTGACGCTGGATGAGAACGATCCGCAACTTCACTACGATCTGGGGCTGGCGTACAAGTTCAAGGACCGCATGGATGAGGCGGTCGTGGAACTGGCGAAAGCGGGAGAAATGGATCCGCAACTGGAGGATCCGCCGTACACGCTGGGCATTCTCTATATGCAGCTCGGCCGCATGGATGATGCGGTGAATGAGTTGCGCAAGGCCGTCGCGCTGCGGCCGGATAACGGAAATGCGTGGGCGATCCTCGGCAGCACATTGAAGCAGGCGGAGCGTCTGCCGGAGGCGAAGGAAGCGCTGGAGAAGGCGATTGCGCTGCAGCCGGGACAGCCCGGACCGCTGGTGAACCTGGCCGGAGTGCTGGCCGAGATGGCGGCGAAGCTGGGCCCGGATGCCGAAGCAGCGGAAGCGGCGGGCGATGCGGCCAAGGCGGAGCAGTTCAGGGCGCAGATGAAGCGGATGAGGGCGCAGGCCGCTGAGTATCGCAAGCAGGGCGCGCAACTGAGCGAGGCGGCGGTGAACCGGCAGCGAGCCAACTTCCTGCTGAATGCGGGGAACCAGGCTCTGCTGAAGGGGCAGATTGCGGATGCGATCTCGCGCTACCAGGAGTCGATTGCGGCGGACGCGACGTTTGCGGAACCGCACAAGCAGCTTGCGCTCGCCTACGACCGGCAGGGACGCGCGCAGGATGCAGTGGCGGAGCGGGCGCAGGCCGCGGAGCTTGCGGGCGGTAAATGAGCCCGGAGGGGAAGCAAGGAGCTGCAACATAAAATGAAGTGGGGCCGTTGCCCAATTTGCTCATTGCGCGAAGCGCCGCGAGGAGCCGTTCCGGGAGACAGGTGCGAATGACTGAGTTTGCTCACGCGATGCTGCGCGAAATCTTCGAACAACCGGAGGCCATGCGGCGCACGCTTGCGTTGTACGTCGACGGTCATGTGCTGAAGGCGGACGTGTTTGCCCCGATAGGGGAGTGGCTGAACGCGCGCGGCGAGGTGCTGATTGCGGCCAGCGGTTCGAGCCGGCACGCGGGCTTGGCGGCGGAGATTCTGCTGGAGGATCTGTGCGGTCTCGCGGTGGATGTGGAGTACGCGAGCGAGTGGGGTTGCCGCAATACGGCGAACCCGCGGCATCCGTCGGTGCTCGTGATCTCGCAGTCAGGCGAAACATCGGACACTTTGGCCGCGCTGCGGCTGGCGCGGGTGCGAGGCGAACAGACGCTGGCCATCGCCAATGTGCCAGGTAGCGCGATGCTGCGCGAGGCGAGTGCGGCGATGGGGCTCGCCGCCGGCCCCGAGAAGGCGATTCCGGCGACCAAGAGCTTCACGTGCCAGCTCACGGCGCTGTATCTGCTGGCTGTGTATCTGGGCGGCTGGACGGGCGTGATGGACGCGGCGGAGGCTGGGCGCAATCTGCGGGAGCTGGATGCGCTTGCCGGGCAGATCGAGCGGCAACTGGAGAGTTGGCGGGCGGCCACCGAGGAGCTGGCAAAGAAGTATGCGGATGCCAATACGTTTCTTTACCTGGGGCGCGGCATTCATTACGCGATTGCTCGCGAAGGCGCGCTGAAGATGAAGGAGTCGTCGTATGTGCATGCCGAGGGATACCCGGCGGGCGAGCTGAAGCACGGGCCGAATGCGCTGGTAAGCGAGAACGTTCCGCTTGTGGCGCTGGCGACGGTGGATCGCGGGCTGGAGGATTCAGTGCTGCGTTACGAGCGGACGCTGCAACTGCTCGAAGACATGAAGAAGCAGGGCGCGCGGGTGATCGCATTGGCGAACCGCGGCGATGAGCAGGTCCGGGCGCTGGCAACCGACATGATCGAAGTAGAGCCGGCGGGCGAATACCTGCTGCCGATTGCCGAAGTGATTCCCCTGCAGTTATTCAGCTACTACATGGCGCTGGCGCACGGGGTGGATGTCGACCGGCCGCGGAATCTGTCGAAGGCAGTGATCGAGACGTAGGCGACCCGCCTCGCACCCAGATCACGGAAGCAGCCTGCCGCGCTCGCCATTTCAGACTTTATTTATGAGCGGCCAGGCACACCGTGCACAGTTCGCCGGTGATTCCTTTGCCTTCTTCCACGGTGAAGATTCCGTCGATCTTCGCGGGTACCATCTTCTCCACCGCGCCTGACGGCCAGCGGACCTCCACCTCGTCCGCGCTGGTCGCATCGAGAAGTCCGAAATGCACGCGCATGTCGTTCGATGAGAGATAGCTGCCGCCGCTGAGCACATCGCCGCGCTGCCGCATGCCGGCCGCCTTCAGATATACGGTGGCGCCCACCGCATCGCGGGGAGACTTTGCGCCTCCCACCAGCTTCAAGTCGATCCAGTGGTGATGGTCGGGATTCACATTCCGCAACAGCACCGGCGCGCCATCCATGTTGTTGAGGATCACGCTGATTTTGCCGTCGTTGAAGATGTCGCCGAACGCCGCGCCACGCCCAACCACCACCACGGCGAGTCCCGTTCCCTCCACCGCCGGAACGAGGTCGAATTTCCCATTTTTCAGGTTGTGATAAAGCAGCGCCCGCTGCGCGTAACTGTCGCCCCAATCGGGGTGGCGGTCTACCTGCGGATACACGTGTCCGTTGACGATCAGCAGGTCCTTCCAGCCGTCGTTGTCGTAATCGAGAAACCCGTCGGCAAAGCTGACAAACGGCACCGACGACTGCGCGATGCCCGCCTGCCAGCTCACGTCGGTGAACGCACCTGTGCCGTCGTTCTGATAGAGCACGTTGTAGTCATCGGCGAAGTCGGTGTTCACGATGGAAAGATGGCCGTTGTTCTGGTAGTCGCCCGCGGCAATGCCCATATTGGCGATCTCGCGCCCGTCCTTGTTGAATGCGTACCCGCTCATGAGGCTCTGGTTGTCGAACGTGCCGTCTCCGTTGTTCATATAGAGATAATTGGGCGAGGTGTCGTTGGCCACCAGAAGGTCGGGCTTGCCGTCGTTGTTCACGTCGGCAAACAGCGCGCCGAGGGCGAAGTAGCCGTCGGGATCGTCCACGTGCAGCTTCTTGCTCACGTCGGTAAATGTGCCGTTTCCGTTGTTATGGAAGAGGTGGTCGTGCTCGCCCGGCAGCCCGCGCGGGCCGCACATCACCTCGGTGCCGCGATAGAGGCACTGCGAGTAGCCCACCGCCGCCGTGCGCGAGATCGGACGGTTATTCAAATCGATCTGCGCATACCCGCCGACAAACAAATCCAGCCGTCCATCGCCGTCATAGTCGCCGAACGTTGCCCCCGTGGACCATGTGCCCACCGTCACGCCGGCGGCCTCCGCCACATCGGCAAATGTGCCGTCGTGCTGGTTGCGATACAAGCGGTTCTTGCCGTAGGTCGTTACATAGAGATCGGGCCAGCCGTCGTTGTCGTAGTCGCCCACCACGCAACCATAGCCCCACCGCTCGTTGGCCACGTCGGCTTTCTCCGTCACGTCGGTGAAGGTGCCGTCATGGTTGTTGCGGAATAATGCCGCTTTCGGTGCGGGCGTCTTGCCCGCGAGCGCGTCAAATGTGGAACCGTTGACGAGATAGATATCGAGCCAGCCGTCGTTGTCGTAATCGATCAGGCATACGCCGGGGCCCTTGGCCTCCATGATCAATTCCTTTGCCGGAGTGCCCGCCGTATGATGCCACTTCGTCAGGCCTGCCGCCGCGGCGACGTCCTGAAAAACCACAGGGCCGTCTTTGACGAATCCGCCCGCGGTGATGGGCCGGTGCTGGCTGTCGTACTGGGCCTCCTGCGGCCCCGCGTTCGCCATGCCGCTGAGCGGCGCAGGGGTCTGCGCGTGCGCCGCCGGCGCAGCCGCGGGAGCGGGAGATTGCGTAGTCTGCGCCCGCACTACCGCCGGTCCGAGGCACAAGCACGCGACCACCGCAGCTATCAGCCCGACGTGCACACCCACTCGAACTTCAGCAAGAGAACGACTCATGAGGATGTGAAAGCCCGCGTTCCAGAATCGTCGGCCCCGCGGCTGCGGACCCGCTATGACGCGCGTCACAACGCGCTCATGGGCGGCTCAATAAAGCGGGAACTGAAATTCCGGTTGGGCCAACCGGGCCTTCACTGTACACTTGGCGCGAGCTCACCAACTTTTTTCCCCAGGACCCAGTCTGCATGCGCATCCGGGTTTTTCTCATCGGCTTGATCCTGCTTTGCGCTCTCCATGCGGTGGCGCAATCCGTCCCTGAGACCTTTATTCCGGAAACCGACGGTTGGCGCGTCCATCTCGGCGACGATCCCGCATGGGCCGGCACCGCCTTTGACGATTCAGCGTGGGCCATGAACAACCTGGACTTCGCGACATTCCCACGCCAGCTTCTCGCCGGCCGTTCCCGCTGGTATCGCAAGCGCATCCACGTCCCCGACCAGCCCGGTCCCATGCAACTCCTCGTTCGAACTACCGATGCGTCGTACGAGGTCTACATCGACGGTCGCCGCGTCGGCCCGCCCATTCAGTCTTCCTTTCGCTGGCAGACCGGGGTCACGCGCGTCTTTCCCCTTCACGCCGTGGGTGAAACCGCCGGCCGGGACGTGGAAGTGGCCATCCGCTCGCACCTTTACGATCAGGCCCACTTCGTCTCGCGACCGCCTTTTGTCGGCATCGGCAATTCCGGCGGAACTCTCCGCTTCCAAATGGCCGTGGATGGCGAGGTTCTCGGTCATAAGATGGCCCAGCTTGCCATCAGCATAGTCCGGCTGCTCGGCGGAGCGATCCTGCTTTCACTCTTCTTTCAGCAGCGCGGACGGCGCGAGTACCTCTGGCTGGGCCTGTGCCTTCTATTCTCTGGCTTCAGCAACTTGATCCTTACCGCGCAAGGCTACATTCCTGTTTCCTGGAACGGATTCTTCGGCGATCCCTGCGAGTACTGGTTCTTTGCCGCGCAGTTGGAATTTGTCTACGCGTTCGTGGGGCGCAGGCCGCATCGTGCGGTGCGTGCGTATCAATGGTTCCTGGTCGCTGCCCCTTTTGTAATTGCGCCGGTAGCGTGGTCAAGCGCGATGAACGTGACCATCTACAACTGGATGGAAAATGCGATCGTACTGCCCCCCATTCTGGTCACCATTTCCATCCTCGTCGTGTGGACCCGGCGCGGCAACCGCGAGGCAGCGGTATTGATCGGGCCCATGCTCCTGGCGGATCTGGGTTCATTGCTCATCGATGTGCAGAGCACGATCCAATATGTTCATCCTTCGTATCCGGGATTTCCGCGGTTGCACCTCGGACTTGTGACCGTCGACTACATTGCGTTTGCGCAAACCCTGTTCCTGCTCGCCATCGGCCTGGTCATCTTTCTACGCTTCGTCCGCGTCTCGCGCGAACAGGTGACGACGCAGTCCGAACTCGAGGCCGCGCGAGCCGTCCAGCAGGTGCTCATCCCCAACGCACTCCCGAGCGTTCCCGGCTTCCGCATGGATTCGGTCTATCATCCTGCACAGCAGGTCGGCGGCGACTTCTTCCAGATCATTCCGCTTCCTGGCGGCGGTGTCCTGGCTGTTGTCGGCGACGTGTCCGGCAAAGGCATGCCCGCCGCGCTTACGGTTGCGCTGATTGTCGGCACGCTGCGCACGCTGGTGGAGGTGACCACCAGCCCCGCCGAAATTCTCGCAGGCCTGAACCGCCGCCTGGAAGGCCGTTCTACCGGCTTCACCACGTGTGTCGCCGTGCGCATGCTGCCCAGTGGCGATGGCACATTGGCCAGCGCCGGGCATCTCAATCCCTACATCAGTTCGCCGTATGCCGCTGCGCGCGAGATCGCCGTCTCTCCCGGCCTGCCGCTCGGCCTCGCCGCGGATTCCGTCTACGCCGATATTCCGCTTTCGCTCGCCCCCGGCGAAACCATCACGTTCCTCTCCGACGGCGTGGTCGAAGCACGCAACCACCGCGGCGAATTGTTCGGATTTGATCGCGCCTGCGCCCTTGCCGCGCAATCCGCAAACCAGATCGCGCAAACCGCGGAAGCCTTCGGCCAGGACGACGACATCACCGTCGTCACCCTCACCCTCGCCGGCGCCGCGGTTCCCGCATAACGTCGCTGTCATCCTGAGGAGCGCAGCGACGAGGGATCTGCGGCTGCTTTTGCCCTTGTTTTTCTGGCCTGCCATTCCCGATGGAAAGCCTTGCCCCAATGAACTCGCCGGATGGACTCAGCCCTTCTTCTTCGCAGGCGTCAGCGCCTCGTTCTTCAGCAGCTTCCCGCCTTCTTGAATGACGTAGAGCCGGTTCACATCCAGATCCTTCAGCGTATCCACCGCGCCCGACGGCCAGCGGATCTCCACCAGGTCAACCTTCTTCGCCTCGTTCAACCCGAAGTGATAGCGCAGATCGCTCGATGAGTAATAGCCGTTCGACGACCGCACTTCTTCAATCTGCACCAGAGGAGCACCCGGTTTGGCGTTCAAGACAGGCGAACTCGTCTGCGCAACCACCTTGATCTTCGCCCCAATCCCCGTCCGGTTCGATTTCACTCCCACCAGCCGAATCTTGATCCACGACCGCTTCTGCATCGCAGCGTCGGCATCGCAGCGCAGCAACTGCGGCCCCGCGTTGACGCAGTTCACCACCGCGTCGAGATCGCCGTCGTTGTCGAAATCCCCCACCGCGAACCCGCGCGCTTTCGCCGCCGCCGTAATGCCCGCGCCGCCTGTCATGCTTACGTCTTCAAATTGCCCGTTGCGCAGGTTGCGATACAAATACTTCCGCTCTGCGTATGCCGCATCCACTTCGGTCCCGTCCACTTCCGGATAGACATGCCCGTTCGCCACCAGAATGTCGAGCCAGCCGTCGTTGTCGATATCGATGAAGCTCACGCCCCATCCCAGCAGGCGCGTGTTCACGCCCAGCCCCGCCTGGTAGGTTCTGTCGTCAAACGAGCCCTCGCCGAGATTCAGGTAAAGCGAATCCGTATCGCCCGCAAAATTTGTCTTCACGATATCGGGCAGCCCGTCGCGGTTGTAGTCGCCCACGCTCACGCCCATGCCTGCCTGCGGCTTGCCATCCGGCGAATACGCCACGCCCGCCTCAATGGCCTGATCCTTGAATGTGCCGTCCTTCTGGTTCACATACAACGTCGCGCTGGTCGAGTCGTTCGCCACGTAGATATCCGTCCACCCGTCGCCGTCCAGATCCACCGCCGCGCAACTCAGCGCATAGGTGCCCAGCGTGCCCCACATGCCGGCCTTCTCGCTCACGTCTTCAAACGTGCCGTCGCCCTTGTTGCGATAGAGGAGGTTCTTCCCGCCATCGAGCCCCGGCGGCCCGCACGCCACAAGAATCCCCTTGTATGTGCAATTGGCCTCTTCCGGAGTTGGCGTCTTCTTCAGGTCAAGGTCGATGTAGCTGCCGACAAACAGGTCAAGATGTCCGTCCTTGTCGTAATCCAGAAACGCGCACCCCGAGTTCCATCGCAGCCGATCCTGTACGAGACCCGCCGCCTTCGTCACATCGGTAAACGTGCCGTTGCCGTTGTTGCGATAGAGCGCGTTCTGCCCGTAATACGTCACGAACAGGTCGTTCCACCCGTCGTTGTTGTAGTCGCCCACGCAGCACGCCTGGCCCCATCCCGTCCTGTGCTCCAGGCCTGAGCCGATCGTCACATCGGTAAACGTGCCGTCGCGATTGTTTTTGAACAGGTGGCAGTACGGCTCCTTGCCTTTCGGAAACCCCTCGAGCCGCCATCCGTTTACCAGGAAGACATCCAACCAGTCGTCCTGGTCGTAGTCGAAGAACGCCGCGCCACAGCCGGTCGTCTCCAGCAGGTATTTGTTTTTGTGTTCGCCGCCGAAGATGGTCTCCGCGTTCAGCCCCGCTGCCTTCGCCACGTCCACAAACTCGATGCCCAGCGGCGTGCCCGTCACTGGAGACGCCGCGCCCTTCGGCGCCGGCCGCGGCTCGGCGGCATACGATTGCCGCGCGCTGCCCTTCGGCTTCTGATCGGCAGGCGCCTGCTCGGCAAACGGCCGCGCCAATGACAGAACGTCCTGTAGCGATAAAACCAGTGCGGTCCGCGATAGCGACTTCAAAAATCCACGACGGGAAGAAGACAAGAGGAGACTCTCCGGGCGTTTCGCTGTTCTTGAGACGTCGATTTCGCCTGAAAGGCGAGTATAGCCCGTAGAAAGCCCAGTCAGGCAATGCCCGGCTCACTGATGGAGACCGTTGTCATGAAGTCAGATTCGAGGCTGCGTGGCCCCGGCCAACTCTGTCCCGGCACTAGCGGCCGGTGCCTGCGGCGACGGATTGCGCCGATGCGAGGGCTTCAGGAATCCTGCGCGGCCAGGAAACGATGAAGCGCGCCCCCTTACCCGGTTCCGATTCCACGTCGATTGTGCCCCCATGGCGGGTCACAAGCTGTTTCACCAACCACAAGCCCATGCCGTTGCCGCCTTCGCCCTTGGTGGTGGCGCCGAACTGAAACAACCTAGGTCGAATCTCCGGTGGGATACCGTTCCCCTGGTCAGCCACCACCACACGCACGTCCTCGTCCCGGCCCTCCAGGCTGACCGTGACCGCGGTGGTTCCTTTAGGAGTGGCCTCGACGGCGTTTCGTACGAGGTTGAGGAGCACCTGGCGAGTTTCGACGGCGTAGGCGTTCACTGTGCAGTCGCCGTGCGATTCAATCTTCATTTCCAACACGCGCTGGCGCAGGGTGGGACCGAGCAGGAAGCGAACCGCCTCTGCCGAGGAGACCAGATCGACCGGCTCCGGTTCGGCGGAGGTGCGGAAGAAGCCAAGGGTCGAACGGGTCAGCGTCTCAATGCGCTTGACTTCTTCTGTGGCCGACTCCACGATCGAGCCGACCTCCGGCGGCAGTTCCGGGTTCAACTGCATGAGAAACAGCAGGTTGCCGATAGCGGCCAGGGGGTTGTTGATCTCGTGGCTCACCACCGCGGCCATGCGATTCCACTCTTCCAGCTTGCGCGCGGCGAGCAGGCTCTCCTGCATGCGGGCACGCTCGTTTTCGGTGTCGCTCAGGCGGCGGGCGTAATCGTTGATGCCAAATCCCAGGCTTGATGCCTTGCGGGTAAACTCAATTGCCACATACGCTGAGAACACGGCGGTAATGATGTTCATCCAGGCATCGATCCAGAACACCGGGATCCAGGTGGTGATTACCTCCATCAAGTGGGTGCCCCCGCAGGCCACGATGAAGATGCCGAAGCCGATGAGGAAAAAAGCCCACTCACGCGCCACGGCCCCACGCGTTTTGCGAGCCAGGTAGAACAGCATGACGCAGAGAGTGCTGTAGCTGAGGAAGGTGATGGCGTTGGAGATGGCCATCGTCCAGATCAGGTTTGGGTCCTGGTTCCAGCACACCGCGTGCGGCATTAGCGATGGAGTCATGGGAGATCAGCCTCTGAGACAGCGAATCGGTTGATCCGTCGAAAGACGGCAAAAACTCATCGGGCCACCCCTGAGGCAGCACGCGCAAGTTCAGGTCCACAGTAAGGTCGAGCAGGCGGCTATCGTAGTGCGCAAGGGGAAATGCGATCTATCGTTTCAGCACGCCTGAGAATTCTTTTATCAGCCGGCAATCAATTCGGCAATGACCTGCAAAAGCGATTTTGCGGTAGCGGAACGGCAGGGCCCGGTCCTTTGAGGAGGTGAATGCGGAGGGCACGCAATCGCTTGCCCGCTCGACGGGCAAAAAAGCGCCCCTCGGTGAGTCCTGCCTGGATGAATCCAGGTCTGGCAAACGGAGGGGCGAGGAGCCGCAATCACAAGAAA
>Ga0134126_10005217_pt1 | contig 16238 bp, 9 predicted proteins | sample KB31752_FD_96881 | JGI IMG/M metagenome (GOLD analysis project Ga0134126, IMG submission 96881) | Terrestrial soil microbial communities with excess Nitrogen fertilizer from Kellogg Biological Station, Michigan, USA - KB3-175-2 | ecosystem: Environmental > Terrestrial > Soil > Unclassified ...
ACCCCGATGGTCTTCTTCCCCGGGTGCTGCAGGCGGCGGGGCACTTCCTTCGTCGCCTCGAGGATGAAGGTGTAGCTGCCTGGTGTCGCCGCCTTGATCGCGCGGAAGATCCTGTTGGGCACGTGCACGAACTGGCCGAGCTGGGCGAAGTCCCGGCACACCAGCGTGAGGTGGTGCTTTTCGTCGATGCCGCGAATCGCCCTGATCCGCTCTATGCCGTCCTTGTTCCCAAGCTGACAGCCGAGCGCGTAGCAGGAATCTGTCGGGTAGGCGATCACCCCGCCCTCCCGCACGAGGTCCGCAACCTGGGTGATGGCGCGCCGCTGCGGGTTCGCCGGATGGATGTCGAAGTACCTCGCCATGCCGAAATTCTAGGCTCAGTCCTTCAGGCCAACCATCCTGGCTAGCGGGCGTCTTACCGCCAGCGGCGCTTGTGGCTGCTCCAGCGGCGGGCACCACGCGAGGTGCCGAAGCTCAGCCGGGCGCGCCGCCCGGTCCGCGTACCTACGGAACCCCACATGCCGCGGCGGCCCAGCGGCTTACGGAACTTGAAGTGGAACGGGCCAAGCTTGACCGTCTCACTGACCCTCGTCCTGGTTCCGAACCGAACCATCGGTTGTCACGCCTCCATTCACGGCTCATTCTCGTCTCGTCCCGTTTCCGCTTCCCAGGACAACGGAAGTCATGCGGCCTACGGGGTACTCTGTCCGGATGCCGATGACGCGCGCGGAATTCGCCGACTTTGTCCAGGTAGCGGGGATGGGCGTGGTCGCGACGGCCGACACCGGAGGCAATCCTGAGGCCGCGCTGGTGGGCATGGCCGCGACCCAGGCGGGCGAGGTCATCTTCGACAGCCCGGTCACCGCGCGCAAGATGGCCAACCTCGCGGCTAACCCGCGCGTCGCCCTTGTCATCGGCTGGGACGACGACGTGTCGGTGCAGGTGGAAGGCGTCGCGGACGTCCTTGGCGGGACAGACAGGGAGCGGTACGGCCAGCTTTACACCGAGCGGTTCCCCGGTTCGCGCGCCTTGCACGACCAGTTCGCGATCGTCCGGGTCATACCGCGATGGCTCCGCTATTACGACGCCAGGCCAGACTCCTTCCGCGTCAGCGAGGGCAGCTGGGTCGGCTAGTTTCTTGATGTGACTGGACTGGCCGATCCCTTTAGCACCGCTGAGCTGCGAGCGCGGGTCCTTGACGCCTGGGCGGCTTCCCCGAGCCGTTTCCGGGAGGACGCCAACGCCGAGGAGGACTACGCGCTCGGCGGCTACCGGGACCGGGTCGTCGTCGAGCTCGCGCAGAACGCCGCCGACGCGGCAGTGCGCGGTGGCGTGCCAGGACGGCTGCGGCTGACCCTGCGGGACGGGGTGCTCACCGCGCTGAATACCGGGGCCCCGCTGGACGCCGCCGGGGTGGAGGCGCTGTCCACGCTGCGGGCGTCGAGCAAGCGCGGGGACGATCCTGGTGGCGGGACAACGGGCGCGGCCGAGACGGTCGGGCGGTTCGGTGTCGGTTTCGCGGCGGTCGTCGCCGTCAGCGACGCGCCGCGCATCCTTTCGACGACCGGGACCGTCAGCTGGTCCCGGGACCGGACCCGAGAGCTCGTGAACGCGGTTCCTGCGCTGGCGGGCGAGATCGTCGCGCGTGCTGGCCACGTGCCTGTGCTCCGGCTGCCGTTCGCGGGCGCGGCGGTTACGCATCCTCCGCAGCCGTACCCCGTCGCTGGGCCGGCCGGGAGCGGGCACCCCGATGACGGCCCGGAGGGCGGCAGCACGCCGCCTGACGGGTTCGCGACGGCGGTTGAGCTACCGCTGCGAGATAACGCCGCCGTCGACCTCGTCCGCCGGCTGCTAGCCGAGACCGGGCCGGCGCTGCTGCTCGCGCTCCCGGCACTGACGCACGTCGAGATCACGGTCGACGGCGCGACCCGGCTGCTCACCGCCGTCCATGATGGCAACCTGTCGACGATTACCGTCAACGGTGTGACCAGCGCCTGGCGGGTCGCCGGCGCTGGCGGCGAGCTTGATCCGGCGCTGCTTGCCGACCGTCCCGCCGAGGAACGCGGCCGGACGTCGTGGTCGGTCCGCTGGGCGGTCCCGGTCGCCGACGGCGAGCCAACGGGGCGGCTGCCCGTCGGCATCACGGCCGTCGTGCACGCGCCGACGCCGACCGACGAGCCGCTCAGCCTGCCCGCCCTGCTGCTCGCGTCGTTCCCGTTGAGCCCGGACCGGCGGCACGTCGCGCCGGGCCCGCTGGCCGGCTTCCTGATCGAGCGGGCGGCGGACGCCTACGCCGCCCTGCTGCCTGACCTGGGCCCCGGGCCTGGACTGCTTGACCTGGTGCCGGGGCCGGTGGGCCGGGGCGAACTGGACGCCCGGCTCGCCGACGCCGTAGTGACGCGCCTGCCCGGTGTGCCGTTCTTGCCGCCCGTCGACGGCGGGCTGGGCACCGTCGACGAAGACGGCGCCCTCGCCGAGCCTCCTACGGCCCGGCAGGGCAGCGGCGAAGCGACGCCCGATGCGACGCCATCCGCGACCGGAGTGCCTGATGAGGCCGCCGCGCAGGGGCTGCGTGCGATCGGCAGAACCGGGCGGGTGCGGCCGCGGGACGCCGTCCTGCTCGGGACCTCGGCGGCCGGGCTGGCCGGCTGGCTCGCGCCCGTGCTGCCGAACCTTGTCGCCGGGCCTGCCAGGCACCCGGCGTGGGCGGTGCTCGGGGTACGCCGGATGCCCCTCGCCGAGCTGGTCGACCTGCTCGCCGCGCTCGACCGGGCACCCGCCTGGTGGCGCGGGCTGTACGGCGCGATCGGAGACGTTCCCGCCGAGGAACGGGCCGAGCTCGGCGCCCTGCCGGTCCCCCTCGCCGACGGGCGGGTAGTGCGCGGGCCGCGTGGGCTGCTGCTGCCAGGGCCGGGGCTCACGCACGCCGGCCGGCTCGCCGTGCTCGGGCTGCGCGTGGTCGACCCGGCGGCGGCGCACCCGCTGCTCGCCCGGCTCGGCGCGGTCGAGGCGACGCCGCGCAGCGCGCTCGAGGACCCAGCGACCAGGGCCGCCGTCGCTACCTCCTACGACCGGGCGGCCGAGGCCTACTACGACGATGACAGCCCGCAGCTCGTCGCCGACGCGGTGCTCGGCCTGGTCGCGGCGGTGGACGCGGAACCGGGCGAGTACCCGTGGCTCACCGACCTGGCGCTGCCCGGCGACGACGGCGACTGGTACCCGGCCGGCGAACTGCTGCTGCCGGGTGCCCCGCTGGCCGGGGTCCTCGTAAAGGACGCCCCATTCGGCGTCATCAGCCAGGACTTCGCCGCGCGGTACGACGCGAAGGCGCTGGAGGCGGCGGGTGTGCTGTCGACGTTCGGGCTGCTGCGGGCGGAAGATGTCGAGCTTGACGAGTCCGTCATCGACCTAGACGTCGACGGGGCGGAGGCATGGGCCACCGCCAGCCGCGCGATGCTGCGCCGCGGCGGGGCCGACGCCGCGTCCGGCGGATTCAGCCCGGACCTCAGCGCCGACCTGCCGCCCGTCGCCATTGAAGTCGTGGCGGTGCGCGACCTCGACCTCGTCGCCTCGGACCGCTGGCCGCAGGCGCTTGACCTGCTAGCCCGGCCGCCGCTGCGCGCCGCGCTCACCGAGCGGGCCCGCGTCCGCCTCCCCGACGGCGGCCACGCAGACATCCCGTCCTACGCGGCCTGGTGGCTGCGCCAGCACGTCACGTTCGACGGGCGCCGTCCGTCCGACCTGCGGACCGCCGACGCCGATCCCCTGCTCGCCGGCCTGTACACGGCGATCGGGGCGGAGGGCGGCGCAGGCGCCGGGGTACCGCTCGCGCGAGTGCTCGGCGACCCGGTGATCGCCCGCGCGCTCGGCGTCCGGTCCTCGCTGCGCGAACTGCTCGCTGAGCCAGGCGGGGCGGATGAGCTGCTCGCCCGGCTGGCGGACCCGGGCCGCCCGGTAACCAGGCCGCAGCTGCGGGCATTGTGGTCAGCGCTGGCAGTCACCGTCTCGCTCACCCCGGACGCGCTCAGCCCGCCGAATCGGGTCCGCGCGATCCAGGGCGACAAGCTCACCGTCGCGGACGCGGGCGACGCCCTGGTCCTCGACGCCCCCGACCTGTGGCCCCTGGTCACCGACCAGCCCCTGGTCATCGCGCCGTACCAGCACGCGGCCCGCCTGGCCGACCTGCTCGACCTGCCCTTGGCCTCCGAGGAGATACCCGGTGTCATCGAGTCGGCGGGGGAACCCCGGCCGGTGCCTGGCATCGTGGCCGACGTGCTCCCCGGCGCCCCGGCGACCTACCGTGAACACGACAGCCTCACGGTCGACGGCACCGACGTCCCCTGGTGGTGCAGCGACGGCGAGCTGCACGCGGCGACCGTAGAGGGGCTCGCCTTCGGGCTGGCCTGGGCCGCTGGCCAGTGGGCGGCCCGATACCTGCTGGCCGCCCTACTGATCAGCCCGGAAGAAACCCCCCGGCTCCGCGCCGAGTCCGACCTGGACCGGTGACCGCACTCAACAGGGCGGGAGCCTGGGGCTCGCGGGTGACGGCTCCGTGACAGACCCGTGGTACTGGATGGTACGACCACCATTCGAGGACAGGGTCAGGGGAGTCATGAGCGGCTTTGTACCGGCGAGCCAGCGGCAAGCGGAACCGGAAGCGACCCGGTCGCCGGCCGTTCCCGACTCTCAGCCGGAGGTAGCGGCCGACCGTCACGGCCGAGACCGCCGGGCTGTTCCTCGTCGGCGGCCCAGCAGTGTCCCCGTCCGGCCCGCGGCTGACCGCCCGCCCGCAATGTGGCTCGGTCCGGTTAGCGACCGCTACGAACACGAGGCGGAGGGCCGCGCCCAGGGCATGGCCAACAGTACCGCGGCCGCCCGCGTTCCCCGTGCCGACCGGGCCGGCGAGACCCCCGTGGACCCGGCGGTGCAGCGGCTTATCCTCAGCGCCCGGGGTCAGGGACGTCCGCTGCCCATGAGCCTGCGCCGCCGGTACCGGCCGGGCACCGGGATCGACCTGGCCTCCGTCCGCCTGCACACCGGCAGCCTCGCCAACGCGCTCAATGTCAGGTTCGGGTCGTGGGCGTTCACCATCGGCCGTGACATCTTCTTCCGCAACGGCGCGTACGACCCGGCCAGCGGCGTCGGCCGCGAGTTGCTCCGCCACGAACTTCACCACGTGGCGCAGCAGCACGGCTCCCGGGACGGCACCGGCCTGCTGATCCAGCGGGCGAAAGGGGATGCCGAGAAAAAGCCAAGGAAGAAAAGAGACCGGGACGACGATGACTGGAACGAGGAGGAAGAAAAGAAAAAGCAAAAGCACGTGCCGAAGCCGATCCCGGTCTCTTCCCTACCCCGAAAGGACATGGAAGCGTGGCTGGTGGCGGATTTCGCGAAGCGGGGCCGCCCCTGGGCTGACGAGTACCCTAAGGAAGTGCTGGTCGGTGTCGTCGTCTGGAACATCAATCACTTCTCGGCCGAGCAGAAGCCCGGTAGCGGCAAGGCCCCCGCCGTCGATCCGGCGGAGCTCGCGAAGAACCTCGAGACGAACATAGAGCTCGTCGAGACGGCCATGGACACCATCAGGAACGCGCTGCTCGAGACCGCACCGCCAGCCGAGGAATCCGGGAAGGACGAGGAAGCCGGCGAGGCCAACGAGGAAGCCGAGCAGGAGGCCGCGGAAGCCGAGGACGAAGACGACACGTCCAAGCGCAGCACCGCCAAGCAACTCAACACAGACGTCGCCGCGCTGCGTGGAAACGACCTGTCGGAGGTGATCCGCCTAGGGCTGACCGCCAGGGCGGCGCAGGCGGACGAAGGATGGTCGGTCGCGGAGCGCGCGCTCCAGCTCAAGGACATGCGGAAGCTGAACCAGGTGTGGAAGCGCCTCGACCGGATCAGCCGCGCCCTGACCGGCGGAACGCAGCAGGAGACAGCCCTCAACGCGCTTGACGGGGGCCAGGCAGCCGAGATTCTGCAGAACATCCAGGTGATGTTCACCGCGCTCACGCTCAAGGACCTGCAGGCCTCTGTGGACACGCTCAAGCGGTCCTGGGTAATAGACGTCATCGCCAACAGGTTCATGCGTAACAAGAATATTGACCTTGTCCTGATCAACGAGATGAACCTCGGCATCGGCCATCTTAAGAAGGCGGTGGACGAGTCCGATAGGAACCTCGCGCTGAGCGAAGGCCCCATCATGCTGGCGAAGGGCGAGTTGGTCACACAGAAATCCAAGCGGAAAGGAAAAGTCACGACCCGGGTCGGAAAGCGCAATTATACCGCTACCGGCAAGCAGCACGAGTACTATCCGGCCGTCTACCGCAAGGGAGAAGGAGGCCTGGAGTCCGCCGGGACCTTCTACGTCGATACCGGCGGCGAATTCATCATCCAGGATAAGGACTCGAAAAAAGAGAACGCCGCCATCGGCTGGGACAAGAAGGCCGGGGAAAGCGACAAGACCGGCCAGTCGTTCCGCGGAGTCGTCGTCCACCGGTTCGTACGGGGCGGGCAGGAGTTCTGGACCGGGGTCGTGCACACTACCCCGGCCGGGAGCAACCTGGATCGCAAGGAAATCTGGCCGCAGATCAGAAGGCCCCTCACGGAGCTCGCCGGGCTGGCCCAAAAACTGAAGATCCCCTTGCTTGTCGGCGGCGATTTCTACATCTCAGCGGAAGCGGTTGTGCAGGATCCGCCGGAAATAGCGGAAAGGAAGAAATCCGAGGAGAAACGCAAGCCGACCAAGGAAGAGCAAGAGAAGGCCAGGGAAAGGCGCAAGGCGACTCAGGCCGAGCAGTTCGATTACATTGCACGCTACGTCTTCCACGTGGCCGGGCAAAACGGGATGATGCAGGCGCTGCTGCGGGCGGCCCGGATGCAGCTGCCAGAGATGGAAATCGAAGGGGATGTGCAGCACAGGCTCAAGCCGGTGGACGACCGGGCCGGGTACCTGGATTCCTGGGATGAGTACGTGGGCATTGTGCGCGGCTGGCTTGAGTACCAGTCAGTGGATAAGGCCACGGAAACCCTTGAGGAAATCGCCAGGGAACTAAAGATCAATCCCCGGTGGAATCAGACGTTGGCCGCCGGGAAGATCACGCTTAACCAGTTCAACCGCAATCCCGACCAGATTACCCTGGAAAAGGTCCTCCGCCCTCTTGGCTACCGGATTGTGGGCGGTGTCGGCCCCACCAATCCCAAGGACAAGTCAACAGGGGAAGACAACATGCAGGTCGCGGACATCTTTATCGCCAACGAATTCTGGCAGACGGCCCAGGGCGGCGTGCCGGATCCGGAAACGGGCGACATCCTGAACGTCGACGACGATCGGTGGAGCGGGACGAGCGTCTTCTGGGGAGGCAGCGACCACAGTCCCCCTGCCATCGTAACGTCAACCAAGGCGTTCGCTCCCGGCGTCGCAGGAGCGTTCAGCATCTCGGTGCAAGCCGACAGGCACGCCAGGGATGCCAACTGGGTGTCCTGGGATACCACCGCGGCCCGGCTTGACCAGTTCGGCGAAGCGACGGCGCAGGTCCATCTGCTGATTGAGAATATTAAAGGCGCCCTGAACCGGCCGCTGCGCGGCCCCGACGAGCAAGTGCTCATCACCGTAAAAGGACTCATCGAGCGCCTCCTCGAGACGATTCCGAAGCAGCTCGGCGAAAATCCTGACGAAGGGAAAGCCGAACGTTCCGACGAAGAGAAAAAGGCCTGGCAAACGCTGCGGGCGGACATCGCCGCCTGGTCGCCGTATTACGGGCTTAACTTCAGCAATGACCGGTTCCCGGCGCCCAAGGGCCCGTACGACGCCATGGAAATGGACAAGAAGTGATTTACCGGGCGGCTACCTGGCGGTCGGCGTCGTCGCCCAGGAGGGCACGGGCGAGCTTGGCCAGGACCGGTTCCAGCTCAGCATGCTGCTGGGGAGACCAGCCGGCGAGCTGGTCTTCCAGCCAGGTCTGCTGGGCGGCGAAGATGCGGTCCGCTAGTTCCGCGCCGGCCGGGGTGAGGGCGAGGACTCCGTCCGTTCTGGTGATGAGGCCCCGGTCGACGAGCAACTGGGCATTGGGATGCCCTTCCTCGAAGGTGACGTCGGCCTGTTTCGCCAGGTCTCGGCCATGGGTGGCGCCCTGCTTGGCGAGCATGGTGAGGATCCAGCAGGCGCCGCCGGTAAGGTCGATGCCCGCCGCGCGGGCGAGCTTGGCGTAACCGAAGCGGCGCAGCTCGACAGCGGACAGGCGGGACAGGACCCGTTCGGCTTCCTGGGCCGACGAGCGCTGCGTGGGCGCGCCGCCGAGTCCCTCGCCGAGGTCGGCGGCGCTGGCCGCGTTCCGCAAGGTGGCCGCCGCCGGAGTTGGCTCGCCCGCGGCGGTGCGCAGCGGCACCTCGCGCAGGAACCAGGCCAGGATGAACGCGACGACCGCGATGGGGACCGCGGTGAGGAAGACCGGGTGCAGGGCGAGGCTGTAGGCGTGCAGGATCGCGTCGCGCAGGTCAGCGGGCAGCGCCTTCAGCTGAGAAGAGTTTGACTGAACGGAGGCGGCGCTGAACCCCCTCGGCAACTGCTTGCCATGGAGTGCGGCGCCCAGTTGCGACGCGAGCTGGTTGGCGAAGATCGCGCCGAAGACCGACACGCCGAACGACCCGCCGATCGTGCGGAAGAACGTCACGCCGGACGTGGCGGCACCGAGGTCTTCGTAGGGCGCCGTGTTCTGCACGGCGATCACCAGCACCTGGATGATCAGGCCGAGGCTGAACCCGAGCAGGAAGAAGTACACGTTCATCAGCCAGGTCGGGGTGGTCTCGTCCAGCGTGGACAGCAGGTACATCGCTACCGCCAGGACCGCGGCGCCGACGATCGGGAAGACCTTGTACCGCCCCGTCCGGGCGATGAGCTGGCCGCTGCCGATCGACGTGATCAGCATGCCGAGCACCATCGGCAGCAGGTAGACGCCGGAGATCGTCGGTGAGACGCCGTGCACTACCTGCAGGAACAGCGGCAGGTAGGACAGCGCGCCGAACATCGCGAACCCGGCCGCCAGACCGATCGCGGCGGAGACGCAGAAGACCGAGTTCTTGAACAGCCGGAGCGGCAGGACGGGCTCGGCCGCATGACGGGCGGAGAAGTACCAGGCGACCAGCAGCAGCGCCGCAAGGACGAACAGGCCGATGATCACGGGCGACGACCAGGCGTAGGTGGTGCCGCCCCAGGACGTCGCGAGCACGACCGCGGTAGCGAACCCGGCGAGCGTCGCCGCGCCGAGGTAGTCGATCTTGTGCTGCTGCTTGGTGCTCACGGCGGGGAGCACGACAGCGATCACGACCAGGGCGATCGCGCCGATCGGCAGGTTGATGTAGAAGACCCAGCGCCAGGAGAGGTTGTCGACGAAAAACCCGCCGAGCAGGGGCCCCGCGACGGATGCCACGCCGAAGACCGCGCCGAACGCGCCCTGGTACTTGCCCCGCTCCCGCGCCGGGACGATGTCGCCGATGATCGCCTGGGTCAGCACCATCAGGCCGCCGCCGCCGATGCCCTGGACGGCACGGAAGACGATGAGCATGCCCATGTTCCTGGACTGGCCGCAGAGGACCGAGCCGATCAGGAAGATGACGATCGCGCCCAGGAACAGGTACTTACGGCCGTACTGGTCGCCGAGCTTGCCCCACACCTGCGTGGTCGCGGTCGAGGCGAGCATGTAGCCGGTGACCACCCAGGACAGGTGCGACAGGCCGCCGAGGTCGTTGACGATCGTCGGGAGCGCCGTCGAGACGATCGTCTGGTCGAGCGCGGCGAGCAGCATGGCGAGCATGAGGGCGCCGTAGATGACGATGAGCTTCTGCCTGCGCTCTTCCGTCGCTGGCGCTGCCTGCTGTGCCGCCGCCTCCCGCCCCGCTACGCCCTGTCCCGCTGTCCGCTGCCCCGCTGTCCGCGGCCCGTCCGCGCGTTGACCCGACGCCGGCTGGGCCGGCACGCGAGCAGGCGGCGGCGATTCCCCTGATGCCGTCACACTGGCCTGATACCCGGTTAACCCGCAGGTCAACGTGGCCGCCGCCGGTTAGCCGGGCCTGACCACGTGCCAGGTGCCGCCGAACTGGGTCACGCCGTCGCCGCCGACGTCCCCGGGGTCGAAGTCGCCGGCAAACGTGTAGAGCGGGTGGTCGTCGTAGGTCGCCTGGACCACGCCGCCGGCCCGGTACATCGTGCCGAGCTGGCCGGCGAGCGTAGTGCCCGGCGCGGGCCGCGGCTTGCCGGTCACGGGCGGCCACTGGGCGACGCACCGCTCGGAGCAGCCCGAGTACGTCGCGGTGTCCTTGCTGAACCAGTACAGGGTGTACCCGGTGCCGTTGGCCACCACGGTGCCGAGGGCCCGGCTCTTGAACGGCTGAACCAAGGCCACGGGGTTCCCGCCGATGCTGGCCGACAGCATGCCGGGGCCTGCGGGCGCGGCAGACGAGCACCCGGCCGCGAGCGCCAGCACGCCTACTGCCAGGAACAAGGCCGCTTTCCGGCCGGTCCGCACCGCATCATCCCTTCGCACCCGCAACACTGTAGGGCAGCGAATTATGAGGCGATACAGAAGTTACGTCCCTTTGATCGGAGCGACTCCCAGGATGACGACAGCATTGAGACGGGCGGGACGCGGCGCAGGCCGCGCGGCGGTTGTCCTTGGCGCGGCCGGGATCGGGGTGGCGGCGCTGGCGGGCACCGCTTTGGCGCACGTGACGATCACGCCGGGCAGCGCGCCGCAGGGATCGACGGCGGAACTGACGTTCAAGGTGCCGAACGAGGAGCAGTCGGCCGCCACGGTCAAGTTGCAGCTGCAGGTGCCTACCGCGCGCCCGATCGCCCAGTTCCTCGTCAAGCCGGTGCCCGGGTGGACGGTCACGGTGCAGACGGTCACGCTGGCCAAGCCGGTCGTCACTGACGACGGCTCGTTCACTACCGCTGTGTCCGAGGTGACCTGGACGGGCGGCAAGATCCTGCCGGGCCAGTACCAGGACTTCTCAGTTTCCGCCGACCCGCTGCCGTCCGGTGTCGGGCAGCTCGTCTTCAAGGCGGTGCAGACTTACTCCAACGGCGATGTCGTGCGGTGGATCGACCTGCCGCAGGCAGGCCAGCCGGACCCCGAGCATCCGGCGCCGGTCCTCACCTTGACCCCCGCGGCAGCGGACGCGGACGCCGCGTCCGCCGGCTCGCAGGCCGGGAGCGGCGCGGACGCCGTGGGGTCAGGCGCCAGCGGCTCGGACACGGGTGCGCTCGCGCTGGGTGCGGCGGGCCTCGCCGCCGGGCTGCTCGGGCTGGCCGCGGGCGGGTCGGCCTGGCTGCGCAGCCGGCGGGCCGCCCGGGCGTCCCGGAGCGCCCAGTTCTCCCGGTCATGAGGCTGGCACGGCTCGTGGCCGCCGCCACCATCGCGCTGGCCGCCCTGTTCGCGGCGGCCGGCCTCTTCGCCGCTGGGCCCGCAGCGTTCGCTTCAACGACGGGGCTCGCGTCAACCACGGGGCACGCCTCGGTCGCGGTCCTGGCGCACGCGGCGCTCGCGTCCACCCAGCCGGCCGACGGCAGCGTGGTGCGCAAGTCACCGCAGCAGGTCAGCGCCTCCTTCGATGAGGCGGTCGGGATCAGCGCCGACAGCCTCGTGGTGTACTCCCCCAGCGGCCAGCGCGTCGAGGCCGGCCAGGCCTTCCACGTGACGGCCTACGAGGTCGCCGTCGACCTCCTGCCGGATCTCGGCAACGGCACGTACACCGGCGTGTGGCATGTCATCTCCGCCGACACCCACCCGGTGCGGGGCGCGTTCACGTTCTCGGTCGGCGCGCCGAGCGCCACGCACGTGGGCGCGCTGCTGCCCGCCGCCGACCCCGTGGTGAGCGACCTGTTCACCGTCGTTCGCTGGCTGGAGTACCTGTGCTTCGCGCTGCTCGGCGGCGGGGTCGCCTTCCTGATCATCTGCTGGCCGGAGGGCGGCCGCCGCAAGGACGTCGGGCGGCTGGTCACGGTGAGCTCGCTCGGGCTGCTGCTCTCGACGCTGGCCGGGCTGCTGCTCCAGGGCCCGTACGGCGCCGGCGCCGGGCTGAGCCAGGTCTTCAGCGCTCCCCTGGTCCGGGCGACGTTCGCCAGCAGCCTCGGCCCGGCGTCGGAGGCACGCGAGGTGCTGTCGCTGCTCGCCGCCGGCATCGCGGCGTTCATGCTGCCGCGGCTGCCCGCCGCAACGCTGCGCGCCCGGCGGGCCTACGGCGCGGTGTGGGCGCTGCTCATCACAGCCGTGGCCGGCAGCTGGGCCGTGTACGACCACGCGTCCACCGGCGTGCAGTCGCCGTGGGGCATCCCCGATGACATCGTCCACCTGGACGCGATGACGCTCTGGATCGGCGGCCTCGCGATGCTCGCCGGGGTGGCGCTGCGCGGGCAGGAGATACGCGGCGGCCCCGGTGCCGCCGCGCTGGCCCGTGCGGTGCCCCGCTTCTCGGTGATCGCGTTCGGTGCCGTCGCCGCGCTGGTGGCCAGCGGCGTCTACCAGACGTGGCGGGAGGTCGGCGCGTGGGGCGCGCTGTTCGACACGGCCTACGGCCGCCTCGTCCTCGCCAAGACCGCGGGCCTGCTCGTCCTGCTCGCGCTCGGCTACCTGGCCAGGCGGTACATCCAGCGCAGCCTGCCGCACGGCGTCCCGCTCGCGGGCAGCGGCCGGATGCCGCTGGCGACGGGCGCCGCGCGGGTAACCGGCCCCCTAGTCATCGCCGGCTACGGCGACGCCGTGACGGCCGACGCCGTCGCGGTCCAAGCCGCCGGGCCCGCTGTCACCGGCAGCGGGCCGAGGTCCGCCGGAGGTCCCGGCCGGGTCTGGGCGCTGGCCATGCGGCGGCTGCGCCGGTCCGTCGCGGTGGAACTCGGCGTCGCGGTGGTCATCCTCGCGCTCACCGCCCTGCTCGTGAACACCGCGACCGGCCGCGAGGCCTACGCCCCCACGGTCAGCGCGAGCCAGGGGTTCGACACCGGCGGGCCAGGCGGCGCGGGCATCGCGCACGTGTTCGCCGCACCCGCCAGGCTCGGCCCGAACACGATCGAGGTGTACTTCACCAAGGCCGACGGGCAGGCGTTCCTCCCGGCGCAGGTGACCGCGGCACTGTACTTCAGCGCCAAGGGCCTGGGGCCGCTGCCGGTCACGCTGACCAGGACGGCCCCCGGCCAGTACCGGGCGCAGGACGCGACGGTGACGTTCACCGGCCAGTGGACGCTGCAAGTGATCGTGCGCAGCGACGAGTTCGACGAGACCAGCGTGACGTTCCCTCTGGGAATCCACTGAGATTCTTCTGTGTAAGTTCAAAACAAAATCTGTCTTTCCTATAAATGCCCCGTGCGGCGTCATTACACTCCTCAGCCAGTAAGCGGCTGGGACATAAGGGTCATTTGGCGCGGGAGACATATCAATGAAGTTGAATATGACACGCCGGCAGGCATTGCGGGCCGGCGCGACAGTTGCTGTTGCCGGGGCGGCCATTGAGCTTCCGCTGTGGCTGTCGGGGCGCGGCGCACAAGCCGCGCAGCTTGACGCGACGACGATTCCCCAGTTCGCGACGCAGCTCTACATCCTGCCGGCGATGCCAGCGAACTCGGTCACGGCCAGCCAGGATGGCTACGTCGTGGCGGCCCGGCCGTTCAAGCAGCAGATCCTGCCGAAGGGGCTCCCCGCCACTCCGGTCTTCGGGTTCGGCGCGGTCAACTCGCCGTCGAGCTTCCACGCGCCCGCGCACACCATCGAGGCGACGGTAGGCAAGCAGACGCGGGTGATCTGGGCCAACCAGCTCGTCAACTCCGCCGGCAACTACGTGTCGCACGTCCTGCCGGTCGACCCGACGCTGCACTGGGCCAACCCGGCGGGCGGCACCGCGCACCGGGACTCCGCGCCGACCTTCACCGCCACGCCCGGCCCGTACAAAGGGCCGATCCCGACGGTTGTGCACATGCACGGCGCCCACGTCTACGAGGACTCCGACGGGTTCCCCGAGGCGTGGTACCTGCCGGCCGCCAAGAACATCCCCAAGGGCTACGCCACCTCCGGCACCAGGTACGCCACCTTCGCGAAGGAGGCGAAGAGCCGGTTCGGCGTCACGTGGAGTGCTGGCATGTCGCAGTACGAGTACACGAACGACCAGCGGGCGACCGCCCTGTGGTTCCACGACCACACCATCGGCATGACCCGGCTCAACGTGCGGGCCGGCCTGGCCGGCATGTACATCCTGCGCGGCGGCAGCAGCGACCTGAAGGCCGGCGTGCTGCCCGGCCCCGCGCCCAAGCGCGGCGACCAGGCGGGCACCAGGTACTACGAGATGCCCCTGGTCATCCAGGACCCGTCGTTCAACACCGACGGCACCCAGTACCTGCCGTCGGCCAACACGTTCGCGTCCGGGCCGTACATCCCGCAGACGGACATCCCGCCGATCTGGAACGACATCTACTACGGCGACACGATCACCGTTAACGGCAACACCTGGCCGAACTTGAACGTGGAGCCGCGCCGTTACCGGTTCCGCGTGCTGAACGCGTGCGCGGTCCGGCCGCTCACCCTCAAGGTGGTGTCCAGCCTGACGGCCGCCGCTCCCGCGTCGGCGGCCGTGCCGATGTGGGTGATCGGCAGCGATGGCGGCTTCATGCCCCATCCGGTGGAACTGTCCGGCAAGACCGGGCTGCCCGTCCTGCCCGCCGAACGGTATGACGTCATCGTCGACTTCACCGGCGTGAAGCCGGGCACGAAGCTGTACCTGACCAACGAGGGCGCCGCCGCGACCGTGGGCACCACGGGCACCGTCATGCGGTTCACGGTGGTGCCGCTGGCGGGCAAGGACACGTCCACTCCGCCCGCGCACCTGAAGCTGCCCGCCTACACCGCCCCCGGTGCCGCCAAGGTGACCAGGCGCGTCTCCTTCTCCGAGCAGGCCTCCACCTTCTCCTCCGGCGCGACCGCCCAGTACGTGTGCGGCACCGTGGACGCCAACGGCAACAACACCGTGCGCGACTGGGGCGACGCGGTCACCGAGAAGCCCGCCTACGGGTCGACGGAGATGTGGGAGATCTGGAACTTCTCCTCGGCGGCCTCCGGCATCTCGCACGTCTTCCACATGCACCTGGTCCAGTTCCAGGTCATCAACAGGCAGCCGATCGGCGGCGGCGCCAACGCCAAGCCGTATGCCTGGGAGACCGGGCCGAAGGACTCGTGCGACGCGCCCACCGCCACGATCACCCGGGTCAGGGCGCACTTCGACCGCAAGGGCACCTACGTCTGGCACTGCCACTTCCTCGACCACGAGGACAACGCGATGATGCGCCCGATGCAGGTGGTGTAGCGAACGCTCGATTACTCTCGTCGGCTTACGTTCATGTGCACAACATCTACAGTGCGTTGCAATTTCCCGCACTGATCAGTCAGACTGCCGCTGTGACTCCACGTCGGGTTGGCCGGATCACAGCGATCGGGGCGGTCCTGCTAGCTGGGTGCCTGGCGCTTTCTGTGTGGCTCGCCGTGCGCGTGCGCGACGCCCAGGCCGCGCGCTCCGTGTCCTCCGTGCTCATCGAGCCGCGCCAGGCCCTGGCTAAAGCAGGGCCGGCGCGGCCGGGCAGGTCGATGGTTTCGGTCCCCGCGCCGCTAGCCGCCTGCGAGGCGCGGATCGAACGCCGGCCGCGCCTGCTGCCCACCGTCGCGGTCGTGGGCGCCTCGATCACGGCCGGGACGGGCCCCAACAACCCGGAAGAGTCGTGGGCGGTCGAACTCGCCAGGCAGCTGCACTGGAACGCTGTTGTCTACGGCGTGCCGGGGACTGGTTACCTCAGGGCCAGCGGCTTCGGGCGCGGGCCGATGACCAGGATGCTCGGCGCGCTCAACCTGCCCGCGCTCGACCCCGCGCTCGTCATCGTCCAGGCGGGGCACGACGACCTCGGCGCTTCCGCCGCGCTTGAGGAGCGCCGGGTCCGCGCGACCGTGGACCTGATCCACGCCGCGGCTCCCGGTGCGCGGATCGGGCTGCTGACCACCTTCGCCGGCGTCTTGGGCGGCACGCCCGCGCTGCGCGGGATCGACCGCGCGATCATCTCGGCGGGCACGGCCGCGGACCCGGGCGTCGTCATCATGGACCCGCTGGCCGGCCAGTGGTCGTTCCCCCGCGCGGCCGACAGCCTGCACCCCACAGCGGCCGGCGACGCGTGGATCGCGCGCCGGGTCGCCGCGATCCTCCGCGCGCACGGCGTGCGC
>Ga0134126_10005218_pt1 | contig 16235 bp, 9 predicted proteins | sample KB31752_FD_96881 | JGI IMG/M metagenome (GOLD analysis project Ga0134126, IMG submission 96881) | Terrestrial soil microbial communities with excess Nitrogen fertilizer from Kellogg Biological Station, Michigan, USA - KB3-175-2 | ecosystem: Environmental > Terrestrial > Soil > Unclassified ...
ACGCCGCGCAGCCCCCCGCCGCGGCGCGAAGCAAGGCCACCGAAGCATGTCCCCACGCCTGGCCCCGCCGATCGCTTTGCCTGCCGCCGCCGAAAACGCCTCGGCGCTGGCGGTGCTCGAGCGATTGCCGGCGGCGCTGGGCTGGGCGGTGATGTTCCGCACCAGCATGGTGCTGACGCTCATCGACCGGGAACTGGCCCCCCAGGTCTTCTCGCTGCCGCCCGATGCCGCCGTCGCCGACAGCGCCTTCATCGTCCTGACCTCGGCCGGGCGCGGCCTCGCCGGACGCGACGGCGCGACGGCATGGCACAACGGAACGGTGCCCACGGGCGGATCGCTCGCCGAGCGTTGGGCGGATCGCCTGGCGCTGATGCCGGAAATCGCCGCCGCCGATTGCATCGGCATCGGCGCATTGCCGGGCGAGCCGCCGGTGGTGCTGGCGCTCCGGGTCGAGGATGGCATCGCCGCCGCTGAGGCGATCTTCGAGAAGGCGCCGGAGGAGCGGAACTACGATCTCCTCGCGGCCGCGGGGGTGCGCTACCGCGGCGGCGCGCCTGCCGGGCCGCATTGGCGGGCGCGGTTCACCAATGACCTGCCGCAGCACCTGCTGGCGGCGGCGCTTTCGGGCTTCGCCCGGACCGGGCATTGCAATCGCTTCTTCCTGCAGCATGGGGTGCTCGATGCGCCGCTCGCCGCCGGCCTCGTCGCCGCCGCGAAGGGGCGCATCGAAGAGGCGCGGCACCGCATGCTGACACTGGTGCTGCGCCAGGCGCTGGCGGCGCGGCGGTCTTCGCTGGCCATGACCTGCCTGCCACCCGCGCCCGACATCGCCTTCGATTATGGCGATGTCGTGCCGCTCGGATTCCTGCTGGCGGCGCTCGAGCGGTGCGGGATCGAAGATGAGCGGCTCGCCGCCGCCGCCACTTTGCTGCGCCGCCAGCTCGAGCGGCTGCGCTGCGGCACGCTCTGGCCCTTCCACCGCGAGCGGCTGCCGACCGCGACGGATTCCGCGCTGGTGTTGCGCGGCCATCGCGGCACCGCCGAGATCGACGCGTTGGAGCGTTTCAGGGATGGCGGCGGGCGCTACCTGCCGCAGCTCGATGCGAGCGAGCGCGACGGCGAGCATATGCGCCGGAGCGCCGCTGTGGATCATTGGTGCCAGGGCGATCTCGGCACCACCTGCCTGGTGCGCGCGCTGCGCGCCGAGGCCGGGCTGCCGCAGCGGACGCCGGTCGCGCTGCTGGAGGAGCACTTCGCTGAACGCGGCGCCCTGTTCTTCGCCAATCCCTATCTCATGGATTGGGCGCTGGCGCTGGCGCTGCAAGGCGATGCTGAGGGCGCAGAGCTCCGCGCCAGGCTTGGCCGCGAAATCCTGGCGAGCGCCAACGCGGATGGCGGCTTCGGCCGCTATGATCAGGCGCTCTCGACCGCGCTTGCGATCCTGGCGCTCGCCGCGCTCGGCATCACCGGGCGCGCGCTGCTGCTGGCGCAGCTGCGGCTTGCCCAGCTTCTCGCCCTTCCCGGACTCGGCCCGCCGCCGACGCCCTTCTATTCGACCGAGCGCCTGGCCGATGCGGCGCATGCCATCCGCGGCCGGGGCATCCTGCGTGCCGGCGAGGGATGGTATGCGCTGAGCCTCTACGAGGATCGCTACCGCATGACCCTGGCGGCGCTCGCTGCGGAAGCGCTCTCCGTGAGCGTCGAGGACGCGGCGCCGGAGACGCCTTCCCGAACCGATGCGCCGCATACGCGCTACCGCGCGCCGAGCGCCGAGGCCTATGTCGCCGGCTTCGCGCTGCCGCCCTATGTGCGGGGACGCCGGTGATCCCAAGGGCGCTGCTGACGGACATCGCCGAGCGGGCCAGCGATCTCCACGAGCGGCTGGCGCCGCCCTTTCTGCCCGCGCCGGCAACCGACGCCGTCGAGATGCGCCTTGCCCGCTGGGCGGGACTGGGCGCCAAGAGCGATCGCGAGCGGCTCAGGCGGAGCCTCGCCTGGCGCGGCCTCGACCTCGATGCGCTCATTCCGGCGCTGGGGGGCGCGCAACTTGCCGAAGGGGCCGAGCTGCCGGACTGGGCGCTGCGCTTCGACGCACTGGTGACGGACGCGCTCGCCAAGGTTGAAGCCTATCGCAACGGCGCCTTGCGCGAGCCGCCGCGCTTCATTCGCCGCGACGAGCCCTTCGCCTACGAGATGGTGCTCGCGCCCTTCGTGATGGCGGCCGCCGAGCGGCTCGGAAGCGAGCTGCAGGACGTGGCGTCGCCGGCAGCGCTTAGCGCGCTCGAGCGTGGCTTGTTGAGGCGATTGTCGCGGCTCTCAGGTCCCGTGCTCGCCGAGGAGTGGGCGCGCTTCGAGCCCGAGACAATGTTTGCGGAAGATCCGGGCGGCCGCGGCCTGCGTTTTGCCGCGCTCATGCTCGCGGCGCCACTGCCCAAGTTCCTGGCGGAATATCCGGTATTGGCCCGCCTCCTGACACTCGCCTGCGACAACTGGCGGGAGGCGGCGGAGGAGCTGCTGCACCGCTTGCGAAGCGATCGCGCGGCGATCGAGACGACGTTCAATCGCGGCGGTGCATTGGGTGCGCTGGTCGATGTGGAAGTCGGCGATGCCGACGTGCATGACGGGCATCGCGAGGTGTTGATCCTCGGCTTCGCCTCGGGGCTGAAGCTCGTCTATAAGCCGCGCTCGCTGGCGCTCGACGCGGCCTTCCGCGCACTCGTCGAGCATCTGAATGGGTGCGGCCTCACGCTGCCGCTCCGAGCGCCTGCCGTGCTGTGCCGCACGGGCTACGGCTATGCGGAGTATGTCGATCGTCGACTTTGCGCCGACGACGCGGCGCTGGCGCGGTTCTATCACCGCATGGGGGCGCTCGCGGCACTGGCGACGGCGCTGGGCTCGACCGATCTCCACTTCAACAACATCATCGCCTGCGGCGAAGAGCCGGTGCCGATCGATCTCGAGACCATGCTGTCGGCGGAACTGCGCCCGGACGCGGCCTTCGCGCGCAGCTCCGCCGCCCGGCGCGAGGAAGTCGCGCATATGCGGCGCTGGGCGCTCGCCACCATGATCCTGCCGAGCTGGCAGAAGCTCCGGGCCGGCATTTTCGCCGATCGCAGCGCTCTCGGCATCAGCCTAGAAGACGGCGCCGAGGCGGTAGCGGCGACGAGCCTCCCCTGCCCGGCTTCGGCGCTCGAAGCGGCGCTCGGCACCCATGCCGGTGCGGTGCGCGCCGGGTTCGAGGAAATGTACCGCCTGCTGCTGGCGGAGCGCGCGGCATTGCTGGCGGCCGGCGGGCCGCTCGCCGCCTTCGACGAAGTGCCGCTCCGCGTGGTGCTCCGCGAAACCTGGCTCTATATGGCGATCCTGCGCCACTCGATCGAGCCGGCGGTGCTGCGCGACGGCGCCGACCGCGCCATCGCGCTGGAGCGTTTGAACCATATCGCCGGCGTCGCCGAGGAGCCCCCGGTCTTTGTTCCGGTGATCGGGCCCGAGCGCGCCGCGCTCGTCGGCCTCGACGTGCCGCGCTTCGGCTATGTCTCATCCAGCCGAGATCTCCGCGATGGAAAGGGAGTAGTCGCTGCGGCGGTGGCCGTGCGCTCGCCGGCACAGGAGATGCGCGAACGCTTCGGCGCGCTCAGCGAGGACGAGCTCCGGCGCCAATCGGCGCTGGTGCAGGGCACTCTGTTTGCGCGGCTGACGCGGCCGCCCGGCACGACGCGCGAGAGCACCGCGGACGCGATGGTTCTGCCAGGCCCGGGCACTCTCGTGGCGCGCGCGGTCGAGATCGCCGAGCAGATCTTCGACACAGCGCGGATCGGTCCCGACGGCACGCGAAGCTGGCAGACGCTTGCCTATGGCGGCGAGGCGGGGCGCTGGAGTTGGACGGCCTCGGCCGACGGGCTCGCGCAAGGCCGGCTTGGCCTTGCGGTGCTCTGCGCCGCGCTGCACCGTGTCGGCGGCGCCGATCGCTGGCGCGAGCGCGCGCTGACGCTGGCGAAGCCGGCCTTCGCGCAATCTTGTGAGATGCTCGCCGTGCCGCCGCGGCCGCATGTGCCCTGGCTCGGTCTCGAAGGCGGCGTGGGCGGCGCGCTGCTCGCGGCCGCGGCGCTCCGCCGCCTGCTCGGCGCCGATGCGGTCCCGACGGAGCTCATTACCGCCGCCGCGGCGCTGACACCGCCGCCGGAGAGCCGCCTCGACGTCGCCGGCGGGGTTGCCGGAGTGCTGATCGGGCTCCTCGCGCTCGCGCGCGTGATGGGCGTCCGCAATCTCGATGACGCGGCCATGCGCTGCGCCGCCTTCCTCGCGGATGCCGACTGGGCGGCGCTCCCGCAAGAGCCGTGGTTTCAAGGATGCAGCGGGATTGCGCTGGCCCTCACACGCTGGCGTGGATCGGACGCCGAGAGCGTCGCGCTCGCATCGCATGCGCCGGGGCTGGAGGGCATCACCGCCGCCGCGCTTGCCGGAAGCGGCGAGGCGCTCGAGCGGCTGAGCGCGGCGGGATTGCCGGAACTCGATACGTTCCGCTTCGGCACGGCAGGGGAGGTCGACGCACTGCTCTTCCTCGGCGATCGCCTCGGCCGCGCCGATCTCTGCCGCGCGGCGGAGCGGCTGGCCTCGGCATCGCTGGCCCGCGCCGCGTCGCGCGGCTGGCGGCTGTTGCCGGGGATCGAGGAGGAGGCAACGCTGCTCGGCCTTTTCGACGGCATAGCCGGGATCGCCTACATGCTGCTGCGCACCGCCGCGCCGACGGTGGTGCCCTCGCTCGCCGGGCTCGCGCTTGCGGCGGAACAGCCGTCCGACAGCCTCGCCGAGCATCTCACTGCGGCGTTGGCGCCCTATCGGCCGGAAGGTCTGATCTCGCACGCGGCGCTGGCCGACATCAAGTCGCGCGCCGCCAGCCATCTGCTGGCCAGCATGACCGGGCTCTACGGCTTCGAATGCCGCCTCGGCCAGAGGGCGCCCGAGGCCGATTTTCTTGTCTGCATCGGCCCGGCGAGCGAGCAATGGGCGCCGCTGCAGCGGCTCGCCACCGGCATGACCGCGCCGGCCTGGCGGCGCCTCGCCGCCTTTCTCGAAAACGGCGCGCCGGCAGCCGCGGAAATTCACAACATGTGGCTCGAATTCGACCTCGTCGCCGGTTCCGGCGGCGGCGCCGACGCATTGCCGCCGCCGAGCCTCTTCTTCGGCACCGACCGGCTGACCGCCATGGCGAGTAGCGAAGCGGGCGATCTGCCGCCGCAAGCGGAGTGGCTGGCGACGGCGATCGCGACGCTGCGCGGCAGCGCGCCGGCGGGCGCGCAGCGCCGCACCCTCGCGCGGTGCCTCGCGGCGTTACCTGCCTCCGGGCGGCTCTTCCAGGTTGGCATGATGCTGTCGCGCTCCGAACCTTTCCTGCGGCTTTGCGCCCGCGACCTTGGCGTCGCCGAGATCGAGCCCTATCTCGCCGCCATCGGCTGGCCAGGTGCGCGAGCGGCGCTTGCGGTGTTGCTCCGGCGCCTGGCGCCGCTCGTCGATCACTTCCGCCTCGATCTTGATTTGGCAGACAGCGTGCTGCCGCCGCTCGGGCTCGAATGCTACATCGCGGAACCCGCACGGATGGCGGAGCGCTTCCTCGCGCTCGTCCAGGCGCTGACCGAAGATGGGCTCTGCCTGCCCGAGAAAGCGGCGGGGCTCATGGCCTGGTTCGGCATCACCCATGAGCGCCGGCATCGGGCGATCTGGCCGCCCTCGCTCCTCCAGCGCAAGGCGGCGCTCGGGCTCGAGGAGGCCAGCATCTTCCGGCGATGGATCCATCATCTGAAGATCACGATCGACGGCAAAGGCGGAGTGAGCGCCAAAGCCTATCTCGCGGTAGCCCCGGGCTTCATCGCCGATGCGGCCCTGAAGGCGATGCTGCAGCAGGCCAACGCGTCATGAGCTGGACGGCGGATAACATCCTCGACCGGCTGCTCGAACCACTCGGTCGGGCGCGCTTCTTCGCCGAGCACTGGCAGCGACGCGGCTGTGCGCTTCCGGGGCCGCGCGAGCGTTTCGCAGAGCTTTTCGACCGCGCCCAATTCGATGCGGCGCTCGCGCGCTGCCGCGAACTCAAGGCGACCTTCTTCGACGATAAAGGCTGGTTCAGCGAACTGCGCATCAGTCCCGATCAGGCGCGGCGGCTCTATTCAGCCGGCATGACGATCTGCGCCGGCATGCTGCCGGAGGAGGACGCGCTCGCCGGATTCCTCGGCGCCTATCGCGGCGCCATCCGCTCTGCGGGCAGCGTGCATTTCAACAGCTACCTCTCACCCGACGGCGAAGGCTTCGGGTTGCATTTCGACAATCATCCGGTCTGGATCCTCCAGCTCGAAGGCAGGAAGCGTTGGCGCTTCACGCCCGAACCGGCGATGGCCGAGCCGTCCGTCACCGTCACGATGCCGCCCGACCGCGACCGGCTGGTGCTGCCCTGGGGCGTCATCGAGCGGCCGGCGGATTCCGCTTTCGCGGAAGTGGCGCTCGAACCCGGCGACGCGCTCTACCTCCCTGCCAGGTGCTGGCATGCCGCCAAGGCCGAGGGCTACTCGCTGGCGCTGACGCTCGCCACTGCGGCGGGCCATGCCGTCGAGCTGTTGCGGCACTTGCTCGCGGCGCATGCGGCGGAATTCCCGGCGTTGTTCAAAAGCCTGCCGGCGCTCCCCGCCGACGCTTTCGCCGCTGGCGAGACGCCGCCCGCGCTCGCCGAGGCGCTCGCCGCCATGCGCGCTCAATTGCTGGGATTCGCCGAGCAATTGAGCGAAGCCGAGCTCCTTGCCGCCTGGCGGCGCGCTGCGGATCAGGGCGATAAGTAAGCGAGGGTTTCTGAGAGACGGCGCATGGCCGGCGCTGGAAGTCCGGGCTATAGCATCTGTCGCCGGGCGAGCGCGGCGAACTCGCCATTGAGGGCCATCAGCTCCTCGAAACGGCCGCTTTCGACGATGTGGCCGTCGCGCACGACATGGATGCGATGGGCGTGCTGGATCGTGCTCAGGCGATGCGCGATGACGATGCGCGTCATGTTGAGCTGCGCCAGCGACTCGTTGACAATCTGCTGAGTGCGGTTGTCGAGCGCGCTCGTCGCCTCGTCGAAGACCAGAATGCGCGGCTTGCCGACGAGCGCGCGAGCGATCATCAGCCGCTGACGTTGGCCGCCCGACAGCGTCGTCGCGCCGTCGGTAAGCACCGTCTGCATCCCCATCGGCATTGCGCGGATGTCGTCGGCAAGCCCGGCCTGGGTCGCGGCATACCAGGCGTCATCGATGGTGAGCGGCAGACTGCCGATGATGTTCTCGAAGATACTGCCGGCGAGCGGCCGTCCCGCCTGCAGGACGACGCCGATCTGACGGCGCACGGCCCCGGCATCGAGGCTCGACAGGCTGAGGCCGTCGACCAGCACGGTGCCGGATTCCGGCGTCTCGATGCCGAGCAGCAGGCGCGCGATGGTCGATTTACCGGCGCCGGACGGGCCGGCGAAGGCGACGAACTCGCCCGGCTTGATGTGGAACGACATGCCGCTGACCGCGGGCGGTGCGCCTTCCTCGTAGCGGAAGACGACGTTGCGGAACTCGATCTCGCCGGCGAGTGCGCCGGGCTCGCTGCGCGCCTCCTGCCCTTCCGGCAGCGCGTCGAGGACGACCGCGGCGCGGCGGTAGATGGGCTCGGCGACGAGGATTTGACTGACCGAGTTGACGATGCCCACGAGGCCCGAGAGAAACTGCCCGAGTGCGGCGTTGAACGAAAGATAAGCGCCGAAATCGAAGCTCGACGGGTTATTGCTGCTGTTGCTGTCGGGCGCGAGCATCACCCAGACGACATAGGCGAAGATCGCCATCGAGCTCAGGACCGGCACCACCTCGGTAAGCGTCTGCTGAACGGTGGTATAGCGCCGCACCATCAGCGTCCACCGCTTGTTCTCCGCGAAAAGCTCCGCCCAGCGAGCGAAGGCGCGCGATTCGGCGGCGGAGACGCGCAGCTTCGAGATCGCCGTCAGCATCTGCAACACCAAGCCGTCGGTGCGGCCGGAGTTGCCGACGATGGCGCGCTGATGCGGCAGTTGCAGCCGGGTCAGCACGGCAACCACGCCGACGACGACGATCGCGATCCCCGTCGCCACCAGCCCCAGCTGCCACAGGTACCAGAACATCAGCCCATAGCTGAACAGCGAGAAGATACCGCCGATGAGCGCATCGGAGACCGAGCGCGTCATCACCTCGCGGATCTGGTAGATGCCGGTGACGCGGTCCGCGAGGTCGCCGGCGGTGTAACGGCGAAAAAACCGGATCGGCAGCGAGAGCAGCCGGTCCCACATGGCCGACTGGATGCTCATATCCATGCTGCTCTGCAGCCGGATCAGCGCCAGCGACCGGGTTAAGGTGAATGCGGCGCTGCCGAAGGCGGAGGCGACCAGGGCCAGGGTCAATGCCAGCAGCGATCCCATGTCCTGCTGCGGCAGGATGGTGCCGTAGACATATCCGGTGACGATCGGAGGCACCAGGGCGACGAGGCCGGCGGCAACGCCCCACAACAGCAGGCGGAGGACGTCGTTGCCGCGGCGGCCCACACCGAAGCGGACGACCTGGCGCAGCCCGAGGCGGCCGGGCGGAAACGGCCGATAGAAGAAATAGGCCTGCTCGTCGAAGCTCCGTGCATTCGACGGGGTGACCTTCTGACGACCGCCGCTCAGCGCGTCGAAAGCCTCGTAGGCGCCTCCGGACGGCAGCAGCGCCACCGGATAGGATTCCGGCCGGTCCTTCGTCGGTGCGACATAGCCGAGCAACGGCTCGCCATCCTCCCGCCACCACTCGCCGTCGAGCGCGACGCGCCGAACCTGGCAGCCGGAGGCGCGGGCAATATCGATCAGGCGCGCTGGCGCGTCGCCGACCGTGCGCGGCGTGCGAATCTCGATGCCGCAGGCTTCGCCCACGCTCATCGCCGCGGCGAGCAGCGGATCGCCGATGCGCGTCTTGAGGCCTTGCGTCTTCTGCTTGGTCCCGACCAGGCCCTCGAGCAGGTCTTCCGCGGCATCGAAAATCGCGTTCGAGGCGGCGACCCGGCGCTCGATACGCGCCGCGTCGAGCGCATGCTCTTCGGCGACAATGCGCTCGAGGCAAGTCATGGCGATGCGCTGGAAGGCGTTGAACCCGGCCCAGAGCCGTCCGCTGCGCCACGCGCCAGGGGTGAAGATGACGTTGGCGCGGATTTCGCCCTCGGCGCGCGCAAAGCTTCGGTCGGTGAGCGGCAGCAGCGGCGCACCCGCAGCGACCGGCGCTTCGGGCGCATCGAGGAAGCGGAGGCCGCCCTCGAGGAGATCGAGCCAAAGTACGTCGTCGTGCTGCGCGGAAAGGGCGGTCTGCGAGGGGAAGCTCTGGTCGGGATCGGCCTCGGGCAACGTCACGACGGGCAGCGGCCGGTGGTGCATCAGCGCTTCGGACAGGAGCGCCACCCAGCGGTCGACCCAGATGACGACCGAAATGTCGAAATTGCGCGCCTCGATCTGCGCCCGCGGCGCCACATAGACCTCGGTCCCCATCACCGCCACGGCGCGCAGCGCAAGGCGCTGGCCGCTGCCGGGCGGGCCCATGGGAACGGCAGGCAGGCCGAAGATCACCTCGCCCGGCTGCACCGTCAGCACGTGGCGGCCGCCGCCGACGATCTCGTCGCCCTCGAGCGGCACGGCGTAGATCTCGACCCGCCCCTGCAGCACCAGCCAGATCAGGTCCTCGCGCTCGAGCAGGAAGGGATTGTGATAACCGGCGGAAAGCCGCTCGCCGGCGATCATCGCCAGCACGCGCGCTTCGAAGGCGTCGCCGTGCCCGGCAGGGGCCGTGGTCGGAGGCGCGCCGCCCGCCGTGTCGTTCATGGCTATTCCGACTGCACGAGCTTGAAATAGGTGCCGGCGGCAGCCACCAGCGCCTCGTGCGTGCCGCGCTCGACGATGCGCCCGCGCTCGAGCACGATGATCTCGTCGGCATCGCGGATAGTGCTGAGGCGGTGGGCGACGATGATGCAGGTGCAGCCGCGCCGCCGGATGTTTTCGTCGATGCGCTTCTCGACGAGCGGGTCGAGCGCCGAGGTCGCTTCGTCGAGGATCAGGATGGCGGGGTTTCCGGAGAGCGCGCGGGCGATCTCGAGGCGCTGGCGCTGGCCACCGCTGAAATTGGCACCGGCCTCGAGCACACGGCTGTCGATGCGGCCCGGCCGCGCCTCGATGACCTCGAGCACGGCTGCGTCGGCGAGCGCTCTGATCACGTCGGCATCGTCGATCGAGGGATCCCAAAGGCCGATGTTCTCTCGCACGCTGCCGTCGAAAAGGAAAATCTCCTGATCGACCCAGGCCATGGCGCTGGCGAAGCGCGCCCGGTCGAACCGTTCGAGCGGCACGCCGTCGAGCAACACCTCGCCCGACCACGGTTGGTGCAAGCCGCAGGCGATGCGGGCGAGCGTCGACTTGCCGCTGCCCGAGCCGCCGACGAGCGCGATGCGCTGGCCGGGACGCACGATGAGGCTGAAGCCCTCGACCAGCGGCGGCTCGTAGCGGCTATAGCCGAAGGTTACATCGCGGAACTCGAGCATGCCGCGCACGCGCTGCGGCGCGGCATCGGTATGGGCGTGGCCCGGCGGCGGGGCGTTGCCCGCCGGATAGTTCAAGACGTCGTCGATCCGCGCCAAGTCTCCCTTGATCGTCTGCACGTCGGAGCCGAGCCGCACCATGCTGTTGGTCGGTTGCAGAAAGCTCTGCGCCACGCTTTGCAGCGCGACGATGCTGCCGATGCTGATCACGCCCTGAAGCGCCCGATAGCCGCCGACGCCGATGATGGCAGCGGTGGTGAGCGCCGAGACCAAGGTCGGCGAGGCGCTGACGACGGCGGTGACGAAATCGAGGCGCTGGCGGTTCTCGAGATAGTTCGCCTGCACGCCGGACCAGCGCGCGAAGAAATCCGTTTCTATGCCGCTCGACTTCAGCGTCTCCATGCTGAGGATGCCGGCGACGGAAGCCGCGCGCAGCATCGCCTCGTCCTTGAGCAGGCGCCGCGAGGCATTCTCGCGCCGCTGCGCCACGGCGCGCAACGCCAGCAGGTTGACGCCGCCGGCAACTACCGCGACGGCGCAAAGCAGCGGGTCGTAGGCGAGCATGACCGCGGCGAAGAACGCCATGCTGAGTACGCCGATGAGGCTGTTGGCGAGCTCGCCCGCCAGCAGCTTTGCGACGCGATCGTTGGCGTTGACCCTGACGGCAACGTCCCCGGCCCGGCGCTGTTGGTAGAACTCGATCGGCAGCCGCAGGATGTGCCAGAAGAAGCGCGCGGAGCTGTCCAGCGACAAGTGGACCTCGAGCCGCGCCAGCATCATCCGCTGCAGCCAGATGAGTCCGCCATGCGCCACGGCGATGAAGGCCATGCCGATGAGCAGCGCGTTGAGCCAGCTGGTGTGATCGGCGAGCAGAATGTTGTCGACGAAAATCTTGGTGAACGCCGGAATGACCGTGCGCGGCACGACGATCGCCAAGGTCGCAATCAGCAGGGCGGCGAAAGTGACGCGGCTGCCGGCCAGCCGCGAGAGCAACGTGCTGACGACACGCGGCGGTCCCTCATTGCGCTGAAATTGCGGCGTCGGCCGGAACACCAGGCAGACGCCGGTAAAGGACGCGTCGAATTCGTCGAGCGTCACCGTTCGCGGACCGGTCGCGGGATCGTTGAGCCAGAACTTGCCCCGCTTCCGGTCGACTCCTTCGACGACCAGAAAGTGGTTGAAGTTCCAGAACACGATGAGGGGAAACGGCAGCGCGTAAAGCTCGGCGAGCTCGCGGCGGTAGCCGCGCGCCTCGAGGCCGTAGGCGCGCGCCGCGCGGAGCACGTTCGATGCCTTGGAGCCGTCGCGCGAAACGCCGCAGGCGATCCGTAGCTCCGCGAGCGGGGCCCAGCATCCATGGTAGGCGAGTATGATCGCCAGCGCCGCGGCGCCGCATTCGGTGTTTTCCATCTGCAGCACCGGCGGCGTGCGGAAGCGCTTGCGACCGCCGGGCGGCAGATTGGGGGCCGGCCACGCCTCGACCGGGGAGGTCGCTTCCGGCATCAGTCGATCCCGGTGAACTTGCGCAGCAGCGGCAGAACGAGGGTGATCGGTGCCTGACGTTCGGTGACGATCGAAGCGTTCATGATGGTGCCGCTGCTGAGCGCCAGCTTCCGGCCCTTCTCGGAAGTCCAGCGATAGCCGCTCACCGTGCTCGGATCACGCTCCAGCCGCACGCGCACCGCAAAGGGCGGCCCCTTCGAAGAAAAGGTGTGGGCGAGCTCGTCGTTCTGCAGAATGGCGCGCATGCCCTCGACACTGGAGGGAAAGGCCGAGACCCAGCTCACCGTGCCGAGCACCGTGCCGTATTCCTCCTTCTTGGCCGTGCCGGCCTCGAGCCGCACCTCGTCCCCGGGCTTGACGAGCTTGCCCTGTTGCGGGTCGACGAAGATCATCGCCTCGAGTCCGCGGCCGCCGGTCTCGATCGAGAACAGCGCCTGGCCATTGTTTATGGACATGCCGCTGGTGCCCAGCACCTCGGTGATACGGCCGGTCGAAGGCGCGGTGAAGACCGTGGTGGTCGCCGTGTTGGTCTCGAGCTCGGCGACCTTGCGGCGCGCATCGCCGACCGCCTGGTCGGCATTCGCCAGGGTCCGGGCGTCCTGCGCCTCGGCTTCGGCCTCCTGCTGCTCGACCTGGGCGAGATCGGCGGTCGCCTGGGCGGCCGACTGGGCGGCCTGCGCGCGGTCGCTGCGCGTCTGCAGCACGACCGAGAGCGTCGTCATGCCTTGCGCCAAAAGGCGCTCGTTGTTCTTAAGCTCCGCCGCGACCTCGGTCTCCCGCTGGCGGGCGCTGCCCATTTGTTCCTCAAGCGCGGCGCGGCGGCGCTTGTTGGCATCGAGCCGCGCCGACCGGCTTTGCGCCAGATCGCCTGCGATCCGTTTCTGGTCGGCGGTAGCCTCCGACTCGACCTGAAGGGCGTTGCGGAGCTGCTGCGCCAGGTCCATGCGCGTCAGCGTCGCCAGCGTCTGCCCGGTCGTTACCTCGTCGCCGACGGACACGTCGATGGCGCCGACGATCCCGGCCGCCGGAGCGAGGACCTGGACCACCGTGCCGCCGCGATTGATGAGGATGCCGTTGCCGGCAATATAGGTCGGGATGCTGCCGAGGACGCTCCAGACGATGGCGCCACCCAGCGCCAAGCAGAGCACGCAGAGGCTCATCCAGGTGCCGCGCCCGATCAGCTGGACCCGCCGGTCCGACCGCTCGGGCGAGCGATGGGCGGCCAATGCCGCCTTGCGGTAAAGTGCTTCTTCCCCCCCGCCGCTCATCGCCGCTCTCGTTCCCCCCTCGCCGCCCGGTATTTTCTCAGGGCAGGGCGGGTTTTACAACCGCGGCGGATCGCCCCGGACGGTGGTATTCGGCAGCGGGCGATTGCCCGCTCGCGCCGACCGGCGTAGCCTCCCCCCAAGGCTGGTCAAACACTAGGGACAGACAGCGCCTTGAGCCAGACGCCCGACCTTCGCCCGCGCATCCTCGTTGTCGACGACGTCGAGGCGAACCGAGACCTGCTGGTGCTGCGTCTCGAGCGCGAGGGCTACGAGGGCATCGCCACCGCCGGCGACGGCGAGGAGGCCCTGGAACGGCTGGCGGCGGAGAGCTTCGATCTCGTGCTGCTCGACGTGATGATGCCGAGGCGGGACGGCTACGGCGTGCTGCAGAAACTCAAGACGGATGGCCGCCTCGCCGACCTGCCGGTGATCGTCATTTCCGCCAACAATGAAATGGACAGCGTGGTGCGCTGCATCGAGCTTGGTGCTGTCGACTACCTGCAGAAGCCCTTCAATCCGACCCTGCTGCGTGCCCGGGTCACCGCGAGCCTCGAGAAAAAGCGTCTGCGCGATGAAGTACGCGCGCATCTGGCGCGGCTCAGCGTCGAGCTCGATGCCGCACGCGAGCTGCAAGCGAGCATGCTGCCCGGGGCCTTTCCGGCGCCGACCGCAGAGCGTCCGGTGGAGATTTTCGCCACCATGATTCCGGCGCGCGAGATTGGCGGCGATCTCTACGACTTCTTCTTCATCCCGGGCGGACGCTTGTGCTTCCTGGTCGGCGACGTCTCGGGCAAGGGCATCCCGGCCGCGCTGTTCATGGCGCGGGCGAAGAATCTGATTCAACTGGTGACGGAGCTCCTCGCCGAGGCGCGCGGCGAGCCGCCGTCGCCCGCGGAAATCATCGAACGCGTCAACCGCGAGCTTGCCGAAGACAACGCCACGATGATGTTCGTGACGCTGTTTTTCGGCATGCTCGATCCGGCTTCCGGCGAGCTGCTCTATTGCAATGCCGGTCACGATGCGCCCTTTCTCGTCGGCGGTGGAAGCGTCGGCGATGTCAACGGTCCGCGCGCCATGGCGGTCGGCGTCGACGCCGATCAGCGCTACGCGACCGGGCGCGCGCAACTCAGGCCGGGCGACGTTCTATACCTTTTTACCGACGGGATCACCGAAGCGACAAACCGCGAGGACCAGCTCTTCGCGCGCACGCGTCTCGGGGCCGCGCTCGCCGCCGCGCCCGACGGCTCGCCGCGCGCACTCATCGAGAGCGTCGCCGCCGCCGTCCAAGGCTTTGCCGAGGGCGCGCCCCAGGCCGATGACGTGACGGCACTCGCCCTCCGCCTGACGGCGCTCAGGGCGTAACGCGCCACGCCAACTCCTCAGCGCATCTGCGCCAGCGCCTCGCCGCGATCGGCATAGATGCTGAAGATGGTGGAGAAGCCGCTGACCTCGAAGACGTTCTGAACGGTCGGCTGCATCGCGGCGAGCGCCAGACGTACTTGGCGGCTCTTCGCCTGCTTGGCGGTCTTCAACAGGACGCGCAACCCGGCGCTGTTGACGTAGCCGAGTTCGGCGAGGTCGAGGACGATGGCGGGCGCGGCATCCAGAGCGCGCGTCAGCGCCTCGTCGACCTGCGTCACGGTAGCGCTGTCGAGTCGTCCGTTCAGCGCTATCACGAGGACCGAGCCGTCCTGCTGCTGGTTGACCATCATCTCTGCTACCTCGGGCTCATGCTCCGGCTGCGGGATCGGAAGGACGGACGTTCTTGCGCAGCGACAATCGGTTGCGCTCACCGTCGCGGTGATATTCGACGCTATCCATCAAGGATTTGACCAGGTGAATGCCGAGGCCGCCGATCGGGCGATCCTCGAGCGCAGCATGGAGATCCGGCGGCGGCATCTTGAGCGGATCGAAGGCGGCACCATCGTCGATCACGTCGACGGCAAGCGTACCGGCCTCGAGGCGCATATCAACCTCGATGTCGTGGCGCCTGTCATCCTTGAAGCCGTAGGAAATGATGTTGGTCAGGATCTCGTCGAGCGCGAGATTGAGGTTCACGGCAAGGGGTGGCGGGATGGCATGATCGGCGCAGAACGTATCGACCGCATTGGCGAGCCGCTCGATGACCGCGAGCTCGTTCGGGACGCGAAGCGTGAGCCGGCCATCGGCCATTTTATCCTTCCGCAGAGCCGAAAGAACGGCCGATGCCATACCACGTTTGGCTGCTGGCGTCGAGCGGCCGGAGCAGATCCTGCGTTGAACTGTCGGATCGGTTAATTTTATACTGCCGGAGCTGCCGGCAAGACTCTCAGGCGCGGAGAACCGCCCCAATGAGTGATTTGGTTCGTCCCGCGCGCCCCGTCGCCCGCGCATTTCTCGTAATTTTGCTCGGCGAAGCATTGGCGCTTGCCGTGCTCCGGCTCGCTTTCGGCACTACCGGGGCCATCGCCCTGTCGATCGTCCTCGTGATGGTCACCGTGGCCCTCCTGGCGCTTGCCTATCGCAGGTCCGGCCGGACGCGCGGCCTTGCCGCCGAGGAGCTGGGTCGGCGCGAGGCGGAGATGCGGGCAATCTTCGATAACATGGTGCAGGGCGTCGCCATGTACGACGCCGACTACCGGCTCGTCGCCTGGAACGATCGCTTCCGTCGATATCTCGAAATGCCCGAGGAGTTCTTCAAGCGCGGCCAGACTTTCGCCGACTACATCCGCTATATCGGCCGGCGCGGCGAATTCGGCGACGTCGATCTCGAGGAGTTGGTGAAGCAGCGCCTGTCGCTGCTGTCGAAGAAGCACGTCTTCGAGCGCACCCGACCGGACGGCACCGTGCTCGAAGTCTACCGCAATCCGATTCCCGGCGGCGGGTTCATCGCCATCTATA
>Ga0134126_10005220_pt1 | contig 16231 bp, 11 predicted proteins | sample KB31752_FD_96881 | JGI IMG/M metagenome (GOLD analysis project Ga0134126, IMG submission 96881) | Terrestrial soil microbial communities with excess Nitrogen fertilizer from Kellogg Biological Station, Michigan, USA - KB3-175-2 | ecosystem: Environmental > Terrestrial > Soil > Unclassified ...
ACGCCCACCTTCCTGCCGGGCTTCACGGCGACGGTCGACTACTACAACATCAAGATCGGCGGCTTCATCGCGACGGTGCCGATCGGTGTCACCCTTGCAAACTGCTACAGCACGACGTTGAACCCGACGCAGTCGGCCGCCAATCCGTTCTGCGCGCTGGTCCATCGCGACTCCCTGGGTACGATCGCCACGACGGACCTGGGTTTTGTCGATGCCAATCTGCAGAACATCGCTTCCGACAAGGTCCAGGGCATCGATGCCGAGGTCAACTACGACAAGGATCTCAGCGACTTTGGCTGGACCCATTTCGGTTCGTTGTCGATCAATGCCGCGGGTACCTTGGCGACGGTCAACAACACGTCGATCCCTGGAACGCCGACGCTCCACTGCCTGGGCGTCTACGGTCCGTCCTGCGGCGAGCCGCAGAACCGCTTCAAGTCGCACGTCCGTTTGACCTGGACCGACAACAAGGGAGACTTCGCCCTGTCGCTGAACTGGCGTCATCTGTCGAGCATCACGTTCGAGGGCAATCTGCCGTCGACGATTGCGCCGGGCTTTGGTTTCACCAACAACCCGACGCTGGGCTGGGGTGCGTTCGACTACTTCGATCTGTCGGGTACCTGGTCGGTCACCGACGCGATCGACCTTCGGGCGGGCGTTCGCAACCTGTTGGACAAGGACCCGCCGCTCACGGACAACAACACCGCGCCGGCGAGCAGCATCAACAACAACACCTTCACCAACACCTACGACGCGTTGGGCCGGGTCATCTTCGTGGGCGCGACGGTCAAGCTCTGATCGCAGCAACCCGAGAAGTCTGGAACGGCGGCCCGAAAGGGCCGCCGTTTCCTTTTATGGCTCACCTGCATCCGAGCCTTTCGTTGACAGCCGGCCGGGCCGGAGCCTAATCCCCGCCATGGCACGCAACCTGCCCGGAACGACCGCATGAGCAACCGGCCGGCTCACCCGCCCCGGCTTTTTCTGGATGTCGACGCCGCGATGCGCCGCGGCGACATGCCCACCGCCATCGGTCTTGCGCGCCAGGGCATCGAACGCGGCTTCGCCGATGCCGTCCTCTTCAATCTGCGCGCCTATTGGCACGAGACCGAAGGTCGCTTCCCGGCCGCCTGCGCCGATCTGGAGCGGGCGCTCCGCCTGGCGCCGGGCGACGCGCGGATCCTGAACGCGCTCGGCCGCTGCCGCACCTCCAACGGCCAGTTCGCGCAGGCGATCGACGCCCTGAAGGCCGCAATCGAGGCGGATCCGGGATTGGCGCTCGCCCACTACAACGAGGGCTTTGCCTACGAGCAGCTGGGTGAGCTCGACCTCGCCTGGGACGCCTATGGCCGTGCCCTTGAGCGCGATCGCGACATGACGGACGCCACGGCGCGGCTGGCCTCGCTGGCGTCGCGGCGGGGCGACCGCGCGCAGGCGCGCACGCTGGCCGACCGCGCGCTCGCAGCCGAACCGGGTCACGCGATCGCCGCGTTCGCGCATGTCGTCTGCGATCTCGCCGAGGGCAAGTTTGCCGAGGCCGAGAGGCGCGCGCGCGCCGTCGCCGACAATCCCGCCGCCATTCCCCAGGCCCGCATCAACGCGCTGAGCTTTGTCGGCGACGCGCTGGACGGCCAGGGCCGCTACGCCGACGCTTTCGCCTGCTACGTGCGGGCCAATGACGGGTTGAGGTCGCTGGTCCGGAGCCGCTTCGAGGGCGCGGGCGCGCAAGAGACGGGCCGCGCCCTCGCCAGGCGCCTGACGCGTGAATTTGCCGCCGTGCCACACGCTTCCTGGCGGCCGGCGGGTCCGCCGTCTCCTCTCCCCCTTGGCGCGGCAGGCGTCGTGTTCCTGCTCGGCTTCCCACGCGCCGGAACGACATTGCTGGGACAGATACTGGCAGCGCATTCGCACGTGACGACGATCGAGGAGAAGCCGCTGCTGCGCGAAGGGCTGGAGGCATTCATCCACAAGCCCGGCGGCCTGGCACGGCTCGCCAGCCTGGCGCACAGCGATATCGAGCGTCAGCGCCGGCTGTTCTTCGAACATGCGCGCGGCGACGGCCTTGCGGTCGAGGGGCGCGTGATCGTCGACCAGACACCGCTCAACACGCTGCACCTGCCGCTGATCGCCAAGCTGTTTCCGGAGAGCCGCATTGTCTTCGCGGGCCGCGACCCGCGCGACGTCGTGCTGAGCTGTTTCAGACGGCTCTTCGTGGTGAACCCCTATGTCTACGAGTTCCTGACGCTGGAGGGCTCGGCGCGGTTCTATGACGAAACCATGCAGCTGGCGGAGGCATTCCGCAAACACTTGCCGGTCGACTGGCACGACATACGCAACGAGGACCTCGTCGCCGATTTCGACGGCGAGACGCACAGGCTCTGCGACTTTCTCGGCCTTGCTTATGAGGATGCGTTGGCGGACTTTGCCCGCGGCGCCCGCGCGCGGCGCATCGCCACGCCGAGCGCCATGCAGGTGATCCGCGGCATCAGGGGCGACGGCATCGGGCATTGGCGAAACTACGAGGCGCAATTGGCACCGGTGCTGCCGGTCCTTGCGCCCTGGGTCGAAAGGTTTGGTTATGCATAATCGCGATGCGGCGGAAGACGCCCGGACGATCGCCGAGATCGAACGGGCCGCCGGCGGCAACGACGTGCCCCGTGCCGTCGAGATGGCGCGCAAGGCACTCGCCGGCGGGCTCGTGCATCCTCTGCTTCTCAATCTGCGCTCCTTCTGGTGGTCGCAGCAGGGCCGGTTGGACCACGCGCTGGAAGATCTCAAGCTCGCGGTCTCGATCGCGCCGACGGATCTCTTCGTGCGCAACGCCTATGGCCTGCTTCTGAGCCGGCTGGAGCGCTGGACGGAGGCGCTCGCCGTGCTGCGCGAGACCGCCGGCATGGCGCCGGACCAGGCCATCGCGCAGTTCTCGCTCGGCTCGGCGCTGGAACGCACCGGCGAGCTCGACGAGGCGCGCAGGCAATACGAACTCGCGGTCGCGCTCGATCCCCTTCTCGCCAAGCCCCTCGTCCATCTCGCCGACCTGGCGCAGCGCCGCTCCGACGCCGAGGCCGCGAAATCCTATGCCAACCGCGCGCTCGCGCTGGAGCCGGACAACTATGTGGCGCTGCGCATCCTGGCCATCGTGGCGCTCAACGAAGGCGACGTCGCCGGCGCCGAGGCGCTGATCACGCCGCTGCTGGGCCGGCGACCCGAGGACCCGCTCGATGCCTCCATGGCGCGCCGCGTGCTGGGCGACGTCCGCCATGCGCAGGGCCGCTACACCCAGGCCTTCGCCGCCTATCGCCAGGCCAACCGGCAGAAATACGAGATCTATGCCCACCGCTTCGAGACGCCAGGTACGACCGCGACCGACTATGCGCGCTGGCTCAAGAGCCATTTCGAAACGGCCGAGCCGCAGCTCTGGTCGGCGCGCCGCCAGACCGCGCCCGACGACCCGCGCGACGGGGCGCTGGGCCATGTCTTCCTGGTCGGCTTTCCGCGCTCGGGCACCACGCTGCTGGAGAACGTGCTCGCCAGCCATCCCGGCGTCGCGACGCTCGAGGAAAAGGACACGTTCGGCGAGCTGACGCACGAATATCTCACCGACGAGCGCGGCCGCCATCGCCTGGCGACGCTGTCGGACGAGGAGATCGCGCAGGCGCGCGACGCCTACTGGTCGCGGGTGCGCGGATTCGGCGCCGACGTGGCGGGCAAGGTGTTCGTCGACAAATACCCGCTCACTTCGATCAAGCTGCCGATGGCGGCCAAGTTCTTCCCTAAGGCGCGGGTGCTGTTCGCGGTGCGCGATCCGCGCGACGTGGTCCTCAGCTGCTTCCGCCGCAACTTCGCGATCAACACCTCGATGTTCGAATTCCTCGACATCGAGCGCGCGGCGTGCTTTTACGACTCGGTGATGTCGCTCTGCTCCGTCTATCGCGAGAAGTTCGAGCTCGAATGGCGACAGACCCGCAACGAGACGCTGGTCGAGGATTTCGACGGCGAAATGCGGGCGATCTGCGCCTTCATCGGCCTGCCGTGGAGCGCCCAGATCAACGACTTCGCCGAGCACGCGAAGTCGCGCACCATCCGAACGCCGAGCTCGACGCAGGTGGTGCGCGGCATCAACCGCGAAGGTGTCGGCGTGTGGCGCCACTACCGCGACGAGATGGCGCCGGCCTTGCCGATTCTGGCGCCCTGGGTCGAAGCCTTCGGCTACGACGCGGACTGACCGCGCCGGCGCTCAATCGCCCTTGAAGAAGTCCTGGTAGCCGGCGAGCAGCTCGCAGACCAGGCCGCGTTCGGCCTCGCTGAGATAGGGATTCCAGATATCGAAGATCAGGATGGCGCGCAGCCTGTCGCTGCCGTTCCAGGCCTCGTGCTCGATCGTGTCGTCGAAGATCAGCGCCTCGCCCGGACGCCATTCGCGCGTCTCGTTGCCGACGCGGAACCAGCAGTCTTCCGGCACCACGAGCGGCACATGGACGATCAGCCGCGTATTGGTCACGCCAGTATGTGGCGGGATGAGCGTCCTGGGCGCCAGGGTGGAAAAGAATGCGGCCGGCGCGGCGCCCGGCACGCGCGCCATCGGCACGCGGTCGAGCAGCGCCGCCGTCTTGGGGCAGCGCGCGCAATGGGCGTCCTGGCGGACGCCGTCGCTCCACAAGAAGAACACGCTCCATTTCGGCGAATGGTTGAGCTCCGCCCACTGGTTCAGGGGCACGCCTTCGGGATGGTTGACATAGGCCTCGAACTCCCGCGCATCGTCGCGCAGCAGGGCGAGGAATTCGTCGCGGATCGTGTCGGTCGCGGCCTCGACCTCCGCCAGCCAGGGGAAGTCCTTGCGCTCGTAGAACGGGATCGCCGGCAGGCGCGGAAAATTCAGCAGCGTCGGCTGTTGCACCATGAGCTTCTTGGATCCGGTCAGAATGTCCTTGCATTCGTCGAAACGTGTCGTGGCACCGCCGGCCCGGGCACGCAACGCGGACAGCCGGCCTTCGAGAAAGGCGTCGAGCGCCGCCGCGTTCTGTTCGACCACCTCGCGGGCGCGCGCGAGCGGCTTGCGCATCCACTCTTCGGGATTTTCGGGCGCGATGGCGAGCACGTCCTTGTAGGTGCGCGCGGCCTGGCGCGGCTTGCCGATCCGCTCGAAGTAGATGCCCCGCGCCAGCAGCGCCGGGAAGAAATAGGGATCGATGGCAAGCGCGCGGTCGAGCGCCAGCAGCTCGTTGAGATTGTCGCCCATGGCGCGAAAGGCCGCCGACAGGTTGAGCGCGACCACCGGATTGCCGGCATCCGCCGCAGCCGCCCGCTCAAGCAGTTCGCGCGCGATCATCGGATCGCCGCGATGCAGGTGATGCTGGCCGAGATGCAGCAGCGCACGGGGATGGTCCGGCGCGATCAGGCGGACCTGGTTCCACAGGCGGGCCGCCTCGTCCAGCCGGCCGGCCTGCAGTGCCGTATCGGCCGCACGCAAAAGATCGTCGATTCGTCGGTCTGCGCCGATTGCCATTCCTGAAGCCTTCGGACCCGGCCGGACTGTGGAGCAGAACCCTTGCGCCAGCAACGGGCTTTGGACGCGACAATTGGCTGTTGCCGCGGCGGATTTGCAGGCGATAGTGGCGCCAGCCGCGCCCCTCGAAAGCACCATGGCCGATTTCGATCTCCCGCCGACACCCGCGCTCTATGCGCAGAAATTCGACGCTGCGCGCGACGCCTTGTTCTTCATCCGTCTGAACGAACCCGGGTACCGCGCCGCCAGCTTTCTCGACGATCGCGTTCTGGCGCCGGGCCAGCAGGGCGACTGGGTGGACTTCGCGCCGGTCGCGAACGCGATGCGGCACGCCTCCGGGCTGAAGCCGCTGCACGTCATATTCCACACCGGCCATGTCGGCTCGACCTTGTTGTCGCGGCTGATCGACGAGGCCGGCGGCGTGCTGGGACTGCGCGAGCCCCTGCCCGTGCGGACCCTGGCGGAGATGCAGGACGCGGCCGCGCCCGGCTTCGCGGACCGGCTGTCCACGCTGCTCAGGCTCTGGAGCCGTGGCTTCGCCGGGACCAGGACCGTGGTCGTGAAGGCGACGAGCACCGCGGGCCGCCTGGCGCCCGCCCTGCTCGCCGCGGCACCCCAGAGCAGAGCGGTCTACCTCAACCTGCGGCCCGAGCCTTATCTCGCGACCCTGCTGGCCGGCGCCAATGTGATGACCGACCTCGAAGGCTTCGAGGCCGAGCGCGGCGCGAGGCTGCGGGTGCTGCTGGGCGTGACACCGCAGGCGGCGTCAATCGGCGAACGCGTGGCGCGAAGCTGGCTCGCAGAAAGTCTGACCTGCGCCCGCGCGCTCGACGCCGCGGGAACGCGCATCCTGCCGCTGGATTTCGAGGCGGTGCTCGCGAACCTCCCGGCGGCGATGGACGCGGTGCTGAAGCATTTCGCGATCGCGGCGCCCGCCGGCTTCGCCGCGACGATCGCGCGCAGCCCGGTCCTGAGCCGCTATTCCAAGGCACCGCAGCAATTCGAATATTCGCCGCAATTCCGCGCCCAGTTGCTGGCACAGACGCGGCGCGAGCATGCGGCGGAGATCTCCAAGGGCATGGCCTTACTCGAACGCCTGGCAAAAAACGACGCGCGGGTTGCAGCGCTGCTGTGAGCTACTTCGACCACATGCGCAGCAGGTTCTGCCGCACGGTCTCGAGCCGCACGCGGTTCTGCCATTGCATGTTCAGCCCTTCCAGCGCCGCTACCTCGTTCAGCTCATAGAGCTGCGTGCGCTGGTATTCGTTCGGGATCGTGCTTTCGATGAACGTGATCGACACGATGCGCATGCCGGCGCGCACCGGCCGCACCTCGTGCAGCATGGTCGAGGGATAGACGATGGCTTCGCCGGGCGCGCCCTTGGCCACCACCGGCCGCGTGCCGACATGCATGACGAGTTCGCCGCCCTGATACGTCGAGGGGTCGGCGATGAACACCGTCGCGGAGATGTCGGACTGCAGGACGCGTCCTTCGACCATCAGATGCGCCGCGTCGGCATGGGCACCGTATTTCATCCCCGGCTCGTAGCGGCAGAGCAGCGGCGGCGCGATGCGGCGCGGAAAGGCAAAATCCTGAAAGGCCTGCGAGCGGGAAAACGCGTCGGCGACGATCCGAGTCGACTCCGCGGCGCGCGGATCGGCGGGATCGACCTGGAGATTGTCCTTGGTCAGATTGTTCGGATTGGAGATGCGGCCGTTCACGAAATGGAGTTCCCGCGCGAGCAGGTTCAGCCGCGCGACTTCGGCCGGGTTAAGAAACTCCTTTAGTTCCAATATCATAGGAACGCCACCGCCGGAGAATTACGGTGCCGAAGCTAGCAAAAGGAAGCGGTCGAAACAAACGCGCCACCCACCAGGCGGTGCAATCCAAAATTGACGCCGGTGGGGCGGGGTGGAACGATGCGTGCTAGCTCGGAGGCTGACCGCTATGAAATTCGCGCCTACGGCGACGGCTGCGCCTGTCGTGCTCGCGGCTCAGAGCGCTTCGGCCCGTGCGGTGCAGGTGGTGGGGGCCGGAACGTCGCAGACCTGCATTGCACAGGCGCAGGGCCCCAGCGCCGATCTCAATTCGGCGATCGAGGGCTGCACGGAGGCACTCACCTATCAGCCGATGTCGCTCGGCGACCGCGCCGGAACGCTGGTCGATCGCGGCATCCTGCGTGCGCGCATGAGCGACACGAAGGGTGCGCTCGACGACGACAATGAAGCGTTCTCGATGGACGCACCGGCAGGCGCCGCCCATCTCAACCGCTGCGCGACGCTTCTGTCCCTGAAGCGCTATGGCGATGCCAGGCTGGATGCCGATAAGGCGATCGAATTGCGCGCAATACCGCTCGAAGACGCCTGTTTCACCCGCGCCGTCGCCGAGGAAGGACTGGGCGGCGTGCAGTCGGCCCATGCCGACTACAACGCGGCGCTCCGCATACAACCCGGCATTCAGCCGGCGAAGGACCAGCTGACCCGCTTCAAGGTCGTTCGTCCGGGCAGCAGCTCTTAGGACGGTACCAATGCGCGCAGGTTCCACGGCAGCGATCATCCTGGCCACGCTCAGCGCATCACCGCTAGCTGCGACGGCCGCGGAATCGGTGATCGGCAACGGCGTGGCACGCATCTGCTACCTGCACACCGAGCACGGACTGAACGCGAGGGACGGCGTCCGCATCTGCTCGGACGCCCTCGCGCACGACGTTCTGTCGGGCGCCGACCGCACGGCAACGCTGATCAACCGGGCGATCGAGCGGGCGCGCGCGCAGGACACGGATGGCGCGATGGACGACTACCAGTCGGCCATTGCCATTGGCGTCGGTCCCGGCACCGCCTATCTCAACCGCAGCGCCACGCTGATCGCCCTGCATCGTTACACCGATGCCCTGCACGATGCCGACCAGGCGATCGCCCTCGGCGCGCAACGCATCGAGATCGCCTACTACAATCGCGGGCTCGCCAATGAGAGCCTCGGCAATATCGAGGCGGCCTATCACGACTTCCAGGACGCGCTGAAGGCGGCGCCGGACTTTGCGCCCGCGCAGCAGCAGCTGGCCCGTTTCCGGCTGGTACGGACCGGCTCCTAGCGCGGCAGATTCACCGCACGCAGTTCCACGCCGCCACGCGGCAGCTCGTTGACCGCGCCGACCGCTGCGCGCACCGGCGGCGCGTCCATCAGCGACTCGAAGGTCTGAACCGCGCGCACCGCCGTGGAAGAGCCGCCGAACAGCGCGTCGAGCGCCTCGATGAAGCCTTTCGGGCGCGGGAAGCGGCGAAACGAGACGCGGGTGTCCGGTGCGATGCCGGCGAGCTTCTTGGCGTTGTCGGCCGCAGTCCAGAAGCCACCCAGTTCGTCGACCAGGCCGTTGCCGCGGGCATCGGCGCCCGACCAGACGCGGCCCTTGGCGATGTCCTGCACCCGGGCGAGCGGCAGCTTGCGACCCGCCGCCACCTTGGCGGTGAAGTCGGCATAGATCGTATCGGCCTCGCGGTTGAGGACGGCGAGCTGCGCGTCGGTATAGGGCTGGAACGGCGAATTGTAGAGCGCGTTGCGGCCCACGCCGACCGTGTCGGTCCCCACACCGATCAGCGCCAGGCTGCGCTCGAACGAGACCTTGCCGGTCAGGACGCCGATCGAGCCGGTGATGGTTCCGGGCTCGGCGACAATCCGGTTGGCCGAGGCGGAGATGTAATAGCCGCCGGAAGCGGCGACCCCGCCCATGCTGACGACCACCGGCTTGCCGGCCTTCTGTGCTTTCTTCACCGCGTCGAGGATCTGGTCGGATGCCGTGACCGAGCCGCCGGGCGAGTCGACGCGCAGGATGATGGCGCGCACGTCCTTGTCCTTGGTCGCGGCGCGGATCGCCTTGGCGAGGTCGTCGCTGGCGATGACGCCGCTGTTGCCGCCGGCACCGCCGTCGAAAATCTCGCCGGAAGCCTCGATCAGCGCGATGCGCGGACCGTCTCCCAGGCCCTGCCTGTCCCGCTGGGCCGCGACGAAACGGGCGAAGGGCACGGGCTTGGCGCCGTCGCCGGCCCGCGCCAGCGCGGCGGCCTGGGCATCGTCGTCGAACCCGATCTTGTCGACCAGGCCCCGGGTGCGGGCATCCTCGGTGAACTGCGGGCTCGCATCGAGGGCCGAAACCAGCTTGTCGTGCGGCAGACGGCGCGCCGCCGCCAGGTCCGCCGTCGCGCTGTCGTACCAAGACTGGAGCAGGCGCGTGGTCTGCTCGCGATCGGCCGGCGTCATGTTCTTTTCCATGTACTGGTCGGCGGCGCTCTTGTAGTCGGCGCGCTTCACGATCTGCGGATCGGCCTGGATCTTGTCGAGCAAGCCACGCAGGAAGATCTGCGTTCCGCCCTCGCCTGAGGCGGTGAACGACGCATGCGGCTGCATCCAGATCTCGTCGGCATCGGACGCCGTCAGATAGTCGCCGAGGCCCGCCGCGTTGAAGCCCGTGGCATGGGCCACGACGAATTTGCCGCTGGCGCGGAACCGCTTCAGGGCGCCGCCGATCTCCTCGGCCTGCGCCACGGGAAGGTTGGCGGTGCCGACGCGCAGCACGACGCCCTTCACGCGTGGATCGCGCTGTGCCGCGTCGAGCCCAAGGACGATGTCCATCACCGTGACGGGATGGGATTCGAAATCGAAGGTGGTGTTGATCGAGTCCGCGAGCGGCTGCCTGAGGTCGAGAGCCAGCACCATGTTGGACGGCAGACCATCGCCGCGGAACAGGCCGACCACGATCAGGACCGCGAACACCAGGACCACGAACACGGCGAATCGGGCGATGCCATTGAGGACCCCAAGGCTGATCGACCTGGACCAGCGGAGAAAAGCGACCATGAAACGACCTTTCGGGAGACGAGCCGATCACACTATATGGGTGCGCAATTAAGGAACCCCAATGGCCAGAGGCCGCCGGTGGGGCCTTTTTTCAGCCAAATCCGCCCATTGGAGCGGCCAAATCGCCCGGCGGGTGGGAGCTCGGGTGACCCCGATCAATGTTTGCACCGGGGCGGCGTGCGTTCTGATGCCTGAAAGGTATCCGGACCATGTGCTTTTCCGCGACTGCGAGTTTTGCGACCGCGGCCGTCACCGGATCGGTCGGCGCGCTGACGCTGGGCCGGGTCGGCAAATGGAGTGAAGCGCCCCTGGCCGCGATCCCTTTGATCTTCGGCGTCCAGCAGGCGGTCGAGGGGCTGCTCTGGGTGTCGCTCGGCGATCCATCCCTGGGCGCCAACACCAAACTTCTGGCGAACACCTTTGCGGTCTTCGCTCTCGTCCTGTGGCCCCTGTGGTCGCCTCTGGCGGCGGGCCTGGTCGAGCCGGTCCGCCGGACAAGATTCTTGATGGCGGGTCTGTTCCTGGCTGCAATTCCCCTCGCCGCCTATGGCGCGATGAACCTTGCCGCCAATCCCTACGGCGCCTGCGTCTCGGGACACAGCCTGCTCTATACCAACGGTCATCCCTACACGATCGCCGCGCTGGTGGCGTATGGATTGTGCACTTGCCTGCCGCCGCTCCTGTCCTCGCATCGCGCGTTGCGCTGGTTCGGACTGCTCGTCCTTACGGGATTGGCGGTCTCGACCGTGTTTTTCGCCGTCGCATCGTTCTCGGTCTGGTGCTTCTTCGCCGCCGCGGGCAGCGTAGCCGTGTACGCATATTTCGCCTGGTCGCCGAAAGTGGCACCCGCGATTTGAGCTCGGCGGCTCGCCTAGTAACTGAGTGACAGCGACAGCAGGTGCTGGCTGACCACGAACCACACCGTCGCCAGCGCAGCCAGCGCGAGCAGCAAGTCCGTTGCCTTGGTCCACCACGGCCGCGTCCGATCGCCTATGGCGGTAGCGAATTCCCAGACGGGGACCGCGGTGCCGACTACGCCGATCAGCGCCAGCAACTGCAGTCCGCGGAACAGCCAGTCGATGCTGGGCGGCCAGCTCGCCAAATGTGACGCCAGTAACAGGAAGGCCAGTGGAAAGCCCGCGAGGACCAGCAAATCGACCAACGCAACCACCCGCGTCAGGCGGTACAGCGTTCGCGCCCGGCCGCCAAGAGCCAGTGGCCGATCGTAGCGCCAGCGCAGCACCGCCTTGATGGGCCAGAACAGCACCGTCAGTGCAAAGATCGCGAGCGTCGCCACGAGCAGATAGAAATTCCACGGCGCCAGCGAGAACGGCGCCGGCATCAGTACGGCGATCGGCCCGATATCCTCCATGCCGATCTGGCTCACTTTTCCGTCGACGACCCTCGCCTGGACGAGGCTCTTGCCGTTCACTTCCTGCCAGACGAACGGTTTCACTTCCCGCCAGTGCTTGGGCAGCCCCGCCGCATCGACCAGGATCGGAACGGTTACGATCCCTTCGCCGTCGACCGAGACAATGATGGGTTGGAAGAGATTGATGTAGCGCGCGAAGCTGGTCTCGCCGCGGCGGCTCACGACATAGGCGCCGGCGAGCCTCGCCCCGTCGGCTCTGGCACTTCCGAGCGTGGGCAATGGCGCGGTCTTGGGCGCCGGGAAATAGCGATCCATGAACCGGAGCATGAAGCCGCGCCGGACGATCGAAACGACGCGACCGCTGCCGGCACTGTTGAGCGACAGAAACACGCCCGTATTGCCATCCAGGATCAGTTCCAGGTTGGAATGGAACACGCCGGTGTCGCCGCCATGGGCGATGACGTCATGGCCGTTCATATCATCGTGATAGAAGCCATAGGCCATCGGCGAGAGGGCGGGGAACGGATCGCTCGCCACGCCGTGCATCTTCTTCGCGGCGGCCGCCGACAGAATGCGCTTGTCGCCAAAGGCGCCATCGTTCAGGTGCGCGATCATGAAGCGCGCCATGGAGCCGCCGCTTGCGGAAAGGCCGCCCGCCGGGACCATCGCGATCATCTCGAACGGCGTCGCCGTACCGGAGGCGAGCTGATAGCCCTTCGACATGTCCGCCTTGAGCGCGGCCGGCAATGGCTGGACGAAGGTCGCGTGCGTCATGCCCAGAGGGTCGAAAATATGATGCTGGATGTAGTCCTCGAACTTCTCGCCCGACACGCGCTGCACGATGTAGCCGGCGAGCGTGGCGCCGTAGTTGGAATAGGCCGGCACCTCGCCGGGCGGGAAAATTCGCGCCGGCAGCCCAGACTTCACCACCCGATCCAATGGTTCGACGGAATTGGGATTGCCGATCAGCAGCGAACGATAGGTCTCCTCGAAACCCGGCGTGTGGGTCATCAGATCGCGCATCGTCACCGGCTTGCCGAAGGCCGGCGGAATCGAAAAGTCGAGATAGGCGTTGACGTCCCGGTCGAGGTCGATCTTGCCCGCGTCCACCAGCTGCATCACCGCAGTCCAGGTGAACAGTTTGGAAACCGACCCGGGACGGAACAGCGTGGTCTCCGGATCGACCGGTGCGCGGGTCCTGGTGTCGGAAACGCCGTAGCCCTTCTCGAACAGTACCCGACCGTCCTTGACGACCACGACGACGGCGCCGGCAATGTTCCCCTGGGCGAGTTCGACCGGCATGAAGCTGTCGGAGAACGCCTCGATGTCGCTTCGGGTGAGCGCGGCACCGGGCGGGGCGGTGTCCTGCGCGACCGCAGGCGTCCAGGCCAGCGCCAGCGCCAATGCCATCCCTGTCGCAATTTTCATTGCACGCCCCTCAGGCCTGATTGTCGCAACAGCCTAGACGGGAGCCTTGCCGGGCAAAAGCACTGGCACGACCGCAACCACCCCCTTAAAATCCGCCGACTCAGACGAAAAAACGAGCCGCGGGCCGCCCGCGGCCCAGGGAAACGGCGCTTTGGCGCCGGAAGCGCATTTGAACGCCGCCCCGCCACCGCTAGCACCGCCGACCGGGAAAGCCCCCTTGCGGCGGCTGATGCCCCTGATCAACCGGCACGGCGCCAGATTCTGGGGCGGGATGTTCTTCATCTGCCTTGGCCGCGTGTTCGAGGCAATCATGCCGCTGCTGGTCCGCCGGACGGTGGACGGCATCGCGGCGCATAACGCGAATCTCATCGTACTGGCGCTCGGCATTCTCGGCCTGGCTGCCTTCCGCTACGGCGCGGTCGCCTATGGCCGCCAGCTTGTGCGCCTGGTCGGCGTCACCGTCGCCTACGATCTGCGCGAACGTCTCTACTGGCATTTCGAGCTGCAGGGGCCGCGCTTCTTCGCCCGCTTCCCGACCGGCGATCTGATGGCGCGCGCCATCAACGACCTCAACCTCGTGCGCCAGCTGATCTCGATCGGATCGCGCACGCTGATCGTGCTGGGATTCTCCGGACTCGTCGCGTTCTCCTTCATGCTGTTCCTGTCGCCGATGCTGACGCTGTGGCTCCTGCCGGTCATGCCGTTCATCGCCGGGATGGGCTTCTACCTGTCGCGCCGCATCTACGAGCAGTCGACGACGGTGCAGGAGGGGTTCTCCACGCTGTCGGAGTCGGTGCAGGAGAACCTCAACGGCATCCGCACGATCCAGACGCACGCGCAGGAAGACCGCGAAGTAGCGCGCTTCCGCGCAACCTCGGGCAACTATGCGGACAACTATTTCCGCCTGATGGTGATGAACGCCGCGCTCAATGCCTGGATGGTCGTCTCCACCGGTATCGCGGTGACGATCATCATGGGGTATGGCGGGAGCCAGGTGCTGGCGGGGACGATGTCGGTCGGCACCTTCATCGCGTTCATGCTGTATCTCGCCATCGCGGTGCAGCCGATCCAGCAATCCGGCCAGATCGTCTCGATGTTCCAGCGCGGGTCTTCCGGTGCGGCGCGGCTGTTCGAGGTGCTCGACTTCGAGCCGGAAATCCGCGATGCCGCCGAGGCGCGGCCGCTCGACAAGATCGGCGGGGCGCTCAAGCTGCAGCATCTTTCCTACACCTATCCTCGCCGCGTCGCCGCGAAGGAGGCGCGCGGGCTCGACAGCCGGGCGCCGGCGACCGGCACCGCAGCGCTGAACGATGTGTCGCTGGAGGTGAAGGCGGGAGAGACCATTGCGATCCTCGGCCGGGTCGGTTCGGGCAAATCGACGTTGCTGCGCGCCATCGTGCGGCTGATCGATCCGCCGCCGGGCACGACCTATCTCGACGGCCGCGATATCCGGATGCTGCCGCTGGAGCAGGTGCGCGGCGAAATCGCGCTCGTACCGCAGGATCCCTTCCTGTTCGCCGACGAACTCGGCCGCAACATCTCCTATGACAATCCGAGCCGGCCGGTCGAGGAGATCGCGGAGGCGGCGGAGGCTGCCGATCTCGAGGACACGATCCTGCGCTTCCCCGACCACCTGCACACGCTGGTGGGCGAGCGCGGCGTGACGCTTTCAGGCGGACAGAAGCAGCGCACCAGCCTGGCGCGCGGCCTGATCCGCGATACGCCGGTGCTGCTGCTCGACGACTGCTTCTCCAGCGTCGACACCGAAACCGAGGAACACATCCTGTCGCGGCTCAAGGAGCTTCGCGCCGGCCGCACGACACTGCTGGTATCGCACCGCGTGTCCACCGCGCGTCACGCCGACCGCATCCTGGTCCTCGAAGCCGGACGTGTCGCCGAACTGGGCACCCATGCCGAGCTGATCGCCCGGAACGGCATCTACGCGAATTTCGCACGCGTGCAGGGCCGCCGCGAAGAGCTGGCGCATGAGCTCGAGCGCGAGACCGGTACCGCCGAGGTCGCGACATGACCGATGCGACGATGACAGTTGCGCCGCGCCGGATGAAGGGCGCCTTCGACGACGACGTCTACGGCAAGAGCCTCGACGTCGGCCAGGTGCGCCGGCTGCTCGGCTGGATGCGGCCCTATCGCTGGCATGCGATCGGCTCGCTGATGCTGGTTCTGGCTGCGGCGGTGGCCTCGATCATGGGCCCGGTGGTCGTCAACCGCGTGCTGATCTACGGCATCCTCCAGCACGGCCAGAGGGGTGCGGTGATCGGCGACATGGGCCAGATCGCGCTGAACCGCTGGCTGGCGCCGGCGCTGGGCCTCCAACCGCTCTACGCGGCCTGCGCGCAATATGTGTTCTGGGTGCTGCTGGCAGCGGGGCTTGGGCGCGGCTTCGGCATCCTGTTCGGCCGCGCCACGCTCAACACGCTGCGCGACCTGCGGTGCGACCTGTTCGACCATCTCGAGCACCTGCCGGCGAGCTTCTACGACCGCGTCGCGGTGGGTCGGGTGATGACGCGCGTCGCCAGCGACGTCGAGACTCTCTTCGAGCTGTTTGCCGGCTTCGGCCAGCTCGCCGGCCAGTTCGTGCCGTTCTTCGTGGCGATCAGCGTGATGGTGGCGATGTCGCCGACCCTGACGCTCGAGCTGCTGCCGGTCATGCCGGTGGCCGGGCTTTTCACCTGGATGTTCCGGCGCATGTCGCGGCCGCTCTATCGCGCGATCCGGATGACCATTTCGCGGCTGAACGAGAACCTGCAGGAAAACCTCTCCGGCATCGAGGTCGTGCAGCTCTATGGCCGACAGAAGATCAATTTCGAGCGCTATGCCGCGATCAACAACGAGAACCGCGTCACCGAGACCAAGGCGACCACGATCGAGAGCTTCTACGGCCCGTTCATCGACGGAATGAACTATATCGGCATCGCGGTGATCGTGTGGTTCGGCGGCCGCCTCGTCCTGCACGGCGAAATGACGGTCGGCGTGCTGTTCCTCTTCACGCAGTTCCTCAACATGCTGTTCGCGCCCATCGTGGCGATGGGCGAACAGTGGAACGTGCTGTTCCGCGC
>Ga0134126_10005221_pt1 | contig 16230 bp, 17 predicted proteins | sample KB31752_FD_96881 | JGI IMG/M metagenome (GOLD analysis project Ga0134126, IMG submission 96881) | Terrestrial soil microbial communities with excess Nitrogen fertilizer from Kellogg Biological Station, Michigan, USA - KB3-175-2 | ecosystem: Environmental > Terrestrial > Soil > Unclassified ...
CAAGCACTAGCTTTTTACAAGAAATATGGATTTGTAGAGCTTCCAAAACAAGGAAGACGGCTGTTCCTTCCAATGGGGACCATTGAGCAATTATTTAGAGGACGTGCATAGTTATGGCCAGGGAAAAACATCTTGTTGATCGAGCCTGGATACAAGAACAAATATCCGCCGCTTGGACTGGTGGAAGGCGCAGTGGCACGCTCCCAATGGGAAATGTCTTGATTTGACGTGCTGGCAAAAAGCCCTGTGGCGGGTCACTCGACGAACAGAGAGATTAACTTCAACGTTGATTCAGAAGCGAATTCGCGTGCTGCTACGAATCGACGCAGCCTTTCTACCAGCCCTCAGAAATAAGAAATCGGCCACCCGATGGCGCTAAGGCAGAACCGAACCGCAAAGCTGTAGACGAGCTTCTGACACTCGCGGGTGGGCGCACACTTTGGGGATGTCACGCACTGTATTTCGCAGATCCTATTAAGAAAGCCGTTGCATGGCTTCGGATGGACTATCTAGAATGCGTGATCCATGCTTCGCCCCTTCGATTTGACTGTCCAGTTGAGCAACGTTGAGATCGTCGGCGTTTTGTATTTCTGCAGTGTTACTCACGTGTGCCTCGGTCGTTGTTGCAAGGCAGGGCAAGCACTTGTCTCTCCCGGCGAGATTCCAATACGTGAATGCGCCTGCGGTGGTACAGAGTGTTTCTCAGGCTATGAACTGGTTGATTTCGCAGAGGGCTTCGAAGGATGCCGCAGTTCAGGTATTGGGACTAGTTCATAACGGTTCCTTTCGGTTTCAAATCCCTTCAACGTATTTTCACGGAATTTTCACATACCACTGTCATACTTGAGCACGGGTAGAATTTCTGCATGAAGCAGTCGATCATGATTGTGGAGGATGATCCCGATATAGCGCGGCTCGTCGCTCATCATCTCGAGGCAGTGGGGTACGAGACGCGAAGTTTTGCGTCGGCTTATGAGGTGGTAGGGTGCGCCAGGAATGAACCGCCTGCCCTGTTCGTTCTGGACATCATGCTTCCCGGCGGCGATGGACTGAATCTTTGCCGGCAAATCCGGCGGAACTCGTCGCTCGCTGTGATTCCAGTCATCTTTCTTAGTGCCAAGGCGGCCGAGGCGGATCGCATCCTGGGGCTGGAGTTGGGAGCCGATGACTACATCGCCAAGCCCTTTAGTCCGCGCGAGTTGGTGGCGCGGGTAAAGGCGGTGCTGCGCCGCTTTGAGCGTCCGCTGTCCCAGGGCTCGATTAGAGCGGGAGATTTGGAGATCGATCCTGTCGGCATGGTGGTGAAGGTTCGCGGCGAGTCCGTTTCGGTGACCGCAACGGAGTTCCGTCTCCTGGAACACCTGGCACGGAATCCAGCCCGCGTCTTCACGCGCGACAAGCTGTTGGACGCGGTATGGCGGGATACGTCGTTTGTCACTCCGCGTTCGGTTGACGTGTACGTGCGCCGGCTGCGGGAGAAGATCGAACGCGATCCGGAATATCCTGAATACCTCAGAACCATGCGTGGAGTCGGCTATAAGTTTGAGGCTCCGAGGTGAAGGGCCGCATCTTCTTCAAGCTGTTCGGCGCAGCGCTCCTCATCGTCATCGCAGTGACAGCCATCCTCGACATCGCCATCCGGCGCGCTTGGGAAAACTCCCTGCGCGAGCAAGTCGCGCTTGATTTGACCCAAAAAACGCAGATGTTCGCCGACCGCATGGCTTCCGTGCGCAATCCGGAATTGAAGACGGTCGCGGAGGAGACTGCGCGGGCGGCCAATGCGCGCGCGACTGTGATCACCCAAAATGGAACGGTGCTGGCCGATACCGAAGCCAATCCGCAGGAGATGGAGAACCACTCCATGCGCCCGGAATTTCGCGCAGCTCTGAACGGAAAAATCGGAAGCAATGCACGACGAAGTCACACTCTGGGAATCGAGTTTGTCTATGTAGCGGTGCCGGTGGCAGGAGGAGCTGTGCGCCTGGCGTATCCCCTTGCAGACATCGCGCGAACCACGGCCGAAGCGCCGCGCGTATTGGCGCGAGCGTCCGGGATTACGCTGCTGATTGCCGCCATCCTGGCGGCGTGGGCTGCGCACCTGATTTCGCGCCGGCTGCAGCGCATTATGATCTTCGCCGAGTGCATCGCCCAAGGCGATCTCAGCGCGCGCATGGCTGAGAGTTCCAGCGACGAGATCGCACAGGTCGCCGCTGCGCTCGACCGCACCGCAAGAACGCTGGAGACAAGTTTCGCCGAGCTGCGTCGCAGCCGCGGCGAACTCGAGGCATTGCTAAACAGCATGCAGGAAGCGGTGATCGCGATCAACGGCGAGTGCCATATCTTGTGGGTGAACGGCGCAACCCAGCGACTGCTGAACACGCGCGTGCGGATCGGCTCGCCGTTGCTGGAATATGTTCGCGATCCGGAGCTGCTCTCCGTGACCGCCGCCGCTCTGAAAGGAGAGTCGGCGACGGCCAAGGCCCACGGTGTCGCTCCCGGCAGGGTCTTCCAGGTGAGCGCGGCGCCAATGCCCAAGGATTCGGCCGTCGTCGTTTTACATGATCTAACCGAAACAGAACGCGTGGAAAAAACCCGGCGCGACTTCATCGCCAATGTGTCGCATGAGTTGCGAACGCCGCTGACGTCGGTTCAAGGCTACGCCGAGACGCTGCTGGAGGCCGATAGCATGAACCGCGAATTTCTCGAGATCATCCGGCGTAACGCTTGCCGGATGTCGCGGCTCACCGAAGACTTGCTGACGCTGGCGCGCGTCGAGTCAGGAGAGCAGAAGCTAGTTCTGGCTGCAGTGAAGGCGAACGATCTCCTCTGCGACGCGCACTCAGCGCTTTCAGGGATGGCACAGGAGCGCGGCATAGAGTTGGCGATCCGTGACGTTCCCGAAGCGGAGGTCTCCGCCGATCGCGATGCTATACAGCAGGTTTTTACGAATTTAATCGAGAATGCGATCAAGTACGCCGCTGAGGGCAAACGAATCGAGCTAGGCGCAATTCAATCCCGAAATGAGATCGAATTCTACGTCCGCGACTTCGGACGAGGGATCTCCTCCGAGCACCTCCCACGTCTCTTCGAGCGCTTTTACCGTGTAGACAAAGCTCGCTCGCGGGAAAGCGGCGGTACCGGTTTGGGGCTCGCTATTGTCAAGCACATCGTGCTCAACCACAATGGCCGTGTTAGGGTTGAAAGCGACTTGGGCGGCGGTTCTGCATTCTATTTTTCTGTGCCCGTGGCCGGCGAGTTCCAGGCCACCAGTGGTTTAGCAAGCGAACGTCCCAGTCAGCTTGTTGGGTGAGACCGCGCCTCGCGTTCACGAAAAGCGAGAGTATCTAAGATCTGTCATTCGGAAGCCCCGCCTCATATCGCGGAAGATCCTTCGCTCGCCTGGCGCCTAGCTTGGCTTTTCGGCCAGCGTGGCGACAGCATGTTGACAAACTAGAACGTCTCAGTCGCGTCTTCATCGAATATTCACATTCCTGCAACCACGTATTAACCTGCGCTCGATAAAAAAGACTCAGATTGCAGTTCTGGAGAAGATTATGCTTCGAGTGCTGAAGCTGGTGGTATGTGCGACCACCCTGGCGGCATCTGCTTTGCCCGCAAAGGATTTGAACGGAGCTGGGGCGACGTTCCCCAATCCCATCTATCAAAAGTGGTTCAGTGAGTTTCGCAAAGCGCATCCCGATGTGGAAATCAACTATCAGTCGGTGGGCAGCGGCGCTGGCATTCGCCAGCTAACCGAAGGTACCGTCGACTTCGGAGCCAGCGATGGGCCGATGACGGATCAGCAAATCACTGAGTTCAAAAACAAGCGCCACACCGATGTACTGCATGTCCCGACTGTGCTCGGCGCCGTGGTTCCAGCCTATAACCTCCCCGGCATCTCCGCAGACCTGAAATTCAGCGGGGAGCTGCTTGCCGATATTTTCCTGGGAAAGATCAAGAAATGGAACGATGCGGCGATTGCGAATGTGAATCCCAATGTGAAACTCCCGAATACGGACATCATCATTGTGCATCGTTCGGATGGAAGCGGCACGACCTATATCTTTACTGACTACTTGTGCAAGATCAGTTCGGAGTGGCAGCAGAAAGTCGGAAAAAACACCTCAGTAAACTGGCCGACAGGGCTTGGGCAGAAGGGCAATGAGGGCGTCGCCGGAGAAATCCGGCAGATGCAGGGAGCCATTGGTTACATCGAGCTCATTTATGCTCTGCAAAACAAAATTGCCTTTGGATCCGTCCAGAACTCGACCGGGAAATTCATCAAGGGGAGCCTGGAATCGGTGACCGCAGCCGCGGCTTCGGCGAAGAACATGCCTATAGACTTTCGCGTTTCCATTACCAATGCGCCGGGAAAGAATGCTTATCCAATCTCGAGCTTCACCTGGCTGTTGATCCCAGCGAAGTGGTCTGATGGCGCGAAACGCAGAGTGGTGGTTGATTTTCTGAGCTGGATGCTGAACACCGGGGAAGGCATGACCAGCGATTTGAACTATGCTCCACTGCCCAAAACTGTGGCGGATAAAGTTCGCGCGGAGATTAAGGCGATCCACTAACGCGATTTCCATGCACGTGTGGTCCCGAGCGCCCGGCCCGGTCTTTCGGTTGCCACTTCGGAGACTCCTTCCACGAGCACCGGTCAAGGGCGACTGGAACCGCAGGTGCATCGAGACTGCCTTGTAATACTCCTTTAACACCCGCCAGCTAGCATGCAAGTGTGAATGCAATGCCGAAATTTCAATTTGCTGAGCCGCGTGCACTTGGGCCGGTAGCGGTTGCGGCACCGAGGCGAGTAGTTGGCCCGCGCAGCTGGCGAAGCGCCGATCCTGGCTTTCGCGCGGCGATGGCAGCATGCTCGTTCTCCTTGCTGGTAACTGCGATTTTGATTTTTTGGGAACTGCTGAGCCAATCCAAACTGTCTCTTCACCAGTTCGGCTTCCGATTTTTTGCCGGGATGAATTGGGACCCGGTTTCCGGCGACTTCGGCGCGCTCCCGTTCATTTATGGAACTCTGGTCTCATCCCTGATTGCGCTGGTAGTCGCCGTTCCGCTCGCTCTTGGCTCGGCGCTCTTCATCACCGAGTTATGTCCAAAGCGACTCAAGGGGACGGTGTCGTTTCTGCTGGAGCTGCTGGCGGCGATTCCCAGCGTGATTTACGGATTGTGGGGGATCTTCGTGCTGTCGCCGCTGCTCCGCCAATACGCGGAAACCTGGCTAGAGACTTATTTTGGCTGGACGGGCCTGTTTGAGGGTCCTCCGTTTGGCATCGGCATGTTCGCTGCGGGAATGATCCTGGCGATCATGATTATTCCCATCATTGGATCTGTTGCGCGCGAGGTCGTTCTCGCCGTCCCGATGAGTCAGCGTGAGGGAGTGCTCGCGCTCGGGGCCACGCGCTGGGAGGCGGTGTGCCTGGCGGTTCTTCGCAATGCGCGTACCGGCATTCTGGGCGCGGTCATTTTGGGACTAGGACGGGCGTTGGGCGAAACCATGGCCGTCACAATGGTCATCGGAAACACACCGCAAGTTTCAAAGTCGCTGCTGGCTCCGGGATATTCGCTCGCCAGCGTCATCGCCAATGAATTCTCCGAAGCGACCGGCGATCTCTACCTGAGCGCCTTATTCGAGATTGGATTGGTCCTCTTCCTGATCACTTTGATTGTGAATGGTCTGGCGCGGGTGCTTGTTTGGAGCGTCACCCGGGGTATGCCGGCGCGGGCAAACGTATGAAGACTCCAGTCAATGCCATCCGCTGTACCGGATGGGCAGGAAAAAACGGAATCGGCATCGCGCGCCGGCTGCGCAACAACATCGCCATGGGCGCCATGGTCATGTCTGCAGTGCTGGTGATTGCGCCGCTAATCATGATCCTGACCTATCTGGCGGCCCGTGGAGCAGGCTCTCTGAATTGGGCATTCTTCACCCACATTCCGACCCCGGTGGGCGAAAACGGTGGTGGAATGGCAAATGCCATCGCCGGCTCCGGCATGATCCTGCTCATAGCCAGCGCGATCGGCATGCCGATTGGCATCGGCAGCGGAGTGTTTCTGGCCGAGTATGGCCGCAATCGACTGGGAGATATTCTACGCTTCACCGCCGACGTGCTGAACGGCGTTCCGTCTATCGTGCTCGGTGTTACCGCGTACTCTCTCCTGGTTGTAACGCAGAAGCACTTTTCCGCCTTTGCCGGAGGCGTTGCGCTGGCCATCATGATGATCCCGACGATCTCGCGCTCGACGGAGGAGATGCTGCTGATGGTGCCGCATTCCATAAGAGAAGCCGCGCTCGGGCTGGGAATACCGCGCTGGCGCACGATCGTATCAGTTGTGCTGCCGGCGGCAAAGTCAGGAATTGTGACCGGCATGATGCTTGGATTTTCCCGAGTTGCGGGAGAGACTGCGCCGCTGTTGTTCACCGCATTTGGCAACCAGTTCTGGAATTGGAGCCCCACTCGACCCACCGCCGCGCTACCGTTGCAGATCTATACTTATGCAATTTCACCATTTGACGAGTGGCATCGCATGGCGTGGGCGGGAGCCCTCGTTTTAATTCTCCTCATCGTCGGTACCGTTGCGGTGGTCCGACTGGTCACGGCGCGCAGCCTCTACAAGGTGATGGTTTGACCAGCGGGGGGATCCGGGTTGAGCGGCTGAACGCCTGGTTTGGCGATAAGCAGGCGTTGCGCGATATCAGCATCAACATCGAGGGTTATCACACTACCGCCATCATTGGTCCTTCGGGTTGCGGCAAATCCACTTTCGTGCGCTGCCTGAATCGCATGCACGAGGTCAATCCTTTGGCACGCGCCGGCGGCCGAGTATTCATCGGCAACACGGATATCTACGCCAACGGGACCACGCCTGTCGAAGTGCGCCGTCGCGTGGGAATGGTCTTTCAGAAACCAAATCCATTTCCCACGATGTCGATTTATGACAATGTGGCGGCTGGCTTGAAGTTGAACGGCTGGGAGCGCGGCCGCCGCCTGGGTGAAGTCGTGGAACAAGCGCTGCGCCGCGCTGCACTGTGGGATGAAGTGAAGGACGACTTGAAACAGAAATCCGGCGCGAGTCTCTCCGGAGGTCAGCAACAGCGACTGTGCATCGCGCGCGCTCTCGCCGTCGAGCCGGAAGTGCTGCTGATGGATGAGCCCGCTTCCGCGCTCGATCCCATGGCCACGGCGAAGATCGAAGACCTGCTTTTCGAGCTGAAGCAGAGCGTCACCGTAGTGATCGTGACCCACAACATGCAGCAGGCAGCGCGCGTCGCGGAATTCACCGGATTTTTTCTGATGGGAGAATTAGTCGAGTTCGATCGCACCGAGCAGATGTTCACCAGGCCACGCGACAAGCGCACTGAAGATTACGTCACAGGCAGGTTCGGATGAGTCGTATCCGCTTTCATGAAGGCCTCGAAGGCCTGCGCCAGGAGTTGACCGCGATGGGCGGCATGGCCGAACGCGCGGTGGAGCTTGCGGTTCGCGCCTATGCGGAGCGCGATTTGTCTCTGTGCCAGCAGGTATTTTCGGGGGAAGTAATTATCAATTCCACTGAGCGTCGGCTTGATGAAGTTGTGCTCGACCTGCTGGCCATGCAGCAACCAATGGCGGTGGATCTGCGCTTGATCCTGGCCATCAGCAAGTGCATTGCCGATCTGGAGCGCGTGGGCGACCAAGCGGTGAATATCGCCGAATGCATCCAGAAGTTGCTGGGTCTGCCTGAATTTGACTCGCCGGCGGATCTTCCCGAAATGGCATCACTCGCCCGGACGATGCTGCGCCGCGCCCTCAATGCCTTCGTCACCGGCGATGCCGCCGAAGCGCAGGCCGTGCTCCTGCTTGACGATGACCTAGACACCATGAACGATCATGCTTATACGGCCGTCGCGGCCGCGAAAGCCGCCGAGCCGGCAATGACGCAAAATCTGCTCAACTTCCTCATCATCGCCCGCAATCTAGAACGTATCGGCGATCACGCCACCAATATCGCGGAGGACGTGATCTTTTGGGTACGCGGCGCCGACGTGCGACACCACGCTCTTGCGCCTCCTTTATCCACCTAACCGCCAGCCCAACATAAAACGGCAAGCGGTTCGTGCGTCAACCTTAAGCCAGACTGCACGGCTCAACACCATCCGGCTGAGCGTGTAGCAGTTTTCCCCTGTCTATAAGCCTTCCCGCCCAATTGAGTCTCTGGATATAGCTGTTGTTCTTGTGATCGCGACGATGTTGCTAACCCAAGCTGGCCTAAAATGGCATGCGCGCACTAAGAAGCAGGTTGTGATCGTAGGTATGAAAGTGTGTTGCGGCAATTTGCATTCCCGCACCCAGAGTCAGGCCGAGGCGGTCATGCAGGGGGATGCGCCCGACCACCAGTCCGGGGGTGAGAAAGGTTTGCTTCTTGCCATTGTTCGCGCCACCCTCATTGAAGGTGGAGTTGATCTCAACTTCCGGCCACAGAAAGCGCTGGACGTGACATTGCACCGCCGTGTTCCAAACGAGCGCGTGTCCCATGCCGTTCAGATCATCAATCGGCAGCGCAACCCCCAAGGTTGATTGCACGCTCAGGCGTCCGAAGCCTTTGCCGGCAGCGATCGTCGGTGTAACCACCGCGGAAGAAGAACCATTCCTGTACGACCCGGTGGGAATGCTCCCGCCCAGGAACACCGTGATTATGTAGTTCCCGCGTTCTTCATTCCCCGAAGCGAGGCGGTATTTCATCAAAAAGCTTTGGTCGCCGAAACCGTTTTTGATTGCGGAGTTGTTGTGAATCAGGAACGGTGGCGGGGCGGCGATAATCAGCTCAACGTTGCGCGCCGGAATCAATTCCAGGCCTTTGCCTCCGCCCAAGTTCAGCAGGTCATCGCCACTGGGCATAAGCTCACGAAACACATCGAAACGGAACTCCTGTTCCAGACGCGGTGTGACCGTGACCAGCGGCGTGATCCAGTGAGGTTGCTCCCCTTGCGTGGCGGAAACCCGGCTTTGCCATTCTTCCGCAAACTGCGCGTAACAAGAACCGTGGAGCAGAAAGAAAAACAACGCCAGAAAAAGTTTAAAGGGTATTCGTCTTTGTTCAGTACCGGTAGTCATACTAATGCGTAATTATACGATTCTCGACTCGACTGCATTTCAGGAAATCGGATCAGGTTCAGCTCAGCTGAGCGCGTTCGGTTCAACTCAGCACGGGGGGACAGGCGAGCGCGGGCACGAGGGGGCTCTGACACCCCCTTCCTTCCTCTTCCCGTCAAACTTGCAGCGGGTATGTGTGTATGTCGTGCGCATGCGTAACAGATAATGCGCGGGCTACGCGCGCTCTCGCGCTCGCGCCTGTTTGCGTGTGCGTCTTTCCCCGGCGTGCCTGTTTGAGTCGGATGCTTACGTAACCCTAATGCTTCGATTCGTCGCGGCAGAACGCATCGCGCTGCTCGTCTGCTCCCGCGCTGCGACGCTGAATGCTTGCGCAGTTCTAATGCGAATGTGCAACAACTGCCACTCATTCGCTCACAATGATCATCTGTAGGGATGCTGAGAAGCTGTCGGAGGCAAACGCTAAAGATCACCGCTTGGGTTCGTCTTTGAGGAAAAAGCGGAACACTTTAGCATTTGTCGGGTAAATAATCTTTCCATTACGTCTCACATAACGGCAGATTACTTCTCCATTTGGGTGCCTGGACCCGACCTCGTTAATTCCGTCATTCCCCGACGGAAATCCTGCAAACCTCGGGACCGAGGCGGGGCTCCCGGGCCCTCTTCGTGCATCCAACCGAAAGAACGAGGTGAGTTATGGAAGAGAAGAACAAATGTGCACATCCCGCGTGCTCTTGCGCTGCCGTGAAGGACAGCAAATATTGCAGCCAGTACTGCAGCGACGCGCGCGACACGGTCGAACTCGCATGTAATTGCGGCCACGCCGGCTGCAAGACAGCCACAGGCGAAGTCGCCGCATAAAGGCTAAAGGATCAACACCAAGCGTTAACGCTAAGATTCCGCCGAACATAAAAAGCCGCTCCTCAAGCGGCTTTCTCCTCCCACTCCTCGCAAAAATCCGAGACCCACTCCCGATGCAAAACTCGCGAACCCCGGTCCCGACTCCTGCGCGCCACGTTCACCACCGTGAAGATGAATGGATTTATGTGATCGCTGGTCAATTCCGTTTCGAAGTGGGCGATCATAAGCTCGACCTCGCTCCAGGCGGGAGCGTCTGGATGCCGCGCGGCATTGCGCACATCTGGGGCAATGCTTCGCAATACGGCGGCAAGCTTTTAATGGCGTGTCAACCCGGAGGCTTTGAGAAGTTCTTTGACGAAATCGGCAAGACCTCCCCCACCGAGACGGCACAAATCACCAAAGTCATGGCCAAGTTATGGGATGGACTACGCCGGTCCACCGCTGTTCGGCCCCTGGGGCCAGCAACGGGGAGCCCAATGATCGCAAGCCGGGCATCCGTAACCGCCGAAAACTGTTGACCGGAGCTGTCGGCGGTCTCGATTGCGAAACCGAACGGACTCTTATCAAAAAACAAGCAAGGAGTTTTTATGCTGAGAAGGCAGTGGAGGTGTTGCGCGCTGGCATTCGTGCTCTTCCTGTTCCTTGCGCCAATCGGATCCCCCTCAAGTGCAAAGCAATTTGCCGCATAAGACGAGATTGTTTGCTTGGCTGACCGTGCCGGGCCTTCGATTGGAATTGTGGTGAACAGTACGGCTACGTTGTCGATGCAGGTACCGGTTTAATACGCCGGGCGTGGGAATGTTGAGACCGTTGCCCCAAGAAGCGAACTGACGGGTTTACGGGATTCATTTCGCCCGGAGGGCAGAATGCCGGCAACGAAGGCTTACTTCATGGCTGAAAAGTGTGTTGGGCGCAGGTAAAACACCTCAGCTTTCTCCAGCGTTTTTTCGCTTTGCTCGGCTTTTTCTACTTCTTGAAATTCCGGGTCTGCAATGACGGCCTGCCAATTTTTCTTCGCCTCATCGCGGCTCTGATGGGCCAGCAGGAATACAAAGAGATTGTCAGAAGCAGAACGATCGGTCGTTTCCCAGTACCCAAGGACATTCAGGCCGTGTCGGGCCAGAATATTCGAGGTCTTGTCACGGAACCGCGCTTCCATCACTGGCAGCTTCCCCGGCACATCGTGATATATCCGGAGCTCGAACAGCCGACCGCCGTCAGCTCTAACCTGCTCAACGTGACTCAGACGAATCGTAACGAGCGAGCCAGCCGCAAACGATATCAGTGCAATCGCGAACGCCGCGTAGGATCGCGATTTCCGAAATAGAAATGCCATATAACGTTCCTCCTTGAATTCAGCGCTCTGAGTGAATTGCCCAGATGAGCGCGGGAGTAATCAAGACCGACGACGGCCCCAGGATGAGAAAGGTAAGCTCATACCACCAGGGCACCGGGATGGTGCATACTCGAATCGAAATCAACACGATGACCGCGACTAAGACAAAGAGCGCGAGAAAGAGGGTCGCGCCTCGTCGGATTAGTCTCGCAATGCAACCCGCGATCGAAGTTGTCGCCAAGAAAATCACTGGCGCGAGAACAATCTGTTTCGAATCGGTGAGCACATGGGAAGCCGAGAGCACCTGCTCGACCACAACCTTGAGGGTCGCCATTACGACGAAGACGCTCATCGCAATGCTGGCACTCCCCAGCCGATCATGTCTCAGCAGCGACATTTTGGTTATCGACGGAATCGACCGGCAGGCCTGACTCCAGAACCACCATGAGGCCGATGCCGGCGACGTGCTCTCGCAGCGTTCGTAGTATTCCTCGATCAAATCGCCCACCATGGCGGCGCCATGGTCGGCCGGTAATACCGACTGAACAAGCCACGAGGCGAGCATCGGCGGTCGAGAGTTGGTGCTCTTCATATTGCTTGCCAACGCTTCCTCAGACCTCGTGTGAGATCGCGAATGGTTTGGCTCGAGATCTGGAGCGCCCGCTTTCCTTCTGCCTCGACCCGGAACAGCCGCTTTGCTCGGCCCCCTCGCATCGCCGTGGACTCGCCTATGCAGGAGCTGACGTATCCTTTTTGTTCGAGTCGCTCCAGCGTTGCGTAAATTGCCCCAATCGATATGTCTCGTCCGGTGCATCGCTCAATCTCTTGACGGACCAAGGTTCCGTGCCCGACTCCGTTCAGTCGCATCAGGGCCAGCAGGATGACATATTCCAAGGAGCCAAGAGTGTCTCCGCGCTTCATTTGTACTATAATGTAAAAGAAATAGCGGCATGAAATCAACAAGAATCTTTTCCTCATTAAGTGGGCCCACTTCGCGGTGCAATTCGCGGATAAACATTGCAACCAGGTCAGGATCATCCCACCTTGGGAAGTGATTGCCATTAGGCGCCACGATCTGGCTAGCATCAGGGAAGAGTTGCTTCCAGCGCGCTTGAAAGCCAAGTGGATCGTTGCGTTCCCCGAAAATGGTGTACATCGGAATCCCGCCGAATTGCGCCGTAAGAGCAAATGCTAAGCTTTCATAAATCGCATCCGCTTTACGAGCATCACGCATGTAGGCATGGAAGGCCCTGGCTCCGTCGCGCCCTACTCCGGCAAGAAACCTTCTGCGACTCGGCCCGTCCATATGCAGGCCACCTCCGAACGAAGTGGCGGTAACGCGCGGAAGTATTCCCGTGAGTACATCAAGTGCGCGCATAAGCGCGCTGCCCATCAGCGCACCCATGGCACGAAAAGCTGCGCCGTGCGGCCTCGCGACCCGGACGGTAATCTGGTTGACTTTTTGACTCCCATCAGCAGTCGGGTCTGAGGCCGGAGAGTGGGTCAGATCAGTTCTAGGACTTGACGCACAAGTAAAGCCTTGTATAATTGGCACACTGTGCGGAATGGTGTCAGTGTTTTTCGTGCCGTCGCAGATGTGACACGTCGGAAGCTACTGGACTCGCTCTTGTCCGGCGAGAAAACTGCGTCAGAGCTGTGTGCCGGCTTTTCTGCTAGCCAACAAGCAGTTTCATTACACTTACAAAGTTTGCGCCGGGCTGGACTTGTGCAGGTGCGCAAAGCTGGCCGATTCAGGCGATATCGCCTGACCGCCGAACCGATTCGAGAGATGTATGCGTGGGTCCTCAAGTATCGCGAAGTTTTCGATCCCTATGGTCACGCCTGGGCATTCGGAGGACTTCCTGAAAGAACAGACTCCAAAGTTCGAGCCGCCACAAGCCGACGGAGGAAAAAATAATGGCAGTCAGAGGTTCAGAGGTGCGCGTCGGCCAAGTCATTCCGCATTTGGTCGTTGATGACGCAGCGGGAGCCGTTGAATTTTATAAAGCCGCATTCGGAGCGCGTGAAGTTTATCGCTCAACGCAGCCGACTGGCATTGGGATACATGTTCACTTGCGAATTGGGCAGTCGCTAGTAATTGTTTCCGACGACGACCAGAGTCGCGACAGGAGACGACTGGAAGCTCATTACAGGATTTCTTCTCCAAAATCGCTTGGAGGTACGTCTACTGTCATCCAGTTCTTCTGGCCCGATGCCGACACAGCGTACAAGAGAGCTGTGGATGCTGGCGCACAGCCAACCGTGCCTCCCTTCGATGCCTTTTGGGGCGATCGGTACGGTTGTGTGACCGACCCATACGGTCATGTCTGGGCGATCGCTACTGAACAAGAGGTTCTCGAACCGGCGGAAGTGGACCGCCGCATGCGCGCGTTCGCTGCGGGTGTCCGAACTGAGAAGCTAACGTGAAGCAAGCCCAGATGAAATAAGCCCGGAGCGCCACCTTGACAGTGAATTCTCATTTCAGGAGCGAATAAATGCACTGGCCACAGAAGTTAACTCTTAGCTTGATATTGCTAATTCCGTTCGTTGGAGTTGCTGCCCAGCAAAGCAGCGAACCCAATTGGCAGTCGTGGCAGTTCCTGAGGGGTAAGTGGGTTGGAGAGGGGTCTGCTGAGGTTGGTCAGGGGGCCGGCTATTTTACGTTTGAACCCGATTTGCAGAACAAAGCGTGGATTCGACGAAACCATTCTGAATACCCGGCTACGAAGGATCGACCCAAATATGTGCATGACGACGTAATGATCCTCTATTTCGATCCGATTACTCACCTTACGCGTGCGTTCTATTACGACACCGAGCAGCATGTAATCAACTACACGGCTTCGTTTTCTGCTGACGGCAAAACTCTTACGTTCTTGAGTGATCAGCAGGAGGGAGCACCGCGTTTTCGTTTGACCTATATCAGATCTGCACCAGATCAGATGTCTCTCACGCTCGAAACAGCCCCGCCCACGAAACCAGACGAATTCAAGAAGATCGTTGAAGGTCGGGTACGAAGGCTCGAAGCTGGAGCGTGATCTTCCGAGCGATGTAACGATCCTTAGCTACAGGGCAACGAATGTTCGTTGAGAGGAGAAGCTGCTCCGGAATCGCACATTTGTACCGAGAGCTCGGGCCGGATCCTTGAAATGTGGGCCGCAGGAAGGTCCCGCTGTTTTGTTGCCTTACTGCTGGCAGGCGGTGGACGTGAGATCACCGCTCAAGACTGCCGCGCGGCTCAAGAGCTTGTCATTGGGAATGCGGTTGCTGTCCGTGCTTCCGCAGTCCAACGCTCCACAGGGATCACGCCCTTGGTCGGGCATATGTTTGCTCCAGCGAGCGGCAACTTGACTAGTAAGAACCGCAGCCATTCACGTTCGAAAGTTGGTGAGTTGGAGCGCAAGACAAAAATTTCGTCCAAGTCGTCTGCTGCGGACGGTGAAGGTCTGTTGCGGAACCCCGATTAGATAAGAGCAAGGAGGAATCCTCGAAATGCTGGAGCAATATAGGGTCACAGCGTTTCTGGCGACCACACAGCCAGAAAGGGCCAGATCTTTTTACCGCGATTTATTAGGTTTATCCCTCGAAGAAGAAAGCCCGTTTGCGCTCGTTATGAAAAGCGCGAACGCGAAGGTGCGTATTCAGAAGGTTCAGAAGTTCACTCCCTTCCCCTTCACGGTCCTTGGATGGGAAGTCGAAGACATGAGATCGGCCATTAAAGAACTTATTGGCCGTGGCGTGAGATTCGAGCGATTTGACGGAATTGATCAGGATGATTTCGGGATATGGCTTTCGCCCAGCGGAGCTCAGGTTTGCTGGTTCAAGGATCCGGATAACAATCTGCTGTCATTAACACAATTCACCTCATCATCTGATGCAAGAGCGGGAAGCTGATGAGGTTTTGGCCGGCACTTGAGATGTCTTTCGCGATTCTGCGAATGCCACAACCCTTGGATTGAATTAACTGTTTCGCTCAATGGCCTACTTAGCGAGCTCGAGTCGCCCAGTGCTATCAGGCTCAAAACTTTGTAACAAATTTCGTAATAACCGCGCCTATTTCTGCACTCGAATATGCTTGGGAAATCGCCCAAACCATTGATTTCCGGGTTATTGATTCGATTTATGGGTTATTGATTCGGAATCAGTAGGTTCTGGGTTCGACTCCCAGCGCGCTCACCAACCCCACTGTTTATGCGGGTTTCCGGATTCGAAGTCCCGATTCGGGGCACAAATTAGGGAACAAGTCATCAACTTCAACCGAGCATCTGTCACGAAATCAACCGCTTGCGGCAGCCGCATCCTCCCCGATTCTTTAATGATCGGTTGAGGGTTCAACCATTCGAGCCTGATGTGATCCCAAGCATTACCTAAATGCTGGCACTAACGTGTCATAGCCGGTAGCAATTTCCGAATGCACGCCCGATATTAACGGAGATACGATTCAGTAGGCACTTCCGGAGGATACCTGTTGACTCGGCGCGATCAAGCACTGTGGCTGGCTCCAATCCTGCTTGCTATCGCGCTATGCCTCTCTGGCACGCACGCAAAGAATGTAGCCGAACTGCACCATACCGAGGCGGGACTGTATCGATTAATGCCCGGCATCGTTTTAGGATTGCTGGCCGGCTTTCTTTTCGACAGTCCTACCGTTGTCCTAGCGGTCACGATTGCGACCAACGCGGCGGTTTATCACGTCATTCTACGTGGCCTCGTTCGACTCTGTGTTAAAGGTAACGCGCGCTCTGAAACGGGCGACTAAAGAGCGAAGCCTTGCTAACTGGGTATGAACGCGCGGCTTGTCGCAGTGAATTGCTCTATCAACGGACCAAGCATGCGAAGAAGCTTAAATTTTGCGGATCTGCCTCCATGGCGAGTAGTGGTGATTTGCTTCTCTCTTGCGCTGTTCTGCTTTCTCGGCCTGATGGCAAC
>Ga0134126_10005222_pt1 | contig 16229 bp, 14 predicted proteins | sample KB31752_FD_96881 | JGI IMG/M metagenome (GOLD analysis project Ga0134126, IMG submission 96881) | Terrestrial soil microbial communities with excess Nitrogen fertilizer from Kellogg Biological Station, Michigan, USA - KB3-175-2 | ecosystem: Environmental > Terrestrial > Soil > Unclassified ...
GAAATACGCCCCCGCCTTCCCGTGCGTCGAGACGGTCCATGCCCGCCCTGGCTTGGTGGTGACGCGAGCCAGCCTGGAGGCCCTCGGAGTGGTGGCATCCCTGGAGAACATCGCAGCGGCCCCGCCCCCCCGCCGTGCTTCTCGCCGCTCCGGCCGCCGCGGCTGGCCGAGCTATCAGCGCTGCGTTGAACACGCCCCGCCGCCACGCGACGGGGACAGGCCCGATATCAGCCGAGCGGATTTCACGTTCTGTCTGCTGGCGATTGATTGGGGCTGGAGCGTCGAGGAAACCGCTGCCCGCCTGATGCAGGAGAGCGCCAAGGCCAGGGAGAACGGCGAAGCCTATGCCCGCCGCACGGCAGACAACGCCGCAGCAGCACTCGACCGACGACACGGCCAAGGCCGGTGAAAGGATATTTGGATTTCTGGGGCAAACCGTCGCCGACGACAGGGTGAAGAAAGAGCGTGTGACGGACAGCCGGTGCCATGCATAACAGACTTCAACATGACGCGGCCTTTGTGTACTCCCGGTGGCCCATGTGGCTGATCGGCCACCTGCTGCGCGAGGAGAAGCGAAAAGACGCCTTCGGAGAGATTTATCGTCTGACAAGGACGGCAATCGAGCAACACGGAGAAGCCGCGGAGCGGAGGAGGAAACGCCTGCGGCAGGAGGCGGAAAGGGGCTTGCTCCGCATGAACTCGTCACCTGAAATTCAGGTATTTCTTGACCGTCTGGAACAGACGATTGTTGACCGCCTCGACCGCATCGAAACGGCCCTCACCCTTTCCACCGCTGAATACGTTTCGGTTAAATTGGCTTCATTCTTGACCAGCCTGTCTCCATCGCACATTCGGCGGGCCATTAAGTCAGGCGATCTGGCCGCATCGAATTGCGGAACGCCCTCCCACCCACTCTGGCGGATAGCACGTAATGACCTGATCGCTTGGATGGTAACGAAAAAGGGCGGAACTCCGAAAGTCCCGCCCAAATCAGAAATCGAAGAATTGATCCAGCGTCATTTACCCGGTTTGCGGAGCCGCAAGGACTCCGCTACACGATGACCGGCTCTCTGAATTTCCCGGTTGGCGAGGTGCGCATAACGCTCAGTCGTCCGTGGATCGGTGTGACCAGCAAGTTGTTGCAGGAGCGGCCCGGAGATGCCCTCCGAGCCAGCCGCCGTTGTGATATAGGTGTGACGATTGTGGTACAGAACAAGTTGTTCCCCGTTCTCATCTGGCTCGATCCCAGCCCGCCGCCGCAGGCTTTCCATCCGTTGAACCGTGGCGTCTTTCGTCCAGGGCTTACCATCACGATTAAGGAAGCAATATGGCTGATCGCCGTGCCTCTTCTGAAGCCAGCGGAGCATGTTCTCGATGAATACCGGGATCGGGATAATTCGTGGCTTCGGCGTCTTCTGCGTCCGACTGCTTTTATGACGGAGGATGACAAGCCGGTGGTTCGGCCAGTCGAGCATCGTCCACGTCAGCTTGCGGATTTCTCCAGGACGAGCAGGGGTGAAACGAAGCATCAGAAGGAATTGGCGGAACAACGCATCTGTGTTGTGCCGTAGCAGTGCCCGGAACTCTTCATCCGTGATGACACGTTGTCGGCCCTCGGAGTGCAGCAGCGGGAGCTTGACGAACGGATTCTTCGGCGGCAAGTAATCGTTTTCGATACCCCAATTCCAGCAGCGTTTCAGGGCAACGATGGCATGATTGACTGTCTTGGGCTTGTACGGCTTCGGTGTCTTGACCTTCACCTCTTGATTGGTCAGTGCCGGTCCCTTCTTCCGGTCTACCGTCACTTTCCCCGTAGTGTAGGTGCGGGTGGCGAGAGCATTGCGGAAGGCGAGTGCGTCCTGACGGAGGATTCCCCGAGCCGGACGATGGCTGTGCAATTTGGCGAACTCGGTGAGCCACCGCTGGTAGTCAAGGTAGGTATGGAAGCTCTTCTCAATTTTCACGGTGTCGAGGAAAAGAGCGACAAGTTCTGCTACTCGCAGGTTGGGAAAACTGCATCCCCCGTTCTGACGGCGTTCCTGGCGAAGTTCGTCAAAGGCGTCTTGAGCGGCTTCACACCCATCTTCTTCGCGGCAGAGTTTGTGGCGGGTGCCGCCGATGTTCGTGACCCACCAACCACGGTGAAGGTACGGTTTGGCTGGACGTGGCATGGAATGCTCCTTCCGAACAAGGTGAATCTTGCAGGTGAAGCATCCCGCCCGGTGTCCGACGTGTTTTGATTGGCATCAGGCCGTCTGGCACCGGGTCTTTTATTCCCTCTTTGCCCCTTTTATCCAGGGAAAGCGGGCAGGAAAACGGGCAAACCCATCTGTTGTTGGGTTTCGATCATCGCAAAGTCCGTCACAACTATTTTCTATTTAGTACCTTGCGTCAATCGGGGCGAGAGGACTTGAACCTCCGACCTCTTGGTCCCGAACCAAGCGCTCTAGCCAAGCTGAGCTACGCCCCGTCTTTTTGGTATCCTAGCCGTGTTCGTGGGTTTGTCAACGCCAACCAAAAGGACAGCGCGACGACCTCGCAGGTTCACACGGCAGGGGCGATGATGCAGCCTGGACAGGCCAGGCATGGCCGGATATAGCTCAGACAACTCTGGTATCCGGAGTTGCTGAGCGTTCAGCTCTTGAAAATATCCACATGTTTGAATTCGTCGCCAAGTACGTCCTTGCTGGCGACGCCGAGCCATTTGTCGAGGATGGCGGCGTATACCTGGCGGAAATCGGTGTGATGCTTCAAGTTGCCCATTTCGAGCTTGCTCAGGCTCGGATGCTCGCCGATAGCTCCGGCCTTGACCTTGCCGCCGACCAGCAGCATCGGCGCAGCCGAACCGTGATCGGTGCCCCTGCTGCCGTTTTCCTTGGCGCGACGGCCGAACTCCGAGAAGGTCATCAGCAACACGCGATCACGATGGCCGCGCGCCGCCACATCCTTGAAGAAGGCCGTCACTGCGCCCGAGAGTTGTCCGAGCAGGTTCGCGTGAGCGGGCGCTTGCGTGGCGTGCGTATCGAAGTTGCCGTGCGCCACGTAGAAGATGCGCGCACCCAGCCCCGCATCGATCAACTGAGCGGCCAACTTGAGCCGGCTGGCCAGCGGCGTATTCGGATACGTCGCCTTAGGCTGATAATTCTTGCCGATCTCCTGCAAACGCCGGCTGCTGGCGTAGGTGTTCGACGCCGTGCGCTGCACGAAATCGAGCAGACCGGGACCGCCCTTCGACTTGGCCGCGCCCTCGATGATCTCACGCTGCTGCTTCTTGTCGGCTCCGCTGGCGGCGGCCATCTGCAACTGAAACTCCTCCAGCGTCTTGATCGACGGCACCCGCGCCGGAGCGCCATCGAGCGCCAAGGGTGATGGTTCGTTGTTATTCTTGATGTGGAAGGACGGTGCGCCCGGAATGCCCTTGAGCGCTTTGCCGAGCCAACCTTCGTTGACATCTTTCGCCAGGCTGGCTGTCTGCCAAATATCCATCGAGCGAAAGTGCGACTGATTCGGGTTAGGATAGCCGACGCCCTGCACGATGCTCAGGGCGTGGTCTTGCAGCAGTTCGGCCAGGCCGGTCAGCGACGGATGCAAGCCAAGGTGATCGTTGATCTTCTTGATCTGCGCTTCGGGCTGACGTAGCGTGGGTCGCAATTTAGCGTATTCAGGATCTTTGAAGGGGATGACGGTGTTCAGGCCGTCGTTGCCGCCGGTCAACTCGATGACGACAAGGATGGTGTCTTTCGCACCGGGCTTGCCGGCCGCAGGAGCGGCGGCGGCCGTGCGACTGAGAAAGCCAGGCGCGTTCAGTCCCCAGGTGACGAGGCCGGCGCCGGTCAACGACGTTTTCAGGAAATTACGACGATTCGCGGTCATGACGAGTTCTCCTTGCATGACGATTTTCCCGCTAGCCCGGAGCGCTAGCGACGGGGAGAACCCTTCGCTGGCGCTCCGGGCTAGTGGAAATATCTCCGTTAATCCAGTTGAAACTCCGGCAGCGACAACACCAGATGACACAGCGCCCGAATGCGATGATCGGCGGCGTCCGTCGCCGTCCAGTATACCGGCATGGGTAATTGATGCGCATGCTGCTGATAATCGAGCAGATGCGTCCGCGTCTCGGCGGCCACATCGCCCTGTAAGAACAGACGCAGAAAGAAATCTACCAAATCAGTGTCTGATTTCTTATCGTATTTGCGAGCGAGAATGGCAGGATCGGTGCGCCGGCCAAAACGCACATCCTGCGTCGAGGTTAGCGCCAGCGCCAAGTTCTGACGAAACAGCAATGTCTGACCGTTCAGCCACGTCCGGCTGCCGTCCCAACCCTTGACCGATGGCGGCGAGAAAATGTTCTGGCCGAGTTGCTCCAGCGACTGCGACAGGGCGGTCGTGCCGATCTTTCCTTCCAGTCCGCGAACAATGCCCAGCACGAAATCGACCGGCGATTTGACACGAGTTCGGTAGACAATCGGCGAAAAGAACAGGTTCGACGACAGCATCGTCTTGAGCAGTGCGCCGAAATCATAACCACTCTGCTTGAACTGCTCCGCCAGCGGTGTCAACAATTCGGCAGTCGCCGGCACCGTCTCGCTGAGGAGAAAGCGATACAGTTTGCCGACGAGAAACGGGGGCGCGGCCTTCTGCTCCAGGCAAATGCGCACGATGTCCGCGCCCTTCCAATTGCCGGTCTGACCGAGGACGGTTTTCTTGCCGTCATCGTGCTGATTTTTATTGAAGACAACTTTTGCCCCTTGAATCTCCCAGCCGGTGAAGGCGCGGGCGGCTTCGCGGATGTCTTTTTCCGTGTAGTGGCCAATACCGAGGCTGAACAATTCCATCAGTTCGCGGGCATAGTTCTCATTGGGGCTACCCTTCTTGCTGTTGCGTGTGTCCAGCCAAATAAGCATGGCCGGATCGCTGGACATTTCATGCAGCAATTCAGCGAAGTTGCCCAGGGCGTGGCGACGCATCAACTCATATTGACCGAGCATGAAGCGGGCGCTTTGCACCTTGGCGTAGCTGGTGGCGAAGTGATTATGCCAAAAAAGAGTGATTTTTTCCTGCAAGGGATGCGGACTGTGCAGCATGCGCGTCAGCCACCAGGCGCGCATGTGCGCCGCATCGTTGTAGCGCTCGATGTTCCGCGCCAGCGGTTCCATCTCGGCGTCGAACTCCGCCAATCCGGGACCGCCCTTGAACAGTTGAGCGATGAGGGCATCGGGACCAGCCTTGAGTCCCGATTCCAACTGCGAATGGGTCGCTCCGAAGGCGGCGCGGCGATACAGGTGTCCCACACGCTGGAGGTTCCACGGTGCTTCCTTGCTGGGACGATACCGCTGCCAGGCCCAGCGCGGATCAACGGTCTTCTCGGAAATGTCTGCCATGCATGATCTCCCATCCGAGCCGCTTGCGGCTTAGTGACGGCAACCGCTAAGCCGCAAGCGGCTGTCCTGGTGGCGATTATTTCTCCGCTCGAAGACGAATGTCATACTGGAATGTTTTGTCGTTGAAGCGCGGTTCGAGCGAAAACGCGCCAAGTTGGTTCACCAGCCCAAGGAACATCTCGACCTGTCTGTACGCTTCCTTCGGCGTCACGGCCTGATCGAGCGTGATTTGCGTGACGAGCAAATCCTCAATCGTCCGCAAGTACGCAGCAACCCCGGAAGCATACAGCCGACTGCGCCCCAAAGAGACATCGCCGCGTGTCGATGACGTACTCTCCTTCTGAAGAATGTCCACCAATTCGCGGCACAGTTCGATGGTCGAACACCAGATGAATTGATCGCCGACGCGCGTGAAGCACGGACTGAAGTTAAAACGAAGATCGTTAATGTCGCCTTTGAGCGGCTTCGCCTCGGAGAAGCGATAGCCGACGAGGTCGCAGTCCTGATACTTCTCCTCGACAAGTTCCAGGTTCGCCTGCGCTCCGCCGAGCAGAGCGGCACCGCGCAGAATCGTCTCCATCGACTTGCCGAATGCTTTCGGCTCGCGCAATTCCCACACGAGCGCGAAGGCAGGAATAGATATTTTCGGCGTCGTTTTATAGCCGACCTTGGACTGATGGGCGGCGACAAAGCGATAGTAGGGGCCGGTCTGCGTCAACAGCTGGCTGACCTTGGCGCCGGTCAGGAACGGCACCGACTGCTTATCGAATTTTTCCAGCGCTTTCACCTGTTTCTCGTTGAACAGTTTCGCCCGCTCTTTCCAGATGCTGGCGATGTCGAGGAAACTGCTTTCGCTGTACAAGACGTTCTCCGGTTCGAGCAGGGGACGCGAGCCGGGCGTACCGGCCGGCGGGATGTGCATGATCCGGTCCAGCCCCATGCCGTCCCGACCGCGCGGCGCGCGGATAGTCGCCAGGAAACCGCCCTTCTCCGGGTACATGCCGGCGCAGACGAACGGCGCACGGCCGAGCAAATCGAGATAATGGCCGAACAGAACGGTCTGGTTCGGATCGTCGCGCGGCAGATTCTTGTAAACGGCCTTGGCACCGGGAGATTGGCGAACCGTCTCCATGTTGAGCCAGAACGAGACGAGCGGATCGGCCGGCAACAGCTTGGCCGCGGCGTGGACGCCGGGAACATCGGCCATGCTCTTCTTGCCTCGGCCCTGGTGCTTATCAAGTCCCGCGTGGAGCGCCTTCTCGTTATTGCTCACCAACAGGATATTCCCGGCGATGGCCGCGTGAAACTCGGCACCGATGCGCACCGTGTCAATGCCCTCATACGAACCCTTCACCGGCTTATCTTTCGATTCTTGCCGGGCTAACTCCTGCTCGACGATTTTCAGACCGAGCTGGAAAAACTTGCCCATCAACTTGTCGTCGCGGCCCTGGATGACGAGCAACGCCGGAGCCGGATTGGGGCCGATCTTCACGCCGAGGACCGCACCGTCTCCGGCCAAGCGGTCGAGCAGTTCGGGCCAGGAAGCCCCCAATTCTTTCTCGAAGTAGGCGACGAGTTGATAGAAGCGACGCGACGAGGTGGAATCGAGCAACTCGCGGACGGGAGCGAACTGCTGGAGCTGCTTGAGCGTGTCGAGTTGAGTCAGCGTTTCGACGAGGCGGCGCGGTTGCCGGATCTCGACCAAGAAATCGGCCTGATCGGGCAGCAGGCGAGCAGGATCGCGTAAGCGCCCCGAAGGAGGTGGCGGCGTCTTGGGCGTCTCGGCAGCGGCGACAGTGACGCAGAGGACCAGACTAATCAGACTGCTCACGGCAGAGCGAAGCAGACGCATGGGAGGAAGACTCCTGTACAATACGACGAGCCGGCAGACACGATGAGTCGGCAGTGCATACTCGTCGATGCGGCCACGGGTTTCAAGAAGTCGGCGGAGGTTTCGCGTTATGGGTCAGCAATTGCAACTCGCCCTCACCGCCGATCTGCACTGGGGCCACGCCGGACGCGGCGAGGATGCCACCCGTCTGCTTGCGTCGTTCCTGCACGCGCAGACGCCCGATGTGTTCGTCCTGGCTGGCGACATCGGCACTGGTTCTTTATTCGCTGACTGTCTGCGCTTATTCGCCGATCTGCCCTGTCGCAAGGCGCTGGTTCCCGGCAACCATGATCTGTGGGTGCGTCCCGAAGACGAGCGCGACTCGCTCCAGGTATACCAGGAAGATCTCCCCGCGCTGTGCCGGCAATACGGTTTCCACTACCTCGATCAAGGACCGCTATTGTTGCCGGAGTCCGGGCTGGCGCTCGTCGGTTCGATCAACTGGTACGATTACTCGTGGTCCTTGGAGACGCTTCGCCGCGATTATCCCGGCGAAGAAGAGCGTCTATCCAGCAAGCGTTTCACGCGCGGCCGGCACAACGACGCCAACTTCGTCCGCTGGCCGCTCGACGATGGGCGTTTCACGGCGCAAGTGGTGAACACACTCGAACAGCACCTGCGCGCGGCGCTGACCCAAGTGGATCGCGTCCTCGTCGTGACGCACCATCCGCCGATCCTCGACATGAGTTTCCCAGAGAAACAACCGCCATTGAGTTTGGATGATTTGCTCTGGGACGCATTCGGCGGCAATCGGGCGATGGAGGAATTGTTGGCTCGCTATGCCGAGCGCATTGCCTTCGCCTTCTGCGGCCATACGCACCGGGCCAGGGAATGCACCTGGCACGGCATCCGCGGCTACAACATCGGCGGCGATTATCACTTCAAACGTCTGTTATGGCTGGATTGGCCAGCGGAGACGGTGACGGCCCACCAGTTCGGCGACGCGGCGCGGTAGGGAAATGGACAATGTTACCGGAATGATGACAACGGAATATTCGTGTAGAATGAGAGCATGAACCAGAAGCGTCGCAGTCCCTCGAAGTCCGAACCGGATCGTTTCTATCACGGGGCCGATATTCCGATGTCCGTGATCCGCCGCTATGCGCGCCAGATAGCCGAGCGCTTCCAGCCCGATAAGATCATCCTGTTTGGCTCCTACGCCTACGGCCAACCGCACGAGGACAGCGACGTGGACCTTCTCGTTATCATGCCGGCGCGTAATCAACTCGATCAAGCTTTCAAGATTCGTTGGCAACTTCCCGCGCCCTTTGCGATGGATCTCCTCGTCCGCACACCGAAGGAGATGAAATGGCGTCTTGAAGAGGGCGAATCATTTCTCACAGAGATCACCTCGAAGGGCAAGGTTCTCTATGAAAAGGACCACCGCCGAATGGGTGAGCAAAGCCGAAGCCGATCACGTCGCCGCGCAAATGTGCAGCCGAAGCGCGACGCGTCTGCATGATGTGGTATGTTTCCACTGTCAGCAGTGCGCCGAAAAGTATCTCAAGGGACTACTAGAGGAATTAGGACTGACGATCCCGAAGACGCACGATCTCGTAAGGCTGCTGACGCTCCTACAGTCGCATCATTCCTCCCTGCGGTCGATGCGTCGTGGATTTACCTTTCTCACTAACTTCGCGGTAGGTATACGGTATCCGACCTACAATGCAACCAAGCGCCAGGCCGCAGCCGCCCTGCGTTGGGACAACCGAATACGGACGGCAGCCCGTGCCCTCCTCGGCATCCGCGTTCGGCGCAAGAAATCGCCGTGAGCATACCGGATGAGCTGCGTTGTTCTTCGCCTGGCTTGACAGGGGCTTTTCATGAGTCGATGATAGTTGGCTATCGACTGTGGAATCCCCGCTCAGGTGTTACTTCGTGCCATGAACAAAACCCACATTCTCCAAGAAATCAAGCAAACTGCTGAAGCAAATGGCGGCGTACCGCTTGGAATAGCGAGGTTTGAATCCGAATGCGGGATCAAGAAATCTGACTGGTTGGGAGTGTATTGGGCACGCTGGAGTGATGCTGTCCGTGAAGCTGGTCTTGCTCCGAATGAACTCCAACGTGCCTACGACAAGACTGAACTTCTTGAAAAATACGCAAAGTTTACCCAAGAATTGGGCCGACTTCCTTCAGATGGTGACTTACGTCTCAAGAGTCGTAGTGATTCAAAGTTTCCGCGCGCCTCGACATTTGACGCTCGGTTCAGCGCAAAATCAGAACTCGTCGGACAACTTGTCGAATACTGCCGAAGTCGCACTGGATACGAAGACGTGATCCGCCTCTGCGGAGAGTATGTCCCTCGTAATCGAGATGTGTCCGAGGAAGATGGGCCGCAGGAAGAAGAGATCGGTTTCGTCTATCTCATCAAGTCGGGCCGGTTCTACAAAATTGGCAGAACCAATGCCGCAGGCCGTCGCGAGTACGAGCTTGCGCTACAGCTACCGGAAAGAGCCACGATGATTCACGTCATCCGAACCGATGATCCGATCGGTATCGAAGCGTACTGGCACAGGCGGTTCGAGGCAAAACGGAAGAACGGTGAGTGGTTTGAACTTGGTCCAGCGGACATCACGGCGTTCAAACGGCGCAAATTCATGTAAATAAATTCTCTCTCACGCAGGGAGACTTGCTTGGCCAGGAAACAACCCCATCCGCAAAGGAAAACCCGTAAACGCGAACATGTCACTGCGGAATTGGGCGTCAACCATGTCGAGCGGCAAGCGCTCCTATGCGGGTACTCGGTCGAGCGCATCGTCCACGATTACGGGATCGATCTGATGCTGTTCACCTACAACGCGGATGGCGAGATCGAGAACGGCGTGATATTCTTGCAAGTTAAGGCCAGCGAGCGCATCAAACCGCTGGCGAAAGGCGGGGCCGTCTCGTTTCCCGTGTTGCGAGCGGATTTGCTTTACTGGCTCTCCGAGGTCTACCCCGTCATCCTGATCGTGTACGACGTTTCGGCGGATCGGGCCTGTTGGGTGGATGTACAAGGCTACTTCGCCAGTCAACGCGGCTTCAATCTGTTTCGTGCGGGACGAACGGTGCGCGTGCATGTGTCCTTGAATCAGATACTCAACTCCGCAGCGGTGCGGCATTTCGCTGCTCTCCGCGATCAGGTTCTCCAACAGAAATGAGGAAGGACATCCATCATGTCGGAACCTACATTCGGTGATCTCCGTCAGGTTCTGCTCGGATTGGGCTTTCAGGAAAACCCTTCCCCATCGCGCGTTCGCTTTGAACACGCCAGGACGGACACCATCGTCCTCCTGCGTCCCTACGCGGCGGATGACGTTGTTGACCCTGCGGCGCTGTTCGCCGTGAGACGGCTCCTCGACGAAAGGGGGGTGGTTGGACGGGAAGAATTCGACACTTTGCTGCGCACCCGGTCGCTGGCGAATTGATGGAACAACGCTATTCACATGGCCGAGAACCTGAGCGGCATCATCGAGCGCGTGACGTTTCACAACCCCGACACGGGTTTCGCCGTGCTGCGCGTGCAGGCGCGTGGGCGGCGTGGACTCGTGACCGTCGTGGGACAGATGCCGTCCGCCATCGTCGGCGAATACATCCACGCCAACGGTGAATGGATACAGGACCGCGTTCACGGCGAACAGTTCAAGGCCGGCGAGCTGCGCTGCACGCCGCCGCACACCGTCGAGGGCATCGAGAAATATCTCGGCTCCGGCCTGGTCAAGGGCATTGGGCCACACTTCGCCAAAAAGATCGTCGCCGTCTTCGGCGAGCGAACCTTGCACATTATTGATGAAAGTCCGGCGTTCTTGAAGGAGATCAAGGGGCTGGGACCGCGCCGCATTCAGCGCATCCGCGAGAGTTGGCAGGAACAAAAAGCCGTGCGTGACATCATGGTTTTCCTGCAATCCAATGGCGTCGGCACCGGACGAGCCGTGCGCATTTACAAGACCTACGGCGATAAGGCCGTCGAGTTGGTGCGCGGCAATCCCTATCGTCTGGCGACCGACGTTTGGGGTTTCGGTTTCAAGACCGCCGACGAATTGGCCGGGCGTCTCGGTATCGATCGCGCTTCGCCGCTGCGCGCCCGTGCCGCCCTGCGCTTCGTGCTGCAAGAGGCGAGCCAGGAAGGTCACGTCGGCGCGCCCGAAGAGGCCATTGTCCGGCAAACGACGGAATTGACCAGCATTCCCGATGAGATTATCCGCGCCGCTGTCGAACACGAACGGCAATCCGGCGATGTGGTGCGCGAGCCGGGCGGCGAGGAGCCGTGGCTCTATCTGAAACCGCTGTTCATGGCCGAGTTGGGCGTGGCGCGTTCGATCCGCAAACTATGCGCGGGACGCCATCCATTGCCGGCAATCGATACGGAGGCGGCGCTCGGCTGGGTCGAGAAGAAGATGGGGCTGCAATTAGCGGCCACGCAGCGCGAGGCCATTCGCGCGGCGACGTGTAAGAAAGTGCTGATCGTCACCGGTGGGCCGGGCGTGGGCAAAAGCACGATCGTTCACGGCATTTTGGAGATTTTCGCGGCGCGCAATCAGCGCTGCGCCCTGTGTGCGCCAACGGGCCGAGCGGCCAAGCGATTGAGCGAGACGACCGGCCGCGAGGCGAAGACAATTCACCGTCTCCTCGAATTCGATCCGGCGCTGGGCGGTTTCAAACGCGATGCGACGCAGCAACTCGACCTCGATCTGCTCGTCGTCGATGAGGCGTCGATGGTCGATGTAGTGTTGATGTATCAACTGCTGCGCGCCGTGCCGGCGCATGCGTGCGTGGTGCTGGTGGGCGATGTCGATCAATTGCCGTCCGTGGGACCGGGATTGGTGCTGGCCGATCTCATCGCCTCGAAGACAGTGCCAGTGGTGCGATTAACAGAGATTTTTCGTCAGGCTGGTCAGAGCTGGATCGTGCGGGCGGCTCACGCCATCAAGCACGGCGAACGACCGGAATCGGCACCGGCCGGCAAGGGTGATTTCTACTTTGTGGAGGCAAATACACCGGATAGCATCATCGAACGCATCATCGCTATGGTGCGTGAGCGCATCCCGGCGCGCTTCGGTCTCGATCCGCTGCGCGAGGTGCAAGTGCTGACGCCGATGAATCGCTCGGAACTGGGTGCGCAGGCGCTCAACCTGCGATTGCAGGAGGTGCTGAATCCGGCCGGAGGCGGCCCGCAAGTGCAACGCTTCGGCTGGACGTTCCGCGTCGGCGACAAGGTCATGCAGACGCACAACAATTACAAGAAGGAAGTCTTCAACGGCGACATTGGCCGCATCACCGCCATCGACGAGACGGAACGCGAGGCGACGGTTGAGTACGACGGCAAGCCGGTGGTCTACGATTTCGGCGAACTCGACGAGCTAAATCTGTCCTTCGCCACGACGATTCATAAAGCGCAGGGATCGGAGTATCCCGCCGTGGTCATTCCCCTGCACACGCAGCATTTCATGATGCTTCAGCGCAACCTGCTGTATACCGGTGTGACACGCGGCAAGAAACTGGTCGTGATTGTGGGCAGTCGCAAGGCGTTGGAAATGGCGGTGCAGCGTCAGGACACGAGCCAGCGCTATTCGGCCCTGAGGCGGCGCTTGCAAGAAGAGAGCGAGCGAAACACCGGTATTTAGTTGCACATTTCGCTGTCGGCGGCGCATCCTTTGCCAAGAATGCTAGAGTAGCTACATGGGCCGATGGACTCCGTAGTGTTATCGTTTGCGACTTAGCGCTCTTCTCGTTAAGCCGCAAGCGACAACACGAGGAGCTTTACCCTGGAGGAGAGCGATTCATGCGGATTTTGAACTGGTTATTTGGGAAGAAAGAGCAGACTGGCGCGACCGCCATCAAGGAATGCGAGCCGGTAACTTCCAAGATCGAAAAGCTTACTGAGACAGGCCATCCGCCCGAGCGAAGTGCGCCCACGACATCTTCCGAGGAACGGCAAGCCGAAAACTTGCGGCGCTGGAGAGAATCCGGGCAGATATGGACCTGGGTGCAGACGCGGGAAGGGCGCTGGGACCATGACGCCTGGCTCGGCCTGCTCGAAGAGTTGCAACGCTCTTCCTTCTGGCCAATGTGCCCCGACGCGGTGGGGCTGGCGCTGGAGGAAACTAAGCGCGAATGGCTCAGCCGGAATTAGGGGAGGCGATGCCGCCTCGGCAAAATTGGCGTCTGGAGTGCATGATGGATGGGGGAGAGCAAGAGTGGTGGTACGCCCTGCCCGATGACGGACAGGTGTTCCCCGAACAGCTGATTGGTGCCGTGTGGAGCTACCTTCAATGGCCCGGGGTCGAACACCTACGACCTCGATCCGAAACACAATTGGCAAACCTGATCTACCCGGCGTATCAAGCTAGTTTGTGTTCGGAAGAAGGCAGGCAAGTCCGCCTGCGCGTGGCTTTCAACCCCAAGCCGAAACGGTTCACCGTCCGCTTCGGCGAACCTCTCCCCTACACGGCCGGCCAATTGGTCAAATTGGCTCCCATCATTGGATTGGAATCGCGCTGGGTTGTGGCGCTGCCCGATGACAATTCTAAAGATTGCGTCCGAGTCGCGGGCATTCTCGACCCGGATATTCTGCCCATCGATCGGACTTATCAACAATGGGGGGATAGTCTGCACTATTATCAGAATCAATTTCATGGCTTGAGAGTCACTGTTCTGGGGCCGGGATGGGTAAGGGTTTCGATTGATACCGAGAGTTTCGATTTGCGGAATTGTTGTCTGCGGCAGCGGCTCGTCGTGGGCCGGATTAAATATGTCGCCGCCTGGTTCCGCGAGATCACTTCGTGGTTGGCGATCAAGGACATGCGCGTCGGCGAAGGTCTGATGCGCCGGCTTATGGTAAATGTCCTCGCCAAGGTGAGCGAAGCAAGACATGGCGGCTGTCTGCTCGTCTTACCCGATCAAGTGGACCTGTCCTCGTTGCCCCTGAAGATTAAATACCGCCTCGACTCGGATATTATTCAAAGGGCGCTCAAGGAACGTGCTTCGGTCGAGCCATCTCACTTTATTCAAGCGCGGCGAACCGGCCGAGCCGGTCCCCTCCATTCGACTCAACAGTCTCTGGATGATTGGCCTCTCGCGGATTCCTTATTGTTAGATAGAGATCTGGCTCAGGTGGTTGATTTTGTCGCTGCCCTTGCCGCCGTTGACGGTGCCATCTTATTAGCTCGCGATTTGAGACTGCGAGGTTTCGGTGTTGAAATTACCTATAGTCGGGTTCCTTCCGGTGAGGAGCAGGTCGAATATGATAATCATCCGGAACCGTTGGGCACGCCGGCACCAGTGTCTCTATCTGATTTTGGTATGAGACATCGATCCGCCATTCGCTTCTGTCAAGAAGTGCCAGGGGCGATGGCCTTCGTTGTTTCTCAGGATGGCTGCATTCGCATGTTTCACAGCGTTGACGGGTGCGTCCGGCAATGGGTGGAACTTTCTGCCGAGGAATGGTGAGAGCAGGTGAGACCATCGCGTTAGATTCGTCCGCATGGCGGGTTGCCTCTCCTCTTCTGTTTAGAAGCACTAACTTTATGAGGCATAGGATGGCGTGTTTCAAATCGAAAACTCCCATTTTGGCGCAGCCCTCCCGCGTAAGCGGGGGGAGGATGCAGCACTCCCCCCGCTTACGCGGGAGGGCTGCGCCATCTTGTTAGCGCCTCTTAATTGTTTCCTATTGACGATCGTTCTTGGTCGCTTTTGCCCGCATCCTTCGGGTATGATGGGATCAGAAGACAGCGGCGGAGAAAACGTCCTCCGATCGGATAAGAGGAGTGCCCCATTCGGTATGTCCCGAGTGTCCTGGATCAAGGAGTGAATCGTCATGCGATTCCAACGAGGTGTTTGGCTGTTGTCCGCGTTCGCGCTGGCGGTCTTGATGGCCCCGCTGGCGCAAGCGGATGAAATGTCGGTGGAGCAACGCAAGGCCGTGCAGAAAGGGCTGGAATACCTGGCCAAGACGCAGCACAAAGATGGCCACTGGGAAGCCTTCAGCGGTCAATATCCGGTGACGATGACCGGCATCAGCGGCATGGCCATGCTCATGGAAGGCAGCACCATCCGCGACGGCAAATATAAGGACAATATCCGTCGCGCCGTTGACTGGCTCATGTCGCACAGCATGCCCAACGGCATGCTCGGCAATCCCAACATCCCCGGCGAAGCCGGCCGTTACATGTACGGCCACGGCTTCGCCACGCTCTTTCTGTCCTGCGTCGTCGGCGAGGAAGAAGAGGGCGATCGTCGTCGCCGCTTGGTGGACATTGTCGAACGCGCCTGTAAATTTTCGCACGCCGCCCAGACGAGTCGTGGCGGTTGGGGCTATGTCTCGGCGCGTGAAGGCGGCAACTTTGATGAAGGCTCGGTGACGATCACGCAGGTGCAAGCGTTGCGTGCCGCACGCAACGCCGGCATCATCGTGCCGCAAGAGGCCATCAAGATGGCTCAAAAATATCTGCACGATTCAACCAATCCGCAGGGAGGCGTCGTCTATTCCCTCGGCGGCGGCGGCGGTGGTCAGGGCCGGCCGGCGCTGACGGCGGCGGCCATCGCCTGTGGTTTCAGCTTCGGCGATTACAATTCGCCGCTGGTCAAGAAGTGGTTCACCTTCTGTAAACAGAACCTGGGTGACGGCCTCGGCGGCACACGCTTCGGCCATGACGAATACACCCACTATTACTATTCCCAAGCAGTGTACATGCTTGGCGAGGACGGTTATGTCAAACTGTTCCCCGACTCGAAGGAAAAGGACCGCCTTACCTGGAGTGGTTACAAAAAGTCCAACTTCGAGAACATCATTCGTTCGCAATCCAGCGACGGCAGTTGGTCCGGCGGAATGGTCGGCCCTGCTTTCATCACGCCGGTGTATCTGACCATCCTCCAATTGGATAATGCCGCCCTGCCCATTTACCAACGCTGAAAGATCAGGAGTCAGGAGTCAGGAGTCAGGAATCAGGAGACAGGAGTCAGGAGTCAGAGTCGGC
>Ga0134126_10005225_pt1 | contig 16228 bp, 9 predicted proteins | sample KB31752_FD_96881 | JGI IMG/M metagenome (GOLD analysis project Ga0134126, IMG submission 96881) | Terrestrial soil microbial communities with excess Nitrogen fertilizer from Kellogg Biological Station, Michigan, USA - KB3-175-2 | ecosystem: Environmental > Terrestrial > Soil > Unclassified ...
TCATCATCACCCGGCATCGTCTCATAGAAATACGACAACGCATTACACACAGTGCGTGTACGAACACCAAACTCCACTGACAATTCCGCATGTTTTTCCAAATTCACAACCTCACCATTTCTCCATCGATCTCCCAATTCAATCGTTTTGAGTTCCCATGATACCCATTCGGGGCATGTTTTGGACATTCGATGATACAATGGTTTATCCTGGCGAATCGCGTATACCAAATGAGTTTGTAAGCACAAGAGCAACACGTAGGGTTGGATCATGAGTTCCACTCGAACAAATTCATGCAATTCCTCATCAGACATGTGATTGATGCGATTCCATAGTTTGACAAATCGTAATCTTCTAATGGGATCCTTGAGATACGATAAACAAAACTGATATCCACCCAGGTGAAACAAACACCACCATTGAATCATGTATCGAGTGAGTTGTTTACCCGTTTTGATTTCAATTTTACCTTCTCCTTTTCTCGCGAAGTCAAACCCATGGATTCGACTTTTGATCTCGTCTTTATCTTTTGATTGAAATAAACGACGCTTCTCTTTGGTATCGAGACATCGTTGGATTTTGTTTTGAAATTTCAAATGTATGTTTTTGGGCCAGACTGTCCTCAATACGGTGGTGAGAATGTCATGCATCTCCTTTGGGTTGACAGGGATGTCATATGCTCGGATGATCTTTGATCGGTTGTGGACGTGATGAAACAATGGATACGGATCAAGGCCCTCTTGGCAAGGAACACCTGACCAATTGTCAGATGAGATCTTTTGGTTCCACCATGTGGGAGAGAGGAGTTGAATGAAGTGTGCTGCGGACGGGATGCTGTCGGAAGTGTTGGATGCTGACCCCGATCCAACAATATCCAAAGCTGCATGTAAGTGTTTATCCAAGAACAAATATCCTGATCTCTTGACAGTATCGGGACAGGTTAACAACAGATCCGATAGAATACACACTCGCCGATAGAGGATATGAGCATAGTCTGATCCCGTAGCATGGGCACAACCAAACGGATGAATCCCGTCCAAGTGATGCTTCATCACAACCGTGAATGCGGGAGATGTGACGACGTTCAATTGTAACGACTCCGCCGATGTGGCCATTAATAAAGAATGATTACCGTCCTGTATGGTGTTACACCATTGGAGCAATCGTGATTGGGGTGACCAATCCGACGGGAAACGACTGCTCACTCCTAAAAATTTTTGACGGCGCGTTCCACGGGATCGGGGATGATGGATGGTGGTGGCGGTGGAGGCGCTGGTAGGGGTGGTGTTGGAATCGGAATCGGTGGAGAAGATGATGAGGATGATGAGGAAGCTGTCCCTCCTCCATTGCTGGAATATGGAATCAATACCGACGATGCCGGGGTTGACGGCGGTGGAACAACAGATGTCGATAATGGTTTCTGAACCGCTGTCACATTCACAATCCCTTTGGGTCTCTCCAGCAACGCGCTCTGATCCAATCGCCTCAGACCCGTTTTGGGATCTCGATACACCATTACCCGATCATGAACAAACCGCACCATGGGATAGACCAACCCATTATATTTCTCATCATTCGGTTGGATCACCGACGTCGAATCGTAATTCCCTTCTCCTCCCACTGTCACACCAAATGGTTGTAAACAGATTTTATGATCAAACCCGGATTCCCCGGATGTACGTGATTCCACTCCAACATCCGTCATCCCACTCAAACATACGATGCAAAAGGAATGAAATCCATCATTGAGATCCGGTTTCTCGCCTGTGGCATAGAATCGAGCGAGTTCGGATGCAGTCATCGCTGCCATAAATGTCATTCCGTATCCCATATCTTTTTGTTTATCAGTGGCAAATGGATCCCCTGGCTTCATAAACCCATTAAACTTCGCCACGTGTCCCGCACAGGCTTGTCCCCATACACATGCATGCGGTTCAATCATCAGATGTGGATTGGTGGGAGAAACACGGGCTTTGGCTTCGAATAATAATTCATTAATTAAAGACGCAGAAAACACCGGTGTGCTTTTCTGACTCATTTGTTTCTTTTCTTCCCATGAGGCGGTTTCCAACCTGGCGAGATCCTCCGGAGCCTTGACGGGGGTTAATCCCGAGTTCGCCAACATCAGTGCTCGATAGGGTTTGATCAATATTTCGATGAGGGCACGTTTTTCCGCTTCACGCTTTTCCGGTGCCTCGGCGACTTTGGCAATGATTCCTTTGATCGGATCGTATTTTCTGTAAATGCCGGTGATTTCATCCACTGATAACAGTTTGGCGGCGGATTGACGGAAGGCTTGTTGCGCAGCCATGGGAGTGCGTGGGGTGGTGGGTGGTTTGATGTCTCCTCCACTGAATCGTGGTGTCATTGGGGTTTTATTTCCACCAGGATCATCATCCCATTTTCTCTTTTAGAATAATATTGGAGAGAGAGCTGGAGGTGTTGACGGTGGTTGCTGCGCGGATGCTGATGGAGGCGATGGATGAATCATGATCTTTGGAGTTGGTGTTGGAAACGGTCCTGGAGCTGCCATCTAACACAACGAGGTATATGAAAAATCCCAAGAGACGGAAAGTTCAAACACTTAGCTGTATGATCTGATTTATGTGATTTGTTTTTGTAGAAAAAAGAAAACAATTCTCTCGTATTTCCCATCAATCCATACAATTAACTTTTATTTGTTTAATTTGAGTTTTTTTATAAAACAAGGGGTGGTGGTGGTCGGAGAAGGGTCAAAGTCGATGTTCCACTTCTCGTCGATGAGCCATCAGAATGAGTATCCCACGTTCCCTGCGAAACATCTCCAGAATGTCGGTGAGACGTTTGATCATCTGTTCCTGATATTTCTGTGTTGGAATGATTCCGCTTGCACATTCACAACAGACTAATATACGAATCATATACATCGCAATAAAGGTAATACGATCACCGGGACGTAATAGTTCTTTATTCTGCTTCTCGTCATATTCAAATTTCAACACGGATGATTGGAGGGTTTGATACACACATGGCGGTGCCCATGATACCAATGTCTCTTGCATCACGGGTATGAATGATGAAATTTTATATTTCACATCAGCAGCACGCGTTTTCAGCCACAACCCCACATCACGATAAAAGTTGGTATGAGTGTCGGGCAACGCGGTCATTGGTAAACCCATAAAATCACATGCAAAGAACATAACATGATCACGCACACACGTGTCCACCCAATCCACACATAAACGAATTGATTGTTTCTCGGATTCATGAGAACTCATCAAAGGTAATGGAGAACCGATAAACGATTTCAGATACTCACGACGTTCCAACACTCCCAAATGATGAACACACGTCACGCGTCGAAAGAGATTGTGGAACGTTTCATACAGTTCGATAGGGTGATTTGACACACCACCCAACAACCATCGGCGATGCCATTGGTATTGAGCAGGTAGTAAACACATAACCAACCCGGTACTCACTGACACAACGGCTTTACTAAAATGAATATTCCATGCATGTTTTTTCGGGAACAACATTTGTGTCAAGTGAATCAATATACGTTCCATGACAATGATGTTGGTCATTGATTCTGATTTCAAATCGACGCTTTTGGGTTGAATCATCCATGGTAAATAATCATGGACATTGATGGATGGGAAGGGGTGTTCTTCTTTTTGAACAATGACAATCCCTGTCTTCTCCACTATCCCCGGTGGAGGAGGTGTGACTGCTGTTGTTTCCAAAGAAGAGGTTTTGACATCCACCAATGTGAGATGGAAATGTGTGGCTGCACCTCGGATATGTTTCATCAATATACGTTTGGGATCATCGGTTGTCTGAAGGGTTGATGTCAGCACCGCTTCGGCATTGGCTGAAACATATGAAACGTATTTACCCACAGGATTTAAACATAACAATAATGGTTGTAATGGCTCCAATGAAAAAATGGATTCGTGTTGGGTTTTGGATCGTGATGCATACTCATACACGATCTCTTGTAAACACTGACGATATACCAATGTTAATTCCAACTGTGTCATATCAGCTGTGGTAGAGGGTGGTTTGTGAATCCATGCTTCGATTTTCTTGTTTGTCGAGTCAATGGCGGTAAAGAGAGCTTTGTGTTCTTTTTCGTCCCCGCAACAACAACAGCAGACAGCCAATTGTCGTAGCATAGCCATCCCCGATAACAATGGCATTTGCTTTTGAGCTGATGAGGAATATAACAATTCCACCACCTCTGTTAATCGTGTGAACAATTGAAATGCTGAATCTTCCTTTTTTGTGTCAGTTTGCATGGCGCCTAAGATAAACAAACCGTCCACGATGAAATTTAAAGCTGTACAAGTGAAAGGACCATCGATGAAGTTGTATGAAAAGGATGTTGGAACAACAAAACCCTCATATTCCGCAACCACAGTCACCACGCAAGACTCGGGGAAATTCACCGACACTACCGCATTGATCTCATCATACAACATCGCATCACAAGTGAAACCGGAGTTTATGGATATGGACATGCGATTGTATCATTGGATGACAAAAGAACTCTATCCCACACAATGGACGAATCTCATTAACAATCAAGCATTCGACGAGAAAACACAGAAATTGATGATGGTCGTGTTAAACAAACAAGTGACAGCGGAGAATGGAGTTCAGGAGTTTCCCGATGTGAATACGCCATTGACACTCATCTCTTTAAGTGAAAAGAATAACGGAGAATTGGTATCGTTGAATGTTTATGATATTATCACGGACGATTCTCGTGGGACAGCGGTGTTGATCATCTCATAAATTAGAACGGTGGTATTGTTTCGTTCGCACGCGCTGGCTGGGTGGATCTGAGATTGTTGATGGATTGACCATATCATTCATATATTCCCATTCCACATCACAGATACCACACCGGTTGATGCCGTCGCACATTGACTTCATTGTGGCAATTGTTCACCCACATTTTGATTGAAAAATCACCATCGTTCACATTTTCGTCTTCGGTGAGATAGAGATCAATCGGGTGTTCGGTCCAGAATGTGGAGTAGTGTAATCGGCATTCACGACACTCGAGAAGCTTTCGGATATGAGAGAAGGTGTGTTTGATATCCGCTGCTGCATTCGGGGACCAAACAAATCCATTGGCCAGATCATGCATTTTCTTCCATATGAGAGCAGTGTCTTGAGATGGATGAGATGTGGATGATGAATGGGGACGATGCGGATGAGCGGCGAGTGGCGTTGGTAATTCAGACGGAGAAATGTATTCTCGGACAGCGGTATTCCCTTCAACCACAAAACCATATTCTTTCCACGGTAAGGTGGATTTGGAGTCGATATGTAATATCACTTTCTCAACCATTGTCAACTGAATTTCATGTCCCAATACTGTACCCAATAAGAGATGGTTGATCATTCGTCCAACAGCTGTCATCGAACTCGCTAACACCGGTTCCATGCGAATCTCATTGATGGTGATCACATGGGATTGACGAGTGACCACAAACCGAGCGAGGACGTGAGTTAATCCTTCAATGAAATACACGGTTTCTGAATCTTTCTTCTCCACTTTAGGCCAAAGGTCACTGGGATGATGCAACGTGGTGATGAGAGCATAGAACTCTTTTGATTTAATCTGTAACACTGTTTTGGGGAGGTGAATGAGTCGCCCGTCTGACGATTTGATTTTCTTTGGACCCGTGTACCGTTTGTTTGGTTTGAATTCTTGATAGTAAAGCGGCGACTGACTATAAAAATCGTACACCGTTCGATCTTCATACACCATACCCAATGATTTGTCCCCAAGAGGAAATACGTGTTTAGGAACCTGTTTAGGCGGCAATTCTATGGCAAGACGTATTTCACTGGTTGTTAAATCAAAAGATACCACCGCTGTACGGCTCATCGGCATGCCGGGTATCGTGGGATCGTACACAAGCATTTCATTATCGCTTGACACAAATCCTCCGAAAAACATCATATTTTTATGTGTCGCGTATTCTGTCGTTCGTCGGACACGACTGTTTCCGGAATACCTTGCTTTAACAGTCCTGAAAGTGACATAACCAGATTTACGTTCAATGACCGTAACAGTAAAGTCTTCACTGTTAACTCTTATGAAATCGTGAGTATTTTCGTCAAAGAACGTCTGAAACTCACCACGTGAAGAGTACGAATTCGTAAATGGCACTTCATGGCTTACAACTTTCCATTTTGAATCATGAAAATACACAACTGTTACAAACCCACGTTGAGTCATGATACCAAACACCGTTCCATCGGATGATGATGCCGCGTGTACTCTTTCACTGTCTCGCTCCCGCTCCGACATATCATCCAATGTGTAAACTGTTGATATTTGACCGGTGTTGATATTCGCTTTGATAAATCGGAGTGTTTTACGTTGATATTCCACAAAAAACACATCCGAAGTTTCGGGATTTATATTAAGTATCGAACATATCATCAAATCCGCAGTCATTCTTGTGATCAATCTCCTCACATCGATATGTGGTTGAGTGAGATTGATTGTTTTGTTCGTGAAATTGACATTGTGTATTGATGAAAGACGGACTGTAACAGCTGTCGCAACACTCTTCTCTTCCACAGTTACAACATCACGGTACGGGTGAAATGATGTTATGTTGTATACATGCGGAGTTTTGTCTTCATAAAAAGACAACCTCCTCGGTTCCGTCACCGCTTCCCATTCATACATGTCCGGGAAATAACTCATAATGATCTGACCCAATTCTCGGTAAACACCGAGTTCATTGAGAAACTTCATTGCTTGTTTTTCATCCTCCGTGTATGTATTCATGAATCGATCACCCACACCTGGTTTTTTATGAGGGATCATACCCATGCGTTTCTTTTCATCGGAATCGTCTGATGGTTGAATTGGAATTTCTTTGATATCTTTTTCTGATGGTTCATCGGTATCATCGTCGTCTTTCTCCATTTTGGTTACCGATCCGGCGCTTCCACTTCCTCCTCCTCCGGCACCCGCTCCTGCTCCGGCTCCGGCTGACCCAGAGCCGCTGGATCCTGACTCGTCGCTTCGTGGTCGTTTCCTCATCACCTGACAGACAAAGAGGAAATAGAAAAGGGTTATATGGCAGAGCATCGTCAACATTTGACAAAAGAAGACGTCGCTGAATTTGTATCATTTCAACTCCCACCGTCATCATTTGATTATAAGTCGATCAAACAGCCACTGAGTCGTTCGATATGCCATTGTCAACATCCACCACCACCAAAATGGAAACCGACACCGCCAGCATATGTCAAACCGCTGTATTACCCAGCACCACAGCCTGCGCCGTCGATGTTAAAAGTACCGTTCTCATCGCCGGTCCATCCATATCCACACAACAACAATTACCATCTCATGCTGCAACAGCGTTTACACCAACTGACCACAAGCATGCAGCAGATGACCCTGCACCCGCCGGTGCTGATGAAGAAATCTTCCGTGCCATCCACTGCATGCAATGTTCTTTACCGTTAGTGGCACCGGTTGCTGACAGTGACATTCCGATTCTTCAACAAAACGGTGCTATGCTCAAACATGGTCAATGGACCGTTCGTGGGAAAGCCGTCATGCGCAAATGCATGAAATGGATGACACCCACACAACAAAGAGAATTTGTTATGCTTGAACATCAATGGACACCACGTCAATTGATGGAAATGAAGAAAAACAAAGAGAAGACAAAGAATAAAAAAACCAAATGAACATTATATAATCTTTTTTTCTGACATTGAATTTTTTGTATTCATATGTTTTATATATCGACTTCCCCTCTCCTCTTTTTTTAGATGTCGAGTGATGATAAATCTCCATTGCTAAGCGATCTGTCTGAAAAGAGTGGAGAGGGATCTGTTGAGATGATGTCGTTTACCACCACCAAAGCGGATTCTAAATCGTCACCATCATCACCCCAAATCGGAACCGGTAATTGGTTATCCTATCGAGAGGTGTGTGTGGTGAATGATCACACCTATCTCTATGGATATGAAAAACATCAAAAGGATGACAAACTCGTCCGAAACACGTTGTATTGGACAGACCAACATGTCACCTTCAAAACACATCCGGATCACGCCTTTCACGGGATGGTTGTCTCGATGGATGAAACTGTGGCGGTGATTACCACTCTCTGCGATGACTTGGTTTATATCACATTACATGATATCAAAACATCCAAACGCGTGTCGAGATACCGGATTCCATATTCATTCAAACGAAAAGAGAGTGTTTACACATTGGATCATGTAATTGGTATTTGGGGAGATCATCTCATTCTATTGTTGACTCGAGTGAATCAAAAGACACTGCTTACCACTCATGAACTTGTGTTTTATAGCACCGCCGATCCACCCAAACTCAAAATGGCATATCGATTATCATTGTCATGGAACAAACACTCTCAACAATACCGTCTGCAAGAAGACGGCATCCATTATGTCCATTATCCTCTCTTTCCAGACAATGCTCCACCCGAACCGGCATTTGTTCCATTTCCCAAAACAGACAATCAACTTGATGAGAAATCCGAGTGATTGAATTTTTCAAATAGCTGATTGTGTGTTTTGGAAAATTGTGTTATTTTTTTTTCTTTTGTGTTTTGTTTCATTGTGTCGTACATGGACTCACACGATCGACCCCTTGACGTTGTGAATCTATCCCCCAGCATGGAAACCATCAAACTCAAACAGGAAACCACAGAATTACATTATGAACATTCACCCGGTCGATATTTACAGTTAACCTGTTACAGTTTGGTGTTTTGTGCGTCATTGGGTGGATTGGGTCCTCCTGGTGTATTGGTCACCGCCATTGAACAGTATTATGGTATTGGGGACACCACATATAATGCAGTGTTTTTCATTTCGTATCTCGATTTCATCATCAGTGCTCCCGTATGGCAATGGATGGTGATACATTGGGGATTGAGGACAACATTGATCACCTGTTCCACCGTGGCATGTATTGGATATGGTATTCAAGGGTTATACCAAATCCATTTAGGGTTTGTTCCTCTCATTGTGGGAGGTGCATTGGTGGACACGAGTCGATCCATGATTCTCATTACAGGAAATATGTTTATTGGTCGATGGTTCTCTGCCAAAACCGGATCCAAGAACATGGCCAACAACATCATGTTTGGCATTGCCGTGGTGGTGGGAGGAGTCATTCTTGGTATATCGCTATTGTTGATTGGTTCCGACCCACAAGTGTTTCATGATCATTATTGGAATTTGTTAGTCGGATTGAGTACATTGAGTCTCTTTGCCTTACTCATGGTCAGTTTTGCGTTTAAAGAGAGACCTGAGAAACCACCCGGTCCTCAATCCGAACCTCCGTCCATGAATGGTTGTTGGTGTTCTCCTCGATGGCCACGAAACATGAATTGGATGCATATCATTGCTCATTTTGTGATTTATGTGTTCATCATTGCGGGGACATGGACCATTGGTTCTCTTCTATTGGAAATCATGCAAGATCGTGGATACAGTAGCTCTGATCGAACTCTGGGAGCGTTTATCTATTACGCCAGTGCCATCCCTACTCCTGTCTTGACCGCACTGATCTTGGACCGATGGAAATGTTACCGTGAATTGATTGTTGGCATGCTCTGTGTGACATCTCTGGTGTATTTGTTGTGGATTTTAATGATACCTTATCGCACAGGGTTTTTGGTTATGACATCGTTCCTTGGATTGGTTACGGGTGCTTTCTCCCTCACATACACCATGACCATTAGTGAAATGATCTTCCCTGTCAGCGAAGATCGCGGGAATATCTTATGTTATTGGTGGGCACAATGGACCTCGGGATTAGCTACATTGGGAGTGAGTTTTGGGACAACGTTTACTCCATTTATGTGGTTGTTTCTCGGGTTGTATGTTGGTGGCGCGATTGCTCATGGTGTATTACTCATTTGGCCAGTGGAATACCCTCGTATTGATCAGGATACATCGTCAACGGAAATGGGCGATGTTTCCGATGTGAAAAAAGAAAAGGATACAGTGGAAGAAGATGACGGGGATGACGAAATTCACAATGCCAAGACACATATGATGAAACAAATGATGGCATCGGCTGCGGCGTATATGAGAGATACTGATGGAGTGGGTGATAATGGCAATGGCGATACTGACTCTTCGCAGCCACCATCGCATCAGCATCATCATCATCAGCATCAATCACCACCACCACCAAAACTCAACCCTGTTTCTACCATCTCCGAGACACCTCTTAGAGAACATTAGAGATTATGCACACCTGTTCCCTGTTTCACTGATTGTATGAGTGAAATCTGTGCCGAAGATAGAATGGATGCCATTTCCGTCGAGGTACCAGGGGCTGCCTGCGATTGTGGAGGCGGGTTCAACAGTGGTGGTGGCGGCAACGGTGTTGTGCTGGCCGATGCTGGAGCGAGCGCCGTGATGGGTTCCGACACCATGGTTTGGGTGGCAGGTGCCGGGGAAGGGGATGTGACTGAGGTCGTTGAACTGTTCACCGCCGCCGTTGCCGTTGACGATGTGTCAACCACCGTCGATGCAATAAATGAATCGAGCTCTTTGAGTTGCTCTGGGTCAGGAGGTGTATCCGACGCTCCATTGATATGATGATCATCGTTGAGTAACGAAGCAATCCCTTTGTCTTGTTTGGATTGTTCTTTGGGTGTAATGGTGACTGTTCCATTGGGTCCCATGCCGACACTCCCCCCACTCCCAGCCGATGCCAACGCATACGTCGCTCGATTGAGTGAAATGTTGGCATGGACAAACTGTAAACATCCGCATGTTACCGCGAATACCAGTGCAACCACCAAAACAATATACACAAGGGAAATGACCGGGAGTGTGATTGGAGGAATCCATGAAAACACCGCCACTGCCGTCATGGCGGCCAATTCATTCACCACTTCAAAGCGATAAAGCACTGGTGCGGCATCGAGTTTCTTGTTCACATACATTTTGTCATGCATTCGTGCAATCAAATGAAACGGTACTTCCATGACCAGAGAATACAACGCATAGGAAAACGCCGAGGTGATGGATTCGGGATAATACCGTGTGGTTTCAAAACACGAAGAAATGTCCAAGGCACTGGCCACCACCACAACCATAACATGCAATCCCCATGCCCATCGAGCCGTACTGGCGGTGCCACCCACGGGATAAAACAGAATTGCAACCGACGTGAACAGTTCCACGGCAATCATCCACACCGATAAATCGCTCTCGGTTCTCGAATCCAGTACATCGTGAATGAGCATCACCATCGACAAACATTGTGCTAATCGAATCGTAAATCCTGTGATCATGATAATGCGTATAAACGAGGGTCGACTTTCGGGATCATCTCGGATATAAATGAGTTTGGTTTCTGTGGTTTCGTCAAACAAGGCTGTGCTATCTCCCACTGTCGGAGGGTTCGTCGTCGAAATAATACGACATCCGGCCAATCCACGAGTACGCAATCCCCACATTAATATATAACAGACTCCCACAAACACCAAGGATGCATTGGCAATACTTTGGAAACCCGATGTATCAATGACACCAAACAACCCGAAAGCCACGAGACTGGCAATATGAGGACAGATGTTTCTCGAGACACCCAATGAACGAAACTCCGATTTGGCTTTCGGAGGATTGAAATGGGCCAACACATACGCATACGCCATTGCAGGGTAACTGACCCGAAACAATGCAAACCCTAACAATCCCAACGTCGATAAGATATAATGTAATTCCACCGCAATGGCCAACAATGACAAAAACGATCCCCATTGAGCGATCGTTAATGCTTTTTCATGTCCATACGTTTCTGCAATGCGTGGCCACATATACGATTGCGCCACCCAGAATGCAATCATACACAGCAACACAATCCCCGAGGCAGCCAACGATTGTTGGGAGTGTGACACCAACGATGACAATCCCGACCCGGCATTGAGAAGAATGGTCATGGTCGCAAACCAATCCAATGTGATTAAGAGAGACAGTGTGAATTTCATGCGGATCTGACGTGGGGGGAACAGAACTTGTATGAGACGGTGGGGAGTTCGTCGGTCGATGTGTTTGGACGTATCTCTCCGTTAACTCAATATTATTGTCTCAGTCACAGCCCATCAGTTCCCACAGTCAAGTATTAAATCATTTGTTTTTGTTTTTTGTTTTGAATACATGGAAAAATGTAGAGTGGGAGGAGATAAAAGAGACGAACAAACATGCAACATTGGGGCGATTGTTAATTATTAGTTTCTTTTTGGTCCCGTTCTCCTTTTTCCTTACGTAAATATCATATTATGTTTGAAATCCACCTCTTTCACAAACATATTACCATCTCCCTGACGGTCTTTGCATACACCATCATACACATTCGGTCCCCAGTGTCCCTTTCCGGGTACACAACAACGACGTTCGTCCAAATATCCGTTCAATCCCGGACCGGGCATATATTGTGTGGCCTGTGCAGTGAGAGTGTTGGCAGGGGCGGTACGGATTTCATTCACATCGTCGAAATAATCCAATCCCAAATATCCCGGTGGGTGAGAAATGCGATACGTTTTCTCGAATACAGAACACATCGAATATTGATTTCGTAATTCTTTGTCGTGTAATCGGAGATTGAAATCGTTCGGGTATCGACCGGTCATATCCGAAATCTCTGCGAAATCATCATTCCATTCATTGGGTTTCATCGGAACACAAAACATATCGGCGATGCGATTGTTGTTCTGAACGTGTTTGATGTGTTGTGGATTGAGAGGATCAAAGAATTTCGTTCCTCCACCACGGTTGCGATATCCTTTGTTACTCGCGTTCGGTAACACATACACATTCTCCGGGCGTTTCACCACCGCACCCAATCGACACGTGAAGTTACCATACAAAATCTTTCGGGTGACATCACCACCAAACCAAAACGTCGCACCGCCGTAGGAACAGGAACCGGTGTCCAAACCGCTTAAGAATCCCATCACTGCGGCCATATCGTATTCCATCCATGGACGGAAGATTTTGAAATCGAGTGCGAAGGGGATGTCATATTTGATGCAGAATTCAAAGAAGTACCAATGAACACGCATTTGAGAGAGATCAACTTCAACAGCGTTTCCGTCTTTGGTTGTTGGGATGTCTCCAACAAACAGACCTGTTACCTTTGCATAATTTGCATCTGTTGGTACTGCTTTACCTTCACAATACAATTCAGCGGCTTTGTGAATGGATGTTGTGAGATCGGATGAATTTTTAACGAGTGGCGATTCCGAACCAAAGATTTTATCCATATCTGAGGATTTGGCGGGACCTCGTGACATCGCATCCAACATTCCTTCGATTGTATCTTTACCATCATCCTTTCTCGCGTTCCAATCTTTGGAGACATATTTGTTTCCATCGTGGTCGGCGCGAGAGATCAGATACATATTCAATGCATGCGCAACAGAGCGCAGCTTATTTCGAGCATCCGTTGCTTTTTTTTCTTCAGTATATTGCATTGCCGCATCCCAAAACGACGGAATACGCGCGTCGAGGAATTTGTATTCAGAGTAATCGCGTTTGGCATACGATCGATACACACTCATACGGTGAATGGAATGGCTGTGCTCGTGGCGGCGATACAGTTTGCTTAAGAATGAATCCACAATGAATGTCGGGCGTCCGTGTTCAATAAACTGTTGATATGCACGGATTTGATTAACACGATTTCTCGAATCTCCATTCGGGTAAATGGCAAACTCGCGTTGGACGACACGAACCCATGCCTGTCCATTCATCTCTGCGTCGGACATCGATGTGACCAATTCGATGAGAGTGTTGAGATCGGTATATGAAAACCCAACATTGCGATTGTAATTACGTAAAATACCGGCGACGGCTTTCTGCGCTGCTGCATTGTCGGTTGCTGCTTTGATATCGGCATCGGATCCGTCTTCCGGTACTTTCGCGAGATACAGAGTCACGACAGACGGACCCGATGACGACGAACTCACCGATACTGCCGATGTATCATATCCACTGTCGTCATCCCATGAACTTCCAAATCGACCGGAATGACCGGTTTTGTTTGGTGCTTTGGATGCGGTCGGACGGATCAACGGTCCGTTTTCGGTTTTGTGTTCGGTTAATTTACATCGTTCGACTGTCTTTTTCCAGTCACTATCCACCTTTGGATCCGAAGTCGCTCGAGTAATTCCACGCACCACTCCATCCCGACATTGCACATCGTCGAGATAACTCAGAATGGAATTGCCGCTTCCACTGAAAAACGGTTTACCCCACGTTTCCGACGGTGCACCAGTATTCGGATCAAACAATCCGGAATATCGCACCTGATCCAACAACGGAATCAGTTTGAACACATCCGGTCCGTTATCGTGAATGTATAAATCACGATAACGACTCGAATATTTCTCTGAACCGCGATGCCACGAATATTTGTTCACGAAATGTTCACCCATGACACGAACACGCACGAGAGGATCTTCCATAATCTGTCCACGGTCTCCGATTTTGTATAATTGCGATTCGTCCACAGTCATCCCTTCGGCTTTAAAAATCTGTTCTCCGTCAATGGAAGAAAGATTTTGGACAGCCAATGGACCGGTTTTGGAGTAATCCTGATACATCGGAACCGACAACGCCAATTGCGTTTTGGTATTGAACGGAATGACCAATGTATCGGGTGTGACATTGTTTCGCGCCAATACCTCTTTGATATGAGCGACCACCTGTCTCCATCCGGTTTGGTGTTTATTGAAAATCGCCCAAAATCGGAACGCGTGTCTCATCAATGCCTGGAACGTGGCCATGGCATCGCGCATACCAAACAACGCAGACCATGATTTTTTGTTAATCGATGTGGTGATGGTGTTGAGTAATTGATAATACACACTCAAATCCAAATGACGTTGAACCGCATTGGAGATTTGATTCACGTGACCACTGTACAGGATCACACCAAAACGATCCAGTGCACCTTCACCCGGAATGGTAAAACCCAATCCGTTACGTCCATAGTTCACACGGAAACTCGACAAACGACTCGTGACATTACGCACGACACCGAATTCCGGAACATTGTCCAAATTGTGTTTGTCAAACGTGAACGTATGATACTCTTCCGATCCTGAGGGAGGCATCGGTTTACGTGGTAACCAACGTGTGCTCGGAATGGTGTGTTTGGCCGAGACCGTTTCAGAAATGATCGAACTGATACGAGGGTTTTGTTCACCCGCGTATGATCGTAAAAACGCTTCCGTTCGCAAATCCGCTGCGAAATCGTCTTCGGGCATTGTGGTGTTGCGCATATTGTTGGGAGGACCGTACATCATTGTCTGACGATCTCCCGCAGGCCATCCCATGATTTTGTCAACGATGTCCACCATACCGGCACCGCCATTGTTACCGGTGCGAGCGAATGAATAACCATTACCACCGGTTAAACCGGCCATGGCACGTGTGACCGTTTCACTGGTGGCCATGTGTGTGTCTCTGCATGGAAAAAGGGTCGAAATGGTTAGAAATAAAATAAAGAATTTAATTGAAATTAAAAATTGATTCCTTGTGTGTTGGTTATGTATTTTTTATCCGCGCGTTGATAAATAGTTTACATACTTTTTGTTGATTTTGAAATTGATTTGTTTTTATAATTGTTTTTATTTTTTTTCCATTTTTGCAGATCATGAGCCGCCGCCAAGGCAACATAACATTCCAAAAGAATCCACATGGATTTTCTTGTTTTTATTTTAATAAAAAAACGCGCGCCCGTGGAATTCATAAATTATTAAAAGAGATCCTGTATCCAAATACCGATATTTTAAAACAGACCCTGTATTCACAGCGACGAAAAAAAAAGAAAAAAAGAAAACACAAAGGAAACGCGTTGGTGTCAGCACAACAGAGAGGATGTCAAATTGATCGAGACATCATGGTCTGGTCCAAAGAAGGAGACCGTGCAGATATGAAAGAGATGCATCCGTTCTCACGCAAACTCATTACAGCGTTTTATGAATGGAAATGGACCCCTGTGGAAGCCCAGGGATATGTCGGAATGGAACAATGCCGTGTGGCCACAGCGTTTGATTTATTGGTACGAAATGCAGACAAACAGTTGGTTCTGTTGGAAATCAAATCGGATACCGGTTGTTTGTTTGAAAGTACCGATGAGAAACATATTCCTCGATTCGAACATCCGGATCTCTCGGGGTTTTATAACAATGGA
>Ga0134126_10005226_pt1 | contig 16226 bp, 1 predicted proteins | sample KB31752_FD_96881 | JGI IMG/M metagenome (GOLD analysis project Ga0134126, IMG submission 96881) | Terrestrial soil microbial communities with excess Nitrogen fertilizer from Kellogg Biological Station, Michigan, USA - KB3-175-2 | ecosystem: Environmental > Terrestrial > Soil > Unclassified ...
ACTGCCTCAACTATTGATCGTGCCGTCCGAAAATGAGTTGCAATTCGTTCGAAGTTAACTTTCACAGGCGAATTGAAAGATGTTCGATTTTCTAAAGTTTTGCGGGATTGAATTAGTTCATCGGGTACAAGGTCATTTTTATAATTCGGCTGTAACACCGCTAAATCTTGAGCTGACATCGTAAATTCGATGCCGTTACTATTCGGAATTGAATTTTTATTCTCGAACGCTTTCTCGAGGAAATGAAGCGCAGGCCGGTTCCTGGGGGAGGACACAAACTTAAATCGTACTGACGAGAGGTTGCTTTCTTTTGCTATGCGGCCACACTCAGCAGCCATTTGATATTCGATCCCGCGCCCCAGTGCGCGACAACTTAAAAGCATTGCTTCCACGGTTAATGGAGCGTCCTTTGTGGAAAACAATGCCACGCCAACCAATCCATAATCGCCAAATTTATCCGAAACTTCGAATACTCGGCCATCTAATTCGCGAGATTCGAGGAGTACACGAAGTTGCCGTGCTGTTTTCTTTATATTGGTAGTGTTGAATTGCGTAGTTCGATACAGCAGCTCGGCGACTCTTTCCAACCGGTCAGCGGTAAGCGAGAAGACTTTAAACTTGAGGTCAAGATCTTCGATGTATTCCTGCATGCTGCTGAAGGCGCGAGCATGATCTTTCCGTTCCTGATTTTCCTGGTACAGTTTCGTGCGGTTTATATTTTCCGAAGTTGTTTTTACGCTGTCGAAAGGCCAATAGTGGTTCAGCATTGACGCTACATCATCGGCATTTGAGAGGTGAAGCGTTGATACTTGGGGACAATTAACATTGACTTCAGCGCATTCTATGGCGTTATCGTCAATAAAAATAAAACTGTCCAAAGAAAGATTAAGTTCATTCGCCAATGAGCACAGGTTTTCTGATTTCGGCGCCCAGTTGATGCGTTTGGCAGCAAAATCGTTCCATCGCAGCCCGATCCTTAAAGGGCTGTCGAATACTTTAGCAACGTCGCTATCTTCGTTTTTGCTGCACAGGCAGAGCAGCATGCCTTTGCCTTTCTCGGTGGCGAGCGTTTCATGTAATTAGAAATTTGCTGAAGTAATGTGCAGCCCATCGACAGCATCTTCTGCAACTACTCCTTTCCACAGCGTGTTATCACAATCGCAGGCAATCACTTTAAAAGGCGTCCTGCTTAGGGCTACGATCTTGCGAAATAAAACGGTGGCCAGTGCGGCGTAGAATTCAATTGCGTAAGGCACTTTGCCAAGCTGGTCTGAAGTTTCATCATGTAGCATCTCAACGCTATAAAGAGCCAAAGCATCCTTTCCTTGAAGGAAAATGACGTGTGGTATCGAGGCAAGAGATGTTTTCAAAACAAGTTCTGCTTGTGCGATTTGTTGAGATAGCTCCACATCGGTACTTGCACTTGGGCTCATGGGGCACAGACACACTAAATGCTCGGCCGTAGTGGTCTCCGTCGTTTTTAGCAAGAGTTGGGAAAACTCTCGGACAGTTTCTTCCATGTTTGCCGAGCCTTGCGCCCAATCTTCGATACGTAACAAGATGATTCGGAAATTTGCTTGGCTCCACTCTTGGCTCGCGTTACCTAGCAAGGATTGAAATATCTGCCCATATGGTGCGACGCTCACATCCACTAGTGATTCGGTTTCTTTGCCCCAAAAAGAAAAAAAGTCTGCCAACGGTTCTGCTGTGAAGGTTGAAGTTATGGCCAGAGAAATACCTGCCTTGGATTGCTCAATCGCAGGAGTTTTTATTATTTGAAATTTGCTTAGGAGTGTTCCGGAACTATCGATTGCTGTAGAAACGATATTTACATAGGAATGAAGTAGTTCTGATGCAGATGACTTGTCGAATAAGTCGGAAGCATACCGGAGTCGTGCTGTTAAAAGACCGCCGTCCTCTTCAATACTTAAAAACAAATCAAAGTCTGTAGAGTTGCCTTCTACATGATAGGGCTCAAGGAACAAGCCGGCAACCTCTCTTTGTTCCAAGAAGGAATTGTTAAAAGCAAACATCACCTGGGCGAGAGGGATCCGTCCACGTGCACGTTCAGGATGAACTCGTTTCACGATACTGCCGAAAGGCACAACGTGATATTCAATTGCTTCCAGAACTATGCTGCGTACGCGTTGTATGATTTCATGAAATTCTGGATTGCCAGCGAGTTTGATGCGAAGTGGCAGGGGATGGGCAAATAATCCAATCAAATTGGACAGCTCTGCGCGGTCCCGATTCGCAAAAGGGGTAGCAATAACCAGATCATCCGCATTGGAATGTTGATGGAGCAAGATGCTGTAAGCTGCGAGCAAAATCACGAAAGGTGTCGTGTTTTCCGTTTTTGCAAGGTTCCGCAATTGTTCGTATATAGCACCGTCGAAAGAGGCTTGCACTTCTTCTGCTTCATGAGTGCCCACGGATGTGCGAACTCCATCGTGGTGCAGTAGCAGAAATGGAGGCGCACCGGAAAGTGCTTTTTCCCAATAGTCCAGATGTTGATGAGTTTCGGCTTTTTGCAATAGTGCATTGCACTCGGCGGCGAAGTCAGCATACTGCGCGCTCGGCAGGTTGGCAACATTCGGAGAAGTTAATCCGACCAACTCTTGATAGGTTGCGAATATTTCATTGATAAAAATACGTTGTGACCATAAATCGGAAACGATGTGATGGATAATGAAAACTACTATTGAGAGCTGTTCTTGCAGGCGGACTACCAAAAATCTAGTTAATTGGCCGTTGGACAGGTCAAATGCCCTATTTCCTTCATCCTTTATATAAGGATGAGCAATAGCATATGCATCTCGATCCGTTTGGGCCCGTAAATCAATGACATTGAAGGTGGTTGTAGTTCCTTTATTGACCTGTGCTCGAAGTTTGCCGTTTTTTAAATGAAAGCTGGCTTGCAAATATGGATTGCGTTCTATCACTTTCGAAATCGCTACTTCGAGTAACTCCAGTTTTAAATTACCCCTAACCTTTATTGCAGTTGCCAAGTTCAAAGCAGAGCTCGTAGGGGAAATATCTTGCATAAGCCAGAGTCGCTCTTGCTCAGGAGAGACAGGAAGATCAATTTCATTATGCACAATAGATTGTTGCGCGATTATTTCTGAAGGGCATTGATCCTTGTGCACAAGCAAGTGCTTTATATGAGCGGCAATTTTAACGGCCGAGGATTCAAGAACGAATTCGATTGGAATATCTACTTCAAAATCTTGCTGAATTACGTGACAAATTTCGAGTGCTCCTAGAGAGTCTAATCCTAACGAACAAAGGGCGGTGTCAAAAGACTCCAAAGGAAAAGAGGTCCTTAAAGCCAATCTAACCTTGGTTGCCACATATTGCTGAATTTGAGCTAAGGATCTTTCGGGCTCAGATTCAACTTCTTTTTGATAAATCTCTTCTAACGAATAATTTTCCGGCAAACTCAATTCAAGAGTATCGGTGAATTGAATGGAAGCATCGTTTTGCAGAAATAACGCCCGACACGCATGGCGCTTCACTTTGCCACTCGCTGTTTTCGGAATGCGAATCACAAAGACAACTGCGTAAACCTGCAAGGTATGTATCTTGGCGACGATTGCGCGAATATTTGCCGCAATGGAGTCAGCCTTGTCGGAAAGGTGGCGGCCGGATTCCTGCATGATGATTAATCGCTCTTCCGATCCAACATTCACCGTAAATGCAGCGCAACCTTTGCCAAATGATTCTCTGCCGGAATTTTGGATTGTCCATTCAATATCTTCAGGATGGTGGCATTCACCGCGGATGAGGATCAGGTCTTTAAGCCTGCCAGAAATAGTGAGTTCGCCATTTGAAATGAATCCTAGGTCACCCGTTCTTAAAAAGGGAAGGTTTGTCTTTTGAGGACTGTCATTTATGTTGAGCGTTGCTTGGAAAATATCTTTAGTTTCGTTCGGTTTGTTCCAATAGCCAAGAGCAACACCCGGACCACGGACCCAAATCTCGCCTGATTCTTTTTCGCCTACTGGCTGTAGAGTGTCTGGATCCACAATACGGATTTGTGTATGAGGCGGCGTTGGCCCACATGAGACTGCTTCATTGTCATTCTTCTCATGTGCAGAATCTATTAGCTGTTTCCCGGTGACTTTTAAAGTTGCTTCGGCGAGCCCATAGGCGGCGTAGAAAGATTCTCGCCGAAATCCGCAAGTGTTAAAGGCTTTTGCAAATCGATCAATTGTTTCTCGACGGACGGTTTCTGCACCATTGAAAGCTACTAGCCAGGAACTTAATTCAAGCTTTGCGCGCTCTACCGGCGAAATTTTGCGGGTGCAAAGGTCATAAGCAAAGTTGGGTCCACCGCTATGAGTCGCCTTGTACTTTGTAATCGCTTCCAACCAGCAAAAAGGGTTTTGCACAAAGCTTGCTGGAGACAGTACATAACACGGATACCCATTAAATAATGGTTGCAGCAGTCCGTAGACCAAACCCATATCATGAAAATGTGGAAGCCACGTTAGACCAACACTTTGTTCGGAATGATAAAAATCCTCATCAATTGCTTCCAGATTAGAGAGCACATTCTCATGGGTAATCATTACTCCACGGGGCTGCGTTGTAGAACCTGAAGTGTACTGCAGATAAGCAATCGCATCGGAGCGTCCATCGAAGACTGATTGGTACGCAAAATCATTCTTTTTATTCGCCAAATCAACTGGATGCCAATGAATATGTTTAAACTCGTCCAGATTTTGGATGTCGTCCAGCTTTGAGAGAAGATCTGCGGTGCTCAAGGCTAGCCTTGGGTTAGTATCGTGGCCAACTACTTGCAATCGCGTGAGATCGCGCTGTCCTTTCAGCGCTTGAATCGGTACTGCAACAACTCCTGCATATAGGCATGCGAAAAAACTGACAATGAACTGAGGGCCATGATTAAAAAGCAGTAGAACCCGGTCTCCAGGTTTGCATTGCTGTTGAATGTGCCAACTTAAATACTCCGCGTGCCTGTGCAAATCTCCATAAGTCAATGAATCTTGTACATCTAGGTGTTGTGAAAGAAATGTGTAAGCCTTAGAGCTTGTATTGAGAAGTGCCCTTTGCCGTAGTAGGGCTATCAGAGTTCGCGTTTTTATCTGCATGGCGTGCCCCATTGTGTCCAACCTTGAGTTGTTGTTGAAGGACAAACTAGAAGTCGTACTACCTCAATTGGCAACAGCATAGTCTGGTTCTACTACTAGCTAAATCTGTACGCCAGCCGAACCTTTGCGAATGAATTCCAAGAACGATATCAAAACGGAATTTCAAGGAATACTATCAAGAAAGCATTTTACGTTTTCAGAACAAGTCAGCAGTGCAAGTTATTTCCCGAAGTTGCGGAGTACTATTTCACAAAATCAGGCTGCAATACTGTAGTTGTCTTCAGTGCCCACGGTCCAACGCGTTGTGCGCCTTTTGTCTCAATCCACGATGTGAATGATTTAGGAAGGTACGGATGTCTCTCAAAAAAAAGATTCCAGCCGAAACGTATCTTGATAATTCCTTTCAAAAAGACGTACCCACAACTAAAAATTCCTCGAAGACTAGATCGTTATCTCTCGTGGAGGATGCGAATCAAAATTCTGGATCGTTAATCCTTTCGTTTGCTCAGCAACGGTTGTGGTTCTTGGCGCAGATGGGCCATATTGGCGAGGCCTATCACGCAGCGAGCGGGCTTCATTTAAAGGGAAATCTCAATCGAGATGCATTGCTTCGTGCGCTCAACAAAATTTTGCTTCGCCATGAAGTATTACGAAGTACTTTTGTTGCCATAAATGGAGATCCAGTCCTGCACATTATTCCTGAAGCGGAAACTTCTTTTCTGCTTATCGACCATGATCTCCGAGAGAGTCTCAACCAGGAAAGTGCTCTAGAAAAATTAGTGGAAGAAGAGGGCGGTGCTGTATTCGATCTTGAGCATGGTCCACTGATTCGCGGGCGCTTAATTCAGTTGGCAGAAACTGATCATGTTTTGTTGCTCACCATGCACCACATTATTGCTGACGGATGGTCCACCGCAGTGCTCGGCAAAGAATTAAGCGTTTTGTATAAAGCATTTCTCTCAGGTGAAACGGATCCACTGCCAGAATTAAGTTTTCAATACTCAGATTATGCAATTTGGCAACGACAATCGCTCGAAGAACAAATCAAAGAACAAACTGAATACTGGAAAGCGGCGCTTAAAGACGTTCCAGCGCTTCTAACAATACCAACAGATCATGCGCGTCCAGCCCAACAGGATTTTCGAGGTGCATGGATTGATTTTTCTCTCGATGAAGAGCTGACAAAAGGTATCAAGGCACTCAGTCAACGCAACGGCACAACTCTGTTCATGACGTTGCTGTCTGCATGGGCGATTTTATTGGCACGACTTTCTGGTCAACAGGATCTCGTTGTTGGCTGCCCGATGGCTAACCGTAGTCGACCTAATGTTGAAGGACTAATTGGTTTCTTCGTTAACACGCTGGCTTTGCGGATTGATCTGTCAAATACTCCAACAGTTGCTGAAGTGTTGGCGCAAGTAAAAGTCCGCGCACTCGCTGCCCAGGAAAATCAAGATATACCTTTTGAACAGGTGGTGGAGATTACAAATCCCGTACGAAGCGCCGCGTACAGTCCCTTGATCCAGGTGATGTTTGGCTGGCAAAACATGCCTCAAGGTAGTTTCAAACTTCCTGATCTGGAAGCAACTCTCTTAGGCGGCACACGCCGGGTAGCCGCAAAATTCGATTTAACACTCTTTCTTCAGGAAGACGGCAAAAATATTTCGGGAGGGCTGGAATATGCCACTTCGTTATTCGATCGCTCCACGGTAGAGCGATACCTCAGTCATTTCCGCGTTTTGTTATCAGCGATTGTCGCTGACGACACACAAACAATCGAGCGCTTACCTTTGCTTACGTATGCGGAGCGCCATCAAATCCTGCAAGAGTGGAACGAAACCCAGGTTGAATTGCCGGCGAAAGTTTATATTCACGAACTGTTTGAAGCACAGGTACAAAAAGCGCCAGAAGCGATCGCCTTGATCGAGTCTGGACGAACTATTACCTATAGAGAACTGAACTGCCGTGCGAATCAGCTTGCCTATTTCTTAAAAATCTCAGGCGTTAGATCTGGTGTGCCTGTTGCACTCTGCCTGGAGCGTAGTTTCGAAATGATCGTTGCTCTTTTAGCAGTGTTAAAAGCAGGAGGTCATTATGTGCCTCTGGATCCAACCCATCCAGTCCAGCGGCTCAAGTGGGTCATCGAAGATAGTTCTCCTGCAGTTTTATTGACGCAAAACCAATTCGAAAATTTATTTGCTGAACTAAATGGAGTGCTGCCGATTTTTACGTTGGATGGATCGACGCTTCCCTGGAAACAACAGCCCGATACAAATCTTGATCCAGTCGCTCCAACACAAGCTTCAGAACACTTTGCGTATGTGATGTACACCTCAGGTTCAACCGGTTTGCCGAAAGGTGTAATTGTTAGCCATCAAAATGTAATTCGGCTCGTGCAAAACACAAGCTACGCAAAGTTTGGCGATGATCTTACGATTGCGCATTTATCGAACGTAGCATTCGATGCCAGCACCTTCGAAATATGGGGAGCGCTTTTAAATGGCGGGCGTCTCGCAATCATTCCGAAGTTTGATGTCTTGATCCCAGCGCTTCTAGCTCGCCAACTGAAAGGTTTTCATGTCTCCACATTGTTCCTGACCACTGCACTTTTTAATCAATGCGTGCGTGAAAGAGCAGGAATGTTTGAAAGCATTGATCAAGTTTTTTTCGGCGGTGAAAATTGCGATCCCAATTTAGTGCGGCGGGCACTGGAAGAACGTCCTCCAAGAGAAATCGTCCACGTATATGGCCCGACTGAAACTACGACTTTCGCGACGTACTCTCCAGTCAAATCCGTGGTGCTAGGAAAACCTGTCCCTATCGGGCGGCCCATTGCTAATACACGGATCTACATCCTGAATACGCATGGCCAGCCAGTGCCAATTGGAGTTGCCGGTGAACTGTACATCGGTGGGATTGGCGTGGCACTCGGATATTTGAGCCGCGAGGAATTGACGGCAGAAAAGTTTGTCCGCGATCCGTTCAGTGATGAAGCGAATGCCCGCATGTACCGGACGGGAGACTTGGGAAGGTGGCGCGCAGATGGGGAAATTGAATTTTTAGGAAGGAATGATTTTCAACTCAAGATCCGTGGGAACCGGATTGAGTTGGGAGAGATCGAAGTGCGGATGCTGGAACATGCGCGGATCAAAGAAGCAGTGGTGATGACGCAGGAACAAGAGTTGGGCAACAAGCAGCTGATTGCTTACTACACGATTTGTGACAACGAGAAGCTAAGCGTAGAGGAGTTGAAGAGATATCTGCGGACGAGGTTGCCGGAGTACATGGTGCCTGCTGGGTATGTGGAGTTGGAGGAGATGCCGTTGGCGGGGAACGGGAAGGTGGACCGGAAGGGTCTGCCGGAGGTGGGAGAGGAAGCATATGGAGGAGGGAAAGAGTACGCGGAGCCGGAGGGAGAGCTGGAGATAAAGACGGCGGAGATATGGGGGGAGGTGTTGAGGCGGGAGCGGGTAGGGAGGCGGGATAACTTTTTCGAGATGGGGGGGCATTCATTGTTGGCGGTGACGGTGATCGAGCGGATGAGGCGAGCGGGGATGGAGGTGGATGTGCGGGCGTTGTTTGCGACGCCGACGGTGAAGGAGTTGGTGTTGGCGATGGAGAACAAGGAAGCACGAGAGGTGAAGGTGCCGGAGAACGGGATACCGGAGAAGTGTCGGAAGATCACACCGGAGATGTTGACACTCATCGAGCTGAGCGAGGAGGAGATCGAGAGGATCACGGAGCGGGTGCCAGGAGGAGCGGAGAACGTGCAGGAGATCTATGCGCTGGCGCCGTTGCAGGAAGGGATCTTGTTTCATCACCGGATGGGAGGAGAAGGGGATCCGTATCTGCTGTCGAGCATGTTGAGCTTCGAAAGTGTAGAGCGCCTAAAGGATTTTGTGAAGGCGCTGCGTTCAGTGATCGGGCGGCACGACATTTTGCGGACGAGTGCGCAGTGGGAAGGATTGCGGGAGCCGGTGCAGGTGGTGCAGCGGAAGGCGGAGCTGGTGGTGGAGGAAGTGAAGTTAGGTGCAGATGTGGAAGATGTGGCGAAGGAGTTGTACGCGAGGTTTGATCCGCGGGTGCAGCGGATGGATGTGAGGGAGGCGCCGCTGCTGCGTTTGCATATCGCTAACGACGTGAAGCAGGAACGCTGGTTGATGATGCTGTTGCTGCATCACCTGGCGGGAGACCACACGACGTTAGAAGTGATGTTAAGGGAAGTGCAAGCGTATCTGCTGGGGCGTGAGAGTGAGTTGGCGAAACCGCAGCCGTTCCGGAACCTGGTGGGGCAGGCGCGGCTGGGGGTAAGCCGGGAAGAGCATGAGGAGTACTTCCGGAAGTTGTTGGGAGAAGTGGAAGAGAGTACGGCGCCGTTCGGATTGCTGGATGTGGGGGGGGAAGGAGAGATCGAAGGAGCGCGGTTGGAGTTGGATGGAGATTTATCGCGGCGGATACGGGATAGGGCGAAGAAGCTGGGAGTGAGCGCGGCGAGTGTGTGTCATGTGGCGTGGGCGCAGGTGGTGGGGCGGTGCAGTGGGCGAGAGGATGTGGTGTTCGGGACGGTTTTATTCGGACGCATGCAGGGAGGGGAAGGAGCGGAGCGGGGGATGGGGCTGTTCATCAACACGCTGCCGGTGCGGGTGAGAGTGAGCGAGGAAGGGGCGGAGCAGAGTGTGCGGGGGATGCAGGCGCAGCTGGCGGAGCTGATGAGGCATGAGCATGCGGTGCTGGCGGAGGCGCAGAGGTGCAGCGGAGTGCCGGCTCCGGCGCCGTTGTTTACGGCGCTGTTGAACTACCGGCACAGCGGTGGAGGAGAGCAGGCCGAGTCGGAGGAGAAGAAACAGGCGTGGGAAGGGATCGAGGTGTTGTTTGGAGAGGAGCGGACGAACTATCCGTTCACGCTGTCAGTGGATGATCTGGGAGGAGAAGGGTTCCGCTTAACGGCGCAGGTGGAGGAGGGAGTGGGAGCGGAGCGGGTGTGCGGATACATGGAGTGCGCGCTGCGGAATTTGGTGGAGGCGCTGGAGGAGGAACCGAAAAGAGCGGTACATACGCTGGAAGTACTTCCAGAAGCAGAACGTCAGCAGATTGTAGAGGAGTGGAACGCGACGGAGAGGGAGTATCCAAGGCATCGTTGTGTGCATGAGTTGATTGAGGAGGAGGTGGAGAAGAGGGCGGGGTTGGAGGCGGTGGAGTACGAAGGAACAAGGTTGAGTTATGGGGAGTTGAACGGGAGAGCGAACCGGCTGGCGCGTTATTTGCGAGAGCTGGGAGTAAAGCCGGAGGAGCGGGTGGCGGTGTGCATGGAGCGGGGAGTGGAGATGGTGGTGGCGCTGCTGGCGGTGTTGAAAGCGGGAGGAGCGTATGTGCCTTTGGAGCCTTCTTACCCAACAGAGCGGTTGCGGTACATGGTGGAGGACAGCAAGCCGGTGGCGGTGCTGACGCAGAGCCATGTGCGGGAGCGGCTGGGAGAGATGCCGGAAACACTGCGGGTGATCGATGTGGAGGGGGGGAGTGGAGAGTGGAGTGGATATGAGGAGACGAATCTGGGAGCAGCGGAGATCGGGCTGAGGCCGGAACATCTGGCGTATGTGATTTACACGTCGGGGTCGACTGGAGAGCCGAAGGGAGTGATGAACGAGCATGTGGGAGTGGTGAACCGGTTGAGATGGATGCAGGAGGAGTACAGGCTGGGAGAGAGCGATGTGGTGATGCAGAAGACGCCGTATGGGTTTGATGTATCGGTGTGGGAGTTTTTCTGGCCGTTGCAGGTGGGAGCGAAGCTGGTGATGGCGAGGAGGGAGGGGCACAAGGCCCCTGGATATCTGGTGGAAGAGATCGAGAGGAGCGGAGTGACGGTGATGCACTTTGTGCCGTCGATGCTGCAGGTATTTGTGGAGCATGTGGAGAACGGAGGAGCGAAGGAAGCGAGAAGGTGTGGGAGTTTGCAGCGGGTGGTGTGCAGTGGAGAGGCGTTGAGTGGAGAGCTGGCGCGGCGGTTCAGGAGAGTGATGCCCTGGGTGAAGCTGGCGAACTTGTACGGGCCGACGGAAGCGGCGGTGGACGTGACGGGGTGGGAGTGCGGAGAAGAAGAGGGAGACAGTGTACCGATCGGGCGGGCGATGGCGAACGTGAGGATGTATGTGCTGGATGAGTGGAAGCAGGTGGTGCCGGAGGGAGTGGTGGGGGAGTTGTACATCGGAGGAGTGCAGGTGGCGCGAGGGTATCTGAATCGAGCGGAGCTGACGGCGGAGAGGTTTATGGAGGACCCGTTCAGCAAGGAGCCCAATGCGCGGATGTACAAGACTGGGGATTTAGGGAGGTGGAGGAAGGATGGAGCGATTGAGTATGTGGGGCGGAATGATTATCAGGTGAAGATCCGGGGGAACCGGATTGAGCTGGGAGAGATCGAGGCGCGGATGGTGGAGTATCCCCAAGTGAAGGAAGCGGTGGTGGTGGCGCGAGAAGGGGAAGGTGGAGATAAGCGGCTGGTGGGGTACTACACGGTGCGGACACCTATAAAGAGGATGGAGGAAGGAAGAGAAGTCGAAGCGATGGAAGAAGGTTCGCTCAACGTAGAGGAGTTGAAGCGGTATTTGCGGGGGAGGTTGCCGGAGTACATGGTGCCTGCTGGGTATGTGGAGCTGGAGGAGATGCCGCTGACGGGGAATGGGAAGGTGGACCGGAAGGGTCTGCCGGAGGCGGGAGAGGAAGCGTACGGAGGAGGGAGAGAGTATGAGGAGCCGGAGGGAGAGAGAGAGAAGCGTGTGGCAGCGATTTGGGCAGAGGTGTTGAAGCGGGAGCGGGTGGGGAGGAGGGATAACTTTTTCGAGATGGGAGGGCATTCGCTATTGGCGGTGACGGTGATTGAGCGGATGAGGCGGGAAGGGATGGAGGTGGATGTGCGGGCGTTGTTTGCGACGCCGACGGTGGAGGAGTTGGTGCTGGCGATGGGCCGGACACAAGCGGGAGAGGTGAAGGTGCCGGCGAACGGGATTCCGGAGGGATGCAGGAAGATCGAGCCGGAGATGTTGGTGTTGATTGAGTTGAGCGGGGAGGAGATCGAACGGATCACGGAGCGGGTACCAGGAGGAGCGGAGAACGTGCAGGAGATTTATCCGCTGACGCCGTTGCAGGAAGGGATCTTGTTTCATCACCGGATGGGAGGAGAGGGAGATCCGTACCTGATGTCGAACCTGTTGAGCTTCGAGAGCCGCTCCAGGTTGGAGGAGTTTGTGGGAGCGCTGAAGAAGGTGATCGCGCGGCATGACATTTTGCGGACGAGTGTGCAGTGGGAGGGGTTGCGGGAGCCGGTGCAGGTAGTGCAGCGGCGGGCGGAGTTGGTGGTCACGGAAGAGATTTTAGATACAGCAGGTGGCGATGTCGCGAAGCAGCTGTACGCGAGGTTTGATCCGCGGCTGCAGCGGATGGATGTGCGGGAGGCGCCGCTGTTGCGTTTGCACATCGCTTACGACACGGAGAAACAACGCTGGCTGATGATGCTGTTGCTGCATCACCTGGCGGGCGATCACACGACGGTGGAAGTGATGCTGCAGGAGATCCAGGCGCACGTGTTGCAGCAGACGGAACGGTTGCCTACACCGTTGCCGTTCCGGAACCTGGTGGGGCAGGCGCGATTGGGAGTGAGCCGTGAGGAGCACGAGGAGTACTTCGGGAAGTTGCTGGGGGATGTGGAAGAGACGACGGCGCCGTTTGGGTTGCTGGAGGCGCGGGGGGATGGGACGGGGATCGAAGAAGCGTCGCTGGAAGTGGATGGAGATTTATCGCGGCGGATGCGGGAGCGGGCGAAGAAGCTGGGAGTGAGCGCGGCGAGTGTGTGTCACCTGGCGTGGGCGGAGGTGGTGGGGCGGTGCAGTGGGAGAGAGGATGTGGTGTTTGGGACGGTGTTGTTTGGAAGGATGCAGGGAGGGGAGGGAGCGGACCGGGTGATGGGTCCGTTTGTGAACACGCTGCCGGTGCGGGTCAGGATTGGAGACGAAGGAGCGGAGCGGAGCGTGCGCGCGGTTCATCAACAGCTGGCGGAGTTGATGAGGCACGAGCATGCGGTGTTGGCGGAGGCGCAGAGGTGCAGCGGAGTGCCGGCGCCGGCGCCGTTGTTCACGGCGCTGTTGAACTACCGGCACAGCCGCGGTGGAGAGCAAGGAGCGGAGACCGAAGAGAACAAGAACGCGTGGGAAGGGATCGAGGTGTTGTTTGGAGAAGAGCGGACGAACTATCCGTTCACACTGTCGGTGGATGATCTGGGAGGAGAAGGGTTCCGCTTAACGGCGCAGGTGGAGGAGGGAGTGGGAGCGGAGCGGGTGTGCGGATACATGGAGTGCGCGCTGCGGAGTCTGGTGAAGGCGTTGGAGGAAGAACCGAAGAGAGCGGTACATACGCTGGAAGTACTTCCAGAAGCAGAACGCGAACAGCTATTAGAGGAGTGGAACGCAACGGAGAGAGAGTATCCAAGCCATCGTTGCGTGCAGGAACTGATCGAGGAGCAGGTGGAGAAGACACCGACGACGACAGCGGTGGAGTACGAAGGAACGTCGCTGAGTTACGGAGAGTTGAACCGGCAAGCGAACCAGCTGGCACATTATTTGCGAGCGCTGGGAGTGAAGGCGGAGGAGCGGGTAGCGATCTGCGTGGAGCGGAGCGCGGAGATGGTGGTGGCGTTACTTGGAGTGCTGAAGGCGGGAGGAGCGTATGTGCCGCTGGACCCGGGGTATCCCACGGAGCGGTTGCGCTACATGATCGAGGACAGCGGAGCGGTGGTGGTGCTGACGCAGAGCCGATTGCGGGAACAGTTGGGAGAGTTGCCGGAGAGGCTGCGTGTGATCGATGTCGATGTAGAGCAAGCGGAGCCGTGGAGTGGATATGCGGAAACGAATCTGCCGGTGGCGGAGATCGGACTGAGGCCGGAACATCTGGCCTATGTGATCTACACCTCCGGTTCCACCGGCAACCCCAAAGGCGTTCTTGTTCCTCACTGCGGCTTAATGAACTACCTGCATTGGGCGGTAAACAGCTATGCGCCGGAGAAGGCCGTGGTGTCTTCATCGCTTTCCTTCGATGCCACGATCACTAGCTTGTATGCGCCGTTATTGCGTGGAGGAACGGCGCGACTGGTACCTGAAGGCGAAGAGATCGAAGGACTGGAAAGACTGGTGCGGCAGGAGAACGGATGCGGATTGATCAAGATCACTCCGGCGCACCTGGAAGTGCTGGGGCAGCGGATGCTGTCGGAACGAGCGCAGACGGCGGTGGATGTTTTTGTGATTGGAGGCGAAGCCTTGTCGCCGGCGACGGTGCGATTGTGGCGGAAGATCCAGCCCGGGGTGCGGATGGTGAATGAGTACGGACCGACGGAGACGGTGGTGGGATGCATCACGCATGAGATTGGGGAACAGGAGGAAGTGAAGAGTTCGGTTCCGATCGGGCGGCCGATAGCGAACACGCGGATCTACATCCTGAACGAGAAACGGGAGGTGGTGCCGGCAGGAGCGGTGGGAGAGATCTACATCGGCGGAGCAGGAGTGGCGCGGGGATATCTGAATCGTGAGGAGTTGACGGCGGAGAGATTTATTCCAGATCCGTTCAGCACTAAATCCGGAGCGCGGATGTACAAGACGGGAGACTTGGGGAAGTGGCGCGCGGATGGAGTGATTGAGTACGCGGGACGGAATGATTTTCAGGTAAAGATCCGCGGCTACCGCATTGAACTGGGAGAGATTGAAGCGCGCATGCGCGAGCACCCGGGAGTGAAGGAAGCGGTGGTGATGGCCCGGGAAGATGTGCCTGGGGAAAAACGTTTGGTGGGATATATGACGTTGCAGGAGAGCTACGAGCAGGAACATCTGCCGGAGCTGCGGCAGGCGCGGATCGCGAACTGGCAGAAGCTTTACGAGAGCACGTACGGAGAACAGGGCACGGACGCGGAAGAAGATTTTGTGGGATGGACGAGCAGCTATACGGGCGAAGCGATTCCGAAAGAACAGATGGTGGAGTGGCGGGAGCAGACGCTGGCAAGGATCAGGCAGTTGCAGCCGGAGCGGGTGCTGGAGATCGGATGCGGCTCGGGGTTGCTGTTGTTTCCGCTGGCGCGGGAGTGCCGCGAGTATGTGGGAACAGACTTTTCCAGCCGGACGCTGGAGCACGTGCAGCGGAAGTTGACGCGAAACGATGTGCAGAACGTGAAGTTGCTGCAACGCAGCGCGGAAGACTTCAGCGGACTCGAAGCAGAGAGATTCGACACCGTCATCCTGAACTCGGTGGTGCAGTACTTTCCCGACGCGGGATATCTGCGGCAGGTGCTGCAAGCAGCGCTGCGCCTGCTCTCCCCTGGTGGAAAGATCTTCATTGGCGATGTCAGAGACCTGCGCCTGCTGGAAGTCTTCCATGCTTCAGTGCAACTCTACCGCGCCCAGCCCACGGACCTGCTCTCCGACGTCCGCTCCCGCGTCCGCAGGGCTATAGACCACGAAGAAGAACTCTGTGTAGCGCCTCAGTTCTTTCTGACATTGAGTAAGCAAGTCAAAAATGTGGGTGCAGTGGAAGTGATGCTTAAAAGCGGAAAGTACGCGAATGAATTGAACAATTATCGCTACGACGTGTTGCTGCGCCTGGATGAAAAACCGCTTCCCGGTACCGTGCGATCGGGATGGAGTGCAACCGAAGAGTCGGCGAAAAGACTTGAGCTGGTTGAAATGGATTGCATTAAAAACTCATGGGTGAAAAAGGATATACAAGTTTGGGAAATATTGTGTAAGGAAGATCGTGAACATGACGAACACACAAAAAGTTTGACAACAGTAGCTGAATTACGAAGATGGCAGAGAAATTTAGAGCATTCGGATATGGGTGTAGGAGAGGCGTTAACACTTTCTTCGAGGATGACAAATGAAAGTGGTTCTACCAACGGGTTGCAAAGATACACGAACAATCCTTTGCGAAGCGTGCTGAAAGAACTGGCAAGTGAAGAGTTACGGCAAGCGTTGAAAAAAGATTTGCCGGAGTACATGGTGCCTGCTGGGTATGTGGAGTTGGAGGAGATGCCGTTGGCGGGGAACGGGAAGGTGGACCGGAAGGGTCTGCCGGAGGTGGGAGAGG
>Ga0134126_10005227_pt1 | contig 16225 bp, 17 predicted proteins | sample KB31752_FD_96881 | JGI IMG/M metagenome (GOLD analysis project Ga0134126, IMG submission 96881) | Terrestrial soil microbial communities with excess Nitrogen fertilizer from Kellogg Biological Station, Michigan, USA - KB3-175-2 | ecosystem: Environmental > Terrestrial > Soil > Unclassified ...
CCCCTGGTCGTTCACCGTTGCGGCAGCTCACAACGACTTCAAGAACTCTACCAGATCGCTCTGCTGCTGAGTGGTAAGACCGAGGCTCATGCATCCGTTGTAATGCTGAACGACGGCGTCCAGCGTTGCAAAGCGCCCATCGTGGTAGAAGCCTCCTTTGGCATGGCTCCATAGGCCCTTGAGGGGCGAGGTGCGATAGCGATGATCCGGCGCACGGTCCGCTTGGAAATCATCGACGCAAATCTCCGTCGGGGTGTGCATGTCCCAGCCGGGCTCGGTGTAGAGCGGCGGGACGTGACAGGTGCTGCATTTGCCGGCACCCAGGAACACCGCTTTCCCGCGCTGTGCGGCGCTCACATCAAAGGTGCCCTTGGGCGCGCGCGGAGCGGGAATTGAGAGTTGATAAAATTGCAGAGCGGCTAGTTTTCCCGTGACCAGGTCCGGCTCGTTGTGAAGCTTCCCGAAGCCCTCGCGTGCGGCGATTGGAAACTGGCTCGCATCGTCGAGTCGCGGATCGAAAAAAGTCCCCTGACCGTGCATTTCGAGGGTAGCTACGAAGGCGTTCCAATAAGGGACCGAGCCCCATCCGGTCCAGGTATGGAGATTCACCCCGGCGAGCCCGAATGCCGGAGGAATGAGTACGGAGGCATTGAGCCCGTCGGGACGAAACGCCTTGCCATCCAATATGAGTTCGGCGTCGAAGTGTCCGGGCCCCCAGCTGTTCAATACCTTGATCACGGTTGACACATCGACCCCCAACAGGTCGGCAATCGGCGCCAGATTCGGGGCGAGCGCGACTATGGCCCCGACGTTCAGGTCCCTATTGGCCCATCCATCCAGGCGATGGCCGATGCCGGGTGCGAAGGAGTTGTCGACGGTCGAGTGGCACAGCGCACATTGGATGCCGACGGAGCGCAGGGTGCCGTGGTCGTTGAAGAACCCTGTGAGGCCGACGACCGCATTGTTCTTGAGTAGCGTCAGCGTCGTCGCCGGATCGTCAAGGCGCACTCGTCCCGCGCGAAGCGCGGCCGTGAGCTCAGGCGGCAGTGCATCGACATCGACTTTGAGGCCTACGGCGAGCGCGGTTTTCGGGCTGACGCCGGGACCCACGCCACCAAGTGTCGCGCCCTCGATCGCCTGATCAAGCCCAAGCGTCCCGCCCCACCAAGCTTCATCTCCAAACGTGTCATAGCGGAATGTCCTTTTGCCTTCGCTCAGCATTTCCCGTGCGTGGCCCGCGAGATTCTTGTCAGTCATTCTGTCGGAATCGCTAGCAGCGGCGGTTTGCGCGAACGCACCGATGGCAGCGATGAGGCCCAGGCTGCTTGCGGCTAGGCGCAAGAGTTTAAACGCATTCATGGCAGCCTCCTCAGACTTTGTGATGCCAACGAGCGGAGTCTTTCAGCAGACGTACCTAAGCCGCGTACCTGCTGAAGAGCTAGATGTCATCGTTGGGCGCGGCGTTCCACGGACGCGTCGCCGCTGTGCATTTTTGCGGTGAGCCTGATTTGCGGATTCTTGTAACGAATGGCGCTCTCGTGACATCTATGTGATTCGGGGCGTTGCTCCCGCACGGTTAGGATCCGCTCACTTGTGCGCGCGGCGCCTCGCATGCGAGGAATCGATCTGAGGTGCGCAGGCCAAGCGCGGGGATATGCCGCGTCACCAGAGAGGCGGGACGGGCTCGATGGTGATTTTCGGCGAAGGTCCTGGCTGGAGCGGCCCCCATTTTAACGACCGCCGCTGTCGATGATCTCGAATGATCCGCCGTTTGGATCGACCAGAGCCGACAGGAACATCGGAAGCGCCTTCACGAGGCATCGGCCGGCAGGATGGAATGCCTGACGCATCCTGTCTGGTCCGATTACGAAGGCGCTACCAATGCGTTGAACCGGTGCTGACTGTCTGCTATGTGGCTAGCATAGGTATCGAAAGAATGCCGGCCAATTAACTCTCCATTAAACTTTGTTCATTACGGAGAGCCACTTTGGCTATTCGCTGTCGCCCGGAGGGACGCCGCAGCCGGGAAAGGGGGGCGGCCGGCTGATGCGGCCGCCCAGGCTCCGGCGGGCTATCGGTCGGTGGGTCGACCAGCCTCACCGCCGATCGGTTCTAGGCGGCCTTGCGGGGGCTCGGGAGGCCGGCGGAGCCAATGCCGCCGTGAAATCTTGAGTTGGATGAAGGATCGGTAGAAGATCGTCGCCTGGATCGCCGCGAGGGCGACTCTGTGCCTGGCTGCGAATCGAGACGGTCTACTTTGATCATCAACTCCGCCATAGCGAGATGAACTATGAACAACCGGAATATGGCGCTACAAAGCTGGTCGCCGCAAATACTGAGTGTGCTGCGTATCGTGGCAGCACTGCTATTCCTGCAGCATGGCTGCGCGAAGCTCTTCCATGTCCCCTACCAAGCGATGTTCGCGCATCTGCCTCTGATGTCATTGCTGGGCATCCAGGGAGTGATCGAGCTCGTCGGCGGAGGTCTGCTGACTATCGGGCTGTTCAGCCGCCCGGTTGCCTTCATCCTGTGCGGCGATATGGCGGTTGCGTTCTTCAAAGCGCATTTCCCGAGGACCTGGTTGCCCATCCTCAACGGCGGTGACCTTGCGGTCCTGTTCTGCTTCACGTTTCTTTATCTGTGGGTGGCAGGTCCCGGTCCTTGGAGCCTCGATGCGCTGCTCGACGGGCGGACCTCGAATGAGAGCCGCGCGACCGGGTGATTCCCCCGGAACGCGCGGATCTCCTGGTCCTCGAGCCGGTTTCTCGTCAGCCTCGAGGACCAGACCGCCACCGCGGCGGTTCTCCCTTTTTGTAGCAGACTGCCAGGAGCATACCCACCGTGGCGGCGGTGAAGGCCAGGCGCGCATAGATGTTGGGAGGAAGCAGGTAGCGGTTTGCCGCCATGAATGCGGCAAACCACAGCACGAGGACCAGCCGGCCTTGCCACGTCCCCGGTAGACCCCAACCCCATCCGAAACGCTTGGCGGGAAACCAGTACTTCTGCTCCGTCGGGCCCATGCGGCAATTCGCAGCCGAGACCCTCTACTTGCCCAAAATCCCGACGATTTCCGACGCCGCCTTGTGTACTGCAGGCAAGTCCTTCTTTTCGATCCCGCGACGCGCGATCGCGAGTGCGTGGAGAGCCTTCGAGTGCGATTCAGACCCCTTCGGGGCGTCTCGGAGCGCTCCATCTCCCATGCCTTTACAGGGATTACCGGCTGCGGCATCGAAGCCGGCGCCGTGCGGCCCAGCCAGGCAGTTTATCACGTGGTGGAGATGCATGGTCGCGACCTCCACGCTTTGCGAAGCTACGGAGAGTTCCGCGTGTTTGCTGGCGGCGCCCAGTTCTTTGGCCACATCACCACCCTGGGCCAACGCGGTAGACGAGAGAAGCAGCGTGCCCAGCAGCGCCATCAAGGATATCGACGAACGTTTCATGGGAAACCTCTTATTCTGTCGGAGCAGCGGCGAGTGCCTTAGCGGCTGCTTACAATACAGCCGATCGAAGGTTTCCATCAAGGCCGTGTAAGCGAGTTTCGGGAGGGTGAGGGCCATGACCTACATATATCGGACGCTCGCCGAGCCACGCGCCGCACTGATCTTCACGATGAGCGTCGCGTTTAGGCCTGATAAACCGTGTTGCCACCTTCGACCGTACGTACGATCTGGACGTCCTTGATCTTCGAGGGCGTGATGGTGTGCGGGTCTTTTGCCAGCACGACATAGTCCGCGAGCTTGCCCGGCGTGATCGAGCCCTTGATGCCTTCCTCGTGGGTGTTATATGCGCCGTTCAGCGTGCCGACCTTTATTGCTTCGTCTACGCTGATTCTCCGGTCGGCTCCCCCGGTCTCGCCATTGAATCCGGTGCGCGTGACTTGAGCCTGGATGGCCATACGCGGATCGAACGGTTCCGACCAACCCGCGAATGTCGGGGTTCTTTCCCACTGCAACGAACTTGCCATTGCGAGCCGCGAATGCCTCGGCGCGAGGCGCAGACCGATCGGCATATGGTGGTCATCCGACCCTCGGGGGCGATGGCGGAAGTCTGGGGCGATCCCGGGTTCGTATCGGTGATCAAATGACACGCATGCCATTAGTTGCGCCGCTCACCGTCGAGACCGCCGACGAACATCTCGGACAGGCAGCGCGAGCTCCAGCAGGTGCGCGATGGTCTTGACGCGACGCTGCTGACTCCAGCGACGTTCAACGACCAGCAATCGGAAGACATCGGGCCCGGTCAGGGCCCAAAGCAGGTCGTGCGCAGCGCGAGCCGTGGGTCCTGGTGATAGCCATCCTACGCGGACCCACTCATCAATCAGGGCGGCGTGCGCCCGATAACGTCGGCTCTCGCCTGTGCGCCACATCGCTGCGAGATCCGGTTCGACGCCCGAGACACGCCCGGCAAGGTCAATGAGATCGCGACCAGATGCATAAAAACGTCCGGTGAATGCGAGTAGCTCCCGTAACTGTCTACCGGGGTCGCCGTTGGCCGCTGCCAGCTCGCGCTCGAGCCGTGGCAGATCCGCATCTGCAGCCATCCGGTCCAACAGCGCAATGAGCATCCGGCGCTTGGAGCCGAACGATGCATACACAGTCTGAACGGCAACGCCCGCGCGTCGCGCGATCGATTCGATCGTCGTCAATCCGTAGCCCTGCGCGACGAACAGACCGCGAGCGGCCGCGAGGATGGCCTGTCGGGTCTGTTGCGCCTGCTTCAGCCGGCGCGGCGATCGATACTGGCGCTTGACCATGCTAATTTAGATAGAGTACGCTATAATGAAAATAAATCTCTGCAGCCCGAGCGTCAAGCGTTGAGCACATATTCGCTGATGCTGTTCCTTCATCTCGTGTTCCTGGTCGCGGCAGTCGCAGCCGCGGCTCTCGCCGGGTTTGCGGCGCTGCGGCTTCGCGGCGCCGGGTCCTCCGCCGAGGCGACGGCTTGGGGCGACTTGATTCGGCGAGTGGTGGCCGTTTTCCCCCTGTCGTCATTTGGGTTGATCGGCACCGGCGCCTACATGACATCCGAGGCATGGAGCTGGTCGGCACCGTGGATTATCGCAGGGCTCGCAGGTCTGTTCATGATCATGCTGCTGGGCGGAGCTGGCGAGGGCATGCGCGCACGAGCGCTCAGCGCTGAATTACGCGCGGTGGGCTTGTCCCGACGGGCGAGACGGCTGCTGTGCGATCCAATTGCGTGGAGCGCCAAAGTGGCGACGTGGACGTTGATGCTGGCGGTAATATTCGTGATGACGACCAAGCCCCGCTCGATCATCTGCGCGACCGTGCTGGCCGTCGCGCTGGTCTGTGGGGTGCTCGGAGCCGTACCGTTCTGGGCCAAGGGGAGTCGCTTCGCAGCGTCGACCCGAAGTGGGAGCGATTTGGCATAGACCTTGGCGCGCCTGAGCGAATCATCTTCCGGTGCTATGCCGCGACTGCCTGCCACGGGACACCCCCGAGGCGAGGCTGATGGTCATGAGCGCGAAGGATGATGAGCAGGCTCCAGTCGACGGTCACGTCGATCCCGGCGATTCTCATGTGGGGTAGTCCGCGCACGGCGGGATTTTGCCTGGGATGGTCACGCCCCCGTTCCGGCGCAATCTCGCTCGAGCGCAGGATGAGACATGCGGCACTTGCTGCAGTAGTGGCGCACGATCGCTAGCGTACCCCCAGGCGATCGAGCGCCTCACGCTGGTAGCGGCTCATGCGCAGCTCCTTGCCGCAGGCGAGAATAACCAGGTGGTGGCCATGGAACCAGCGGTGGATCTCCTTGATGCTGCGTATGTTGACAATGGTGGAGCGGTGGATGCGCACGAAGTATCTGGGATCGAGCTTGCGTTCGAGAGACGTCAGGGTCTCGCGTAGCTCGTATTGCCCAGCGTTTCCTATGAAGAGACGCGTATAGTTGCCGAAGGCCTCGATCCAGTCGATATCCGCAACGTTTACGAACACGACCAGGCCGTGCTGCGCAACCGGTAACCGGTCTCTGTAGCGGCTTTCTGCCTGCAGTGTCGCGAGCGCGCTGCGCAGCGCGTCGCGATGCAGGGAGCCGGTAATCTGTCGCTTGGCGCGCGCGAGCGCGGCGACTAACCGGTCCTTACTGAAGGGCTTGAGCAAATAGTCCAGCGCATGCGCCTCGAATGCGCTGATGGCGTAGCGCTCGTAGGCGGTCACGAAGATCGTGACCGGCATGCGCTCGACACCAATGCGCTTTACGACTTCGAGGCCGTTCAGCTCCGGCATCTGCACGTCGAGAAACACCAGCTCCGGTTGCTCGTTCTCGATCGCGCTGATCGCAGCCGCGCCGTTGCCGCACTCTGCGACCAGCTCGATGTCCGGGTCGCATTCGAGCAGGCGCCGCAGCCGCCGGCGCGCCGGTGGCTCGTCATCGACGATCAGCACACGAATTCTCATCACGGTCTCATGGCGTCGCGCTGAGGCCGGCGCGGACGGCTCGAGCCGGAAATCGGAGCCGGACACATACACCGCTGGTCTCGAGTTGCAGCAGCTGCAGGATTTGCTGCCGCCCGTAGAGCTGCTGCAGGCGCGCGCGCGTATTGGCGAGACCTACACCGCGCGTCAACAGCTGCTCGGGTGCGCCGTCCAAGCGCCCATTGAGGTTGCTGACTTCGAGTGTCAGCTGTTTGCCGTCCCGAAAAGCGTTGACCACGACCATGTCGCTCCCTTGGTGGGTGCCGATGCCGTGACGGATCGCGTTCTCGACGAGTGGTTGCAGCACCAGGCTCGGGACGGAAAGATCGAGTAGCCGCTCCTCCACGTTGAGCTCAAAACGCAGTCGCTCGCCGAAGCGGCGCTGCTGGATGCCCAGGTAACAGTCGAGGAACTCGAGCTCCTTGCGCAACGACACTTCTGCGGTCCGAAACTCCGACAGGGAGGCACGGAGTAGGGAGCTCAAGCGCAACAGCACGTCTTCGGCGCCCTGGGGATCCTCGTGCACGAGCGTTACCGCCGTTTGCAGCGTGTTGAACAGGAAGTGCGGTTGCAACTGAGCACTCAGCGCCTCGAGGCGAGCGGCCGTCAACTGTGTTTCGAGCCGGGTGGCAGCGAGCTCGCGTTCGCGTGCATGCTCACGGGCGCGATAGAACTCCGCGGCTGCGAGCACCGCCCAATACATGAGCAAGTAGAGCTGCACGTGCTGGCGGAAATAATGCGCGACGGCGTCCGAGAGCGCTATCCCGTTCGAGTCGCGCAGCCATTTGAGGCCCGACTCGACCAGCACCAGCAGTCCACCCAGCAGCAGGCTGGCGATTCCGTGCAGTGCGAGCCACCGTTTCCAGGTGCGAGAGTGCGGGGGCCGGCGGTGCGCAAACCACAGTACCAATGGCGCGGGCGCCCACATCAGGCATGACCATCCCACGTAGTAGGCGTATGGGCTGGCGCTGTGACGGGTCGCATCGTAGGCGTACCACAGCGTCGCAAATAGAAGCGCCATCGGCGCCCAGGCCGCGAGTAAGGGCCACAGCGCGCGCATGGTTTGCCGTGTGTCTGCGCCGTCGATGTCTTGCAGCGATTCTGGCATCGGATCAGTGACCGCCCCTGGCGGTCGACAATCTGCTGCGGCAAATCCTAGCGTAATCGGAGCGACAAGTCGCAAACCTACGCTTCGTCATCGCCGGGCAACCATTCATCCCCCAAAGCGATACCGCTGCGCTGTCGCGATGCTACGGTGTCCGTGAGCTCGAAATTGCGAGGTAGTGCCGATGAGACGCGTGACGCTGTCGGTGAACGGGCGGACAGACACCATGGAGGTGGACCCGCAGACTCCGCTGTTGTGGCTATTGCGTGATGCTCTGGGCCTCACGGGCACCAAGTATGGGTGTGGCATAGGTCTCTGCGGCGCCTGCACGGTTCATCTCGACGGTGTCGCAGTGCGTTCCTGCCAGATTGCGGCAGGGTCGATCGGAAGCCGGAAGATCACGACCATCGAAGGTCTGTCAGCCGATGCATCGCATCCGCTGCAGCGTGCCTGGATCGCCGAGCAAGTGCCGCAATGCGGCTATTGCCAGTCTGGGCAGATCATGCAGGCGGCGAGCCTCCTGGCCGAGAACCCGCATCCCACGACCGAACAGATCGAGGCGGCGATGAGCGGGAATCTGTGCCGCTGTGGTACCTATCAGCGGATTCGACGTGCCATCGAGCGGGCCGCTGCCGGCGGCTGAACGCGGATTGGTGTCGGCGTGAAGCGGCGCGATTTTCTCGAACACGGCGTCCATGCGTCGGCGGGGTTGTTGCTGGGCTTTTATTGGCCTTCATCCCGCGGCTCGGAAGAGGAGAGGGTGACCGCTGCCGGCGCCTGGGGTCCGAATGCCTGGCTGCGGATCACGCCCGATGACCGCATCGAGATATTGGCCGAAAAGCCCGAGCTCGGACAAGGCGCATGGACCTACAGCGCGATGATGGTCGCCGAGGAGCTCGAAGCCGATTGGAGCACGATCAGTGTGCAGCAGGCGCCGACGATTCCCTCGATTTATCCCGGCCTGCATACCGGAGGTAGCGGCGGCGTCGCCGCCTCTTTTCACCACCTGCGGACAGTGGGAGCCCAAGCGCGCAAGCTCTTGCTCATCGCGGCCGCTGCGCGCTGGGATGTGCCACTAAGCGAGTGTAACGCCCGGAACGGATCGATTTTACACGTGCCCACCGGGCGACGCCTGAGCTATGGCGAGCTCGCGTGTGCGGCCGCGCGTTTGACGCCGCCACCGCTCGAGAGCGTGCAGTTGAAGCCTACCAACGAGTTTCGTTGCATGGGACGTCCGATGCCGCGCGTCGATGTACTGAGCAAGGTGACGGGCCAGGCGCGCTTCGGCATCGACGTGCACGTGCCCGGCATGCTTCACGCCGTGATCGCACGTTGTCCACACTTCGGCGGCCAGGTCGCCCATTTCGATGCGACGGCGAGTTACGGAGTACCGGGCGTGCGGATGGTCTTCCCCGTCCGGCCGCTGCCGCGCCGGTTCAATACGGCAGGCGGAGTGGCCGTGGTGGCTGACTCCACTTGGGCGGCGCTTCAGGGTAGAGCGGTGCTCCGCGTGAGCTGGCATCAGGGGCGATCGGGTCAGGAGAGCAGCGAAAGGATCCATCACTTGGCCGTAGCGGGCGCCGAAGGGGCGGCGATCTACGTTGCGGTCGATCGAGGTGATGTGCGCGGTGCCCTGCGCTCGGCGGCCACCACTTGGCAAGCAGACTATGAGTCTCCCTTTCAGGCTCACGCCACCATGGAGCCGATGAATACGACCGTGCACGTGCGGGGGCAAACGATCGAGGTCTGGTCACCGACGCAATTCGCCGATGAGATCCAGGCTGAGATCGCAGCCCTCGCTGGCTTGGCCCCGGAGCGCGTCACGGTTCACATGACATTCTCCGGCGGCTCGTTCGGCCGCCGCTACCAGTGGGACTACGCGGCCGAAGCCTGGCAAGTCGCTGCGCAGGTGCGGCAACCCGTGCAGCTGCTCTGGACGCGTGAGGATGATATGCAGCACGATTTTTATCGCCCCTACAACTACCAGCGCCTGCGGGCCGGCCTCGACGGCTCGGGCTACCCCGTAGCGTGGCGGACGCGCGTGGTGACAACGCCGATTGCCGCAACGAACCTGTACACCGACACGGTCGAGACGCCGGAGAAATTGCGCGATCCCGCAACCATTGCCGCATTGGAATGGTTCGGAGCCGATGTGACTCCCTATGCGATCGACAACTGCCGGATCGACTATGCGCCGTTGGAATCCGGAGTGCCACGCTCGTGGTGGCGAGGAGTGTCATCGTCCTATACGCCGTTCGCCAAGGAATGCTTCATCGATGAGTTGGCGCACCTCGCGGGTCGTGATCCGCTACAGTTTCGGCTGGACCTGCTGCCCGAGCATGAGCCGGCGGCAAAACGACTCCGGGCCGTGCTGCAGCTTGCGGCCGATGCGGCGGGGTGGGGTACGCCGTTGCCCGAGCGGCACGGTCGTGGTATCGCCTGTAGGTGGGGAAGCACGGTGCATGCACAGGTCGCCGAAGTGCGTGTGCTCGAGGACGGCACGGTCAAGGTGCTGCGTGTGGTCGCTGCCGTCGACTGCGGGCTTGCCGTCAACCCAGACGGCGTGCGAGCGACGATTGAGGGTGGCATCAACTTCGGTCTGACCGCTGCACTGTGCGCCGAGATTACCGTCGAGCATGGACGTGTCGTGCAGAGTAATTTCCACGACTACCCGGTACTGAGATTGCACCAGGCACCGCAGATCGACGTTCATATCACGCCGAGCGTCGAGACTCCGAGCGGTGCAGGAGAGCTCGGCGCGATGCTGATCGCGCCCGCCGTCGGCAACGCGGTGTTTGCGGCTACGGGGTTTCGAGTGCGGCGTCTACCGATCGATGCTCGACAGTTGCGCCGGAGACCGGCGGCCAGCGGCGCATTTCAGTCCGCGTCTCTGCCACCGAATGAGCGAGCATTCGACCTCTCATGACCATCCGAGTCGCCGCCTCGCCTGATCCAGCAGCTCCGGCGCCCGCCCCCGGCGCCTTGAGCCGCCGGCAGTTCTTGCAACTGAGCCTCGAGGCCAGTGGCAGTCTTCTCGTGTCGCTCGCGTTTCCATCATCGGCAGCCGCGTTAGCTGCGGATGTGAAAGAGACTCGGGCATTGGGCGAGCGCTCCTTCGTGCCGAATCAGTGGATCCGCATGCACCCGAATGGCGAGGTCACGGTGCTCTGGGAAAAATCCGAGATGGGACAGGGCGTCTGTACGGCGCTGCCCATGATCCTCGCCGAGGAGTTGGACATCGACTGGAGATGCGTGCGCATCGAGCATGCGCCGGTGACCGAGTCGTTCTCGACCGAGACCGGCGGCAGCTCCAGCGTGCGTGAGCAGTGGGAGCCATTGCGTCACGCGGGAGCCGCGGCGCGCGCAGTGATGATCGCCGCCGCCGCCACGCACTGGGCGGTGCCGAGCTCCGAGTGCGCGACGGAGGCGGGCGAGGTGGTGCATCGGCCGAGCGCACGCCGAGCCTGCTACGGGAGCCTCCTCGCGCAGGCGGCGGTCGTGCATATGCCCGATTGGAGCACGGTCAAGTTGAAGGATCCGCGCGCGTTCCGTCTGGTGGGGCAGCCGATTGTGCGGCTCGACCTGAAAGACAAGGTCTGCGGTCGTGCTTGCTTTGGCCTCGATGTGCAACTTCCGGGGATGTTGATAGCGAGCGTGCTGCGGTGCCCGAGCTATGCGGGACGCCCCGCGCGGGTGGAAGATGCTCGTGCACTGGCAGTGCCCGGAGTGCGAGGCGTTGTTACGCTGGATCCGGTACCGACAATGCTACCGGGCCGTGTCGCGGTTCTGGCCGATACCACCTGGGCTGCCCTTCAGGGTCGGCGCGCTCTCCGGGTCACCTGGGACCGCGGTGCCGCGGCAGGTTTTGAGACCGCATCGATGTGGCGCATGGCGCGCGCGATAGTCGACGCGGACGAGAGAGCAAGACTCGTGGCGCGTCGGGGTAAGCCATGGGAGCTGCCTGCGGGTACGCAGCTAGTGGAGGCTGTCTACGAAGTTCCCTTGGCCGCACACGCATGCATGGAGCCGATGAATTGCACCGCGCATGTGACTTCCGCGGGCGCGCAGATCTGGGCACCCTCGCAGTTTCCGCAGGGTGCTCGCAAGGAAGCCGCGGCGCTGCTGGGGGTGCCCCAGGCTGATGTGACCGTGCACGTCACGCTGCTCGGTGGCGGCTTCGGGCGCCGGGCGTATCAGGATTTCGTCGTGGAAGCCGTGCAGCTCTCCCGGCACGCCGGAACACCGGTCAAGGTGATGTGGACGCGGGAGGACGACATTCAGCACGACTTCTATCGGCCCGCGACTATGGAGCGCTTCCGGGCGGCGCTCGACGGCCAAGGCCGCCCGATCCGATGGCATAACCGCTCGGTGGGACTATCGTGGAAGCGCTGGTGGAACCCGACGACCGATCGACCCGAGGAGTTCGATGGCGGTGATTCGCCGCCGTACAACATTCCCCATTTTTCCATCGACTACATCGAGTTACCCGGCGTCGTGCCGCTCGGCGCCTGGCGTTCGGTAGGGCATTCGCAGAACGGCTTCTGCCTGGAGTCCTTCATCGATGAGTGTGCCGCCGCCGCGAGGCAGGATCCGCTCGCTTACAGGCTGGCGCTGCTCGCGGGCCAGCCGCGACCACAGGCTGTGCTCTCGGCTGCCGCCCGACGCGCCGGGTGGGGAGAACGTCTGCCGCACGGGCGTGGGCGTGGCGTCGCGTTCTGGAACTACGCCGGTACTTACGTTGCCCAGGTGGCTGACGTGACGGTCGACGGGTCCGGGCGTGTGCACGTCGATCGAGTGGTCTGTGCCTTCGACTGCGGCACTGTCATCAATCCCGACACGGTATGCGCTCAGGTCGAGGGCGCAATCGTCTGGGGAGTGAATGCGGCCCTGTGGAGCGAGATTGCAGTGGCGGACGGACAGACGCAACAGAGCAACTTCCACGATTACCGGATTCTGCGCATGCATGAATGCCCGCGCATCGAAGTCGAGTTGATCCGCAATCTGGAGGCTCCTACCGGAGTCGGTGAGCCGGCCGTACCGCCTGTCGCGGCGGCCGTCGCCAATGCGGTCTATGCGGCCACCGGTGTACGTCGCCGCCGACTACCTCTGAACCCTGACTCATTGACGGCCATTTGAAGGCCGGCGCCCGCTTCTCGAGGTCGAGGGAGGAGCGCTTTTCCCCATGTATTTGTGTTCCCTCCGGGAGTCATACGACGTCGAGGTTCACCAGGGACCGGCGGGTGTCGAGGATGTACGCGGCCTCGAGATCGGTCTTGGAGTCTCGGACAGAACGGCCTCCGTCATCCGCATTCTCGCAGACGTAGCGCTGCCGGCTGCTTGGCAACCGCCGGTCAGTGCTCAGGAAGGAATTTGGTCTAAGATCAAGCCCGGATCGGCCGCGGCACCGTCGGCAGGCTCCTTATGCATTGCAACATCTCGATCTGCAACTGAGGAGGCACTATGCATCACCGGCTATCACCTTGGACCAGCAGGTCAATCGTTCCGGCAATTGCGCTTGTACTTTGCTCGAGTGTTCCAGGATTCGGATCCGCTCAAGAGCAATGCAGTCTAGACTCGACTATTTTCCAGTATGTAGGTCAGGATTTCGTGCGCATGCAAACTACGTTGCGCACGGAGCAAGGGAAGTCTGCAACAAACACCAGGCTCAGTCACGACAACCCTGCATACCGGGCGTTGATCGAGAAGCGCTCATTCTCCGGCGAGATCGTGGTCTTCGGCCGGAGGTATGAGGCCCATTATGCGCCGCTGACCGACGAAGGTGGACATCTAACCGGTGCTCTGTTCGTCGCTGTTCCTCGGTAGTTCGAGGTCAGGCTTGAAGGACAGGGAGCCGTGGTTGCATCAAAATTGGAAGCCGCCGCCCCGAAGAATACCTCGATGTAGTGTAGCGAGATCCGGAGCGTGGCTAACGCGCGGGCGGGGTTTCCTCTCGCGCTGCGGCTGACGCATGACCGCGAGTCCGTTCAGAGCGATGATGCCACAGGAGCGGGATGCCACCGATTCCAACTGCGATCGGCGTACAGATCTTGTGACGGCCCGCTGGGAGATCGAAACGTGAACAAAATCGCCACGGGTTGCGCCATCGGTGCAATCATGCTGATGTCTGCGTCAGTCGCGCGTCCGGATGCTATGGCCGCCTTTGCAACAGGCGGATACGCGAGCGGGCTGCGGACAGAGGCCATGATGCACAAGATGGATACAACCACGACAATATGGTGTCTCGCAACGAGCAGTGCCCACAAAGGCATGCTCGGACCCGCACAGTACTTCGCGACCGGGGGTGCGCCCGCTCACTGAGTGCGGTCGTACCGGGGGCGCTCGTAGCGTGCGGCGAAAGTCCTCGATGCAAGTTGGAGGTACCGTGAAACTCTTGGAAATCGCCTCACTAGCGCTGGCAATCGCCATACTTGCTGGTTGTGCAACCACGCATACCCGGACGGCCAGGGCGGCCGACAGGCTCGAGCGAAGGGCCGATGCGTTTGCTGCCCGTTCGTGCTACGAGCCACGCGACGCCTGCCTCGCTAGTCGATATCTGTCGGGAGCCCGCGGGTTTGCCGACGAGGCGCGCGAATTTCGCAGGACGATAGACGGCGCTGGTGATCAGCAAGTTGTTTTGGCATACGAGCGTCTGTGGCGCAAGTATCATACCTTGCGCGACGAGGTCTGTGGTTTGCGCGACCGTCAGGTGCAAGGCGATTTGAAGCCTCTGAAGCAGGCATTTGTCGACGTTCAGCGCCTTGTGAAGAACGGGTACTCATACGCCGACCCCGGTCTTTTAGCAAGTGGCGGCTACGTGTTGGACCCGTATTATAACGAATAACATTACCGAAGACACAACGAAGACTCCAGGAGCTCTTCCGGATCGATTTGCTCAGCTGGAGTGGGCGACGAATCAGCAAAATCCAGATTTCTCCCATCGTGCCGCGACCGTTTACTTCGCGAGCACGACGGTCGCAGGGGTTGGGGTTGGGAAGAATTCAATCGAGTTGAAGCCCGCCTCTGTCAGCCAGGAGCGATAGTCCGACTGCCGGTAGGTAGACCCGCCCTTCGAAGCTACCAGCATCTGGGACGCGAACATCAATGCGAACGCGTGGCCCGTGCGGTCGTCATTGAGTACGAAGTCGTTGACCACGAGGGTGCCGCCCGGCTTGACAGCCTCACGGCATTTGCGAAAAAGCGCGATGTTGTCGACGGGCAGTTCCTGATGAGCGATATGGCTGCAGATGGCGTAGTCGTATCTCGCATCGCCGAAATCAGCGGAGTGAAAGTCGCCATCGATGGTCTTAAAGCGATCACCGATCCCGAATTTCCCGACGAATTTGCGTCCGATTGCGTTGACGTGAGGCCAGTCGATTTGGAACCCGATCGCTTGGCTGTTGATGCCAAGCCACACAGCTGACCAGACGCCGGATCCGCCTCCAATATCGAGCCACGAGATCGCGCCTGCGCCGGCGAGTGCCAGCCGATCGGCGGCGATGCGAGCGGCTGGAAACGAGAGCGGCGCAATTGCCGTGACGAGTACGTGCCAGAACGGGTTGTCGCTCACGTCGGCCGTATACGGAGCCGTCGGGAGCCCCGTCCGGGCGGCATCGGGCAACTTCTGCCATGTGCCAAAGTCGTCGAGGAACACCTCGGCGAGTTCGCCGAGGTAGCTCGGCTTTCCCTTTACGAGAAAGCTCGATGCTTCCGGTGTGTTCCGATACGTGCCGCCCGAGAGGGTCAAGAGACCAAGACCGGTCAGCCCATCGAGGAGCGCCTGTGCACCCCGAGTGGAGATGCTGACTCGGGACGCGATGCCGCTCGCATCGTCGGGCAGGGATTCGAGAGCCGTGAAGATGCCGTGCCGGGCTGCCGCACCCACGATACTCGCGGCCCATGCCCCAGTAATGAGTTGCATCACTCTGTCAGGAACTGGATCGGCCAAGATCATCTCCAATTCTTGTGTACACGACCGCGGTCAATGCGCCAACGTGGCGCATGATACCGCAGCGCCTCGCGAGATGGGACTGTGTGTCGATGGGAGGCTGGAGGCCAAATGGAATCGACACGCCAGCGCCAACGGTGCGCGGGCTGGCTTATCGACTCCGAGCCGAATCGCAAGCGTCTCCGGTGTCGATACTCTCCCCGCAAGGCGCTCAATGGTGCCGCGAGCCAGGCCGAGCCTGGATCGGTTTTCAATCGTCGCGTGGATGCTTGCCGTTCTAGCATGAGCGCGGTCCTCGGCTTTCCATCGGCACGGTCTTTCTCAGAGCCGATGAATCGCGCGCTTCGCGGCGGCCCCCGGCAGGTGGGATTGTTCCCCAGCGGTTCGTGAATGAGAGCCGTCGCCTTCCGTCCTAAATGCCTTCTCGGGCAGAGAGTAGGGAAGCGAGACTTCGCGACGCGATCGGCCAGAAGCCGACACGCACCGGGTTTGACGGTGCTCCGCATAACGGACGTTGCAAACATGGAGCCAAACGGAGGGAAGTTATACTAAGCTGAAAATAAGGGCCACTATTGTGCGCAGGCGGCACGCAAGCATTTGGATCGCGCGCTGCAGATCATCGGCGCGTTGCGCACGAGACGGCGCTCGGTATGAATCGGATTCTGTTCCTGAGTAGAGGGTCCTGCGCTCTGCGGAGCGCGTTGTTGAGGGGGGAATGCATTGGCGAACAAACTGATTCGTGAG
>Ga0134126_10005228_pt1 | contig 16221 bp, 16 predicted proteins | sample KB31752_FD_96881 | JGI IMG/M metagenome (GOLD analysis project Ga0134126, IMG submission 96881) | Terrestrial soil microbial communities with excess Nitrogen fertilizer from Kellogg Biological Station, Michigan, USA - KB3-175-2 | ecosystem: Environmental > Terrestrial > Soil > Unclassified ...
CCGATGGCGCCAAGGTACGCGTGAGGATCTGCGGAATCGACGCACCCGAACGCGGGCAAGCTGGTTACGGACAGGCCGCCGGCGTGCTGTCGAGCATGATCGAGGGCAAGACGGTCCATTGCCTGCAAGTGGGTGAAGGCACCGTCTGCGGCGGGCGGTCCCGACCTACCAGCCGGGACCGCATCGTGGCACAGTGCTTCCTCGACAAGGTCGACATTGCGGAACAGATGACCAGGTCCGGCACCGCCTGCGACTGGCCCAAATTCTCCGGCGGCAGGTACAAGATCAGCGACACCACCTGTTCGCGCAAATAGGATTCGACGCCGTTCAAGGGCCGTTCGTGCGACCGTCAAAGCAGACGAGATACCCCGTGTGCAATCTCTATTCGATCACCACCAACCAGGCCGCCATTATCGCACTGTTTCGGGTGATCAACCGGTATGTCGGCAATCTGGCACCGATGCCCGGCGTATTTCCGGACTACAAGGCACCGATCGTGCGCAACGGACCCGGGGGCCGCGAACTTGCGACGGCGCGGTGGGGCATGCCATCGTCATCAAAGGCGTTGATGGACGCCACCAAAAAACGAGCCGAAAAGCTGCAGGCCAAGGGCAAGCCGGTCGATTTCAAGGAATTGCTCCGGATGGAGCCGGACGGCGGAACGACCAACATCCGCAACGTGAAGAGCAAGCACTGGATGCGATGGCTCGGCGTCGAGAACCGTTGCGTGGTGCCGTTCAACTCGTTTAGCGAGTTCAACAAGGCCGAGGGCGGTGATATCTGGTTTGCGCTCGATGAGACCCGTCCCCTCGCCTGCTTCGCCGGCATCTGGACCAACTGGACGTCTGTTCGGAAGGTCAAGGAGGGTGAGACGACCAACGACATCTTCGCGTTCCTCACGACAGAGCCGAACGCAGAGGTCGGCGCCATCCACCCGAAGGCGATGCCGGTGATCTTGACAACGCCGGACGAAGTCGAGACCTGGATGACGGCTCCACCGGAAGAGGTCTTGAAGCTGCAACGGCCGCTGTCGGACGGATCGCTCAAAATCGTCGCCCGCGGCGCCAAGGAAGATCCAGCCGGGCCAGCAACATGACGATCGAGCACGACGAGCAGGCGGGACCCTCGCCCAGTCAGCGCAAGATCATCCACATCGACATGGATGCGTTTTACGCATCGGTCGAGCAGCGGGACAATCCGGAACTCCGCGGCAAGCCGGTCGCCGTCGGTGGATCCCAGGAGCGGGGAGTCGTAGCGGCCGCGAGTTACGAGGCCCGTAAGTTCGGCGTCAGGTCGGCTATGCCCTCGGTAACCGCCAAGCGGCAGTGTCCAGATCTAATCTTCGTGAAGCCGCGCTTCGAGGTCTACAAAGCGGTCTCCCAGCAGATCCGTGAGATCTTCGCAGAGCACACACCTCTCATTGAGCCACTGTCGCTGGACGAAGCTTATCTGGACGTCACGGAAAACCTGCAGGGAATTTCGCTGGCACGAGACGTCGCGTTGGCGATCCGATCGAAGATCAAGGAAGTAACCGGCCTCAACGCTTCGGCCGGCATCTCCTACAACAAGTTTCTGGCCAAGCTCGGCTCCGACCACAGAAAACCGAACGGCCAGTACGTCATCACGCCGGAGATGGGACCGGCGTTCGTCGAAGCCCTCCCCGTCGGCAAATTCCATGGCATCGGACCGGCAACCAGCACCAAGATGAACGGCCTCGGCCTCTACACCGGCCTCGACATGCGCAACCAGTCGCTCGAATTCATGCAGACAAACTTCGGGAAGGCCGGAGGCTACTACTACTGGATTTCGCGGGGCGTTGACAACCGTGAGGTCCGCACCGACCGGATCCGCAAATCCGTCGGCGCCGAAAACACGTTCTCCACCGACCTCACCGACTTCGACGCCGTGGTCGTTGAACTCAAGCCGCTCATCGACAAGGTCTGGCGATACTGCGAAGGCGCCGGCAACCGGGGACGCACGGTGACGCTTAAAATGAAGTTCAACGACTTCGAGATCATCACGCGCAGCAAATCGGTCCCCATCGCAGTTTCGAGCCGCAGCGAACTGGAAGGCCTTTCGGTCGCTTTGCTGCAGAACGAGATGCCGGTGCGCAAGCCGGTCCGGCTTCTGGGCGTCTCGCTGTCCGCGCTACAGCATGTCGACGACGCGGAACCACAGCTAGCGCTGCCGATGTAATCGCGTCAGGTGACCGGCCCCTTGCTGCTTACGCAATGTTCGATGGCCGCGAGTTCGACTTCCCACCACTCGATCGCTTCGGTCAGCACGTCCCGAGCGTCGTCACCCTCGCGAAAGCCATCCATAAGCGGGCGATAGATGTTATTATCGAGGGGAAAGATAGTTTCTGCCTGGACAATCGCCCCGTCCGAAACCCGTTTTAGGGTGGCGGGTATGGCGACGTGGACTTCCTCGCCCGGGTGCAGATTGAAATCGTATTCCTTAAGGATAGTGTTTCTTTCCCGCTCGATAAATTCACGGAAAATTTCATGCTCCGGGTCGTCGCCCGTCCATCGCTTGTAAGCGGCGCGTGACGCCGTTCGAACCGCAGATGATTTACCGTCTACTTTGTCGAGTACGTGGCCCACGGCGCGGATGAGGGCGATAGCCGCCACCCAATGGAGGCGCCATTTCCGCAGATCGGTTTCGTCTTCCAGCAATTGCAGCGCAAGGCGGCAATCATCAAGAACGAGACGTGCTCTAGTCATGTGGGACTTTCTGACTCGCAATCCTATTCCTTACAACAATTAAGACGAGGTCGTTTGATGTGGGAGGAGGTCTCTCAATGCCGGATTGGCCTGAGACATAGCCTCGACCCCAACTTGACAGACTCCGGAGAGATCGGACCGGAAGCGTACGGCGCTGACGGATTGAGGAATTGAAGATCGAATTGCGGGAATGCTCTGCGCCGAAAAGAAGGCCAAAGTCGAACGAGCCAACGACTCGTCAAAGCGCATGTCCAAGGTCGGCAGCAAAGCAGCCCCTAAGGAATTGGCGATGACGGTCCGCAGCTTAACCTGCGCCTGTAAGTCATCTCCCAGCCGCCTTGCAATCAAATCGATCAGTTCATTGAGAGATTGGCCGCCGCCACTCTGCTCGACAAACATGGATGCGATGAGAGCGTCCACGTCGTTGTGCGGCACGCACTGCTCATATGAGAAGTAGTGCGCTCGCACGCGGTCACTTGTTGCTTTGACTTCAAGACGCCCTCTCCCGGCTGCAAAATCAAACCGGTCATCTATTCCGGCCCGCCAAGCATTCACGCAGAAGATCGGGCTTCGACTAAGAAGAATAATCATCAATTCGGCGTACAGGCCGATGGCACTGCGACGCTGTGGCTTAGCAAGCTGTTGCAGAATTTGCGCGAAGTGACCGATGGCCTCGCCAACAGCGTTTAGGGTTGGTCGTTGGCCTATGATCTGGGTCAACGTATCCATCAGGTGAAGAAAATAGTCGCGCAACGCTTCGTCGGTCGATGTGCAAGTGATGACGGACAGTTGCCGCTGCTCATGTTCACCACCCAGCATCGAAACGTCGCAAGGGATGCAAAATTGGACATCCAACGCGGACAGTCTGACAGGTGCTCGTACCCCTCGATCCTCGGTTTCAATAAGGACCGCGGGGGCGCCGGCTGCGCTCCACCCAATGAAGTGAGAGCCGAGGCCAGGAATACGCAAAGCCTGGAATCGTGCCGTTCCTTCCGGCCCAGTTGGTCGAGCAATCCCATCTAAGATTTGTCTTAGACGGGACATCAGTTGGCAGCCCGCCCCTGTTGATCTTGAGTGATCCAATCGAGGCTCATTCGCTGCGGCACCCAAATGGCAATGACGGGAACGGAGCGTGCGACAATGACGTCCTGATTACCCTGCTTCTCTGTCAAATTGATTGTGTGCAATTGAACGCTAACCCGGTCATCGTCACGAAATGCTAGATCGCCGGGATAGGAGTAGCCGCCGCCGGAACGCGTGGGGCCTTGCAGCAATCGACGAATGGATCCCATTCTTCCGTTTGTATCAACACCGCGTTGCGCGGCAGGATAGTCGGGCCGCATTTTGTAAAGGCGAACTGTCTCTGCGGGGTTGCGTTCAAGAGCGGACGACAGCTGCAAAAGCATGCCCAGCGTTCTCTCGGTGTCCGATGGATGCTCTACGCGGTAGTGCAGCAGCAAGTCGTCGATGAGCGTCCGTAAGGAGATGTCGTCACAGAGGTCGTGTTGCTGAGCTAGCTGCGTAAACTCTCGGTCGCGAACAAATGCAAGCTGCTGGCAGAACGTGTTGCAGGCATCTTGATTTGCCCGAATAACCGGATCGCTCATTCTGAGCATGCGAGGATAATACCAATCGTTTGCGAAGTTCCCGCGCAAGATATCGTGCTGAATGACGCTGGCCCTGCAGGGATTGAGGTCGTCGGACAAAATAAAGCGACGTTTCCAGCTTGAGAGCGGCTCCCCGCGATCCCGGACGCCGCGCAATTCCCGGCGCATTTCTTCTTCGTGCGATACGTAGCCTTCGTAAACGCCGAGCACGACAGCTTCAAGGAAGATACGGCAGTAGCCCAGATACGAACGCTTGTACCCGAAGAAGCGGGCACGCTGCTGGAGCGTATCGGCGTTTCCAGTGCCGATGCCGCGCGGCATGTAGGTAACGGTCAACTCTTTGACGGTGAACCCTCGATCCATCGCGGCTCCGCCGACAAGTATCCAGGCATAGGCGTGCCGCCAATTGAAATCGCGAGATCGGTTTCCTCGACGGCGATTCACCTCCCTCACCTGAGTCTCGGCAATATCGCCAGCGAGGCGCGGCAGTAGGACATTGAACGGAGGCAGATCGTTGCCAAGAGTTCCCTGAAGACTCGCATAGGCATCGGAAAACTGTTGCTCCAGATCCCTCCGATCGGCATCGGACGCATCCAAATTCAGAACTCTTACCCATTCGTCGCGAATGTGCTGGATGGAATTGAAGTATTGAAAATGCTCTGCCGTCGTACGGGATGGGTGAACAAGCATCGAGCGATTTGGATTGCCCGGACCCCAGGTCGGCCGGCCTGCACTGACACCGAGGAAGAAGACTTGCAATGCCTCCAAAAGGGTCTGTGGAATGTCGACCAGTGGATTATCGGCAGAAGGGATCTCAGTTGGCGGAATAACGCGTGTTAGCTGACGGTTGCCGCCAAAAAACTCCACACCTCCTACATACCCTTCACCCGGCTCCAACACATCAACGAATTCGGGAGAAAGGACATCGGCAATGTTAATTAGGAGCGGCGCCTGGGGTGTAGCGGTATACTGCAGAAACGCATGATGAGGGAGACGATCGATCAGTGCTAGCAGTTGTTCGTACGTCGTGCTCGATCGTCCCTGATTGATATAATTGTTCAAGCTGGCCTGATCGGCTTCGTCGTCAATAATCAGAGCAGGAACGCCGCCTAAGTTGAGGCCGGCGAGCAAGTCATTGAGACTATCCAGCCGCGTGTGGTGTTTCATTACGGTGAGCAGGAGCGTCGGTTTCTCGGATTGTTGAATGTTCGGGTTGCGCCAGGCGGCAATTGCGTTCTGAACGGTTTGCCGGCTACCCAAGTCAGGGTTCCTGACATGCAACCAACGCGGCGGCCCATCAAAGCGGTCGATCTGCAAGTCTTCAAGAAGCCGGTCGACCGTTTGACTGAACAAAGGCACCGACGTGCCCGCAACGACCACAACTATCGGAATGTTGTTATCGCGCGCGAGGGCTATCACGGTTGTGAAGGAAAGGGTCTTGCCGCTTTGGACATAGCCGACCACCAAGCCGGTTCGCTGACCGTCGCCTCCGGAAGGATCTTGCCCAAATCCTAGAATGCGGGCAGCCGCTTGTTGAATATCCGCGGCAGCTGGCCCGGGCAGCCCCTTATACGCCATAAGGCGCATGGCCTCTTCCCCAATGAAGGGCTGCCATCTTTGTCCCGGCGCTCGATTTGCTCGAAGCGGTATTATGACAGCACTCTCAGTCATCAAAAGGCACTCCGGCTAAGACGAGGGTTGCGAAAGCGCTTCGCGAAGAATGTCGTTCAAGTTTCTTCGAATGGTACCGGCGAGTCTTACCCCTCTCCGCCGGGCTAGGGTTTCTGCCAAAGCAAGCGCTGAAGCGACGCGAAGGAGCGCTTCAACCTCTTCGGGATCAGTCTGGGCGAAGGAAACCATGAACGGGTGCGCGAGGGATACGCGGATTTCAAGAGTATGCTTCGCACCTTGGGACGTTGCGCTATCGCTGACGGAAAGCCACTGTCCTTCGGAGGCGTCATCGCTCAATTGAATTTTTATCTTCCAAACTTCACCGCGAAATTTGATTTCGATTTCTTTGCTGGCGAGGGTCGGCTGCTTGGCGAGAGCATGGTCGCGCGTTTCAATCGGCGGCTGCGAAGCGACACGCTCGATGATTTCGGGAAGGTTTTGCGCCAGGGCAACGGACGTGCGCTGAACGGCTTCTTGTGCCGCCGCGAGGCGTTCACCGCGAGCGGCGATTGCGCGATACCCGTCGGCCTGCCGCAACAGCGGGAGAGTCCCTTTATCAAGCTCATCCTTGAGCAGTTCAACAAAAGGCTGTTCGTTTTCGTCCCACCGAAAACCATCCTTCGTGTGGGACACGTCGAACCCTTCAAGATGGAGTTCGCCGAAAAGCCTTAGATATCGATAGCTACCCGGCTGAGCAAAGATCAGGGGCGGTCTGTAACCCTCGTCACCACTACCTTGGATAAGCCGTCCACGGCGAAAGAGCGCGAAGCCTGAGCGCGCGTAATTGCCCGGATCGCGTAGTGCGGCAAATCCTGAAACTTTCAGATCATCACCGAAGTCAAACCGGATATTCTTCCGCCATGTGCGAACGGAGCCATTAGGCTCTTTCACAAATGGCGCGCGCAAGATGGTTGGCTCTTCGAATGTGAGGCTCTCCGTTCCGAATTTTAGGTCAAGGACGCCGTCGCGGATAAACGTTCGATAGATATCGGTTAGATGCTCTTTGATCTTGGCCAGCGTCTTCCTGACCGGCACATGATACAGATCTTCGAGCACCACTTCCGTATAGTGCTCGTTGCGATCGGCCCGATCTTCTTCAATCTCTAGTTCTTCGATCTGATCGTGGACAATCTTGTCGACGTCAAAGCGGATCGTTCTAGCAACGGGTTCGCCAAGCGCCTTTGTACGAACATGCCACCGCGACGAAAACCAACATGCGGCGCTTTTCATGCCCATGCCAAATTCGGACAGGCCTCCAATGTCAGGAGGAACAGCTGCCGGCCGGAAGGCCCTTCCAAAGTCTTTATGAGCGATACCGGCGGCATTATCGCGAATTGAGATTCGCGCCGGTTTGTTGGGGTCGATATCGATTTGTACCGTGAGCTTGAATTTGGAGCCGTGCAGTTTCTTAAGTTCTGCCTGCTTACTCAAATAGCTTTGCAGAGAATTATCGACGAATTCTGCGAGGGCGAACCATGACCGATAGTTCAAATGCCGAAGAACGCTCAACACACTGACGCCTGGACGAATATTAACAGTCTTGGCGAGTGGTTTAGCCATACGATCTCCTCAAGCGGAAATCTTGCGCCGCGCGCGCAGGTATTTTCGCGGTGGAGATTGAGGTGCGCGCTTAAATGTTCTGCGTTTTCGCGAAACTCTGCGGGTTTTCGGATGGAGTTTCTTGCCAATCAATTGCTTGGCAACAGCGACGACAACATTGACATTTACCGCATTGCCTAACGCCTTGTAGGCGGTCGTTTGAGCTTGGGGTAAATGCTTGAGTGCGCCCATGCTTTGAAGACGAGCACACTCGCGCATCGTCATGAAACGCCGCTCCCATGTAATGACGGGCACTTGGCTCGTCGTAAGGGCTACGAGTGACGGAGCTGCGTTAGGCCTTTTCGCCCTAATGCCGGACGCGCGAAACTGGATAATGGTCTGCCAAAGATTACGCGGGCCACCTTGCCAGTTCCATTCCAGCTTCTGAAAACTGGGTGAAAATTCCGCAATTTTTGGAAGCCAAGCGTCGATTGCCTTTTTGTTGCGTTTGTAAAAAGCACGGTTCTGTTCGATGAATTCGATTTTCCATTCTGGAAATTGCGTCTTACTTGACCGGGCATAGGGAGGAAGCGCCGCGAGAATTTCCCGCTTTGTTAGACCGCGCAGGGATGTCCCAAACGAGCCCTTAAATTTTCTGAGGTCTTCAGCCGTTCGCTTCGCCGGTGGCGCCCCTCGGAGCGGATAGTTCGCTCCGAACTCCATCGCCCAAATCGGAAAAGACGGCAACGGTTCGTCGGACGGCAGCTGCTTGATCAACCCTTGCCAAGTCTTGATGTAGGTGACGGCGGCCTTGGTCAGTTTTCGAGCCTCTTTGGGCTTTGGATCGAGAATCGTCCGGAGCGCGATTTCATCCGACGTATGGGTTGCGGCCGGCCAGGAGAACTCATCGAGTCCTATCCGCGATCCTACGATCAGCGCTCGATCGCGAATTTGCGGCACACCAAATAGGTGGGGAGAGAGAAGTTTGAAGTCGATTGCGTAGCCTGCCTTGCGCAGACGTTTGCAGACATTTTCCCACGTCTTTCCTTCATTGTGCCGCATAAGGTTCGGAACGTTTTCTATGAGGATAAAGCGCGGTTTGTGCCGCTTAAGTATTTTTACGACGTAATCGAAGAGATCACCCCATTGAGGGCAATCGAAGCCGAGTTGATCGCCGGCTTTTGAAAAAGGTTGGCACGGGAACCCGGCGCATAAAATGTCGTGCGGAGGAACCTTCGTGTAGGTTTTCCGAATATCGCCGAGAGGCTTTAGACCGAAATTTTTCACGTAGAGAGCCGCAAGTTCGGGATCAATCTCCGACGCGAAGACGCATCGATGTCCAAGCCGGCTCATGGCTTGGTGGAACCCGCCAAGCCCGGCGAATAGATCGATGAAGCGGAGAGAACCAGACAAAATACATCGCCCTGCTACGGGGATGAACTTCTGTGTGAGGCGATGGAGGACGAGCACGCGTATCGGTGCACTTGCAAAATCTACGGACGGTCCCCCTGCCGCGACGCAGACTCGCAACCCTGACGAGAATCAATTTAGGCTTAAAGAGCCGCAATAGCCAACCGCAACTTTTGGACGCGGGGCTCCGAGAGCTCGGACTTCGGTGGATTGTGAGGGGCTGGGAAGGCCTAGTTTGGCTAAGACAAAGTCCATCTAATATATGCTCTTGAGGGCTCCTTAAGGCTTATAAGATGCTTTCGAGGGCATTTTATTGCTTTTCAACCCCAACTCAGGCATGCTCTCAAGAGCACCTTAAACCTTCTAAGAGGCTCTTGAAAGCACATGGTAGCGCTCAACAAACTCCAAAAGGCTCCTCCTTACCCGGTCGAACAGGCGCTCAAGCGCTTGGGCGAGAACCTGCGTACGGCCAGAACGGCCCGCCGGATGACTATTGAGGACGCTGCTCAACGCATCGGAACGGGCAAGCGCGCGGTGATGGACGCCGAAAAGGGTAAAGCCTCGACGGGCATCGTCGTCTACGGGGGCCTCCTCTGGCTTTACGGCCTGCTCGCACCTTTCGAAGAGTTGGCTGATCCATTGAAAGATCAAGAAGGACTTTCGCTGCAGTCGGCGAAAGGGCGTACCCGTGTTCGCAAGAGCGGCGGATTAGACAATGACTTCTAAGCCAAACACTGAATGCTATGTCTACATCACGCTCCCCGGCGAAACCGAATCCGTAACAGCGGGACGTTTTGAGTTGACGAAGGATCGACGCGGCAATGCGTTGGGCCGTTTCGTCTATGGCAAATCTTATCTTGCCCGTGCGAATGCGGTCGCCATCGACCCTATCGAGCTTAAGCTTTCGGGCAACACGTATGAGACCGCACGACTTAATGGGGTCTTCGGCGCGTTGCGCGACGCTGGCCCTGACTACTGGGGCCGCCGCGTCATCGAAAAGCATGCCGGCGTAGCGCAGCTCGGCGAACTCGATTACCTGCTGAACTCAGCGGACGACCGCGCCGGAGCGCTTGGCTTTGGTTTAGGCCAGGGGCCGCCCGCTCCTCGCCGCAAATTCAATAAGACGCTTGAACTCGCGAAGCTTCAGGAGGTTGCCGAAGCTTTGATGCGGCAGGAAGACGTTAAGACTGAAGAGGCCGCTCAGGTCCAGGACCTCATGCTACTTGGTACATCGATGGGCGGCGCGCGCCCTAAGGCGGTCGTTGAAGACAATCAAGGCTTGTGGGTCGCAAAATTCAATCGCCCCGACGATCGCTGGAACAATACGCGTGTCGAACGCGCGATGCTTGAACTTGCAAAAAGCTGCGGCATCAGTGTTGCGACGAGCCGTATCGAAACGATCGGCGACAAGAATGTTCTTCTCGTCAAACGCTTCGATCGCGAAAAGACCAGCAAGGGATACACGAGATCCCGAATGATCAGCGGCCTCACTCTGCTTACCGCCGACGAGGCGGTTGGAGCAAGAGATCGCTGGTCCTACGTGTTGATGTCGGAAGAATTGCGCCGCGTTGTACGAGAGCCGAAAACGGACGCTCCAGAACTGTTTCGACGGATGGCATTCAATGCGTTGATCTCGAATATCGACGATCATCCTCGCAACCATGCGCTTATTGCCAAAGAGCGCGAATGGCAGTTGTCGCCCGCTTATGACCTGACCCCGATGCCGCAAGTTGCGCAGGGTCGACGCGACCTCGCAATGGAAGTTGGCGATCAAGGCCGCTATGCCAATGCGAAGAACGTTCTTTCGCAGCATGCCCGTTTTCTGCTCGAAGAACAGGAAGCGAAGGCAATCGTCTCAGACATGACCGATCAAGTGCGCGCGACATGGTACGAGGTAGTGCGCGGACAGGGCGTGAGCGAGAAAGACGCTGAGACGATCCGGAGCGCTTTTGTCTACCAAGGTTTTCTGACGGAATAGCCAGCCAATTTGAGGGCATCGTGCTGCCGACGAACTACCTCGACTCCATCGCCGCGGCTCGCGAAGGGCCAGAGCCGCTTTGCGTGCCGTGGCCGATGCCCGGCAACCCCGCCAGCTTTCCGTCCTTTGAAACTTTCGCCGCGTGGCGCGAATTCGTTTTGCAATTCAGTTTGCATCCCACGCTTCCGCTCATTGTGTCGGCAAAGTTTGAGCGCGCCCAGAAGCTGTATATCCTTGCATGGATCGATTTCGATCTGATCAAGGCAGGAGAACTCATTGCATTGACGACGCTCGAACTTGCCCTGACGGATAGATATGCGGGCAAGGAAACCGAGCGCCGACGAAAGCTTCTCACCAAGAAGGCGGGGGAAGAAAACCGAAAAATATCGAAAGGCGAGAAACGGTGGGCCGAGAATTCGTCCTTTGCTGACCTTTTGAAGTACATGGTCGATCACGACGACCTGACGGAAGACCTAATCCCGATGAATCAGCGCTGCGGACCTCCATCGAAAGCACTCGGGATAATTACTGGCGATACCAAACCGAGCTTGTGGGGCATTCGCAACGATCTCGCTCATGGCGCTCCGTTTGGTGAATTCCCGTGGGCCGGTCTGCTGGAGTTGGTGCGAGACCTGATCAATTACGCTTACCGTGACTGGGCTTAGACGTCGATGGAAACGACCAATAAATTTGCAATTGGTCGAAGTCTCACCAACACAATCAATTCGGCAAGGTTCGTCACTCGTCTTCAAGCATTTCGGAATCGCTGATGAGGACGAGAGTTAGAATTTCGTCCGTTGCGGTTCGGATTGTTTGCTCGTGTACAGTAAATTTTCCTGCATCACGACGATCAAACCACGCGTCCGCGTCAATCTTGCGGGGCATTGGATCATCCGGCTTTTTGCCGTAAAGGACGCCAAATGCAAAGCTGTCGGCGTCAAGATCATCTCTCGGAAACCAACGCGGTGGCACGTCAGGTCCACGCGCAAACCATTTGCGACCTTTGAGTCCATGACAAACGAGGAAGGCGGGCGAATGGCCGCTTTCAACAAGGCGGATGGCAGTCGCTGACCGGCTCGTATGAAAAATGTCGGCGATCTCATGGACCGTTTTAAAGTTCAATTTGGGATAGACGCGAGCGGCCGGGCCGAACAGATAGCGTGGCATGAGAAGATCGGCCGCATAGTTATTGGCGACACGCTCGGGGGACATCTTGCCCTGCGGAGTGGATTCCTCAACGCGGCACACAAGCGTCTGCCCCTTGTGATGGGTCCAATGGCCAATTTCGTGGGCCAATGAAAATCGTCTGCGCCGATCGGAGCAATCCTTTCCGATCGTTATAATCGCCGCGTCGTTGCGGCCAATAATGCGCGCTTCACAACCCTCAAGCTTGCGATAGCGAACGCGAGCACCGAGATGGAAGGCTATTGCTTCAAGATCGATCTCGCTTGGCTCCGTGATACCCAAGTCCTGGAGCAGGCGTTCGGCCGGGGTTAGGCGCGTCACGACTAAGTACCATTCTCATCGTCAGGTGCGACGATTCCAAGTTCTTCGAGGTCCTGAAGCATCCCCAGCACGTCGGCGTCCGACAACTCATTTTCGTTGCGAGCCGCGAGCGTGACCTTCACTTCGGGAGGACAGTTCGCCAAAGTGCGCTTAAGCCGAGCCCTGACATTTGTCATACTGACGATCTTAAGATTCACCTGGGCCGCTTGATCGGCCGCTAACCCGGCCTGGGCCGCGTGTAAGCGATTTTTGTTGGCTTTGAGGACACTCTTCTCGAAAAGTATCCGCATAGCTTCTGCGTTTTTGGCGGGGTCGCCTTGGGCCTCGACAAACTCCGCAACGATCTCTTGATCCGACGCGGCCAACAGATCGTCGACAAGCACATCGGCCAGACGGGCGAGCGCCTCACGCCCCTTCTTGTCCGCGCCGGTCATGGTTTTTCCACTTTGGGAAAATGTTTGTCGATCGTGCGGCGCATGAATCTCCTTTTGCTGGCGTAGCCCTTCTGGTCAAGATCGGTGAGCGCTCGGAGATCTTCGCCCTCGTAGCCAGCCAAGATGCCGTCGGCTAGGTCGCGTGCCTGATGGTCGGTAGGGAACAACCCGAGAATGGCCTGGCGCGTCGCGTCGTCGGTCTCGGCTGCTACCATGATCTCCTCCTGGCTGTCGGTCGAATCCTTTAAATCCACGGCGCCGTCAGACACGGCGCCAGGCTGCACAACAGGAACCGTTTCGATCTGGTTTTCGAGCTTTTCGCCTTCCCCATTGGCGATGCTGCGCATTGCCTCGGCGAGGAATCTTACAATATCGACATCGGCCGGACATTGTCGGGTGCCGACCAGCGCTCGGCAAAACGCGTCCTGGAGAAGGTCCTCCGCTGAAAGTTCATAGACCCAAGCGAAGTAACCGGACGCCTTTCGCAGCCGAATCCATTGCGCATCCGTCAGGGCACGGATCGCGGTGGCGATCTCGTCGCGCGAGCGAACGGATACGTCTGCTTTCAACAGGGCTCCCCCTTCATCCTCTTATGCGGAGCCGAAGCCTGACCTCAGACATTTTGGCGAAAAAAAGATTTCGCCCGGTTGTCCGCGTAACGGTCCAACGCCCGCATAGAGAATTGAGCACAGTTTCGTGCCCGTTTCTGAAGGGAGCCATTATGGCCGAAGTCCAGGTGACTTGTATTACAAAACCGCACCCCCAAAGCCCCCATGAACACATAACCCACCTCGGTAACCCGAAGGCAGGATGGACATGGCCTCGCGAGCGGGTGATCCAAAGCATTGACGCGAAGAGCAATACCTTCTTCGCGGTCGATCCCAGGACCGGAAAGCGAGCGAACATCGGCGTCGTGCGGGCGGCTGGCCATGACCCATACCTCCGCACCTGTGCCGATGGCGTCTGGAACGACAATTTGCTGTCGCTCAACCAATGCCCCTTGTGAAACCGGGCCGGGCATAGCTCGGCCCCAATTTATCGGAGAACTAGAATGTCGAAGAATTGTCACCCTGGCCTCGATAACCGTTGCAGGGACAACAACGGTGAGATTCGCCACAAGAACGGTGCAACTCGTGTCGACACGCTGCGCGAGACTTACGGCGACAATTTCGCTTCGGGCATGCGCGGTGACATGAAGCTCGACACGCTTTTGGAACGGACGGGATCGAAGTCTCTCAGCCAATTGTTGAAGAAGCGCTAGTACAAGCAGGTCGGGCTTCATGCCGAAAGCCGGCGCCCAGTTCGGCGCGAGCTGCGGCCACAAACCTCCCAAAATTGAACCTCATCTTCGCTTTTCAATCGGCGATCGGTTCGATTCAGATCAAATCCTTAGGCGCGTCAATCATGGGCGAGGCTAACCGCAAACTGAACCGACGGCAGACATTTCTGCAAGAACACCCATCGTGTGTCTATTGCGGTGGTGCTGCGACGACATCGGATCACTGTCCGCCGCGCACTTTCTTCGAGGCAAGGCAATGGCCGGAAACCTACGAATTTCCAGCCTGTGAACCGTGCAACGGAAGCGCCCGTCTCGATGAGCAAGCTCTCGCCGTGCTCATTCGCAGCAAGCTGACGGAAAACCGGACCGAATTCGATCAAGAGGAATGGGAAAAACTCATACGAGGTGTCAAAAACAATCAACCCCATCTTATTGCAGAGTGGCAAGACATCACACCGAATGAGAAAAAGCGCGCTTTAAGGCTGGCCTTTGGCCGCGACGATGGTGACCGCCGCAGGCGTGAAGGCTGGGGAATGGCGAATATGGGTGCGGAAACGCAAGCCATGATATCGCGATTCATGATCAAGCTCAGCAAAGCGCTGTACTACAGACACAACAATCATATTTTTGATGGCGTCCTTTATGTTAATCACATCAATCGACTGTCTCGGGATACAACGCCGGACTACATAAATAGCATTCTCAAAATGGCGCCGGCCGTGCCGGAGATTGAACGAAACCGAAAGCCCCTAGTTGATCAGTTTATCTATCGCTTCAATCACAGTCCGGAACATCGCGTGATGTACGCGGTGGTGCAATTCGGCGAGCAATTCATCTTTCAACTGATTGCGATTGGCCCGGAGATGGACGCAAAGCTGGTCGAGTTGAACCAGGGAAGAGACTTGTCGAAAATCGGCAGGCACGAATGTTTTCTCTCATCAGCGAGCTCAAAAGGACTCGCCTAACTTTGGGCATGTTGAAGCCGTTCGGTTGCAGATCTCGATGAATTGGTGAGCGAGCTTTTATCGCTCAGTTCGGAGCGAGCAGGCCAGCTTTTCACTCCAATTGTTGTGCCGTTTTGTGCCAGTCTTGTGCCGAGGAGTTTGTTGGAGCCGTTTGGAATCCCGCGCGGAATGGCGCTACCCATGCCGCCTAATTCTGGCAGGAGCGCCGTGCAGATGATGCGGTGGTGGGTGGACGAGTTCGACCGGCTAAGGGAGCACGGTCGTTTCATCAAAATGAGTGCCTGAGGAAAAGCGCGTTCAAAGTGGGGTTGCTCCCTTAAGTCGCACGTCCATTAGGTCGACATGTTGGTGTCAAGGAGCGCCAGAAGTGAGCGCACCACCACTAGTCGCCGACGTCCGATCGTTGTCGTGACGATACGCCCAGCTCCTACCAACTCGTAAAGCTTCGTGCGTCCCAAGCCGGTCACTTCGCATGCATCGTCAATCGTGCAGGTGAGCCGCTGGGCGAATGGTATCGTGCTCGGTTCTGCGGCTATCGGAGCGGATAGACTGACGTGTGACTGTTGTCCGCCAGTTTTCTCTCGTCGATTGTATCTCACGTGGCCCTCCTATTCGCACAAAGCTCGACAGGACAAGAGTTGAGTGTGCGACGAGCAACGTCAATGCGAACATCCGAGGGCGCTCGCGTACGACAGCGCGCGTCAGCGGCGGTTTGAATATTTCCGGACACCAAGGGCGACGAAGAAATTTTTCGCAAATGCGCCAGCGACAGTGAGGCATCGCGCCGAGGCTAGTCTGCTAATGCCGGCAGCAAATTCCCTAGCGTTCGCCGCTGTTCACCAGCGTCTTATTCAACCATTATTCAACGAACGCGGCTGATGGCTACCTAAGTGCCTGAGTTCGCTGGCGCTCCCTAGGGGAATCGAACCCCTGTTTCAGCCTTGAGAGGGCGACGGCAAAGCGCAGGCAGGCGATAGCGCGATGTCACGTATTCCTCCGATGAGGGCCGCCTTGATTGACGGACGCGAGCGCTGCAGGTCCTAGGGGTAATCCTAGGAGAAGCGCTATGACGATTTCGCGGGCAGAGGTGATCACTTCGGTCGAGCGGC
>Ga0134126_10005229_pt1 | contig 16219 bp, 23 predicted proteins | sample KB31752_FD_96881 | JGI IMG/M metagenome (GOLD analysis project Ga0134126, IMG submission 96881) | Terrestrial soil microbial communities with excess Nitrogen fertilizer from Kellogg Biological Station, Michigan, USA - KB3-175-2 | ecosystem: Environmental > Terrestrial > Soil > Unclassified ...
GCCGAGAGCCGCGAGCTGGTCGGCTGCGGTCGAATCGCCGCCGCCGATCGCGCCGGTGCGCGCCACGCCGGCGAAGGCGGCCGGCTGCGCGGCGGTGCCGCCGACGAGAGGCTCGACGCCTCCGGCGCCATCGAACACCAGCATGCCGCCCTGGAAGACGGTCTTGGCTGCGGTGACCGGGGCGGTGATTTGCCGCCCCTCTTTGTTGCCCGGATCGTATGCCGCGGTCAAAGCTACAGCTGCCATGGATTATCCCTTTCCGCGCCAGGCCGCGCGTGCGGCCTGGCGCAATGCCGTTGCGTTGTGGTTTAGGCCGCGCCCGCCTGGGCGAGCCGCTTCTTTTCGTCCTGGACCTTGGCGGGATCGAGTCCCATCTGTCTTGCGATCGCCGTCTCCTCCGCGCTGAGCTCGATCTTCTGCCCCGCGCCGCTGAGGCCGGTGCCGGCCGAGCCGAGCTGCACCTGCGCCGGAATCAGGTTGAGCATCGAGCGGAACAGCCCGATGTCCTTGGCCGCGATGCGCTCGAACTCGACGCGTTGCGCCGGGAGCACCTTGCCGCCAGCGACCGCCGCGTCGAGCTCGATCTTCGACTGCCAGGCGCGGACGACATCGCCCGACACCGCGCCTCCGGCAGGCACCTCGAGCGCTGCAAAATCGGGGCGTCCGTCTTTCTGCGGCACCGCCGACATCTCGATCACCTGCGGCGCGCTGACGCCGCGGCCGATCTTGCCCGCGAGCGCCGTGACCACCTCCGGCGTCAGCTCGGTCGCCGCGACGCCGCTGAGCGTGATCACCTGCGCGACCTGCGCCGAGTGCTCGGTCTTGGAGGCCTTGCCGAGCGCGTCGGCGACTTCGCCGGCGTCGGCGTAGTACCCGCTGTCGCCGGTGAGGTCGTCGTGCTTGACCTCGAGATTCCCCTTCTTGTCTCCGTCCGTGATGGCGGAGACTTTCACCTTCTTCATGCGTTTCTCCTTCCCCGCCGCGGCGGGTGTGTTGTGCTGCGTTTCGTCGGCCGCCGGCAGAACGAGCCCCATCGTGATGAGGCTCCTGGTGATCGGCGGCGTGGGCAGGAACGGACGGTTTGTGAGCGCGAGCGACAGCAGCGTCGCGCCCTGATCTTTGCCCGTCTTTATGTTGGGCAGATGAATCGCGTAGGCGGGCGACGTGTGCTCGTATTCGCCCTCCCGCATCATGTCGAGCGCGCGCCGCGTCGGCTGCATCCAGCCGTAGACGTTGCCGTCCTTGTCCGCGCTGCCTTCGAGCTCGCGCAGCTTGCCGGCGCTCGGGATCGGGCCGCCGAGCGCGCGTTCAGGGTGCTCGATCGTGTGTTCGTAGCTTACCGGCACGCCGTGCGCAGGCATGTTCGCCCGCACCTGAGCCAGCAGCTGCGGCGTCATGCCGACGTCCTGCGAGCCCTTGACGAACTCTCCGAGCTGGAACACGGGCACGCGGACTAGGCCGTCCCCGCGGATGGTGAGCTGCCCCTCGTTCGTGCGCGGGATCGCCGAGGCCGATGCGCTGAACATCACGACCGCGCTCAGATAGCGCAGCTCGAAGCCGCTGGGATCGACGCCGAGCGCCTTGGCCCTAGCGACGATCCGGGCCGCGACCTTGTGTTTCGCTTCCTCGGGGAGCTCGGTCTGATTGAACCGCGCCATCGCGTCGCGGACGTGCACCGCATCGTCGAAGCGCAGCGCCCAGGTGCTCGGCTTATCGGGATCGGGAACATATGCCCAGTCCTTCGCCGTGGTCCGGTCGCCGTGATGGATTTTGATCGCCGGATCGCTCACGCAGCACCTCCTGTCGGTTTGAAAATCGCAATCCACATGCAGCGGCACTGGCCGCCGCCCTGGCAATTCGGGTTCGGCGCGTCGGGGATGTCGCCTTCCTGCCCCTCCTTGCCGTCTGCCTCCGCGCAGTCGTCGCAGGTGTTCGCGTCGAGCATCGCCGAGTAGATGAAATACTGGATCTCGTCGCGGTGCTCGGCAAAGCCGTCCTGGCGCCCATTCGAGAACGCCTGGTGCACGGCGTCCGCGGCGGCGCGGTCCACCCAGGCATCCGACTGCCCGTCGACGTCCTGGGCGATGTCCGCCGCCTGGGCCGGCTGCGCGCCGCGCTGGGCCGCGAGCGCCGCCGACTTGGCCCGGGCGCCCAGCTGGTTCTGCACCTGGCCGACCGTGGTGTCGGCGATCAGGTGGAGCGCATCGCGGCCGGTGGCGTCGAGCTGCACGGGCGCAGGCTTCGCGGGCTGGGCCGCGCGCTGGCTCGCGCGTTCCTGCTCGATCGACGCGCGGCCGGCCTGGTAGATGTCGGCGAGCTTCGCCTGGACGGCGTCCGACAGGTCGCCGTCGAGCGGCGGCAGCGCCGCCTTGTGCACGCCGCGGGCCGGAGCCGTGGCCACCTTCGCCGCGATGCCGCGCAGCAGCTCCGGCTTTTTCTGCCGCAGCAGCCCGGCGACGGCGGCGGTGCCGCCGTCGAGCGCGGCCTCGATGCTCTCGCGCGGAACGTGCGCCTCCATCGGATGGCCCGTGCGCACCGCCGAATGCTCGACGGGCGCAGGCGCCGGGGATGCCGGCTGCTTGCCCGCTGCGGTCGTCGCCTCGTGTCCGCTTCCCGGCGTCGTCGCCGGCGCCGCGCTGGGCGCTGCTGCGGTGGCCTGCGCTTGGATCGTCTCGGTGACCTTGGTTTGCGCGTCCACGCGCGCCGTCAGCGGGTCGCGCTTGGGGAAACCCAGCTGCTCGCGGACGTGGTCCTCGGTGCCATCGTCGGGCGTGATCAGCGCGGCGCCAGCGAGCTTGTCCAGGTACTCGAGGATCGCCGTGATGTTGCGCGACTGGACGTTGGCCACGGTGAGGTGCGGATACCGCTGCTTGCCGCGCCCGAATTTTGCGGGGTAGTTGAAATCCACCATCCGCCGCACGCATGCGGTCGTGACGTTCCAGGCGATCGCGTTCGCCAGGCCCTGCTCCGCGAGGTAGAAGAAATCGCTGAGCGTCGTGCCCAGCGCGCGCGAGCCGCTGGACCCGGCAGTGGTTCCCAAATCCAGGAACGACGCCAGGCCGACGCGCGTGATCTCCTGGTTTTTGCGCGCGATCGCCGCGCCGCAATCGAAGAGCCGTCCGCCGACGCCGACCAGCTTGAAATCCGCGCCGTTGGGGAGGACGAACGACGCGCCCTCCTCCACCACGAATTTCTGGAGCATCTCCTGGAACAAGTTCCGGTCCTCGACGCTTGAGTCCGGCGCCAGCACGCCGGTGGGCACGCCCATCGCGTTGTGCTCGGCCGCAATCGCCTCGATCTTTTCGAGGACCGTCTTGTAGAACCACGGCGAGTAGGCGGCGCGCAGCAGCGAGCGCCCCTGGAAATATGCGCCCTCCTGCTGGTAGTTGAAGAGCGTCAGCTTGTCGGCCGGGATCTTCCAGAACTCCAAATCCGAGCCGCGGTAGGCGTGCTGCTCGAGCACCATGAGCGTCTCGCCGTCGGTGTCGACGTGGTAGCGGTAGTAGGTCGGCGGCATGCGCGGCGCCAGGCGTGCCAGCCGGATCGTGTCGCCATCAACCTCCCAGATCTCCTCCATCGCCGAGCAGCCGAAGGGGAGCATCAGCAGCGCGTGGCGGAGCACGTCGGTCCAGGACTGCGACGTGCACATGCCCGAGGGCGAGACATATTCGAGGCCGCCGAAGAGATTCTCGCGCACGAGATCCGCGGCTTCCTTCTCTGTCGCCGTGGCCTGGGCCTCGGGCGGCGCGACGTCCCAGCGCGCGCTCAGGATCGGCAGGCTCAGCGTGCACAGCAGGGCGAACACCTGCGAATCTCCGCGCCGCATCTGCTCGTAGATCTGAAATGCGGCCGTGTTGATCTTGAAATCGGAATTGTATTCGCCCAGGTCGGTGAGCCAGCCCTGGAAGTTCAGCGTGCCGCTGGCGCCGAACATCTGCGTGAGCTGCTGCCCCTTGGTCGGCTTCCACGCCTGCGAATCCGGGTCGGTGATCACGTTGCCGACGCCGAGCGCCGAGAGCATGCGCCGGAAGCGGTTCTTCACAGCGCGCCTCCGAAGCGCCGCTGGCGCTCGATCGGCCGCGGCTTGAACCAGCCGTCGCCGCCATTGCCGGAGGCGCCCGCCGCGATCGCCGCGATCTCGCCCGCGGTGACGACGCCCCTGCCGACGATCGCCGAATGATCGGCCATCGTCTGGCGGGGGCGGTCGCTCGCATGCCACGCCAGGGCTATCGCGTTGGCGCGATCGGAGTGCCCGTTGTCGGTGCGGCGGGCGTCATAGCGGATGCCGCCCGATTCGGTGATGATCCGCTTCACCGCCTTGAGGTCCGCCTTGAGGTCGCGGTCGTCGGGGATTTCGATGCGCCGGTCCTCGAACAGCCTCTTGGCGCCGAGCATCAGATGGCTCTTGACGTCGGCGGTGTATTCGACCGGCTCGCACTTGGCCGGATACTCGCGGTGCAGCTCCTCGGCGTTCTGCATGCCAAGGCCGCTGGCGTCGATCGCGTGGCGGCGGACCAAGGGCAGGAACTCCTTCATGCGCGCCTTCTGCGCGGCGAATGTCGCCTTGCGCTGGCAGTCGATCGCGCGCACGACGTAGTTCTCGCCGAGCAGCTCGAGCAGCGCATGCACCGTGAGATCGCGGCGGCGCGCCACGTCGGTTCCCATGTAGACCGGGCCGGATGCGCGGAAGTCGCTGGGGAGCGCCATCGTCGCCCGCCCGGACACCGCCGATTCGATCAGCTCGGTCGGGATGAGTTGCTTTTCGGCGTCCAGGAACTGGCACAGGTATTCCTGCGCGAATAGATCGTCATCGCCCATCGCCTCGCGCAGCTGCTCGACATCGAGCGGCGCGCCGTCGGCGACCGCCATGTGGACGTCCGTCCAGTGTCCGCTCCAGCCCCTCGCGGCAACCGGCTGCGCCGCCGGGCGCAGGCCGCCGTCCAGGCCCAGCATCCGCGCCAGATCGAAGAACTTGCCGATCGCGCCCTTGGGCGAGCTCAGGACGCGCAGGCGGTAGCCACGCGAGACGCGCCCGAACATCGCCGCCCAGATCGCCTTCGGGTTCTGGTGGATGGCGAACTCGTCGAGCACCACATTGCCCGCGAAGCCGCGCGCCGTGTCCGGGTTCGCGGGCAGGAAAAACGCGCGAGAGCCGTTCGGCATCACCACGCGGTCGACCAGCGTCCGCGTCTTGCCGAAGAACTCCTCCGCGTCGAGATCAAGCCGCGCCACCGCTCCCATCGCGGTGATGTGGGTCTTGGTGTACTCGGCCGCCTCGCGCGACTGCCGCTGCGACGCCGACATCCACAGCCACGTCTGCTTGGCGAAAAGCAGCGCCAGCGCGAGCTCGAGCGCCATAACCCAGCTCGCGCCGATCTGCACGCTCTTGACCCAGAGCTTGAAGCGCGAGTCGTCCTCGAGCCACCGCTTCTGGTAGGCGTACAGCGGGACTGCCGGAGTGCGCTCAGAGTCCATACGCCTCCCGGATCTTCGCGCGCATTTCGTCGGTGATCTCGCGCGCGCCTGCGAGCTCGCCGGCGACCTCGCGGGCCTTCGCCTGGCGCGCCTCGAAGTCGGCCAGCTTCTTGTCGAGCTCCCGCCGCTCGAGCGCGAGCTTCTCGGTCTCGATTCCGATCCGCTCGCGGTCGTTCTCCAGCCGCCGCACCTGGTTGCGGACCTGCTGGAACATGCGCGCCTCGCGCATCAGCTTGGTGACGTCGGCGCCCTTCGCCTCCATCACGCGGGCCAGCATGATATTGAAGAGGCCCTGCGCGGTGGCGTCGAATTTGGCCTCGACCGAGGTGGTGTCCTGCAGCAGCGCCGCCAGCTCGGTGGCGGCCTGCTTGGCCGCGTCCACCCTGCGCCGCGTGGGCTCGAAGTCGGTGACGCGGTAGCGCGAGAGCGCCGAGCGCGAGATCGCCTCGCCGGTCGCGCGCTTGAGGTCCGCGATGATCGCGGCGTAGGTCTTGCCGTCGGCGAGCATCTCCTCGACCAGCTCGCGCCCCATGTCGCTGAGCTTGTCGATCGAGCTTGTGGCCCGCTTGGTCGGCAGTTCGATGAATCCAGCCATGGCGTGTCAGATCAGGTCGATCGCGGGGTCCTCGACCGTGTGCTCGATCACATCGCGGCCGTGCGGCGCAAGGCGCAGCCAGCGCAGCGTCGGCAGGTCCTGGCGCGGATCGCGCTTGGCCTCGTAGGTGATGCAGCCACGCTGCTTCAGGTCGCGCAGGAGCTCGTGCACCTCGTAGATCGTCAGGCTCTCGCAGGTGTCCTGCAGCAGCCGGTACAGATCGTCGGCGTCCGCTACTGCCATCGGCGCCACGATCGAAAGCAAGCGCAGCACCTTGCCCCGGCGCCGCCGGGTCAGCGTGGCCCTCAGTTCAGTCGGCGTGGGCATTGGCCCCCCCTTTGCCGCGCAGCTCCTGGCGCAGCGACGCCATCTGCGCGGCGAGGTTCAGGTGCATGCGCTGCATCTCCTCGTAGGTGAATTTGACCAGGCCGATCGTCTCGCGCGCGTCACGGTCGCCGCGGTCGGCGATCGCCGCGACGGCCTCGGCGAGTTTCGTCTGCGCCCCGACCATGCGCGGCGCCCAGCGCTCGGCCAGCAGGTAGAGCCCGATGAGGATGAGCGCCGCGGGGCCCCACGCGAGCATCTGCGCGATCGCCTGCTGCCCGACCGCGCCTTTCTCGACGAGCGCGAGCGCCACCAGCGCCCAGGGGCCGCAGAACGTGAGCCCCAGCCCCAGCTTCTTGAGCCAGGGCAGGGGCATCACCAGCTTTAGCGGAGCGGTCGACATGGCTACGCCGACGGCGCGGTCAGCGTGATCGGGGCGGGCGCGAGCAGCAGCACGTCCTGCGCGGTGACCGGCTGTCCCTTGGCGGCCTGCAGCGCGGCGAGCGCGTGCGTTACGAGCTGCTCGAGCGTGGCGACGAGAGCGGCCGCGCCGGGCTGCCCGACGAGCGTCAGGCCGCTCTCGACGAGGGGAGCCGCGGCGTTGAGCGCGTCGACAATTTGCTGCTCGGTCGAATCGGGAATTGGGGCGGGCGGCGGAGTGGACATGGCGTGTCTCCTGGAAAGAAAATGCGGGCGGTGCGGTCAGCGACTCGGCGCGGGCGCGGGGGTTTTCCGCGCGTCTTTGGCGGCTGCCGCGGGATCGAGCGCTTCGATCGCGGCGACCAGCGGGCCGACATTCGCGAGCGCGGCCTGCGCGGAAGCGAGATCCGCCTGCAGCGCTTCGGGCGCAGTCGAGGCCGCGGCCTTGGCCAGCTCATAGGTTTCGAGCGCCTGCACCGCGGCTTCCTGCGCGGCCTGCGCCTTCGTGATCGCCTGGTAGGTCGCCTCGGTGCGCGCGATCGCGCCGGTCTGATAGTCGGCTGCGGCGGTGTCGACGACGGCCTTGGTGACGGCCATGGTTTCGTACGCCGTCCGGTCCCAGGCGCCGCACTGGAATGCGGTGAGCGAGAGGCCGATGACGCATGCGAGCAGGACGCACGTCAGCTTGCCCGCGCCTGCCGCGCTCGGCACCGGCGAGGGCGCGGCGAGCGTGCCGTTCGCCGCGACCTTCACGTTCGCGTGCAGGCCGCTTGCGGCCAGCGCGACCGCCAGCGCGGTGCAGATGGTGTTTGCGCTCAGGTTGCCCGCGATCGCGACCGTCGAGATGAAGGCGAACGCGACCGCGAAAGCCACGCCCAGACGGCCCGCAATATATCCGTCGAGTCCTGCTTTTTTCGCGGCCTGGAGCACGCCGTAGATCGTTCCGGCGACGGCGAGAATGCCGGCCGGGCTAAGTTGCAGATGCTGCATCGTGAGTCTCCTGTGGGAATGGGGTGTCGTAGAACTTCTGCGCGCGGCCCTGATACTCGGAGTCGTCGTAGTCGTCGGCCCAGTTGCCGTGGTTGTAGGCCTTCGCGATTTCCGCGAGCGTCGAGGCCTTCTGGCGACCGAGGATCTCGGCGGCCAGGAATTGCGCGGTCGCGGCGCACAGGTAATCGGCGGTTGCGGCGAACTTCGGCCCGGCATCGCCCGCGGCGAAGATCAGCAGCGACGGATCTCGCTGAGGCGAGGGCAGCAGGTAGTCGAGGTGCGCGAACATGACCTGCCACGGACCGTAGCTGCAATGCGCCGCGCAGCCCCAGCGCTTCGTCAACGCCGGGATGTCATAGCGATGGCCGGCGCAGTAGCCGTCCTCGTGCTTTGGCAGCCCGTAGACGCCGAAGTCGGATTCGCAGCCCGCGAGCGCCCACAGCACGCGCGCTCCGTCGAGCGGAGCGGGCACCGAGAGCTTCGGGCCGTGTACCCGGCAGAGGGCGGCGATGACTTGCTGGGGCGTCATAGTCCTGTCCTAGCTGCCACCTGAGGGTGCAGTGACCGGCACTGAAATGCCGGCCACTGCGCCGGGGTTAGGTGTTCAGCATGCGGGACAGGATCGACGTGCGAAATGGTGAAGTCAATGACACGGCAGTGACCACATGGGCACAGGGCGATGAAACGCCGCTGCTAGCGCGAACAAAAAAAATTGCTGCCGCTGCGCGTTTTGCCGCTTATGCCGATTACGGCAGCTGCGATAGCTGCGGCAATTGCGCGCCGCTCTTGAGCAGGTCCCAGCAAATGAACAACGCTACGGCCAGCGTGATCGCTGCGCACACTTGCGTCACGATGTGTTCTTTCCCGTCGGCTCTGCGCAAGGCCAATGACAGCATGCGCGTCGCAATGTACGCGCCGATCATTACGCCAATTTCAGGAATCACCGTACACCTCCTCGCGGGAATCGCACCAAGTTACGCCGGTGCCCGTGCTGCAGCTCCTCGATGAGTTCGATCGCAATGCGACGCCTTGCCGCATCGTCAACCTGTTCCACCAGCTTTGCGATGAGGCTTGCGGTCGGGTCGATCCTGCCCGCCTTTACTTCGTCCTTCATCGCTGTCAGCTCGCTCATCTTCAAGGCGGACCTCGGGAGGTGCTCTGAAATTATAACGCTCACTGAGCCCGCGCATGATGCCGCGGCGGCTATCTGGTGGCAGGTGGCGATAAAATTCCCAGAACCACTCGCTGAGCTTATCGGCGTCTGCGCCGAGCGATCGCACGCGCCGCGGATCGAACTCGGCCGCCCTGAACAGCGGCCACGCGCGCTCGAAGAGATCCTTGGCGAGCGCGCCTGCGAGCACGCCGCGCCGGTTGGTGTACATCTGCTCTTCTGCGTGTTTCTTGAGCACCGCCACTTTGTCGGGGTCGAGGGCCATCCCGACGACCGGGTATTTCTCTGACCGTTTTGGCGGCATCTCCAACATTCTAGGCGAGTTCCGCACCTCTGGATTTTTTCGCTTGACATTTAGCCTCACGACTCTTAAGAATACCGAGTATGCCGACATTGCCGACAATCCCGGGCGGGGTGGCGTGATGGCTCGCACCGTGAGGCAGCCGCAGGGGCACTGGTATCCGTTGAGCCTCGCGAGCCTGCGGTTCGCGGGCCGCATTTCGCGTCGCAGCATCTCCAATCTTGCCCGCGGCCGCAAGCTGCGGGCACACAAGCGCCTCGGGGAATGGGTCGTGGACATCACTTCGATCGAGGAATTTCTGCGCTCTGGCAAGAGCGTCACCGAAGCACCCATCATCACGAGAGGAACACGGACCCATGTCGCTTGATTTTCCTGTCCATCCGCGCCTCAAGGAAGAGGAGGAGCAGCAGTTGCGCGAGCTGCAGGAGCAGCTCCCGTTCCTCAAGCGCACGACGTTGGCCACCGCGCTCATAGTTCTGGGCCTCAGCGTCGCTCGCGCTGAGGGCGGAGCGCAACGCCTGCTTGGCCTGCTTGGCAAGCGCATGCAGGCGGCCGGAGGCGCCGCATGATGTGGACGCTCCTCGAGCAGATGCGCGACGCTCTCCGCAGGGAGGCCGCGCACAACCCGTGGACCAGGAAGCTGAAAACGCGCAGCCGCTCGCGCCGCCCCGCGAGGGACCTGTGATCCTCGAGCGCCGCGCGCCTGCCAAATTCGGCGTTGGCGTTCGGGTGCGCGTCACCGACGGCACCTGCACTGGCTGGGTCGGGCGCATCGGCCGCGTCGAGTTCTCGGCCACCCTGGGCAGCTACATTTACGATCTGTCCTTCGAGCCGTCCTCCCACCCGGCGCGCTTCTTCTTCGAGCGCGAGTTGGAGGCCGCGCAATGAGCGTCGCAAGTTTCCGGCGACCAGTCGCCTCCGCTGGGTGTCCGGTAAACCTGGGGGCTGGCGAAGATTCCCTGCTTCGTCGGCCCTCTGTGGTTCAGAGGGCTAGAACCAGATTGGTCCGACCATGGGGCCTCACCTCCTCTCAGGAGACGTTCATGCACCTTGGCATTTTTCTATTGTACGGGCTCTTCCTCGTGCTCGAGATCGCGGTGCTCGCGCTCATGCACGCCACCGGCAACTTCTCCGGGCTCTACCCGTTTGGCCTCTGGATGCTGGTTGACGTGCTGGTCGCGGGCGCAAGCATGATCGTGAGCTTCGACGCGGGCTACCGCGCGGTGCTGCAGCCGCGGCTGCTGCTCTTCCACTCCGCCGCGTACGTCGCGTTCCTGGCGTGGATGGGGATCGACGCGGCGCGCAACGCGCACCCGCTCGCAGGAATCTTCTTCCTCGGATTCCTGTCGCTGGCGATGGCGCGCGTCCTCGAATATCTGCTTCAGCGGCTGGTCGCGCGGCCGCTGCCGTGGATTCTGCTGATCCAGACGATCGCGGTGACCTGCCTCACGGCGCTGCTCATCGCGTCGCTGCTGCTGCCGGTGCCGCCGGCGTCGGCGCGCGAGCCTGGCGCGGCCGGCCCGTTCCTCGGGGATCCCGCGCCGCCGCTCGCCGTGGCCTCGGCCTCGGAGGCGCGCCAGTAATGGGGCAGCCGCTCACGGTCCGCTACGCCGCCGAGCTGATGGGCTGCACGCCGCGTTCGGTGCTGCGCCATGCCGCCGAGGGCCAGCTGCGGGCGATCGAGCGGCCGGGCAGGTACCGGGGCCGCGCGAAGACCATGATCGACGTGGATTCGCTGCCCGAGCATGCGCGGCGCAAATGGCGTGAGGCGCTGCGGCTGGCGCCGGTCCAGGCGATCGAGCCCGCGCCGCAGCCCGCGGCCGCCGCGATCGCGCAGGAAGGCGCACCGGAGGCGAAGCTGCCGATGGCGCGATTCCGGTTCGGCATCATCGAGCCGCTGCTGACCGGCGCCTGGGCGCGCGCCATCGGAACCGAGATCCACGGCGTCCGCGTCGCCAACCGCGGCGACTACATCCGCGCGCTGGCGGCGGGCGAGTGGACCGAGCCGAGCGGCGCGGCGGTGACATATTCGGAGAGCGGGATCTATTCGCTCCTGCGCCGGTTCCGCGCGCGCGGCCTCGCCGGCCTCGCGACACAGGTCCGCGCCGATCGCGGCGAGACCAAGCTGCCTCGGATCGTGCAGGATTTCGCGCTCGCGGCCTATTGCTCGGGCGGCACGCGGGCGAACCCCGAGTTGCGCAGCATGCGCGAGGTCGTGCGGTTGCTGGACGAGGAGCGCGCGAAGCGCGACGCGCTGCATGCCGAGGGGAAGCTGCTCGATTACGTCCACGGCCGCGGCGAGTTCGAGGCGCTGACCGCCTCCGGCCGCGGCTGGGCGCAGTACGCGCAGCCCGACGGCGAGCCCCAGGCCGAAGAGTTTTATTTGTTTCCGCGCGTGAGCTACACCTCGATCGCGCGCTTCCTCGCGCAGCTGCCCGAGCCCGTCAAAGAATTCAGCCGGCGCGGGCTCGAGGCGTACAAGACCAACTGCGAGCGCACGATCGTGCGCGACTACGCGGCCATTCGCTGCATGGAGTATGTAATCTTCGACCATCGCCGCTGCGATCTTTTCGTCGCGCTCAGGCGCCACGGCCGCCAGCTGCTTGTGCGCCCGTGGGAGACGGTCGCGATGGACATGCGGTCCCGCACGGTCCTCGCGTCGGTGATGACGGTAACGCCGTCCTCGATGTCGATCGCTAGCTGCATCCGCGCGGTGATCACGCGCTGGGGGCTTTTCAACTGCGCGTATTTCGATAACGGCAAAGACTTCAGATCGCACTACATCGACGGCCAGCGCGCCCATGAAAGCACCGCCTGGCGCCAGGACTGGAAGTCGTCCGAGTTCGCCGACACCCGCGGCGTGCTCGCGCGCCTGGGCATTTCGGTGATCCACGCGATCCCCTACAGCGGCCGCAGCAAGCCCATCGAACCCAGCTTCCGCAATCCTGCGCATTTCGAGCGTTCGTTGGCCGGGGCGTGCGGCAACCGGCCGCACAACCGCCCCGAGGGCCTCTCGGAGATGGTCGCCGAGTTCCGGCGGTACCTCAGCGGCGAGGCGCAGTCTCATCCGTTCCTCGAGTGGGACAAATTCCGCGCCATGAAGGCGTGGTTCTATCTTGAGAGGTACAACCGCGAGCCGCACACCGGCCGCGAGATGCGCGGCCGCTCGCCCGAGCAGGTGATCCGCGAGGAGTATGCCGAGCAGGGCCTGGCGCGCATGGTGGACGCCCGCGCGTTGGATCTGCTGATGCAGAAGCGCAAGCTGCGCGTCGTCGGCAATGGGGGCACCTTTGTCGTGAGCTGGGGCGGCCAGGACTACGTCTACTCGGCGCCCGAGCTTTGGCTGCGCCAGGGGCAGCAGCTCGAGACCGGCTACGACCCCGAGGACCTGGGCGAGCTGGTCGTGTACGAGCCCGGCGCGGCCTACGTCTGCACCGCCCGGTGCTCAGAGCTGCGCCACATGGGCGAGGAAGCGTTCCGCGAGGACATCGCCGAGCAGCGGAGCCTCGTCAAGCAGACGCGCAACGCGATCGCGCAGATGCAGCGCATGGCCGCGATCCCGACCGTCGAAGAGCGGATGGAGTGGTCCCGCAAGCTGAACCCTCCGCCGCTCAGCCTGGCCGGCGCGCCGCCCACGACCAAGATCGAGGAACGCTACGAGCACGCGGCAGCGGCAGCAGCAGCCACGGCGGCGAGCCCGGCGCCCGCGGAAATCGCCAAGAAGGAGGACGAGGAACTCGCATTCCTCGAATTTTAATGGAGACCGCACCAGCTTTCGACGCTGCCGCGCTGCTCAGGTTTGTGGAGCGTCACGCGCTCTCGGGCCACGACGTCGCGCGCCTGGCCGATCTGCACCCCACCACGGCGCAGGACCTAATCGCCGGGCGGGCCGCGCCGGGGCCGGCCACGGCCTCGAAGATCGTGCGCATGATGGCCGAATATGTGGCCGTCGACGAAGAGGTGCTCCGCGACGGCCGCGGGCGCGCGGTGACGCCGACGCCGGTCACCGCAGCTGCCGAGCCGGAGCGCCAGTTCCTCGCGACCCGCGCCGCGCGCACAGTCATGGGGACGCTGGACAAGGCCGCGCGAAAGCGGTGGAGCGGCGGAATCTTCGGCGACCCCGGCGTGGGCAAGAGCGTCGCGGTCGCGCAGTGGTCGGCGACCACCAAATACCGGCACCTGCTCGTCACCTGCCGCGCATACTCGAGCTATTCCCAGATCGTGCGCACGCTCGCGCGCGGCTTGGGCATCGGATCGGCAGGGCTGCTGAGCGCCCTCGACGACGCCGTGCACGACGAGCTCGCCGCACACCCGCGGCTGCTGCTCTTCGATGAGGCCGACATGCTGACCGCGCGCATCCTGGACTGGCTGCGCAGCCTGGTCGATGCCTCGGGCGCGAAGACGAATTTCGTCCTGCTGGGCAAGCCGGCCTTCTACCGGCGGCTGGAGACCAGCCATGCGCGCAGCAGCCAGGATTTGCGCCAGGTGTGGTCGCGCCTCGCATTTCGCAAGTTCCTGGGCGGCATCGAGCGCGAGGAGATGCTGGCGGCAATCGCGGCGCACGGCCTGGATGGAGCCCTCGAGCCGGAGGCGGCGGATCCGCTCTATGCCGCGATCGCCGGGTCGTACCGCGACCTCGAAATGACGATCGGCCTCATCGAGCAGATCGTGGAGGAAAACCCCAAGCTCGGCGGCAAGATCACAAGAGCAGTCGTCGCCAAGGCGGTCGAGAGCCGATTCGGCGCGGGCATCGGGAGGAGGCGGTGATCGTCGCGATGCCCTATCGCTGCGATGGGTGCGGCGCGGCCAAGCGCGAGGCCAACCACTGGTGGCTGGTCAGCCTTTGCCAGCGGAGCTTCCTGGGAGGAAGATTCCTGTGCCTTCCATGGGATGACGACGAAGCCGCCCTGCCCGACAAGTTTCACTTGTGCGGCCTGGCGTGCCTGCACAAGATGCTAGATGAATGGTCCGCTCGAGTCAAAAAGGAGATCGATGAAGCGAAAGTCCAGCAAACTCCACACGATTGAGGAAGCCGATCAGGCGCTGCGCATCCTTGGCGAAAACCAGCGCGCCATCGCCGCCCTCGAAGCCGAAGCCCAGGAGATGATCGACGCGATCAAGGGGCAGTTCGCCAATGAGCGCCGCGAGCTTGAGGCGGCGGTGAAGAGCACCACGCGCCTGCTCGCGAAATTCGTCCAGACGCACGCCGACGAGATCGAGGCGCGCGGCCGCGGCAAGACCGTGCGGCTGACCTTCGGGCGCCTCGGAACCCGCACTGCGCCGCCCGCGCTGAAGATCGAGAAGGGCTTCACCGAGGCGGACGTGATCGCCTGGCTGCGGCGCGAGTTCCCGAGGTCGGCGGATGCCTACATCCGCACCACCGAGCGGATCGACCGCGAGGCGCTGAAACTGTGGGACGATGCCGATCTGGCCAAGGTGGGACTTCGCGTCGAGCAGGACGAAGTGATCGTCATCGAGCCCGCGGTGGATGTGCCCGCATCGGAGGTCGCGTGAGCGCTCCTATCTGGATTCCCCAGCCGAAGCCCGGCACCATGAAAATGTGCGGCCAGTGCCCGAACCTCGCCCGCGGTGCCGACGAGGTCGTGTGGCGCCTGGCCGCGCCGCCGAAGGTTCCGCCGCTTACGCGGCGCACGCGCGACGGCCTCGAATATTGCGGCATGTGGCCTCCGCCCGTCGATCACGGACGGGAAAACCAGGCCGAGCTCTTCGCGGAGGCGGGCGCGTGACGGGAAGCGTCCGCCCGCTGCGGAACCTGCCGCCGCGCATTGGCGGCCGCGTCTCGCGCTACGAGGACGCTGCGCAGCAGGTGCTTGCGCTTCCGCCCGATCGCTACCTCGAGCTTCCGGCGCGCGATGCCGCGGAGGCGCTGGTCATCTGCCGACGCATCAGCAAGCTGGTCCGCGACCGCGGCGTCGGGGTTCGCACGCGCGTGACGAACTCGGCGGCCTGCATCTGGCTCGACGAGGACCTGCACCCGGTCCGGCGCAAGAAGCACATCCCGCCACAAGGAGCGAACCGATGAGCATCGCGAAGAAATGCCTGGAGAACGCGCCCGAGGAACAACGCGTCGTCCCCGTGTGCAATTTGCGCGCGCTGCCGCCTGCGACGACGCGCGCCCTGATCGTGCTCGCCAAGGCCGCATTCGCCGAGATGGACCGCATCCAGCTCGCTCGGAAGGGGAAGGAGTGCTGACGCGCTGTCGCAAGTGGATTGGCCCCTATCGCTGCTGCACCGTCGTGCGCGGCGACTCGACTCGCCTCATGGCGGCGCTGCCGCCGCGCTCGATCGGCATGGTGTGGAGCGATCCGCCGTATGGCCACAACACCCAGAGAGGCGACCTGCACGCCGCCCTTAACTGCCGCTTCGGTCGACGTAGCCGGCCGATTGCGAACGATTCGCCCGAGCGCATGCGCACCGTCGTGGACGCGGTTCTACTCGACTCCTGGCGCGTGCTCGCGCCAGGCGCGGCGGTGTGCATCTGCTGCGCCGGCGGCTGCGTCAAGGGGCCGACGTTCGCCTGGCTCGCATCGCGCATGGACCAGGCCGGCCTCGACTTCTACCATTCGGTTATCTGGGATAAGCTGAACCCCGGCCTCGGCTGGCGCTATCGCCGCCAACACGAAATGGTGATGGTGGCACATCGCCGCGGCGCTGGGATTCGCTGGAATCCCGCGGCCGCCGCCAAGGGGAACATCGTCAGCATGAGCGCGCCGCGGAAACGCGCTCACCCAAACGAGAAGCCGGTGGGCCTGGTGCGGTTCTTTGTCGAGCGCCACACGCGCCGCGGAGACCTCATCCTTGATCCGTTCCTTGGCAGCGGCACTACCGCGGTCGCGGCGCGCGAGCTCGGGCGGCACTTCCTCGGCTTCGAACTGTCGGCGGAGTACTGCCGCGTGGCGCGTCAGCGCCTGGCGGCGAAGGA
>Ga0134126_10005230_pt1 | contig 16214 bp, 15 predicted proteins | sample KB31752_FD_96881 | JGI IMG/M metagenome (GOLD analysis project Ga0134126, IMG submission 96881) | Terrestrial soil microbial communities with excess Nitrogen fertilizer from Kellogg Biological Station, Michigan, USA - KB3-175-2 | ecosystem: Environmental > Terrestrial > Soil > Unclassified ...
CCGTCATGCCGATGATGCCGTTCATCGGCGTGCGGATCTCGTGGCTCATCGTCGCGAGGAAGGCGCTCTTGGCGCGGCTCGCGGTCTGGGCCGCTTCCGAGGCGCGGACCAGCGCTTCGCGCGCGGCGCGCGCCTCGGTCACATCCTGCATCGAGCCCGAGGTACGATTCACTCGTCCGAGCGCATCGAAGCCGGGCCGCCCACGCAGCCTGTACCAGCGCCAGGCGCCGGTTGCCGTTCGCATGCGCACTTCGACATCGATCGGCACGCCCTCGGCGAGCTGCCGCTCGACAGCGGCGTCGGAGAGCGCGCGATCGTCGGGATGAATGAGCTCCCGCAATACCTGCTGATCGTCCGTGAGCTCGCCGACTTTGAATCCCAGCAACTCGTGCAGCCGCGGCGAGAGCCAGAACCGCCCGCGAGGTCCGGAAAGATCGATCTCCCAGAGTCCATCCTGCGTACCTTCGACCGCCCGCTCGAAGCGCGCCTGAACTTCGTGCAGCCGGTCCTCGGCAAGCTTCTGATCGTGGACGTCCTGGGCGGAGCCCGACACCCGCAGCGGCCGCCCGGCGGCATCGCGCTCGAGGCCGCCTCGGATGCGGAACCAGCGATATGAGCCGTCGGCCGTCTGTATCCGAAAGGTGCGATCGAGCGGCTCGCCGACCTCGAGATGGCGCTCGAGAGTGCGCCAGGCATTTGCGACATCGTCGGGATGCGTGTGCTCGCGTGCCGCCTCGAAGGGGTCGATAGACTCCACCGGCGGATGACCGAGCAGAGCCTGAAAGCTCGCGGAATGCCAACGCGTCTTCGTCTGGTAGCAGAGCTCCCAGTGGCCCTCGAGGCTCGAGCGACTGGCGCGCCCGAGCCGGCGCTCGGCATCCTGGAGCTGCCTCGTCTGCTCCTCGAGCGCCCGCCTCGCATTCGCCTCGGAGGTGACATCGCGGCTCACACCGACGAAACGGACGGTGCGGCCGGCGACATCGCGAACCGCTTTTGCGTGCACCTCGACGTGGCATTCCACACCGTCCGGCCGCATACGCCGGTAACGCGTCACGAGCTGGTCCTTCTCCCCCGGCTTCGCCTGCCGCGCCGCGTCGAACTCGGCTTGCAGCCGCTCCCGATCGTCTGCGTTCACGGATTTGCCGTGGAGCTGCTGGACGGCAATGCTGGTTGCACCGCCGAGCTCAGCACTGAGGGCGCTTCCGGGCGACAGATAGATTCTGTCCGAGCCGAGATCCCACACCCAGAGCGAGATGCCGGCGACCTGAATGGAGGCGGAGAGGTTCTGCAGGGTCGCGCTCAGCCGATCGCGCTGACGGCGGATGCGCACGAGCGCGAGAGCCACGGCGATGGCCGCCGGGGCCAACAGCAGGACGATAAAGGCCATCATTGCTCGTCTGGCGCCACCCCGCGAGGGTGCAGGCGGAGGGTGCAGGCGCGGCGCGACATATGCCGTGAGCCGGGTCACGCCCGCCGCACCGACCCGGCGGGCGACGGTCCAAACGCGATGCAGCGCACGCATTTGATCGGTCACACTCGGGCCCGTAGACTCGCCGCACGCGTGTCGGGTGGGCCATGTGGAAATCGATCATCGCCGTGAGCATCGGAGCAAGCCTCGGAGCGCTGCTGCGCTGGTGGCTCAGTGCGAAACTCAACGGCTACTTTCCGAATATTCCGCCTGGGACCCTCGCCGCAAACTTGATCGGCGGCTACGTCGTCGGGGCGGCGATCGCGTTCTTTTCCACGTTCGCGGGCATTGCGCCCGAGTGGCGCCTCCTCATCATTACCGGCTTCTGCGGCGGCCTCACGACGTTCTCCACGTTCTCGGCGGAGCTGATGGTGCACATCAAAGGTGGCCAGCTGCTCTGGGCGTGCGCCGCGTCGGGCATTCACCTCTTCGGATCGCTCCTCATGACCGCAGCCGGTATCGGCACCGTCGAGTGGCTGAGAAGCTGAGGGACCGGAGTGCGGGACCTCAGTCGGGCGAGAAGAAGCTCGTCATGACCGCGGTCGCTGTGAGCACGCAGACGATCAGCGCGTACTCCATGGCGATCGAACGCCTGAGTGCCGCCCCGGCGTGCGGCACCTCGCGCGCGAGGGCCGGTGCGAGACGCCACTTGTTCATCGCGGCGAGCGCCATCAGCAGCGCGAATCCGCCGATCTTGACGAGCAGCAGTTGCCCGTAAGGCCGAGCGAACGTCGCAAGACTCGGCAGCAGACCTGCGGCGAGCACCGCGCCCGCGACAAAGATTCCCGGAACGATCCACGTCGCTGCAGCCGAGAAGGCCGCAACGACCTTCGCCGCGGCGGCCGGCTGCTCGCGACGCGTCGCGACGTAGAGCGGCAGCAGCGCGCCGAGCCAGAACGCGACGACGAGAACGTGCACCGCCAGCGCAACGATGAGAAACCAGCGCTCCGGACTCACCGAGGTATGTCCGGTCAGCGTGAACGCGATGACGGCGAGCGTCGCACCCGCGACGCCGCAAGCGGAGCCCAACGCGCTCGCTTTACGCAATCCGGCGGCAATCAATACGAGACCGAGAATGCGAAGCGCGGCTTCGGCCGCGGCGGACGAGTGCAGCGCGACGCCCTGCAGCTCGCCGTTTGCGACGCCTGAGAGGTCTCCGGCCATCCGTCCCGCCTCGAGCAGATAGTGCGCAACGACGGCGGCCACGGCGAGCAGCGCGGAGATTCCCCCCATCCTCCGGACCGCGGCGCCGCTTTCCGGTATCCGCTCCCCGAAGATCGCCATGAAGAGCGCGATGCCTGAAGCCTGCAGCAACAGCACGAAGGCCGCCGCCCGCAGGACGACCGAGAAGATGTCGGCCATGAGCGCTGCGCGCTGGCGCTCAGCGTGTGCCTGTGGCCCCGGGTGGTGTCACGGTGAAATGGATGTGTCCGGGAACGATGTGGCCGTCCGCGCTGAGTGCGCGCCAGCTGAGCTCGTACTCGCCCGGCTTCAAGGGCGGCACCGTCAGGGCGGCACTCGCGGCGGAGTTCTGCGGGAGCGGCCCCACCTTCCGTTTCGGGCCACCGCTTCTTTGAATCCACGCGGCCGTGAGACGGGCAGGCTCCGAAAAGTCGAGCACGACCTGCGCGGGCGGAGCGGAGAGCACGCTCCCATCGGCAGGCACACTGCTCCGCAGATGAGCATGGGCCTGAGCGGCCGCAATTCCGCAGGACAGCACGATCCCGGCGAACACTCGAGCCCAGCGCCTCATCGCTACTCTCCCTCGATCAACGTTGCGACGCCTGATCGGCGCCTGCGCTATTCTGCGATCAGCGCGTGAGCCCCGCCAGGGCCTTTGCTCGAGCAAGGGTCGGGGCCCTTGGAATGGCCGCACCGGTGAATCTGTTCAACATCGTCTCCGCCGTGATCGCGATCGTGGCGCTGTGCGGCTACGCGAACGCGCGCATCGTGCGCCTGCCCGACAGCATCGGCATCACGGCCGTCGCACTCCTCATCTCGATCGCGACGGTCGCCCTCGGCGCCGCGAGTCCCGCGGTCGCGCGCTGGAGCCAAGCGGTCGCAGGCCAGATCGATTTCTCGGCGCTCGTCTTTCACGGCGTACTCGGGTTGCTGCTCTTCGCCGGGAGCCTGCATGTCAATTTCTCCGCACTCGCCCGATCGCGCTGGACCATTCTCACGCTGGCGACGCTCGGCGTCGTTCTCTCGACAGTGATTCTCGGCTATGCGTTCTTCTATGCCGCTCGCCTGCTCGGCATACCGTTGAGGCTCATCGACTGCCTCCTCTTCGGAGCGCTCATCTCCCCGACCGATCCGATCGCGGCGCTCAGCCTGCTGCGGCGGGCGAAGGTCTCCCCATCGCTCCTCACGACGATCGCCGGGGAGGCGCTGTTCAACGATGGAGTCGGCATCGTCATCTTCACGCTGCTGCTCGCCATCGCGACCGGCACCGAGTCGCCAGCACCGCCGCATGTCGCGGCGCTGCTGGCCCGGGAAGTCCTCGGCGGCATCGCGTTCGGGCTCGCGGCCGGCTTCGCGGGCTTCCTGCTCTTGAGGGGCATCGACAGCTATGCCGTGGAGATTCTCATCACGCTCGCGATGGCGACCGCCGGCTACGCACTCGCGGATGCGCTCGGCGTCTCCGCGCCGATCGCGACCGTGGTCATGGGCATCGTCATCGGCAATCGCGGCCAGTTCGCGATGTCGGAGCTCACGCGGGAGCGGCTGTTCACCTTCTGGGATCTCGCGGATGATCTTCTGAACCTGCTGCTCTTCGGGCTGATCGGCCTCGAGCTCACCGCGCTCGCGGGCAGCGCGCTCGCCTTCGCGTGGCTCGCCGTGCTGTCGATTCCGATCGCGCTCGCCGCGCGGCTCGTCAGCGTCGCCATCCCCAGCTGGATTCTGAGGCCCTTTGGGCGCTTCGAGCCAGGCTGCATCCGGCTGCTGACCTGGGCGGGCCTGAGGGGCGCGCTCGCTATCGCGCTCGCGCTTTCGCTGCCCACGCACTCCGCCGCGCGCGCGCCGATCGTCACGGCGACCTATGCCATTGCGCTCTTCAGCACGCTCGTGCAAGCGACGACCGTCGAGCCGCTCGCGCGTCGCTGGACGCGCGGCGATACCCGGGCGAGCGCCTGAGGGTTACGCGCGGCGGCGCCAGACCGACGGTGGCACTCCCACCAGCTTCTTGAAGGCCCGGCTGAAGGCTGCCTCGGATTCGTATCCAATCTCTTCTGCGATCGAGGCGATGTTGGAGCTGGCTTCACTCAGAATCTTGGCCGCAATTTGAATCCGCCACCTGGCGAGATACTGCATCGGCGGCATCCCTACGAGATCGCTGAACCGCTCTGCCAGGACCGAGCGCGACAAGCCGACTTTCCTGCCCAGCTCATCGATCGTCCAGTCATGGGCCGGACTGCCGTGCATCAAAGACAACGCTCTGCCGACGAAAGGATCGCGCAGACCGGCCAGCCACCCCGCCCGCTCCGCCGGCATGGTCTCGAGATGCCGGCGCACCACTTCGATGAACATCAATTCGCTGAGCTTGGCGAGCACGCTCTCGCTGCCTGCGCGCCGCTCCGTCGATTCGAGCACGGCGACTTGAATGAACTGGGTGAGCCAGCCCCCGGGGCTGCCCTGCGAGGGCCTTGCCGTCATCACGGCAGGAAGATTCTCGAGCAGCGGATTGAACGGGCGTGCATCGCAGGCGAGAAAGCCACATACGATCCGCGCTGATGGCGCTCCCTCCGCGCCGTATTTGACGAAAATCGGCAACGGACCCGCACTCGCCTCCGCAATCGCCTCGGGCGCGACCGGTGTCGCCCGCATGCCGGGGCTGCTCGACATGACATGCGGGTCACCATTGGTGATGACGATGACTTCGCCGGCTTCGAGCCTGATCGGCTCCTCGCCAAGGATGGTGGCGAAGCACCGGCCCTCGGCGACGACATGATAGGAGATGAGACGCTCACCGCCGGGAAGAATCTTCGGCAGGATGTATTCCGGCGGCGGCTGCTCGACGGCCCACGGCTCCTTTGCGGCGACATTGAAAAACGTCGCACCGGTCAGCCGCACGGTTCGCAACAGATCCGATAGCGCATCGCCTGCCATTTCCTCACCGCTTTTCCGGACGCCGCGTCAAATCTTCAGGACGGACGAGCATACACACTCGCCGCTTCGGGCTGTAACGTTCGACCCGACTCACACGCCGCATATGAGAGGCCGTCATGAACGCAAATCTTCGAACCGAGAGCCCGGCGACTATCGATGTCGATGCGCTCAAGGCGCGGCAGCACGTCACGTGGAGCTCCGGCGACTATGCTGTGGTCGGCAGCACATTACAAATCGTGGGCGAAATGCTCTGCGAGGCCGTCGATCTACGCTCCAACCAGCGGGTACTCGATGTCGCCGCAGGCAACGGAAACGCGACCCTCGCCGCTGCCCGTCGCTTCGCGGACGTCGTCTCGACGGACTACGTCGGCTCTCTGCTCGAGCACGGCCGCAAGCGCGCCGAGGCGAACGGGTTGTCCGTCACGTTTCAGCAAGCGGATGCCGAGCGGCTGCCCTTTCCGGACGAGAGCTTCGATGTGGTGCTGTCCACCTTCGGCGTCATGTTTACGCCGAATCAGGAGCGAGCCGCGCAGGAGCTCATGCGAGTCTGCCGGCGGGGCGGCAAGATCGGCTTGGCCAATTGGACGCCCGAAGGCTTCATCGGCCGACTGTTCAAGCTCGTAGGTAAATACGTTCCGCCCTCACCGGGCATCAAGTCCCCGCTGCTCTGGGGCACGAAGGGCCACCTCGACACCTTGTTCGGCTCGGGTGGAACGGTCGGTGTGAAGAATGCGCATTTCGTTTTTCGCTACAAGTCGCCCCAGCATTGGGTCGAGTTCTTCCGCACTTACTACGGTCCGGTTCTAAAGGCCTTCGCGGCAATCGACCCGGACGCCAGGGCGGCGCTCGAAGCGGATATCTACGGCTTGCTCGGCGAGCTCAACCTCGCTCACGACGGGACGCTGGTCGTCCCCGGCGAGTATCTCGAGGTGGTCATCACAAAGAACGGTCGCGGGGACGTCGCCGCCAACTAGCGTCGCCAGCGCCGCAGTAGCAGTGCATTCGACACGACGCTCACCGAGGACAGCGCCATGGCCGCTCCCGCGATCACCGGGCTCAGCAGCCCGAACGCCGCCGCGGGCAAGCCGATGATGTTGTAGATGAAGGCCCAGAAGAGACCCTGCCGAATCTTCCGATAGGTGGCGCGACTCACGGCGATGGCATCGACAAGGAGCCGCGGATCGCCTCGCATGAGCGTCACGCCCGCCGTCTGCATCGCCACATCCGTGCCCGTCCCCATCGCGATGCCGACATCCGCGGCGGCGAGCGCCGGCGCATCGTTGACCCCATCGCCGACCATGCCGACCTGTCGGCCCTCTGCGCGAAGACGCTCGATCTCCGCTGCCTTCTCCTGTGGCAGCACGCCCGCCTTCATACGCCGAATACCGAGCTGCGCGGCAACGGCCGCGGCCGTCCGCTCGTTGTCGCCCGTCAGCAAGACGGTCTCGATGCCGATCTCCTCGAGACCGCGTACGGCCTCGGCAGCCGTCGGCTTGATGCGGTCCGCCACGGCAATCAAACCCAGCAAGGTCGGCTCCGAGTCGAGCGCGGCGACCCACATCACCGTCCGGCCCTCCGCCTCGAGCCGTTGCGCCGGGTCTGCACTCGCGTCGAGGCGCACGCCGGATTCCTGCATCAAGCGGCGATTGCCGATTGCCAGAAGACGCCCATTCACGCGCGCGGTGATTCCCAGGCCGGGATGGTTCTGGAACTCCTCGAGCCGCTCGCCTCGCTCGCCTGGTGACTCGCGAGCCCGCGCCAGGACCGCACGGGCAAGCGGATGCTCGCTGCCCGCTTGAGCCGCCGCCGACAGCCTGAGCAGCTCGCTTTCCGACACGCCGATCGAGATCACTTCCGTGACCGCGGGCTGACCCTCCGTCAACGTCCCCGTTTTATCGAGAACGATCGTGTCGAGCCGGTGCGCGCGCTCGAGCGCCTCCGCATCCCGAATGAGAATGCCGGCTCTCGCCGCGACGCCGGTGCCGACCATGAGCGCCGCGGGCGTCGCGAGCCCGAGGGAGCAGGGACAGGCGATCACGAGCACCGAAACCGCCGCAATGACACCGACCGAGAAGCTGCCCGCGATCAGCCACCACCCGAGAAAGGCCACGAGCGCAACGACGAGGACGACCGGCACGAAAACACCAGCGACTCGATCGACGAGTCTCTGCACGGGTGCCTTCCGCGCCTCGGCGCCTTCCACGAGCGCGATGATCCGCGAGAGTGTCGAGCGCTCCCCGACCGCAAGGGCCTCGATGCGAAGGAACCCGCTGCCGTTGATCGAGCCTCCCGTCACCCGGTCGCCCGGCGCCTTCGCCACGGGAAGGCTCTCGCCGGTCAGCAGACTCTCATCGACCGCGCTTCGGCCGTCGATGACCCGGCCGTCGACCGGCAGCCGCTCCCCCGGACGGACCAGCACGACATCACCGATCGCGACTGCGCTCGCGGGAATCTCCAGTTCCTCATTCCCACGCTCGATGCGCGCCCTCTCCGGGCGCAGCGCGATCAGCGCCCGCAGCTGTGCGGTGGTGGAGCGCTTGGCCCGCGCCTCGAGCCACCTGCCGACCGTGACGAGCGCGATCACGACGGCGGAGGAGTCGAAGTACAACTCTTTCGCGAGCGGATGCGCGATCAGCAGGTACAGGCTGTAGAAGTAGGCGGCGGAGGTACCGAGCGCAACCAGCAAGTCCATGTTGCCCACTCGCGCACGAAGGGCCCGCCACGCACCGGAATACAGCCGCGCGCCGATCAGGAACTGAACCGGCGTGGCGAGTACGAGCTGCAGCCAGCCGGGCAGCATCGCCCCTGCCATCGGGGCCAGCAGCGGCGCGCTCAGCGCGACAGCGGCGATGAGCCGTGCGGTCTGCGCCCGAAAGCGACGCATCTCCGCGGCGGCCAGGTCGCGATCTTTCGCGCTATCGCCCGTCGGGAGCGCCGTCTCGTAGCCGGCGCGCCGCACAGCCTCGGCGAGCTCGATCTCGCGCGTCCGCGCCGGATCGTAGTAGATATCGGCCCGTTCGCTCGCCAGATTCACGGCGGCCTCAACGCCCGGCAGGCTGTTGAGCGCCTTCTCGACGCGGCCGACGCAGGTGGCGCACGTCATCCCTTCGATCGGCAAAAGGATGTGCTCGCGCACGGTCAGGACAGCCGCCCCCCGTAACCGGCCGCCTCGACCGCCCTGATCAATTCCTCCACGGGCGCCGTCCCGGTCACGATCGCGCGGCCCGCGGCCAGGTCAACCTGGGCGTCCGCGACACCCGTGACGCGGGACAGCACGCGACTCACGCTGCTCACGCAACCCGCGCACGTCATGCCGGTGATCGTGAGCACGACCGGAGCGGAGCCTGGCTTCGATGGCTGATGTTCCATGGATCACTCGTTTCGGTTGGCGGGAGACGCCCTCGAGTCTGCGGTTGACGGCGTCCCGGGGCACTGTAACCATTTTCCCGGCCCACGCGAACCCACGAACCATCCCACGAACGATTCATCGAGGAGCACGCATGTCCAACAGAACGCTGTCCGCTCTGGTCGCCGGGGCCGTGGCCGCCTCGCTCGGTTCGCTCAGCACCTCGCCGGCGACTGCTCAGGGCGCGGGACAAACGAGTGATCAGGAAAAGATGATGCAGGAGATGCAGGCGAAGGCGATGAAGATGATGAAGACCGGCAAGTACGAGAAGTGCTACGGCGTCGCGCTCGCGGGCAAGAACGACTGCTTCGCGGGCCCGGGCACCACGTGCGCCGGCACCAGCACGACGAACTATCAGGGTAACTCCTGGAAGCTCGTGCCGAAGGGAACCTGCACGAAGATTCAGACCCCGAACGGCGCCGGCAGTCTCAAGCCGAAGACGAGCTGATGGATCTCCTGCCGGCGCGGGCGGGCGCGGGGCTCAAACCGAGGCACTACGCAGCCGTTCTCGAGGCGCGCCCGCCGATCGGCTTCTTCGAGGTGCACGCCGAGAACTACATGGGCGCGGGCGGTCCTCCGCACCGGTACCGCGGCCATCCGTGAGCGCTATCCGCTCTCGCTCCATGGCGTCGGGCTCTCGATAGGTGGGCCTGCTGCGCTCGATCGTGGTCACCTGCAGCGTTTGAGAGTGCTCATCGACCGCTACGCGCCGGGCGCATTCTCCGAGCACCTCGCCTGGTCGACTCACGGGGCGGCGTTTCTGGATGATCTGCTGCCGCTGCCGTACACGGACGAGACGCTGCGCTGCGTCGTGCAGCACATCGAGGAGGTGCAGGAAGCGCTCGGCCGGCAGATGCTGCTCGAGAATCCGTCGACATACGTTGCTTTCGCCGAAAGCACGTGGCCCGAGGCAGATTTCATCGACGAGATCGCGCGGCGAAGTGGTTGCGCGCTGCTCCTCGACGTGAACAACGCTTACATCTCCTGCACCAACCAGCAGCGCGACCCTGGCGAGTACCTCGATCGGTTTCCGGCCGCGCGGGTGCGCGAGATTCATCTCGCCGGTCACTTCCGCGACACGGACGACGAGGGGCGTCCGCTGCTGATCGACACGCACGACCGCGAGGTCGCCGAATCGGTCTGGACGCTCTACGAGCGGGTGATCGCGCGCATCGGCTCGGTCCCAACCCTGATCGAGTGGGACGCGCAGGTGCCCGAGTGGACCGAGCTCGAGCGCGAGGCGCGACGCGCCGATTCGATGCTCCTCGCATGCGGCTCGACAGCCGCTCGCGAGTCGAGGGCGGAACGGGCAGTCGGGCATCATGCGGCCGTGGGCTGAACGTCAGCGCGAGTTCGCCGCCGCGCTGCTCGATCCTGCCCGCGCGGTGCCCGAGGGGCTGACCGATCCCGCGGGCCACACATGCCCGAAGCGATTCGGCGTCTACCGGAACAACATTGCGATCGCATGGATCGAGGCGCTACGCGAAAGCTTTCCTGCGGTTTGCCGCATCGTGGGCGAGGAATTCTTTCGTACCGCGGCGCAATGCTACTCGGCCTGCGAGCCGCCCAGCTCTCCTGTCCTCACCGAGTATGGGGCCGGATTCGCGCGCTTTCTCGAGCGCTTCAGGCCCGCTGCGTCGTTGCCTTACCTGCCCGATGTGGCGCGCATCGAGCGCGCCTGGATCGAGGCCTACCACGCTCAGGAGGCGCCAGCGCTCGACCCGGCTGCACTCGCCGGCGTAGCGAGCGATCGCGTCCGGGACATCCGCTTCGCGGTCCATCCGTCGCTTCGTATCGTACGCTCGCGCTACCGCGCACTCACGATCTGGCGGATGAGCGTCGCGGACGGAGTGCCCGAACCGATCGATGCAGCCTCAGGCGGCGAGGACGCGCTGCTCGTCCGCCCCAGCGCCGAAGTGGTCGTGCGCTGGATACCGCCCGGTGGAGCGCAATTCATCGAGCTGCTGGCGCGGGGAGAGCCGCTCGGCGCGGCGGTGCAACGGACGCAGGGAGATCACGCCGATTTCGACATCGCGGAGCACCTCGCTGAGCTGCTCGAGTGCGGCGCGTTCGCCGGCTTCTCGGCCGATGCCGCGCCGTCATGAGGGCCATCGCAAACGGATTGCGCGCCCTCGGCCGGGTCGCCGCATTTCTCGCGCCCCCGCTTCTTCGCGCCGCGCTCGCGATTCCTTTCCTGCGCTCGGGACTGACCAAATGGAACGGCTTCCTGTCGCTCGCTCCCGCGACGCGGTATCTGTTCGAGGAGATGTTCCAACTCCATCTCTTCGGACACACGTACCCCTTTCCGGCCCCCGACGTGGTTGCCTACATCGATGCGGTCGCGGAGATCATACTTCCCGTTCTTCTCCTCATCGGCCTCGCGACCCGACTCAGCGCCTTCGGCCTGCTCGTCATGACGGGCGTGATTCAGCTCACGGTCCCCGATGGGTGGGCAAACTTCCACCTGCCATGGGCGGCGCTCGCCGTGGCGCTCATGGTGTTGGGACCAGGTGTGCTATCCCTCGACTGGTTGATCGGCAAGCGAGGACGGTGATCCGGTCTCGGCGCACCCCGCGCCCGCGCAGTTGTTGTGCCGACGCATCAAACGCGCCGCGTCTTGACGGCCCCCAGTTCCCAGGTCACGATTGTTCGCTCATCGAACAATTTTTCGCTACACGAAAAATGCACGGCCGGCTGCCGTGCGCGGGTGACGAACGAACGATCCGCTCGGCGCTGCGGCGCGGCAGGGGGAGAGCACGTGGACACATCCAAGGCGAAATGGTTTGCGCTGCTCGCAGCGCTCGGGATCGGAACGCTCGCGGCACAGCCGGGGTGGGCTCAATCGGACGCCGGGGCACCGGCGACCGGTGCCCAAGCAGCCGGCACTCAGGGCGCCGGCGCGCAATCGAGCGAGCAGCTGCAAGAGATCGTCGTGACAGCCCGCAAGCGCAGCGAGGCCGTGCAGAACGTACCGATCACCGAGGACGTGTTCACTGCCCAGACGATTCAGGCGGCCGGGATCCAAAGTCCGCGCGATTTCATCGCGATGGTCCCGAACATGACGCTGGTCGAGACGCAGAACATCGGCAACTCCTTCATCACGATCCGCGGCATCTCCCAGGCGCGCAACAGCGAACCCTCGGTTGCCGTGATCGTCGACGGCGTGCTCGAGCAGAACCCCTACCAGTTCAACCAGGACCTCTTCGACATCCAGGAAATCGAGGTGCTGAAGGGCCCGCAGGGCGCCCTTTACGGCCGCGACGCAATCGGCGGCGCAATCATTATCCGCACGGCGGACCCGACCAGCACATTCGAGGGCAACGCCCGTGTCGGTGTGGGTAACGGAACTTCGGAGCGCGCCGGACTCGTGCTGAGCGGCCCGATGGATTCGGACGGGACGCTGCGGTACCGCGCCTCCGTCAATTTCTACAATACCGACGGATATCTGCATAACGCCTATCTCGACAAGAACGCCGATCCATACCGCGACTACTCGGCCCGTTATCGTCTGCTGTGGACTCCGTCCAGCAGCTTCAGCGCCGACCTGCGCCTCACCTACGATCGCGTCGAGACGACGGCGTACTACTTCGTGATCCCGCGCAGCAACGAGGCGGTCCCCTTCACGAGCCTCACGGCACCGCCCGACGCGAACGACACGACCACCCCCATCCGGGTGAACAACGAGGGAACGGATAATCGCGACATCCTGGATACGGCGCTGAAGCTCGACTGGACCCTGGGCTACGGCACCATCACCTCGATCTCGGACTACGATCAGACCAAGGAAATCGACACCGGCGATGCCTTCGACTTCCGTCCGGTCGCGACATCGATCGTCTACAACGTCTTCACGGCGGGAATTCCCGTCAATCCGGCCGACCCGACCAACAGCGGACCCTTCGATGAGAGTCAGAGCCAGTTCATCCGCGTGCGAGCCTGGAGCCAGGAGCTGCGCTACACCTCCCCGACAGACTCGCCGTTCAAATGGATCGCCGGCGGGTACTTCGTGCATACCGAGCGTTTCGTCTCGACCGGCAACCTCGTCGATCGGGGCTTCGGCGTCTCGCCGGTCTACGAGACCCCGCTGGTCAACGCGGCAAATCCGATCGCGAACGATACGAATGCCACCTTCCTCGCTGATGGCCAGAACAACAATGCGTGGGCGTTGTTCGGTGATGCGACCTATGATCTGAACAAGCAATGGGAGCTCGACGCCGCTCTGCGCTACGACGAGGACGCGCGCGAGAACACGACGTTCACGCCGACCCCGTTTCTACCCGACCCGGCGGCGTATTTCGGCGAACTTCGGAAGCACACCTGGAGTGCGTGGCAGCCGAAGGGCACGATCCGCTACAAGCCGACCGACAACTGGACGATCTACACGGGCTGGAGCCGCGGATTCCGTAGCGGCGGGTTCAACCAGACCGGCGTGGGAGTGGTCGCCGCGGCGAACAACATCAAGGGTGTCGGAGACATGTTCAATGCCGAGATCGCCGATACGTACGAGCTCGGCGTGAAGGGGCTGATGCTCGATAATCGGTTGCAGCTCGATGCCGATGTCTATCACACGCATTCTCAGAACGGCTACTTCTTCGTCTATCTCGCGGCGAACTCCACCCAGAATCTGGGCAATCTGAACGCGACGTACAAGGGTGCGGAGTTCGAGCTCACCGCCCGGGCGACCGATCGCCTGGACCTGTACGCCGGGTATGGCTACACGGACAGCAAGATCACGCAGATGGCCGATCCGACGGTCATCGGAAATCAGGCGCCCCTCGTTTCGCACGATACGATCAATGCCGGAGCGCAGTACCGCCAGCCGCTCGCGAACGGGCTCCAAGGGACGGTGCGTCTCGATTTCAACAGCATCGGGCGCACGTGGTGGGACCCGTACAATGTCACCTCGCGCGATCCGGTGAACCTCCTCGACCTCAGGCTCGGACTGCAGGGCGAGAAATGGACCGTGACGGCATGGTCCAAGAACCTCACGAACACGATATACAATGCGGAGTTCTCGCCCGGAGGGTTCCTGTGGCGTGCGCTGCCGCGCCGCTACGGTGTGGACTTCGAATACCGGTTCTGAGGGACCGGTTGTGTTTCCGAGGTATTTCGCATGGCTACGCTCAAGAAGCTCCCGTCGCGCCTGCATCACACGGCATACGTGACCCACGACCTCGAGGGGACTCGCAAGTTCTACGAGGAAATCATCGGACTGCCTCTCGTTGCGACCTGGTGTGAGGTGGACGAGCTCTTCGGCGCAGAGCGGGTCTACTGCCATCTGTTCTTCGCGCTCGGCGACGGAGGCGCGCTCGCCTTCTTCAAGTTCGCGAAGCCGGAGGATGAAGCCCTCTTCGGACCGAAGATGCCCGACACGCCGTTCCATCACATCGCGCTCAACGTCGATCCCGAGACGCAACGGGATATCGAGCAGCGCCTCAAGGCGGCCGGCTATGCCGAGCCGCGCATGTACGTGCTCGAGCACGGCTACTGCCGCTCGGTCTACGTGACCGATCCGAACGGACTCATCCTCGAATTCACGCGCGATCACCCGGACGTGCAAAAGATCAACGCGACGCAGCGCGCGAAGGCTCACACTGAGCTCAAGCGCTGGATGGCGGGCGATCACACCTCAAATAACGTTTATCGCTAACCCGCGGGCGCCGGGGCCGCCGCGACGTGGCGCGCCGGCCTCACGAACCGCCGCACGCCGTGTCGGCACAAAAAACGGGCCCTGGTGACTCGCATCGCCAGGGCCCTTCTCAATCGGCCGTCCGTTACCGCGCGCAGCTCGGCGCGCTGAGCGGCTACTTTCCTAGCGTCACGCGTAGCGTCAGGTACCACTCCCGCGGCGCGTTGATGTAGCCCTGCGCCACGCCTGCACCGTAGTTGGTCGCGCCGCCCGTGATATAGCGGTCATCGGTCAGATTGGTGCCCCCGACGGCGAAGTCATAGTTGCCGTCCGCGGATACGTAGTGCAGCGACGCATCGAGCTGCCGGGTCGCGGGACGCCTGAGGAGCGGCGTGTTGAGCGCATCGTTCCACAGCTCCGAGGTGTACGTGAACATCGGCAGGAAGCGGATGATCGCCTGGCTCGGCAGTTCGAAGTCGTACGACGGGTCGAACGTGAACTTCCACTTCGGGGTCTTCGGAAGGTGCGCATCGGTCTGCTGGACTACCGTGAAGCCGGGGGCGGTCGGCAGACCGGGCAGTGGCGGTCCGTTGTAGAGGCCGCATCCCGCATTGTCCGATCCGATGCCGGGCCTGACGACCGTCGCGGGACAAACCGTCGTGCCATCAGGCAGCGCGAACTCCGGAATATTGGCGCTCGGATTGACGGACGTGTAGTACGCGTCGATGTACGAGGCCGACCCGTTCAACTGCAGTCCGCCCCCGACCAGAGACTGAAACTCGAGCTCTCCGCCTATGATCTTGGCGTTGCCCGCATTCTGATAGACGGGCGAGATGCCCTGCTGAATGTTGAGCTGAATGCCCTCGTAATCGGTGTAGAAGGCGGCAGCATTGACTCTGAGGCGGTGATCGAGCCAATCCGACTTCAGGCCGGCTTCCCACTGCTTCGCGTATTCAGGGCTGAAGCGGGCATCGACCGGACTCGGGATGACCGCCGAAAGCCGGGTCGTCCAGCCGCCCTGCTTGAAGCCTTTGCCCCAGGTCACGTAGCCCATCACGTCGTCGGTGAAGTGATACTGAATCGAAGCCGTCGGCGTGAAGACGTGCCACCCCTGACTGTCGGGTATCGGCGGGAAGTAGCGTGTATACGGCTGCCCGGTGATGATCGGCCCCAGCGTGGACCCGAGCGGGAAGGAGTTCAGGTCGCTCTGGCCGCCCAGGAAGTACGTCTGGGCGTCCGTGTAGCGACCGCCGACGATGAATTCCCAGTGCTTCGTGAGCGCCCAATCGGCGTGGAAGAACGCAGCGTAGTACGTGTTCTGCACGTCGTTGGCCACGTCATAGACGAACAGCAGGCTCTCGAACGGCACGTAGTCGTGCACGAAGCCGGCCTCGTTGAAGTAGTACAGGCCGCCGACCCAGTTGAGCGACCCGTCGAGCGCCTTGCCAAGGAGCTGGAACTCCTGCGAGACCTGCCACTGGTGCTGCTGGTCGGTGACCTCGAGCGCCGTCTCCGGCGTGCCGTCGAGCGCCGTACCGATCTGCCATAGCTGCTGCCGGTAGCCGGTGATCGATTTCAGCTGCAGGTCGTCGTTGAACGAGTAG
>Ga0134126_10005231_pt1 | contig 16214 bp, 15 predicted proteins | sample KB31752_FD_96881 | JGI IMG/M metagenome (GOLD analysis project Ga0134126, IMG submission 96881) | Terrestrial soil microbial communities with excess Nitrogen fertilizer from Kellogg Biological Station, Michigan, USA - KB3-175-2 | ecosystem: Environmental > Terrestrial > Soil > Unclassified ...
AACTTCTAGCCCGAGAGTCTTGCCATAGAATTCCTTCGCCTTCTGAATATCGTTCACCGAAAAACTGCTGAACGCCTTGCTAGTTTTGAGCATGATGAACTCCCACAGATTTAGCTTTCTGATTTTGATGCGGAACCAGCTTTCGCGGTTTTCGAATGTAGGAGGTCACATGGGAGCCGGGAGCACATCCGAGAACCGTAACGCTGTCATTCCTGAAGAGCCTGGGAGTTCGAAACGTCTCTTCCCGTCATGCCTCACCCGATTACTCAAGTCACCTGATTCCGAAGTCAGCAAACTACAGCAAACAGGTTCGAGGTTACACTCGTCAGCACAGCATTCATGTATTAAGAACGGGAGAATCCCTTGAAGCGCTCCATCATGTTCCCGCCGCTTGTGTTGTTCCTGTTATCGGCAGCCGCCGCACAGTCGCCGCTTGATCAGCTCAAGCACAAGATTGAAGAGGCAGCTCACGGTAAAAGCAGCAACGGGTTAACAGACGATAAAGTTGTCTCCGGCTTGAAAGAAGCTCTTCGAGTGGGCACCGGCAAAGCCGTGGCGGCAACAGGCAGGCCGGATGGCTTCCTCAAGAATGCCGCGATCAAGATCCTGCTGCCGGAAAAGCTGAGGACCGCGGGCAAGACGCTGCGAATGGTCGGTATGGGCTCTCAGGTGGACGCGCTCGAAGTTGGCATGAACCGCGCAGCCGAACAGGCAACGCCTCAAGCAAAACAGATCTTTTTGAATGCCGTCACGCGTATGACTTTCAGCGACGCACGCCAGATCCTCACGGGTGGAGATACTGCGGCCACAGAGTACTTCAAGAATCAGAGTTCAGCGGATTTGACGAAAGCGTTTGCGCCCATTGTGCACCAGGCGATGGAGAACGTCGGTGTGGTACGGCAATACAACAAGCTGATGAAGAACCCGTTGGCGGCTCCAATCGCTCGGGATAAGAGTTTCAACCTCGACGACTATGTTGTCGGCAAAACCATGGATGGCCTTTTTTATACGCTTGGGCAGGAAGAAACGAAGATTCGCAAGGACCCTGCCGCCCAGACCACAGCCATCCTGAAAGAGGTGTTCGGAGGAGCAGCAGCGTCGCGCTAGCCGGCACGTGCATCACGTCGGGCAGTTTTGCGAAAAATGACCCGAATGCCTTCTCTCCATTTCTCATCCACTCCAATCAGACTCCACTCGATATCAGGCGAAAAGTAACGCAGCACTGTGTCTACGGCGGGGTGTACGCGCAATGAAGGTGCGACCAGGTATAGCAGCGGTGTACGGGGTGAGAGCTGGAGTCCGCGGAAATAACCGAACTGCGGAAATTCGCCACGTGCATGGTGCCAGCGAACGCGCGCCCAGTAATCAAGCCCCTGCAAGGGAAGGTGAATGTCTTCATCAGCCTTGAGTTCCAGGACGGCAAGCCGCGCGTCTCGAGTGCAGGCAAGGACATCAATCATGGCCCGATCGGAAGCGGAGAAGGCCGGTACCTGCGAGTAGACATGGGTTGGATTCAGCCCTGAATCGACGGCCGTGACATTTCGAAAAACCAGAGACTCAAGCCAGCGCTCTGGATACATGCGCCATAGAGCGTCTTTACGGTCTCCATTCAGCCGGCGCGCTTCGACAATCGTTCTCGCAAACTCCGCGAAGGTAGTTTCGTTGTCATCGCTCAGCCGCGCATGGAATCCAGCAACGCCAAAAATGAACTCTTCTTCGACTTGAAAACTTCCTGGCACATTGATGGCACGTGCACGGGCAAACTCGAGACCATGCAGGCGGAAGGAGATTTCTGTGGGCGATGTCACTGCAATTTCTGCGTCGGCAACCACGGCAAGCACTCTGGTGATGGCAGACTGAAACCGAGTGCGAACCCGGTCATTTTCCGGACAGTGGACCAGCCGGGTAGTGATATTGCCATGGTCGGCCGAATCGATTTCTGTCAGCGATTCATCTCGCTCGTCAAACTCAAAGAGCTGAAACTTTGCCAGCTCGCGATTCAGATGGGCCAGCCGTATCTGCAGAGTCGTCGAGGTGCGCACCGGAACAATCAGCTTAAGGCCTTCCACAAAGCTCCTGCCCGCCTCGCGTTCACGGCACGCGTCCAGCCACAGCAGACCAAACGTCAGCATAGCGTCGATCGAGCCCTGCGTCTCTTCCTGGTTGACCCCGAGTACAGCAAATGTGCTCCTGCCTCTGCGCAAGATGCCGCGTGCATAAACGGGCGAAAAGCTGCGCTCAAGGTCCATACTGGTGGAGAGCTTATCCAGCTTCCAGTCCGGAAAATAACGCCGAATGAAACGCTCAAGAGTGCGCGCGTAGCGGGTGCGCCCAGCGTTTTTTGCGGAAGGAGATCTCTGGTCGCGATCGCGACAAATCTCCAGCTTATGTGGACGCGCCTGACCGAAGCGCTGCACGCTCAAAGTCAAGAAACCATTCTTCGCGTCGGCATCGATTATGTGGCGCACAATGTTGCGCTCCTCTGACCAGAGGTGGAGCAGGCAGCGGCCACGGTCAGCGGAGATGGAATACTGACACGAGGAGAGGTCGAAAATGATCTGGCCATCTTCTATAACCACCCCATCGCGAGACGAGGTTAGAAACTCCTGGAGAGAGCGGGCAAGCAGATCTGGAGTCATGAGGATAGTCAGCGCCTATAGGTGAGATCGTACCATCGGCACTATGCTGGTGGCGTAAACGATGCGAGAATAAGGAGATAGAGTCGCGACATTTAGTGTCCCCGAATCATCTAAAAGAGAGATCATGACGCAGAATCAATCCCTTTTTTTTCAGAAGTTTGGCATTACTCCCAACGACCTTCAACGGTACCTGGCGGAAGCACTTTCAGCGGGAGGAGAGTATGCGGATCTCTATTTTGAATACCTAACCTCAACCTCCATCAGCGTGGATGAAGGCATGGTAAAGTCGGCTTCCCAGGGAATCTCAGCCGGCTGTGGAGTGCGGGTTCTTGCCGGAGAGCGTACTGGCTACGCGCATACAGACGATCTGGCTCCAGAAAAAATCCTGCGCGCTGCGCGCACAGCGGCGCTCATCGCGCGTGGTCCCGGCCAGCAGCCGATTCAGGGCTTCAAAGACACACCCGTCCATCAGCTGTATCAGGTATCTTCGCCTTCGGCGGACGCTGACATCGCAGCGAAGCTTGAACTGGTGATGCGAGCCGATCGCGCGGCACGCGCCTACGATCCACGCATCGTGCAAGTGCGCGGCGGATATGCTGACGAACTGCGGCAGATCCTGGTAATTGGTTCTGACGGCACTTTTGCCAGCGACCTGCAACCCATGGCTCGCTTCAGTGTGGTCTGCATCGCCAAGGACGGCGATAATTCCGCCCGCGGCCAGGCCGGTGGCGGCGGCCGCGTGGGACTCGACTTCTTTAACAGCGAAAAGACTCCGGAATATTTTGCCCAGGACGCATCGCGGCAAGCCATTATTCAGCTTGACGCTCGCGAGGCTCCTGCAGGCGAGATGGAAGTAGTGCTCGGACCGGGGTGGCCGGGAATTCTGCTGCATGAGGCCATTGGTCATGGGCTCGAAGCCGATTTCAATCGCAAAGGGACATCAGCTTTCTCAGGCTTGATTGGAAAGCGCGTGGCTTCAGAAAAATGCACCGTCGTTGATAACGGCACACTGCCTTCGCGGCGAGGATCAATCAACGTTGACGACGAGGGTTCGCCCACCCAGAACACGGTGTTGATCGAAAAAGGAATTCTCAAGGGCTACCTGAGTGACAAGCTCTCGTCCAAACTGATGGGCCTCCCTGATACCGGTAATGGCCGCAGGGAAAGCTACGAGCACATCCCCATGCCTCGTATGACAAACACATACATGCTTGCGGGTGACGAGGCTCCAGAGGACATTATCCGGTCCGTTCATCGTGGAGTTTATGCCGTCAATTTCGGTGGCGGTCAGGTGGACATTACCAGCGGGAAATTCGTCTTCTCTGCGTCTGAAGCCTACATGATTGAGAACGGGCAGATTACCGCGCCGCTGAAGAATTGCACTCTGATTGGCAATGGACCGGACGCCCTCACCAAAGTATCCATGGTTGGCAACGATCTGCAGTTGGATGAAGGCGTAGGCACCTGCGGAAAAGACGGACAATCCGTCCCGGTAGGAGTGGGTATTCCCACCATCAAACTCGACAAAATGACCGTGGGCGGAACAGCTAGTTAGGAACCTGATGTCAGCCAATACTGAAATCATGAGCCGCGCAGAAGTCGATTTGCGCGAGATTGCCGGTGACGTGGTTGCGCGCGCAATGAATGGCGGAGCCACTGCCGCAGATGCCATTGTTCGTGAAGCTACAGAATTCTCCACCGTTGTGCGTATGGGGGAAGTCGAGACCCTGAAGGAAGCTGGTTCGCGCGGGGTGGGTTTGAGGGTCTTTCAGGGCAAGCGTGCTGCCAGCACCTATTCGAGCGACTTCTCCGCTGAAGGGATTGAGCGCCTGGTGAAAGGCGCGCTTGATCTGGTCAGAGTAACGTCAGAAGATCCCTTTGCCGGGCTTCCAGACGCTGATGTGGTGGGCTCTCTCCCGGGCGACCTGAAGCTGTATTACAACGATGTTTACTCCCTGCCGCCCGAGGATCGCATTGATTACGCCCGCCGTGCCGAACAGGCTGCCCGAGACGAGGATCCGCGCATTAAGAATTCTGAGGGCGGAGGCTTTGACGCAACCACGGGTCGCAAGGTGCTGGTCAATTCTCTTGGCTTTGTCGGTGATTACCAGCGTTCCTACTGCTCAATTACCGCAGTTCCTATTGCGCAGGATGAGAAAGGCGGTATGCAGCGCGACTACTGGTATTCAGCCGCGCGCAGTCTGGCTCGCCTGGAATCACCCGAGTCGGTGGGACGGGAAGCGGCGCGTCGCACAGTGCGCAGACTTGGCGGCCGGAAGGTTCCGTCCACCAAAGTGCCTATTGTTCTGGACCGCACGATTGCTTCTTCTGTGCTCGGCTGTATCTTTGAGGCAGCGAGCGGGGATTCGATTTATCGCCAATCATCGTTCCTTGTAGGTAAGCTCGGCGAAAAAATTGGCGGAGAGAATATCACCGTCGTTGACGACGGCACCATGCCGGGCGGTTTTGGTACCACGCCTTTTGACGGTGAGGGCGTACCCACTCGCAAGACGATCGTGATAGAGAAAGGTGTACTCAAATCGTACCTGCTGAACACCTACACAGCCCGCAAACTCGGCTTGCAGACGACGGGCAATGCAGCCCGCGGACTCGCCGGTAATCCCGGCATCGGCTCCGGGAATTTCTATCTCCAACCTGGACCTCATAGCCAGCAGCAGATCATTGCGGAGATCAAGCGCGGTTTCTTTGTGACTGAATTTCTGGGTTTCGGCGTGAATCTGGTCACCGGCGACTTCTCCCGCGGTGCCACAGGCATCTGGATTGAAGACGGCGAATTAACCTTTCCGGTTGAAGAAGTCACTATTGCCGGCAATCTGAAAGAGATGCTGAATAACATCTCGGAAATCGGCAGCGACCTTGAATTTCGCAGTTCAACCGCCTGTCCTACCCTGCGAATTGATGGCATGACTCTGGCCGGCGAATAAGCCGGCCAACTGCTCCTTCCCCGCCGCCATCTGTTCATATGTTCCCCAAAAACAGGAGCTGTCATGGAACATAGGCCCTTTCCGCCTAATGCCACCAATCCGCCTCAAAGCAGGTTTCCCTGGCCTCTGGTAGCGTTGGCCATTGCTGTAGCGCTGCTGGTTGTGACGCTTTGGCTTGCACCCAGCATGAACAAGGCGTCCACAAAGGAACTGAACATGGCTAGCACTGCGAGCCAGTTGCGACTTTCCAGCATTAGTCTCTCGCCGCAAGAGGCCAACCAGCAGGCAAATGTGGATGTGTACGGCGAAGCCAGTAACGCAGGAGCGCAGCCAATTACGAATGCGATCATTTCGGCGGTATTCAAAGACAAGAGCGGCAATGTGATTGTGACGCAGCAAAAGCCTATGACCCGCGTGGATCTGCAAAAGAAAACCAAGGCGCTCAACGAACAGGACTTTTCGCAGGATCCGCTCAAACCGGGGCAATCAGCAGGCTTTCGCGCGAGCTACACCGACATTCCGCAAAACTGGAATCATGAACCGCCAGAACTTTCGGTGCTGCAGGTGACAGTAAAAAAATAGAGATTGCGATTTACGACGATAAGAGTTCGCGAATTTACGAACGGTCAAAGGAGAACGGTTACCGCCCTTCGCAGGCTATAATTTCGGCATGGCTGACGCGGGAAATTCGCCGCCCTTTGCGCCTCCACCGGTAGAGGCGAACCGCCCAAACTGGCTGCCAATGGCGATTGGCGCTGTGATGGTGCTTATCGCTATCGTTGTCATTATCGTTATAACTCGAGGCGGATCCTCCAACCCCAACACGCCCAGCCCCTACGCCTCAAAGCTATTGGTTGACAACTTACACATGGCTACGGCAGAGAACTTTGCCGGAGGATCAGTAACTTACATTCAGGGCCGAATTTCAAATTCAGGCGATCAGAAGGTGACCGGAGCCACGGTCCAGGTACTTTTCAAAAACTCTCTCGGCGAGCTCGCCCAGAAGGAGACCCTTCCTCTGATGGTGCTGTTGCCCAATTCTCCTTATGTCGACTATGGACCTTTGCAGCGAGCGCCGCTCGGTGCGGGCCAGGCACGCGATTTTCGTCTGACACTGGAGCACGTTACTGCTGACTGGGATGGCCAGCTTCCAATTGTGAAGGTGGTCTCGGTATCGAATTAACCGCGTTTATACAAGAAAAAGCCAACAACAGCTTTACGGTTCAGTCGTACCCCCGCTGCTAAAATCAGAGCATGGCTGAGGCAGTTAAATCCATACGTCTGACGGAACAGGTGAAGGCTGCGGGTTGAGCAAGCAAGCTGAGTCCGGCGGCGCTGGACGCGGTGCTTGGGAAATTAGCCCGGCAACATGATCCTAATGTTCTGGTGGGCTTTGACAAGGCCGACGACGCGGGCGTGTACAAAATTTCAGCCACGCAGGCGCTGGTCCAGACCGTCGATTTCTTCACCCCAATCGTGGACGATCCGTACACCTTTGGTCAAATCGCGACGGCGAATTCCCTGAGCGACGTCTATGCCATGGGCGGGCGACCATTGAGCGCCCTCGCCATCGTCTGCTTTCCGGAAAATGGAGATTTAACTGTCCTGGAGCAAATTCTTGCTGGCGGGCTCTCCAAGATGATGGAAGCCGGATGCGCCGTCATCGGAGGGCACAGTGTCCGAGATCCGGAAATCAAGTTCGGCTATTCCGTCACTGGGATCATCCATCCAGAACGGGTGTGGACCAATTCGTCAGCGCAGCCGGGGGACAAACTCATTCTGACAAAAGCCCTTGGCACTGGCGTGATATCCACCGCCATCAAAAAAGGTGAAGCCAGGCAGGAGTGGATAGATGCCGCCGTAAAATCCATGACTACACTCAATGCGAAGGCGGCAGAACTTGCCTCTGACAACAAGTTTCATGTGCATGCCGCCACAGACATCACTGGATTTGGGCTGATCGGCCATGGACGGGAAATGGCCCTGGGAAGCAAAGTAAGCTTGCGGCTGTACGCGGCTCAGGTGCCTGCGTTGCCGGGGGCTATGGAATGCATTCAGGCGAAGTTTGTTCCCGGTGGCCTGAATGCAAATCGCGATTTCGCCGAGTGCGTGGTGAGCTATCCAGACGGAATTTCGGAGGATCGCAAAACCCTCCTGTTCGACCCGCAGACCGCCGGGGGCCTGTTGCTTGCAGTGCCCGCGCAACGATCCCCGGAACTCATTGCCAGCTTTGGTGCAGCAGGAGTCTCAGCCAGCGAAATCGGAGAGGTGATACCAGAGACGAAGCCCCTCATTCAGGTACTCTAAGGCTCTTTCGTTGGTCTCGGTTGCTATTGCCGCTGATCTCGCGAAAACCCTACCTGCAATAGAACGAGAAAGCCGGCCAGCAGTCGTCGATCCAGCTTTCTCTCGGTATCACCCGAGAGGTCAACTTCCAGATGGTGCGATGAAATGTTGCTCTTCTCGCACATCTCTCCGACGGTGCCGTCCGTGGCTCGAATTGTGTAGGTCTGCGATATGAAATCCGTCAATTTGCGGCGAATGTGCGCCCGAACCAGAGAATCTTCTGTTACCTCACCAATCTCGAGACCAGAAGCGTTCATCAGCGCCCACTGCCCCTTTTCCAGCCCCTTCGATGTCACCTGAATGATGGTCCCGACTCGCTCATGGTTGATGGAATCGGTTATTTCAAAGCTGGCGATTGAGGAGGCAGGCGGCAAAGGCTTGATGGTCAGTAATTCAAAGCTCAAGCCCGGATCGGTGAAGATACGAATGTCTTTGTTCCAGGCAAATGAAGCATTGCGGACAAATGCCAGCGTCTTACCTGCTTGGTCGTGAAAGTAGAGCTTGGAGGAAAAGCGAGCCGTACGTGTGTAAAAGTGATCCTGGCTGAACAGCGCAGCGCTGATTGCAGGTTTGGCACAGGTCTTCCCCAGAGCGGCGATAGTCGCCATACGCAGTCTCCTCCAGTTGCGGGGAACATCCGGCGGGGATATCCACTCTATCCCGTAGGTTTCTACCGGTTCAAGAAAATTCCAGCGGCAGCTCTGCAGTCCCGCAGCATCTACTCTGGATACTTCAGATGCGAATCGTGACCCATCAGGACGCCTTAACCCCAAAAAATTAAGGGCAGCCAAGAGGCTGCCCTAAGTGTCTGAAACTAAACCAGGTTATGCGGGTGAAGGTTTGCCGGGAGCAATTCCAGGTGTACGTCCTGGCTCTGGCCGCAGTACCTGCTGGACTCCGTCATCGCCCTTGGGCGTGGTCCGTGCTGGCAGCGGCTTACCTTCAATGATCAGTTTGAGTTCAGCCGCGTCCAGGATCTCGCGTTCGAGAAGCGCTTGCGCAATGCGCTCAAGCGTATCGCGGTTTTCGCTGATCAGTTTTTTTGCATTCTCATAACCGCTGCCTACGAAGCGCCGAACTTCCGAATCGATTTCCTTGGCAGTCTCTTCACTGAAGTCACGGTGCTGTGCGATTTCGCGTCCAAGGAAGATCTGTTCGTCTTTCTTGCCGAAGGTTAGTGGTCCGAGCTTGCTCATACCCCATTCGCAAACCATTTTGCGCGCCATCTCGGTCGCGCTTTCGATGTCACTGCCGGCACCGGTTGACATCTGGTTCAGGAAGATCTCTTCCGCCAGACGGCCGCCCATCATGACGGCAATGCGCGTCTCGAGGTAATCCAACGTGTAATTGTGCTTGTCCGTCTCGGGCAGCTGCATGGTTACACCCAGAGCCATTCCGCGAGGAATGATGGTGACCTTATGAAGCGGATCAGCATGGGGCATTAGAGCGGCCACAATCGCGTGACCAGCTTCGTGATATGCCGTGACCTTCTTCTCTTCATCGGTCAGCAGCATGCTCTTGCGCTCGGCGCCCATGAGCACCTTGTCTTTCGCCAACTCAAAGTCGTACATCAGGACCGACTTGCGGTTGCAGCGAGCAGCATTGAGTGCCGCTTCGTTAACCATGTTGGAAAGCTCCGCTCCGGAGAAACCTGGCGTGCCGCGAGCCAGGATGGACAAATCTACATCGTCAGCCAAGGGAATCTTGCGGGTATGCACGCGCAGGATCTCTTCACGGCCGCGAACATCTGGCAGTGGCACAACCACACGCCGGTCAAATCGGCCCGGACGCAGAAGAGCAGGATCCAGCACGTCAGGACGGTTCGTGGCGGCGATCAGAATCACTCCTTCGTTAGATTCGAATCCGTCCATCTCGACGAGAAGCTGGTTCAGGGTCTGTTCACGTTCGTCGTGTCCGCCGCCGAGGCCTGCGCCACGGTGACGTCCCACAGCGTCAATTTCGTCAATGAAGATGATGCACGGCGCATTCTTCTTACCCTGTTCGAAAAGGTCGCGCACGCGGCTGGCGCCCACGCCTACGAACATTTCCACGAAATCTGAACCGGAGATGCTGAAGAACGGAACATTGGCTTCACCGGCTACAGCCCTTGCCAGCAGGGTCTTACCGGTTCCAGGGTGACCAACCAGCAGAACGCCTTTCGGAATGCGCCCGCCGAGCTTCTGAAACTTCTGTGCTTCGCGCAGGAATTCAATGATCTCGCGCAGCTCTTCCTTAGCTTCGTCAACGCCGGCGACGTCCTTGAAAGTGATTTTCTTCTGCTGCATGGAAAGCAGCCTTGCCCGGCTCTTGCCAAAGCTCAACGCCTTGTTACCACCCGTTTGCATTTGCCGGATCATGACGAACCAGAGCACACCTAACAGCAAAATGGGAGAGAACTGGAAAAGCCACATGGGCCAGTTGGAGCCCTGGCTGTCCTTAAACTTCACGGATACGCCGTTAGCTTCCAAGGCCTTCAGCATCTCGGGGTTGCTGGTTGGCACGAATACGTGGAAGGTCGTGCTCTTGTCATTCTTGTACTTGCCGCGGGCCAGGTTGTTCTCAATTTCTACTTCCTGAACATTACCCTTGGCGACCTTGTCCATGAAATCCGTGTAGGTGATCTCGGTGTCCTTGGCGCTGCCATTGCTGCCCTGAATCATTCGCCACAGGACAACGCCCACCAGAAGCAGGACCACCCACAGAACCACCGTTTTAATTGTTGAGTTCACTCAGTTACTCCTAATCTTGAAGCGCAGCGGTTCTTGGACCGCAGGCTGTTCCGTCATGTGCTGGTTTCCGTCTTGTTACTGAGTATAAAGACGCTTGAAATATGAAAATTGTTTGCAATTTCTTACATTTTTCAGGCTGGCTCAGCCACTAACTTAGATGCGAAGAAGGCTGCCTCAGGTCCAAAACTTGCACTTCGATCAATTCTATACCGCTTTGGACCGCTACAGAGGCGGTAAAACCGCTTAACACCTCTAAGCATCCAAGCCCCTAAGACTTGGCTGCGATATATGGCAAATTGCGGCCTAAGTGGGGTGCTCCCAGCCCATAGCCTACGACAAAACTGTCATTTACCAGAAAACCAAAGTAATCAGGCTGAAGAGAAACACGCCGGGAGGTCTGCTTGTCCAAAAGTGCGGCTAATTTGACACTTCTGGCGCCTCGGCCCGCCAGGTTGCGCATCAGAAATTCGCTTGTGACACCCGATTGAATGAGCGCCTCGACCAGCAGCACATCCTGCCCCCTGACGTCGATTTCCGGGCTATAGAAAATCTCCATTGTGTCAGGATTAGATTCCTTGTACTTGGCCTGCACAAACTGGCAAACTACAGGCAGATCCAGCTCGCGAACCAGGTCAGCCATAAAAACGAAGCCGTTCTCCATAACCCCGACCATGTAGATGGTTCTTCCTTCGAAATCAGCGGCGATTCGCCGGGCCATCTCCTGCACACGCTTCCTGATCTGGTCGGATGACAAAAGAACTCGTGGATATTCCTGCGATAGACTGTTGCTCACGTTTACATTCCAGAGACACGGTTAAATTTCGTCGATCAGCACTGCATCGCCTTTGCGGTACGCGAAAGCCGCTGCGACAGGAAAACCGCGCAGCCACACAATCTGGCCGGCACTCTCGATGACCGGCCACGCCTCGCGCTCCGAGGGCGTCAAATGCCGCCCTAAGCGACCCGGTTGCAGCAATTCCTTAACTTTCCTGGGAGACTGAGCATGCACCGGAAGATATCGGTCTCCTGCTCGCCAGTTCCGCACGATCAACTCTGAATGGATCAGGGCACGATCCAAAAGCGATGCCGGATTATAACCCGGGATTTGTGCTGCATCGGGACTGATTATGCGCGCTCTGATAGTGGAACCCAGGCAGCTAATGGCCACTTCACCTGGGACTTTAAGAGGCCAGGAATAGCTCGTGATCCGATCGTTGCCTTGTTCCGGATCGAACTGTAATTCGCGGAATGTGCGGGTCACGGAGACGCCCCCCGGCAAGGCAATCCGTTTGGCTGGTTTCTTGGCGCTAATGAGATCGGTAAGCTCCTGAATGTGTCTGAAATCGAGACTCAAATTGAACTGCCCGGCAATCCAGCGAAGCACATGGCGCTGCACCGCCAGAGGCAACGATTTCATCCCTTGGATGTCCAATGCCAGAATTCCTGTGTCTTCACCGCTGGTGGAGCGTCCGCTGCGACTGGGCTTTCCGCGCCGGAGCACCCTCGGCAGAATTGTGTCCAATTCGTGCTCCCAATATTCGGCTTCCGCCCGGGCGATCTCACCGAGATCAGCCAAATTCTGGCGAATCGAAGGATTGAAATCCTGCTCCAGGCGCGGCAGCAATTGATGTCGAACCCGGTTGCGGGTGTGCGCCGGACTCAGGTTGCTTGAATCCTCGCGCCACGGCTGTTTGAGATTGCCCAGGTACTCCTCGACTTGACGTCGGCTCGTCTGCAGCAAAGGGCGGACCAGGTTCTTTTCGCTGTGCCATGGAGCAATGCCTGCCAGGCCGCTGCCGCCTGAGCCCCGCAACACCCGCATCAGCACGGTTTCCGCTTGATCATCGCGCGTATGCGCTGTGGCGATCTTATCGGCCTTGCCCTCGGCCACTAATTGAGCGAACCAGTTGTGTCGCAGCTCGCGTGCCGCGGTCTCGATACTTAACCCCCGCTCGCGTGCGTAAGCAGGGACGTCGCCCGAGCCTGAGTGCCGTACAAGCCCAAAATGCATCGCCAGGTCGGCGACGAATTGTTGGTCCGCATCCGCTTCCGGCCCGCGAATGCCGTGATGAAAATGCGCGACCGAAATGACGATGCCAAACTCATCGCGCAGTTCAAGCAGGGCGCGCAGCAAGGCAACCGAATCTGCGCCTCCGGAAACCGCGACCGCAAGCCGGTCGCCCGGACGCAGCAACTTTCGTTCGAGGATATATTTGCGCACCTGCTCGATCATCGTCTGCAATGATAAAACGCTTGTATCCCCTTGTGTGGCAGACATTGTGTCTTCGGGATTTCAATGCGCAAAGAGAGCGCGGACGTCGCTCTCAACAGCGCAGGTCTCAAAAGTTGTTATACTTTTCACCCCAATGAAGGTCTTCGTCATCATACCGGCGGCTGGACTGGGCACACGCATGGCGCCTGTGGGCAAGAAAGGCGTGCCCAGCAAACAATTTTTTGAGATTAACGGTGTGCCAATCGTCCTTCATACGCTGCGCGTATTCGCGCGCAATAAGCAGATCACGCAGATTATTGTGGCGTTACGCAAGAATGAAATGGAACAGTTCAGCAGGCGACTGGAACAAGAGAAGATCGGCGCGAAAGTAGTTCTTGTAGAAGGCGGAGAGCATCGCCAGGATTCCGTTGCAAACGCGCTGACCAGCCTGCAGGCAGCATCTGACGACGTGATCCTGGTCCACGATGCCGTGCGGCCGTTTGTGGATGACGAAATAATCGGCGGTGTTATTGGTGAAGTGGCGAAGCATGGCGCCGCCATCGCTGGTTTGCCTGCGGTGGACACGATCAAACAGGTGGACCGCACGGCCGATGGTGCAATCATTACTTCCACCATTCCGCGCGAACGCGTAGTGCAAGCGCAGACCCCGCAGGGCTTCCGTTATGAATTGATCAAACGCGCCTTCGACAGCGCCAGGGAAGACGGCTTCACGGGGACGGATGAAGCATCATTGGTGGAGCGCCTGGGAGAGAACGTCTGGGTAGTTATGGGATCGGCGAGGAATATCAAGATCACCACGCCGGCAGATATGGAGCTGGCAGAGTTTTTGTTAGCCCAAGCCGAGCGTAAGACGTCGAATCTGGCTGGATAAAAATCAAGGTTTGCAAATGAGAATTGGCTACGGGTGGGACTCCCACGAATTTGAGGCAGGCGTACCCTTAAAGATCGGCGGCGTTCTGCTGCCTCACACGCACGGCCTGGCGGGGCACTCTGACGGCGACGTCCTTCTGCACGCCATTACCGATGCTCTGCTTGGCGCAGTGGCCGCAGGCGACATTGGCAGCTACTTTCCGCCATCAGATCCGAAATGGAAAGGCGCGAATTCAGCCATTTTTCTTGAGGAGGCGCTAAAGCATGTCAAGGGCGCCGGATATGAAATCGCCAATGTCGACTCGACGTTGATTCTCGGTGAACCAAAGATTGGTCCGCACGGCGCGAGAATTCAGAAAAATGTGGCAGACCTGCTCGGCATCAACTGCAATCAGGTCGGGATCAAGGCCAAAACGCCGGAAGGTATGGGAACTGAGAATGCTGCCATAGCCCATGTGGCCGTTTTGCTGATCCCTGCGCAAAAAGGCTGACCAGCCCAATACCGGATCAACAAACCCTCATAAAAACAGTGAAATCCTGACTTCAACGTCGGGCGCGAATCCCCGCATCGAACTGTACAATCAAACTAACGATGTTCATTGATGAAGCAACAATTCGCATCAAGGCGGGTGATGGAGGCAACGGCTGCATGGCTTTTCGCCGGGAGAAATTTGTGCCTCGCGGCGGGCCGTCTGGAGGCGATGGTGGGCGAGGCGGCGACGTAATACTCGAATCCAGTGAGCGTCACAACACCCTTGTGCACTTTCGCTTTAATCCGGAATACAAAGGGGAACGCGGGCGTCACGGCGAGGGCTCAAACTGCACCGGTCGAGATGGCGAGAGTGTGACCTTGAAAGTGCCGGTGGGCACGATGGTCTACGACAAAGATACCGGAGAGAAAATCCACGACTTTTCCAGCGCAGATGAGCGCATCATTGTCGCGCATGGCGGACGAGGCGGTCGCGGCAATCAGCATTTCGCCACCAGCACGCATCAGGCGCCGCGCGAACATGAGCAGGGATTCCCCGGCGAAGAACGGGTTTTGCGGTTGGAATTGAAGCTTCTGGCCGATGTCGGCCTTGTAGGTTATCCCAACGTTGGCAAATCAACCCTGATCTCGCGCATTTCCGCTGCCCGGCCCAAGATTGCCGATTACCCGTTCACCACGCTCGAACCCAACCTGGGCGTAGTCACGATCGGGGAAATTCCGAATGAAGACAGTTACGTTGTCGCTGATATTCCGGGCCTGATTGAAGGCGCTCATGAAGGGACAGGCCTGGGAACGCAGTTTTTGCGGCACATCGAACGCACCCGCGTACTCGCTCACTTGATCGACGTTTCTGACGCCAGCGGCCGGCCGGACATCATTCAGGACTACAACGTGATCATGACCGAGCTTAAAAGCTTTGGCAGCGAGCTCGAGAAAAAGCCGATGGTGCTGGTTGCGTCCAAAATGGACGTTGCTAATCCAGACAAACTCGCGGCGTTGCGCAAACACGCAAAAAAGCTGAAGCTTGATCTTTATGAAATTTCAGCAGTAACGGGCAAAGGCATTCCGGAGCTGAAATATGGCTTGGGCAAACGGGTGGACGAGATCCGCACAGGAACTTATCGCGAGAACAAACCGGCGCGCAGGAAGGCATCTGCACCGACGAAAGCCCGCAAACCGCAGGGTGTGCGGCGCATTGGCAAACGCGCCGCTTTCAAAAAGAGAAAGAGCAGATAGCCGGGCATGAAAGTAGCTCTCTTCGGAGGAACGTTTGATCCTGTGCACCTTGGCCATCTGGAGGTTGCACGGGCAGCAGCCGACAAGTTCCAGCTCAATACCGTCTACTTTGTTCCCGCCGATATTCCTCCTCATAAACAAAGCCGGCATCTGACCGATTTTCAGCATCGATTTGCGATGCTGGCACTGGCCACGGCAGATGACAAGCGCTTTGTTCCTTCTCTTCTCGATGCGCCAAAGGGAAGCCCTAATTACACCATCGATACAGTGCGCCGGGTCAAGCGAACGCTGAAAAAATCAGACAAGTTGTATTTCTTGATCGGTGTGGATGCATTCAAAGACATTGCCACGTGGTATCAGCCGGAGGCGCTGCTGGCGGAATGTGAGTTCATTGTCGTCAGCCGTCCGGGATTTTCGATAGCAGACATTCGTGACGCTCTGCCGGAAAAGCTTCGGCCAGCAGAGGAGACGTCGCCTGGAGCGCGTAATCAGCAGTTGAGTGACACCATCGCAGTGCCCGGAGCGACGATTTACCTGCTTCCCGATATTCACAACCGGGTGTCATCAACGCAGATACGCGCTGCCGTATCGCGTCCCGTGCGACAGTTAAGCCGGTTCGTACCGAAGACCGTGGCGGAGTACATCAAGAAGGAACGGCTATACACCGGCGCAGCTGCAGGTGATCTGAAAGACACGGCGCAGAGCAAGGTGCTATCTTTTCAAAAG
>Ga0134126_10005234_pt1 | contig 16213 bp, 17 predicted proteins | sample KB31752_FD_96881 | JGI IMG/M metagenome (GOLD analysis project Ga0134126, IMG submission 96881) | Terrestrial soil microbial communities with excess Nitrogen fertilizer from Kellogg Biological Station, Michigan, USA - KB3-175-2 | ecosystem: Environmental > Terrestrial > Soil > Unclassified ...
GCTTCAAGATCGTGTCTGACCGATACCGAAACCGCAGAAAACGCTTCGGATTACGCTTCACTCTGATCGCGGCCTGCTACAACAGAGACATGACGCCATGAGGTTATGCAAGAGGTCTACTGCTCAATTTCGCAGCACCTTTTTGGGTCAGAGACAGGAAGGACAGGGGCGAACTCTGGATGTGTCTGCCGGAGGCTGTAAAATCGAAAGCGACATGAAGGTGGAGCAAGGTGCGACGTTCGAATGCCGACTCCACATTCCAGGCCTTGATTGGCCTTTACGGATCGACGAGGCTACAGTGCGTTGGGTTGATGCCAATAGTTTTGGGATCGCGTTTTCACGTATCACCCCAGAAGAGCGTGCGAAGCTCAAAACGGTACTCTCCGAACTTGAACAGGACGAGTAAATTCCTTCCAGAATCGCTACATCGCACATGCTTCCATCTTCGTGAGGATTTCTGCAGGCTTGCTCGGCGGGATCGCGTCAATCTCGCGTTCCACCTTTTCTCAGATGCTATCCCGAACACGGTTGACATGGCTACCGTAACTGTCAGAAAGTACGGAATAGTTGATGTCTGAATCCAAAATGTCGGCATGAGGATAGAGAAAGGAGTCGGGAGTGGAACAGAGGTATGCAATCACCGTGAAGTTCTTGATCGATGCCGATTCAGCAGAAGATGCTGAAGAGATGGTCGAAACCGCCTGTGAAAAGGCGTCGGCCTCGTTCCCGGAAATGAGTTACGAAGGGATTGAAGATATCGAGGAAGAAGAAGAGGGGTAGTCGATCTTCGTCTGCTGAAAGCAGCCTACAGTTCACTCGACCAATCACACAATGGGCGATGAATCACAATCGATCTTACCTGAGAAGGAAGTCGCTATCCTCGCGGGTGGCTGTTTTTGGTGTCTCGAGGCTGTGTATGATCAGGTCCAAGGTGTGGGTTCAGTCGAGTCTGGTTACATTGGGGGTAACCTAGATCACCCTACGTACGACGCTGTGTGTGGCGGACAGACGGGCCATGCCGAAGCCGTACAGATTACCTTTGATTCTCGGGTCATCACCTATAAAGAGCTGCTTCAGATCTTTTTTGCCATTCACGATCCGACGACCCCCAATCAACAAGGAAACGATAGGGGAACACAATACCGTTCGGCGATTTTCTTCTGTGACCCAACACAGCTCCACACAGCCGAAACCTTGATCAAAACTCTAACTGAAGAGAAGCTGTACGATGCTCCGATCGTCACCCAAGTTGTACCGGCTGGGCAATGGTATGAGGCGGAGCTCTATCATCAGGAATATTTTGTTCGCAATCCCTTCCAAGGTTACTGTCAGTTTGTGGTGGGTCCAAAAGTCGCCAAGTTTAGAAAGCAGTTTGCTCATCGTCTAAAAACTTAAGCCCTAGCCCTCTCATCGCCTGAACAATCCGACCAAGATCTCTCGTACCATCCCAAAGACCGCAGGCCTCTGGAATACTTGATGCGTTTTCAGCAGCACCTCGGTATGTACGGGGCAAAAAGGCCATTCGCCGGCTGGGTTGCCCTGGACGTGGGCAATGAGGGAGCCGTCTGTTTCGATATTACGAGAGTGAACGACTATGAGGGGACTGTTCGGATCAAGTAAACAGGTATTGTCCTTGGACTCCTGGCCTGTCGCTGTATGGTGAATCTGCACGAGCTGTTGCCCCTCTGAGAACACAGTATCCCCCTCCCGTATAGGGCCGGTTGGAGCCCAGGAATACAGAACCAGCGGAGCAAGCAGAATGATGACTACGGTAATACCGATCGACCAGAGCGGAGGCTCACTCCTATTACTTTCATCGGTTGTCGATCCTGCAGTCATGTCGAATTAATTGTCCAGCTGCGTAGCCGTTCTCTAATCCTGAAATCTTGAAGTAAGTCAGGTGGCATGCTTCCCCAAGAGTTATGAATAAGTCGTGAGAGATTTGTCACTCCCCATTCGCCTCGACGTGTCTTCGTCGTCACAAGCTCAGAAAGAAAATTAACAGTTCTGTAATAGCGCGGTTACCGTCTTGAAATCTTGCTCTATTACAAGAGAGGCGGACCGTAACCATACCAATTTACCATTATTGGGGGGATCAATGATGCACCCATTTAGGAGAACATCAGCGCATGGTCTTGCTTTGTTGCTCGCACTTCACCCTGTCTGGTCTGTTCAGCCATCGTCGGCCGAGATGAGTGATCCGTTTATCGAGGTAAGCGCAAACTCAACACTAGCTCATTATAGTCCGGAGAGACAGGTCGCTGGTGCTTTCAAAATTCAAAGTTCCGAAGCGCTAAACCCATTACTCGCTCGCCTCGGCATCGACTTCCAGCGAATCCAGCCGAAGGTAAGCATCGACGTGAAAAAAGGAAGTCCTAAAGCGGTTGCGGAATTCCTGCAGCCCCCTCTCGGCAAGACCGGTAAGATTCTGATGGTGGATGATCGGGCTTCCAGTTTCCAACTGCTTGCCACGCTGCACCAGCTAAACAACACCGAAGTGAAAGAATTTATCGCTCAACATGGGTACGAACCGACTGCCGTGCCTGTGGCCGTCGATGCCGTCGCACTGTATGTGCACAAAGATAATCCACTGCAGGGGCTCACCCTTGAACAGGTCGATGCTCTGTTCTCTTCGACGCGGAAGCGCGGAGCCAAGACGGCCATATCGCAATGGGGACAACTTGGATTGGCTGACGGATGGAAAGAGTCGGCGATTCAGCTCTATGGCCGTGACAGAAGGTCGGGAGCCCAGGCAACTCTTCAGGAACATGGGCTCGGCGGAGGTGAGTTCAAATCAGGGATCGAAGAGCATCCTGGAGCCGCATCCGTTGCCTTAAACGTCAATCATAATCCTAGGGGGATAGGGTACAGCGGATTGGGCTTAAATGCGTCGAATGTGCGGGCCGTTCCGATCGCGGAGAAGGATGGAATGCCGTTTGTGTCGCCATCCCGTGAGACCGTGGCCGATCAAACTTACCCATTACAACATGTCTTGTATCTGTACTTCGATAAGTCGCCCAAGGCTCCCTTGCCTGATGCGGTGCAGGAATTCTTAACCTTCATTGTGAGTCAGGAGGGAGAAGCGACCGTGAAGAAGGCAGGATTGTTCCCCGTACCTCTCCCCCAGGCTCAAAACAGGGCCATTGCCCTTGGTCTTTCTGACGGCAAATAGCATTGATGGCCTCTCAAATCGTCCAATGAGACCGACGAACAGTAAAGTTTGAAAGCCATACAGGAGTTTATACCCAGGAGGATCTTGCATGAGAAGATTGTACGGCACGGCGTATACTGTTCAGGTAATGCTGGTCGCCGCGTTCACCGCCGCATCGATTGTATTCGTCCAGCAACCTACATTGGCAGAGGAAGTTTCAACAAGTACGAATCCGTCGCCGGCTCCAACGCCGACTGCTCAACAGGCCGATTCAGTGCCAGAAAAGCAAGGACCGCCGCCCCTCGGCCCAAACACGCCGGGAGGTATTTCTCTTGAAGACCTTCTCCTCCAAAAGGGTACGATTACTAAGGACGAGTGGCTCCGAATCCGTACGGAACAGGAATATAGGGCCGTAGACGAAACACGACGGTTCGATGCTTTAGAAGACTGGAAGAACAAAACAGAAGTGCTTCCAATTCTGCGGGACAAGATCAATTTCGGCCTGAACTCGCTGCAATTCTTATATGGACACGTCAACGCCGCGGTGCCGGAAGGAAGAAGTCAAGACAGCCTGTCCATCCGCCGAGCAGAATTGGTTTTCTGGGGAAAGCTCAGCGACTATATTCCCCGGTGGCACATGCTGATGGAGTTCCAAAGTAGCGGTCTGACGAACAATACGCCCAACATTCCTTCGGGGCCTGGCGCGACTGGAACTCCGAGCGTCGCGAACTACTTCCGCGAGGCCTATATTGATGTTCGGCCGGTTCAGTCGTGGGCGCCTAATCTCAACATTATCAGGATGGGGGTCTTTCGCATGCCCTTCGGCATCTTCACCGAGACGTCGGGAGGTCTGCGGCCTATCATCAGCTCTCCCTACTTGAATTATGTGGGAGGCGGGGGTGGGCCGGGGCAAAACAGGAACGGTACCGGCGGAGCCATCGACTTCATTCAAGAACGAGATCTCTTCGTCGATGTCCGGGGGAGACTCTTCAATCGGCTGGAATATGTTGTAGGCGTCATGAACAACAATAACTTCCTTGCCAATGGCCTCCTCAGCACCACGTCGGGGATCGGCGGGGCCAATCAGCCGAAGGCGGTGTACACTCGCATCCGGCTTTTCGGCGACGATGTCTCGTTTATCAGCTTCACCACCATCCAGGGCACATCGAACAACGCGGGGACCTTGATCAACGGACGCGGCAAGGGCCACTTTGATCGGTATGGCGTGGATTTTCGCTACTACCCGAAGTTCCTACCTGGTTTTATGGTGCAGGGGGAATATTGGCAAGGGCATGACGGTTCGAACGCAACCACTGTGGGAGTTGGGGCCAACGGAGCTTGTCTTGATGTCTGCGGCGGCTCTCATGCGCCCGGCGTGAACCGTCGTACGTGGTACGTCCTGGCGACATATCTCATCACGAAAGGACCGCTTGAAAACTTTGAACCGGTCTACATGTATGAGGAATTCGACCCCAACACCAGCATGGCGAACGATCTCTATACCAGGCAGATCATTGGGTTCACTTATTATTTCGAAAATTTTCCGCCCAAGATTCAGTCCAAAATTCAGTTCAACTATGAGATCCGACACCATTCAGGGTTGGGGACCGGCCCCGGTACCCCGGTGTATAATCCAGCCACAGATCCTTTTGCGAACAACGCATTCTTTTTACTGTTTCAAGTGCGCTATATGTAGTTATGATAGTTTCATCGGTTTGACCTTGCGTAATGGACGGTGTAAGGAGGTGAATGTGAAGATTCTTGGTGCCTCTGTGATTCTGTCGTGGACAATGCTGAGCGCCTGTGCCACGAGTTACGAAGTGTTTCCTACCACGGTCATGAAAGGCGTTGATCGCCATTTTGATTTTGCCTGGTGGCGTGCGGTGACCGACGAATCAGAAACGAAAAAGGTCCAGCTCGGAGGGCGGATTGTGCGGTTTCAGGCATCCGATGATACAGTCACCATCGTCGTTGCTCAGTTGCCCATCGTCGAGCACCCGGCGTACGGACCAAAGGATAACAAAAAGAATAATGGAGAATTTGTCATCACCTATCAAGGGAATATCGAGGCGTTGATGCTCCAACCGGGCAATCGAGTGATGGCTGTAGGGACGACACGTCCGTGGAAAGTCGTCACGGTCGACGATATCTCTCGAAGCTTTCCGATCGTGGCAGCCCAATGTCTCCATTTCTGGAACACACAGGGGCGAGACATTGAAGATTTTCCCTACTATGAGGCGGGATATGTTGCCCTGAGACAAGAGACGGTTTGTGCAAAAACTCCGACTCCATAACCCACATTATTCATGACGGTTCGTCACTACGTTAATTGCGATCCGGTATCGATGTTGCTTGCAGGATCGGTCCTATTTGCCGTTATAAGCGTCTCTGCTTGTAGTCTCTTTAGCCATGGACGGTTGGTGTACGATCGAGAGAGTATCCAGATCGGCGTCCAAGCCGATCCTTCAGTCAGCCGGTTCAGCCAACCGGTTCTGAACAATCACCCGATCGATCTGACTCCGAAGGAGATCGAATCACTGCTCCGGGTCATTCAGGTCAGCGGTTATAGTGGAACCCTTGGCGGATTGATCGCAAAGCCACAACCCGTGTCCCTGTTCACTCCTCAGGAGTTGTCGATCATCTCAGGGCATCTCGCCACGGCATTCCGAGAGGCGAAGCCGACGGAACGAGTCTTCTTCTCGTTGCCGAAGCCGGAGGCAATCTACAGTGAGGATCGAACGGTTGGTGCATTGTTTTTCCGGGGCCGCTATCTCCACGTGGTCGTAACCGATCATTCTTCATTTATTCGTACCGACACCGGTGGCGGCGAATACAGAGATATTCGAGATACGAAGGGGATGAAGCTTTGGGTTGCCGGCCCGGCTCACGCGGCAATGGTGCCGGACCCCGAAGAACCACGATGGGCACACTTCGAAAGGGTTCATATTTCTCTCGATGTCAAACGAGTTCTGGCCCGGAAAGAAAACGTTCCGGCTGCGCCTATGAATCAAGCGGGAGCGGAGACGCCGGTCCCCCTGCCTGCCACTGTACAGGAAAGCGGTCAGCAAAGTGCGTCGCCTGAGGATCTGCAACTCCAAATTCGAGAACTCTCCGTTGCCAATGAAGAGCTCAAAGTTCGGCTTGATGAACAGAATAAGCGTACACAGCAGTTGCAAGATCAGATAGAACAGCTGCGCCGTGAGCTTTCATCGTCAGATCCTAAAGGGCCGTCTTTCAAAGCAGTTCCTGGGCAATAACCCTTCTCCTTTTTCTGTCCCATAAGTCATTGCCTGTTCCCCGATGGGGATTAGCCGTCATTTTCCTGCCCTTCTGCCGAACGAAGCATGCGAGTGTTAATACAGAATTAACACTGACGTGATAACACCGGAACAGCGATGCGATAGGTTCATCCTCCGAGTGAGGAGCATTCTGGGATTATTTCTTATCAGAATATGGAGAGGAGGACCTATGGGTGTCGTTCGAGTCGCGCAGTCCATCATGGTGGCTAGTCTAGCGATGGCAATGAGTCTGGAAGGTCATCCAGCACAGGCAGAGCCATCAGCCATGATCAAGGTTGATGGCTCCAGTACCGTGTATCTCTTAACCGAAGCGGTGGCGGAAGAATTTCAGAATGCCAATCGCGGGAAGATTCGAGTGACCGTTGGCATTGCGGGAACAGGCGGCGGGTTCAAGAAGTTTTGTCGGGGCGAGATCGATATCGCCGATGCGTCCCGTCCGATTTTGAAGGAAGAAATGGCCCTCTGTCAGAAGAGTGGGATTACCTACTATGAATTGCCTGTTGCTTTCGATGCCTTGACGGTGGCCGTAAGCCCGATGAACACCTGGGTGACTTCGATGACGATTGAGGAGTTGAAGAAGATTTGGGAACCGGCGGCACAAGGCAAAATCAGCAAATGGAACCAGGTCCGCTCGAATTGGCCTGATGCGCCACTCGTCCTCTTCGGCGCCGGGTCAGACTCCGGAACCTTTGACTACTTTACCGATGCGATTGTGGGGAAAGCCAAGTCCAGCCGTGGCGATTACACCGCCAGCGAGGACGACAACGTGTTGGTCCAGGGGATTGAAAAGAACAAGAATGCATTGGGGTATATCCCATTTGCCTACTATTCCGCGCAAATGAAAAAACTCAAGGCAGTCGCCGTGACAGGCAAGAATGGCGCGATATTGCCTAGTGTGGAAAGTGTGGTGAACGGCAGTTATCAGCCGCTTTCACGCCCACTCTTTCTTTATATCAGCGAACATGCGGCGAAAAGACCCGAAGTGAAAAGTTTCGTCGAGTACTATCTCACCGAAGGTCCCAAGCTGATCGCAGAAGTCCGATATATTCCGTTGGCTGATCAGACGTACGGGATGGTCCGTCAGCGATTTCAAAAAGGTATTGTAGGAACCGGCTTTGGCGGTGAACCAGAAGTCGGACTGCCGGTTGAAGAAATTATGAAGCGCTCCCCAAAGCAATAGGTAGCGCTCATGTTTGACTTGCATCGAGGGATAAAGGAAGGATACAGGAAAAGGTAGGTTGTTCATGAATAAGTCTCTAGCGGCTGTGCCGGAAGTGATTCGTATCAGCGAACCAGTCATAGTAGAAGCAACCGCTCGGCGTCGGGCCCAACACCGGCGAGAACAAGTGATCGAAAGCGGGCTTTTCCTTGCCGCGCTGATGTCGGTAGCTGCCACTGCCGCGATTCTCGCCGTGCTCTTGTGGGAATCGCTCGGGTTCTTCAAGGCCGTGTCGCTCACTGACTTTTTGACCGATACATTGTGGACACCCCTCTTTGATGACGCGCGCTATGGAATACTGCCGCTGCTTGCAGGCACTGTTGTCACCAGTCTGATCGGGTTACTCGTTGCGATTCCTGTGGGGACGGTGTCGGCCATCTACCTTTCGGAATTCGCGTCGTCTCGCTTGCGTGAACTCATCAAGCCGGCGCTGGAACTGCTCGGAGCGGTACCGACGGTGGTGTATGGGTATTTTGCGCTCCTTGTGGTCACGCCAACTTTGCAGAAGCTTTGGCCGGACCTGCCAGGTTTCAATATGCTGAGTCCTGGAATCGTCATCGGTATCATGATACTACCTCTCGTTATTTCTCTGAGTGAGGATGCGATGCGGGCCGTGCCGATGGTGTTGCGGGAAGGGTCCTATGCGACGGGAGCGACACGTCTTCAGACGGCTTGGCGAGTGGTAGTCCCGGCAGCCACTTCCGGTCTTGTAGCGGCCTATGTGCTCGGAGTCTCGCGTGCCGTCGGTGAAACGATGGTGGTAGCGATCGCGGCCGGGCAAAATCCAAATCTCACGTGGAATCCCATGGAGCCCGCAGCCACCATTACCGCCTATATCGTGCAAGTGGCTCTCGGCGATCTGCCGCATGGCAGCATCGGCTACCAGAGCATTTTTGCGGCCGGCCTGGTGCTCGCCGTGACGACATTTGCCTTCAACATGTTCGGCCATGCCATGCGGAAGCGGTTCCGGGAGGTCTATTGATGTTGAGGCGACGGAAGTTTACGGAGGTATTGTTCAAGGCGGTCGGGCTCTGTTCCCTCGCTCTCGCGATCGGAACGCTGGCGCTGTTGTTCGGCGCGCTCATCGTTGAAGGGGCCAGCCGAATCGACTGGCAATTTCTCACATCCTTTCCGTCTCGTCGCGCCACACAGGCGGGTATCCTTCCTGCGTTGGTCGGCTCGAGTTTGATCATGCTGGTGACGGCAGTGGTTGGAATCCCTTTGGGCGTGGCGGCGGCGATTTATTTGGAGGAATATGCTCGCCGAACGTGGCTGACGGAGTTGATCGAGGTGACGGTCATGAATCTGGCCGGCGTGCCGTCGATTATTTTTGGATTGCTGGCGCTTGGGCTGTTCGTCTATATGCTGGGTCTCGGAGCGAGCATCCTGACTGCCGGTCTCACGTTGGCATTGTTGATTCTTCCTGTAGTGATCGTGACGACACGAGAGGCCATTCGTGCGATTCCGGTCCAGATCCGCGAAGCGGCCTTTGCGTTGGGTGCGACCAAATGGCAGACGGTCTCCCACCACGTGTTGCCCTATTCTTCGGCAGGGATACTGACCGGGATCATCTTGGCCTTGAGCCGGGCCATCGGAGAGACGGCACCCATCGTGACGATCGGCGCTCTCACCTTTATTGCCTTTCTGCCCCCGGCTCCCTTCACAACGGAACCACCGTTTATGTCGTTTGAGTGGTTGATGTCTCCCTTCACCGTCATGCCTATTCAGATGTTCGCATGGGTTTCAAGACCGGGCGAAGACTTCGCCGGCAATGCGGCGGCCGCGGGGTTAGTGCTCGTTTGCATGACCCTTGCAATGAACGGGCTGGCAATCTACGTACGCTATCTCATGCGCAAACGTGTCTCTTGGTAAATATGGATGTCATGGAGCTACCTCGTCTCGAATCACCCGAAGATCGGGTTTGGCCTAAGCTGCTCAAAGCGGAGACGAGGGCTTTGAGTTTCTCCTATGGACACCGATTGGCATTGAAAAATTTGTCAGTCCCGGTCGAAGAATACAAAATCACGGCGTTGATCGGGCCGTCGGGCTGTGGAAAGTCAACCTTCCTCCGGTGTTTTAATCGTATGCACGATCTCTACCCTGAAACCCGCTACCAGGGCGAAATCCTGCTCTATCCTGACAATCGTAATATCCTAGCTCGCGATGTGGATCCGATTGAGGTGCGCATGCGACTGGCCATGGTGTTTCAAAAACCCAATCCCTTTCCCAAATCTGTCTATGAAAATGTGGCCTATGGGTTGAAGGTTCGGGGCGTGACAGATCGGCGGATCTTGGATGAGAAGGTCGAACAGGCGTTGCGAAGTGCGGCCTTATGGAAAGAGGTCAAGGATAGGCTATCCGGTCTGGCAACGTCTCTGTCCGGCGGCCAGCAACAACGTGTCTGTATCGCCCGAGCCTTGGCGACCGACCCGGAGTTGCTGCTCTTGGATGAGCCGACGTCGGCGCTCGACCCGATTGCCACGGCCAACATCGAGGAACTGTTGCTCGATCTCAAACAGCGTGTGACGATTCTGATCGTCACACACAATATGCAACAAGCGGCACGGGTGTCGGATTGGACGGCTTTCATGTATCTTGGTGAACTCGTCGAGTTTGGCCTCACGAAGCAACTGTTCACGAATCCTTCAAAGAAGCAGACTGAGGACTATATCACCGGACGATTCGGGTAATCTGATGGCACAGCGACACTTCGACGAAGCACTTGCCGATCTCAAGACCAAGCTGGCGCGAATGGCCGGCTTGGCGGAAGACCAAATCGATAAGGCATTGACCGCGCTGGTCACACGCGACTCGGCGCTGGCTTGCCGCGTGATCGAGCGAGACCATAAGGTGAACGCCATGGATGTGGAGATCGACGAGGCCTGTATCGAGTTGTTGGCACTCCACCAACCGGCTGCGCGCGATCTACGGCTCGTCACGACGGCCATGAAAATCTCCACCGAGCTCGAGCGGATCAGCGATCTCTCGGAGAATATCTCGGAGCGCGCGATCGAGCTGAATGAAGAACCGCAGCTCAAGCCGTACATCGATATTCCGAGGATGGGAAACCTTGCAAGGATGATGGTGAAGGAAAGCATCGACGCCTTCGTCAAAGAGGATTCCAAGCTCGCTCGGAAAGTGCTCGTGGATGACGATCTGGTCGATGATCTGATGGAACAGTTATTTCGCGAGTTGCTTTCCTTTATGATGGAAAATCCGCATACCATTTCACGTGCCATTCGTTTGAGCTTCGTCGCCAAGTATCTTGAACGGATGGCTGATCATGCAACCAACATCGCCGAGTTGGTCGTCTACTTGGTGGAAGGCAAGATCATTCGACACACATCGCCCCCGGTTCCGTCGTAAGGCCTCTGATTCATTTTCGTTCAGGGCGCACACGACCAGCAGCATGATGCCCATTTGTTTGAAATGACCCTCCCCCTGTGTTAGCATTCACCGCATGGGCGCTACCACCTCGGGTAAGCGGAGAGAAACCCGCCGTGCCCCACCTCCCTCTTCTCATATTCAGCGCGAAGTGATCGGCGTGATCTTGATCGCGCTGAGCTTGCTCATGCTCTTGAGCCTTCTGTCGTTTGTGCCTGGGGAGGCGAGAATGGTGGCGGACGGTGCATCGGACACCAACCCGCCTCGAAATCTCATCGGTTCATTCGGAGCTCTGTTGGCCGGTGCGTTTTTTTATGGTATCGGTGGAGCGGCCTATCTCTTTCCCTTGCTGCTGGGGCGGTTGGGATTTCGCTGTTTCTCCCAGGCACCGGTGAGTCTCAGGCTGCGGACGGCCGCCAGTTCCCTAGCCGCCGTGTTCTTCTTGAGTGCATTTCTGCATCTTGAAACGACGGGGGTTCCGACGCTGACCAGCGGGATGATTTCCCGAGGGATGGCCGGTGGTGTCGTCGGCCAGACAATCGCCGATGGACTCCGTGCCGTCTTTGCGGGAACCGGAGCCCATATTCTGATCATTGCGGGATTTCTTGTGTCTCTTCTGCTGACAACACCTCTGTCATTGGCAGAAGCCGTGCGTCGGCTGCCGGAACGTTGGGCCGCTCTCCGTGAAGGAGTGTCCGCAGTGATGCCTGAGCGATCGGTTGTGGTGAAGGAAGCCGGCAATCGACGGTTGCGGGTTAAGCCTTTCAGGTCAAGCGCCGTCACCCTGGAAGAAGAGTCGGATGCTGAAAGAATCGAGGACGCGGAACCAATTCCAGCCGCGACTCCGCTGACTCCGATCATTCAGTCATTCCCTGTCACAACTCCGACACTGGAAGCGCAAACGACCGAGCCGGAAGTGGTTGTTCCACCGGCTGAGCCTGCGGATTATCGGCTGCCCGACCCGGAGATGTTGTTAAGCGATCCTTCCGGACCGATGGATCGGATGTCGGATGAAGAATTACGAGCGCAGTCCGAGGTCTTGTCACGGGCATTGATGAGTTTCGGCATCGAGGGCATTGTGACGGAAGTGAGGCCCGGCCCTGTCGTGACGATGTACGAGTTCGAGCCGGCACCCGGCACGAAAGTGGCCCGCATTGTGAATTTGGCTGATGACCTTGCGCTGGCTCTCAAGGCGACGAGTCTACGAATCGTTGCGCCGTTGCCGGGGAAATCTGTGGTCGGCATCGAGGTGCCGAACCGGTCTCGAGAGACGGTGTCGATGAAGGAAGTCGTCATGAGCGAGGCCTTTCGTCGGGCAAGATCCAGACTAACACTGGCGTTGGGCAAGGATATCTTCGGCGCACCGATGACGGCCGATCTGAAGACGATGCCGCATCTCTTGGTAGCCGGTGCGACCGGTGCCGGGAAGAGTGTCAGTTTGAATACGATGTTGCTGAGTATCCTCTTTTCCTCCAAACCCAGTGAAGTGAAGCTCCTGCTCATCGACCCCAAGATGCTTGAGTTTCAATCGTATGAGGGTATTCCCCATCTATTGCGACCGGTGATTACGGAGCCCAAATCAGCCGCGAGAGGGCTGGGGTGGGTCGTTGCTGAAATGGAACGGCGGTATAAGCTGCTGGCCGAGGCCGGTGTGCGGAATATTGATGCGTACAATCGAAAGGTCGCCGGTTTGCAAGAGGTATTTGCTGAAAACAATCCAGCGGGTGTCGAGCAGCTTCCGATGCAATTTCTCTCTGAGGAAGAGCGCCTCTCTGCCGGTGAAACATCGATCGCCGAGGGTGAGCGTGGTTGCATGCAGCCGAAACCGACGCCGCCGGAACCGCTGCCGTTTATCGTCGTCATGATCGACGAGCTGGCAGATCTGATGATGGTGGCTCCCAAAGATGTGGAAGACAAGATCGCCCGACTTGCACAGATGGCACGGGCTTCCGGCATTCATCTGGTGTTGGCCACTCAGCGCCCATCCGTCGATGTGCTGACCGGCTTGATCAAAGCGAATTTCCCGGCACGGATCGCGTTTCAAGTATCTTCGAAGACCGACTCACGAACCATTCTCGATGCGAACGGTGCGGAGGCTCTACTCGGCCGAGGCGATATGCTGTATCTAGCCTCCGGCACCGGCCGTCTCGCGCGGCTGCACGGGTCCTTTGTATCGGACGACGATGTCCGCTCAGTCGTAGAATTCGTGAAGAAACAAGCCCTCCCGATTTACAATCAGGAACTGCAGTCGCTCAAATTGGAGGAGGCGGCGGAAGAAGAGGCAAAAGACGAAGTGTACGAACAGGCTAAAGAATTGGTCCTGTCGACCGGACAGGCTTCAGCCTCGTTGATCCAACGCCGACTGCGAGTCGGCTATCCTCGGGCGGCGCGCATGATCGAACAGATGGAATCGGAAGGCATTGTGGGGGCGGCGGGTCGTGATGGACGTCGGGAGGTGCTTGGTCGGCGCGGCCCGGTCGGCGCGGCGGAAGCATGATGCGTTGGTGGCTTGCCGCTCCATTGAGTGTCCTGTTCGTTTTGCCGGCCTGGGCGGCAGACAGACCGATTGATGAAAAGGCGTGGCAGGAAGTTCGTGAAGTCGTCAAACAGTTGCAAGCACGATACGAGAAAACGAAGGATATGCAGGCCGACTTTTCTCAGAAAACCAAGATCGAAGGGTTTGAGCGGCCTGTGACGTCGTCCGGCAAGGTATATATCAAAAAGCCCGGTCGTTTACGGTGGGACTATTTGGATCCGGCGACTGAGCAAATCTATGTGAATCAAGACGATGTGAAGGTGTATGTCCCCGAACATAAGCAGGTCCTGGTCGGCAAACTCACGCAGATGGCTGCCTCCAAAGCGCCGTTGGAATTGTTGCAGGGAGCGGCCAAATTGGATGAGTCGTTTGAGATTGAGCCCACCAGGGGAAAGGATCGGGGAGCCGGTGGCACGCCGCTTATCACGCTGATTCCCAAAGCTAAGGAGCAGGAATCCTCCCAGAGTCTTCAGAAGATCATCGTCGAGGTCTTTCCTAAGACCTATTTTATCCGCACGGTGTCACTCTATGAGATCAGCGGCAACGTCGCTGTCTTTGAATTTTCAAACTTGAAACCAAACCTGGGATTAGGTATTGAGGTGTTCGACTTTAAGACACCGTCGGATGTTGAAGTCGTTAGGGCTCCGGTGTTGAATGGGCCGTAATGGGTCACTGGTCAGTAGTCAAAGGTCGAACCTGCCGGAACCCCCATGACCGATGACTAATGACTCATCCTCACGATCTGACGAGATTACAACAGATGACAAACCTCATGAACAGTGTGACTGACACGGTCGATCAAGCCGTCGCAGCCTTAGACATTGACCATCTCCGCCGAGAGTATTGGGATCAGAACGAGTTTCTCGTCATCAAACAGTTCCTGCCCCGCGCCTTTGTGGAAGAAGTCCTTGTTCCTCAGGCGCAGGGCGTGAAAGCGGAACTCAATCGAAACTTTATCCCCGGCCACAAGAAGGGCGGGAGCGTCAGCTATTATACCGTGCGAGAAAAAGCTCCTCGCTTTCTCGATCTCTACCGGTCTGAGTCGTTCCGGACATTCCTGAATCGCCTCGTGGAGGCGAAGCTGATGTTCTGTCCGGACAACGATCCCCATTCTTGCGCCCTCTACTACTACACCGAACCGGGTGACCACATTGGGTTTCACTACGATACGTCATACTATAAGGGCGCTCGGTACACGATCTTGATGGGGCTGGTTGATCGGTCGACCCAGTGCAAGCTGGTGTGCGAACTTTTCAAAGACCACCCGACCAAGCAACCGCGCCATCTTGAGCTGATCACTGAACCCGGCGATATGGTGATTTTCAACGGTGACAAGCTCTGGCATGCGGTCACGCCTCTCGGAGAGGGGGAAGAGCGGATTGCGCTCACAATGGAGTACGTCACCAATCCGGAGATGGGGGCGGTCAAGCGGTTGTATTCGAACCTCAAAGATTCCTTCGGTTATTTCGGCTTCGCAAACGTCTTCAAGCGGGCGCTGGGATTGAGCCGATTCAAGTGATCAATATGGTTGCCGTTCGAAACACTCTGAGAGATGCACGATTTGAACGGCAGTCACCCCTCCCTCAGTCCTCCTGACACGACTCTCTCGTAGCCCTATTCCTTCCCCTGCTGTGCCCGCTACTCGGTGGTGCTGACACATTTTCTGAGAAGATTTGACTGGCTTCATTTACCGAGTTACGTTCTAGTAAGCCTTAAGAACGAAGAATATTTTTGGTATTCCACGTTCTCGCCAGCACCACATGCTCGCATTGGACTTTCCGTTCCTGAACGACCACGGTTCTTTATCAGCTTAGAGGTATATGGATCTGCTGCTTGGCCATCCTATCCACGTTTATGTCGTTGCCAGTTTATTAGCCCTTTCCGTGGTCCTATTCATATTGCTCTTTCTTATTCCAGGCTTTCGCCAAATCTGGGTACTCCGTCGAGTAGTAGCAGGACTCCGGAGATTCAAGGGGAAGAGCTCTGCATTAGACTCGCTTTTCCAAGATAATAAGGTGCTCACACATGTTTGGAACGAATTCAAAGAAACCTTACACGGACAAAAAGAGCTGAACTCAAGTTCCGGACAGTTCGAAGTCGTAGTGGAAAGATCGACCATACCTGCCGAAGCCTTCTTTAGCACTGAAACGCTCGTAGATACCGTCCTTCGAACAGAATTTTTCAAACATCTTCCTGGCATTTTGACGGGCCTTGGCATCATTGGGACGTTTCTCGGATTGATTCATGCTTTACAAGCGTTCGAAGTCTCGGAAAATGCGGCTACGGCACGCCAAAGTCTTAATGCGCTGTTGCAAGGCGTACACGAGGCATTTCTTGTGTCAACAGCTGCAATTGGCTTGGCCATGTTTATTACGTTCGTCGAGAAATGGATAATCACGGCCTTATACAAGCATGTTGAAACGATTTGTCAGTTATTGGATGGAATGTTTCAGGCCGGGGCTGGTGAAGAATACCTTTCTCGACTCGTTCAGGCTTCTGAGGCTGACCTTCCCCCATTTGTTACACCACCGCCAACGAAGTTGACTTCTGTGCCACGCGAGCCCCGTCCTGATAGGTGTTGATGAACTCCTGGGGTGTCACATCCCCAATGGAGCTGTGCGTCC
>Ga0134126_10005235_pt1 | contig 16211 bp, 10 predicted proteins | sample KB31752_FD_96881 | JGI IMG/M metagenome (GOLD analysis project Ga0134126, IMG submission 96881) | Terrestrial soil microbial communities with excess Nitrogen fertilizer from Kellogg Biological Station, Michigan, USA - KB3-175-2 | ecosystem: Environmental > Terrestrial > Soil > Unclassified ...
GGCGGCAGGCTGAACATCATCAATGTCAGAAACCGCAACAGCCGCGACAATGGCATTGCATCGTCGGCAGAGGCCGAGTGGCTAAATCGTAGGACAGGGGAGATTTGGGTCTACGATACCGATAATTGGGGCCACGGAGCCAATTCCGATCATCATAATATCTACGTCCATGCTTTGAAGACGTTCGCCTTCATCCGTTCCCTTTCGCGCGACACCGGAGGGGCCCATGAGCTGAAAACCGATAGCGACAAAGTCATCGTGTTGGACTCGGTCCTTGCTCATGTGACCTATCCGGGCTCTCCGGGAGTGAAAAGCGAGTCTGCGGTGATGAACATTACCCGCTCGCAGCAATATCGTGTGGCGCGAAGTCTCATCGTCAACAATACCGGGGGCAGCGGATTGGCCTTTCAGGTGGTCGCCAGAGCGAATGCCAATGGCGGGTTCAGTACACGAACACCACCGATTTTTGATATCGGGAACGACCCGGGATTCATCCGGCTTGGAAAGTGGCTTTCCAATCCGGATGGGCGCGAAAGTTCCACCGAGATCAATGGCAGAACTTACGTCGAGGCAGATGCGGGAGCCGGCTCGATCATCTTTTTCCAACTCAGCCCCCACGCAGCTATCGGGCCGAAGATTACGCTTTCCACTCGGCAGACCTATACGGTGAGGGTGTATCGAGATGACGACACAGTCCAGGAATTTACTGCCGCTCCCACCGCCTCTCCGTACATAAATCCGGCCAATGGCGAGCCGGTTCCGGGCTCGGCAGTTTTTCCTGTTCCAGGCAATCTGGTTTTCAAGGTGTCCAGAGTGCAGCCGGTAATGATCAAAAGAGCGGCCGATTCCTGGGATAAGCCGCTGCTTCATTCTCAGTTTTGGAATCGCAACGATCCGAACTATTGGTGGAAAAAGATCAAGAGCGGCGCGGTCCTTGATCTGACGAAGCAACAGGACTTCGATGAAGGATATGTCGAAGACACTTTGATTATCACCAACACGCCGAATATTTCGAGTGTTTTCTGGATTCAGCCGACCTGGCAGCACATTTACTGGGGGTCTCCTCAATATGAACCTGAGGTTCCGGTCCCGCCCCTTAACAATCCCACTGGGCCGACGATGGCTTGGCCGGATCTTCCTGGAGCTTCAACCTGGGCAGAACCGCTGGCCGGACCCGGCTATCCCCTAAGCGGCAGAGACCCCAGCGGTTTTGTCTCGGGGACCAAACAGGGCCCGGTCTCGGACGCCGTCTGGCCGTGGCCCCTCTTTGTAGCTGATGACGGCATGTGGGTTCAGCCCGGCGGCCCACCGGCTCGTCAATTCCAGCTTGCCCCACTCGGCGCGACCCTTCCCAGACGGAACGGATTTGTGCCCGATGTGAGATGGCTGGACGCGAACGGCAACCTTGTTCAGGTTGCGAGCTCAGATGCCAATCCCATTCCGTCCGGAGGGCAGACGACGCTGAAAGGCCCGCACGCCGCGGGTGCAACAATGCTGGCTGTTGCTTCAGCGAGGGGTTGCACGAAGGGCGAAAAACTTCAGATGGCGCTTCCGCTTAAGCCCGGAGCCGCGCAAGCTATCTTCATTTCGACCGTTACCGATGCGCCCTCGGGAACTTCCATTTCGGTAACCGATCCGCTGCCCAGAGCAGCGGCCGACGGCGCCGCGATGGTTTGCTTTCCGCACGCGGGCACGCGTCCGGCGACATGGATCAGCCCGTCCAATTACGCACTGCAATAGGATCTTTCTCGCCGGCACTAACGCGCCAAAGCAAAGCCTTCCGGCTGTTCGACCGCGGCCACCGCAGGCGTCGATTGTACGCGGCGAACATATTCTCGCAGAATGAACGATAATGGAAACATATAATAAAAGAGCGGTTGGAAGGCTATTCCGATGAACACGCCACATGCCGCCAGAACCGCCAATGAGTTCTGCAAGGCAAACGAAAGATCCCTGCACCAAGCAAGATGCGGGAGATTCCGGGAAAGCCGCGCGACCTGGCGCAGCGAACGAAGACTGAGCAAGAGCAGGCTAAGAAAAAGGCCGAGCCCAATCCAGCCATGTTCGCCTAGAACCTCGAAATAGGCACTGTGAAAGGCCCGGGCATCCTGGGTCTTTGGACTGTCAGGGTCTTCGCCGGGCAACGTGATCTGATTGATACGGTAGACTTCGAATCCCCCGCCCTGAGGATGGCTGCGGACAAAATCCAATGTCCAGGCCCAGACCTGCAGGCGCACTACAGCAGAATCGTCCTCGGATGGATGCGTGATGGTTGCCATCCGATCCATCCACGACTGGGGAGCAATCTGTATGATCACCAAACCGGTGGCGATACACAGTCCGGCAACCAGGATTTTCCGTTTGCTGTGAAGCCAGACCGCACCGGCGAGAACCAGCATCCCTGCCAGCGCGGTACGCTCGTGGGTCCCAATCGCCGTCGCCAAACTGAGCGGGACCAAGCCCAGATATCCAATCTTCGTCCAGATATTCCGCGGAAAAATCCGCTGGTGTTTTATCAGGAAGAAGATGATCGGAATCGCCATCAGTGCAGCAGTCGCCAAGGTTGCGCCTTCGCCCAACCAGAAGTTCCGATGCATCAGGCCCAAGGTGGGGCCATACTGGCCGCCGCCCGAAACAATAGTTTTGGCGCCGGCCGGAATCGTGTCCGCTGCCAACGAGAATATGAAGACCTGCAGGAAGGCCTCGATCTGGTTGCGCGAACGGATCACGAAGGGAATGAACGCCGAAAAAAGCACGCTCTTGAAGGCCCAATCCCATTTCGCCCAAGCCGCACCCGGCACCATGGCCCAGGTCGTCGTCAGGGTCACCCAGCCCGCAAAGAGGACGGTGATGACGATCATGGCGCCTATGCGAGGAGGATCACGCCGATCCGACAAAAAATAAAACCCGATCGCAGCACTGCCGATCAAGAACGAGAACGGAATTGCCGTAAAAGCTCCCAGAAGGATGTTCTCCGGGCGGAACATGTCAACCCACTCATAACCGAGGGTCAGGATGAACGGCACTCCGATACCGAGGCCGAACATAATCAGATATGCAGCGACTACGAAGAGACCACGAAGCACTGGGCTACCCTTCAGAGGTTGCGGAAGTTGCGCTCGTTCGGCTGCGCGCCGGGAGACGCTCCATTGCTGCGAGACGACGGCTCCTTAAGTTCGAACCAGGGCAGAGAGCGGTCAAGAACCGCAGCACGAAAAAGGATAAAAAGAATGCACAAGGTAGTCGATAAAATCGCAAAATCGTCCAGCATGGACCTACCCCTCTCTCAAATCTTTTTGCGCCCAGCGTAAACCCAACATACAGGGGGTCCCTGAACTATTGGTGAAACGCGCTCAGACCGTCTCTCCGCCGCTTTCAACGGCTTATCAGCCCGATCTTATTTCCGTTCAGCACAGCCCGATTAAGGCTCGGATTATGCACATATATTCTCGCCATCGCCATAGCGTTACTAAAGGGTTATTCCCCCCACGGGATAACCCCTTTTTCAATCTGTGGCTGGCGAGCCCTGGATTGGCTCCAAAGTGAAAAATTCGCCCGCTGCAAGATCAGTTGTTGCGTCACTCGTTTGCGCTGCAAGTGCAGAATCGATCTCAGGTTCCCTCATTCGCGATGAATTGCCAGGAGATGCCCAACTCATGATCCATTGGCGAACCGTAGAGCGCCCGGACACCTCAACATAATAGTAGAGAAACAGCGATGCCGATGCCGTTATCGCCAGATAGGCCAGAACCGGCGCCTCGGCAGGAATGTTGCCTCGGACATGAGTGAATTTGACCCAGTCTTTGACGAAGTAATGAACGAGATATGTGGAATACGAGACGGCGCCAAGGAATTTCAGCGGCGTCGACGCCATCACACGCGACAAGAGACACTGCTTCTGGGTCAGGCCAAAAATAAGAAGGAGAAAAGCCGAGGGCACGAGAACGAAATCAGGGATGCGGAAAGCGACGTAGGCGGCGAGCAGAATTGCCGCAAGAAGCACAGAAACATTTGCATAAGCAGGGCCTACCGGCTTTTGGCGCCAGAAGAAGTACAGGCACATGCCCATCCAAAACTCCACCAAACAGCGCAAGAGCCCGGTTTGAGGAATCCCCCCGCCAAGAGACAAGTCCATGATCGCGAAGGCGCTTGCCAGCACGCAAACCAACAAACTCATTAATACGAAGGCATGCGCGCGCGTCCGGATGATCCGCAGGCAAATCCAGGTCATCAGCGGAAACGTAAGATATGCAGCCCACTCCGTACTAATGGACCAAGCTGGAACATTCCATGCAAGAGACGAGGTGAGCCCCCAATTCTGGACGAGGAAAACACTGAGGATGAAATATCCGATGTCGTAGTTGTGTGATATTTCCGACCGGTGGGAAAACAGCACGATCACGAGCGGGTTCAACAGGAAGAGCAACAGCATAAAGGCATGCAATGGATAGATTCTCGCCAACCGGATGCCCAGGAATTTCGCGGCCTGACTCAGCCGGGGCGCCCTGAACCATTCTGCGTAATTAAGAGCTATAATGAATCCGCTCAGTTCAAAGAACAAATCCACCGCGAGATAGCCGCGGTCGATAATTCGGCCGGCTTGGATATTCATCAGCGGCGAGAGATATTCATTGAAATGGAACAACACGATCCACCACGCCGCCACGCCTCGAATTCCCGTCAGCGCAGCGAAATCGTCTTTTTGGATCATCGGGGAGCCACGCCAGCGTTCGCGTCGTTCCGCACAGGCCGACGCGTGGTTTGGTGCCCACCCGCGCGCATATTCTCGCAAGCACAGGGACAGCGCCAACCACTAAATTTTTAATAATCGACGGAACGCGTGCCGCGAGGACCGCCTTTTTATCGTCGCTAGGCCTGCCGCGGATTCATCGCCTGCTCGCCACCTGCAAAGCGTTGACCTTGCCTTGCAATCTGTTGGCGATGAGCTCGACCTTAGCCGTTGAAAAGTTCCGCACGAAAACCGTCTCGCCCGGAAGATCGCTGATGAAGCTGTTGTTCTCGATGTGGATTCCCTCGGACGGGTTCGAGCCCTTTTTCTTTGCTTCCTCCCCGATGACAATCGCGGCGCTCCGATTTTCGGAATGCGGCCCTTTCTCGAGCCGATTGCCCGAAACAACGACCGTCCCGCCATTGGGAACATCGATCAGATAGCTGGAATTGCCGGTCGGCCCGTCCTGGATGTCATTGTCGACGATTTCCGTGCGCGCGGCGCGAGACTTGATGTGATGGCCATGATGCTGGTCGATAAATCGGCTGTGTTCCACGCGCAACAACGCAATTCTTCCGGCATAGATCCCATGAGCGCATAGACCGCTGCACGCGCCGTTGCCTTGGAACGTGCTGTCGCGGACGATGATGGTGCTGCCGGCGACCGAATTCGACAGAATGCCGGTTTCGTTTTCGATGAATTTGCTGTTCTCGACGGTGAGGTTTGCCCCTTCCGCTCGGATGCCGGCTCCGTTGTGATCTCGGACAGCCGCCCCCCTGAATGTGATCCCCCGAATGACGACGTTGTTGCCCGACACCACGAACAGCCCCTTATCCGAGCAGGTCTTGTTCGCAATCGTGACGCCCTGCCCCTCGATGGTCAGCCGGTCCGGCCGCCAGACGGCGCAGTCGGAATAAACCCCCGGCGCGATCTCGACCGTATCGCCTGAACGTACGCTGGCCGCGGCGTCGCTGGGCTTCGCGTAGTCTTCGCCGGGACCCACTTTGAGGACGCGCGGAGAAGACATTTGGCGAAGCTCGGCGCGGCTGTCGGCAGGAGCAGGCGCAAAGGCGACTCCTGCCAGCGCCATCGCGAGCACGATCCGAGGGGGGGCCGAGGCCAACGTCAAATCCCCGTGCCTATTTGGCCGCGCTCACCCGGTTCAAGAGCTGCGTTGCTTCGGGCCTGCTTTCGAAATCGCCGCTGGACGCAAGCGCCTTCTGCAGCATGGCGCGCGCATCGGCGGGCTTGTTGGATTTGCTCAGCGCGAAGGCCACGTGATATTGCACATCCGGATTTTGCGGCATTGCCGTCAGCGCCGCCTGCAAATACTTCATGCCGGTCGGCACGTCGCCCTGCGTGGTCATGATCCAACCCAACGTGTCGGCGATACCCGGAGTGCCAGGCGCCAGTTGGTAGGCTTTCTCGGCCATCTTGCGCGCCCTCGGATCGTTGCTGCGCGCATACAGCCAGGCGAGATTGTTCATGACGACAGGATCGTTCGGGCGTTCCGACAGAACCTTCTCGAATTGCGCCTGTTCGGCGCTGTAATTGTGCGCCCGCCCATAAGTTTCGCCCAATTGCATCCTGGCTTGCGTATCGCCGGGATGATCCTTGACCCAGTTTTCCAACAGCGAGATGGCGCGTTTTGCGTCCTTGTTCCGCTCATGGAAACTCGCAAGGGTCAACAAGGTTTGTACCGACGGGTTTGAAGCCTGTGCTTTCTCCAAAACCGCAATAGCCTCGGCATTCTTGCCGTTCTTTTCCAATACGTCTGCGGCCAGCATATCGCCCACCGGACCGTCCTTCGCGAAGGACTTGGCGGTTGCGAGCGCCGCGTCGGGTCCTTTACCGTCATAGGTGACCGCCACGAGCGCCGCTTTGAGGCGATCGTTTCGCGGTTCGATTGCGACTGCTTTCGTCAATGCTGCGATCGCGCCGGGGACATCCTTCGCTTGCACCAGGACTCGCGCGTAATTGGCCTGGAGAGCCGATGAGTTCGGAAAGGCTCTCACGGCATCGCCGTAAGCCGCGACACTGTTGCGTATGTCACCCGACTCGAAATAAACGCGGCCGAGCGTGTCCCGGACGTCGGCATTTCCGGAGAATTGCGCCAGCAGCGCACGCGCTTCCCTTATCGCATCCGGCCATTTCTTCTGCGCTTCGTAGAGCACCACCAATTGCAGCCTCGGCGACGGGTTGGCAGGCGCGGCCGTCACCGCACGCGCAAGCAATTTCGCAGCGCCATCGTAATCCTTGTCGCGGGTATAGAGATCGGCAAGGGCCTGCATGCTGTCGACGTCATTTGCGTCTTTGGCGATCTTGTCCTGAAACACCTTCTTTGCGTCCGCAGGACGGTTCATCGCCACGTAGATTTGCGCAAGATTGCGCCGCAGGGCGGGCTGGTTCGGCTGCTTGTCGACGAGACCGCGAAATATCTTTTCCGCAGCCGGAAGATCCTGCTGCGCGACACGCACTATGCCCAGCAATTGAACGTAGAACGGATTTTCCGGCTCCTTCTTGACCAGGGCCTCGGCCGCCGTGGCCGCATCGTCCGTGCGGCCCGAGCGCAAATCAGCCAGAATGAGGGGCGGACCTGCTATCGCATTTCCGGTTCCGGATTTGAAAACCTCGCTCAGTTCCGACATTGCGAGCCCTGTGTCGCCTGACGAGATGCGGCTGATCGCAAGCTCCGTTTTGAGATTGCTGTCGGTGGGCTGCTTCTTCACCGCTGGGTCGAGCAGAGCCAAAGCTTTTTGGGAATCGCCCTTGGCCATGTAAGCTTGGCCGAGCATACCGATCGTATCGGAATTATCCGGCGCAAGCGGGAGCGCCTGATTGAGCATTGCAAGCGCGCGATCCGCATTGCCCTGCTTCAGGGCAATGGCGCCCAGGAGCTGATAGGGCAGCGCCTTATCCTTGCGCTTGGCGATATAGCGCGTGAGATACGCTTCCGCCTGCTCCGATTGGTTCAAATTGAACTTGACGAACCCCGCGAGAAGGTACGCGTCCGGCATGCGATCCATGACGGGGCGCAATTTTGTCAGGGTCACATCGGCGTCTTGCAGCTTTCCGCGGCGGGTATTGAGCAATGCGTCGAGATAATTGGCCGCGACCGCGTTAGGGTTGATCTTCTCCGCTGCTTTGACGTCCTTGTCGGCATTGTCGAGATCGCCGCGCTGCACATAAAGATTGGCGCGGTCGACCAACGCCTGGATGTTGGTCGGAGATTCTTTGAGCGCATCGTTGAAATGACTCAGAGCCTCTGCGCCCTGATCGCGAGAAAGCAATAAAACCCCCTTGATATCGAGGGCCTGGCTGTCGCGCGGGGCAATCGCAAGAGCCTCGTCGATCCTGCGTTCGGCGCCCGCCTGGTCGCCGTTGGTCATAAGCAGGCGCGTCATCGCGATTTTCGGAATCACGGATTTCGGATCGAGCCGCTGCGCGTCCTCCAGCATCGTTTGCGCGGCGGCATTGTCCCCGATCGCGAGCTCTGCCATGCCTCGGTATGTGCGCACGACGCTTTCGATTTCCGGGGACCGGTCGGCCGCAGGCACCTCGCGCAGCATTTGACCGAATTCTCCATTTCGGAACATTGCTTCGGAGAGCATCATCGCCAGGCGCTGCTGCGTGACGCCGCGCTGTTTGGCGGCAATAAGCTCCGCTTCCGCCGCGTTGTAATTGCCCTGCATCAGGTAGAGCGCGGCAAGCTGCATCCGGATTGTTCCATCCGCCGGGGCCTTCTGGACCGCGTTGCGCAATTGAATCTCGGCGCCCTTGAGATCCTTGTTCTGCAGCAGGTGCTCAGCGCTCTTTACATAAAAGTCGGCTTCGCTGGCGGCGGCATCTGCTTGCCCAGCCGCCATGGCCAGGAAAATCGGGGTGATGATAGAAGCCGGCGCCAACCAGCGGGTCTTTCCAGTTTTCATCTCATGTCCTCACTTCTTCGGCTTCGTCCCGCGGCAAGTCACGGAGCTTCACCGCCACGCCATGCTCCTGCACAAGATCGTACAGGGTCGGACGGCTCACTCCGAGGAGCTTTGCCGCTTTCGAGATATTGCCCTCCGTCTGGGCCAATGCCATTTCAATTGCTTCGCGCTCCGCCCGCCGCCGGGCGTCACGCAGGTCCAGCGAGAGTATGGTCTCCGGCGCCACGAGGTCCAGGTCGGCCGCGTTCACAACCGGTCCCTCGGACATCACAGCGGCGCGTTTGACCTTGTTCTCCAGCTCGCGAACATTGCCGCGCCAGGGATGCTGGCGAATTGCAGCAAGTGCGTCCGGCGTGAACCCCTTGAAAGCACGGCTGAACTGCGCGCCATAACGTTTCAGAAAGAAATTCGCGAGCACCACGGCGTCGCCATGCCGGTCGCGCAGAGGCGGAATGTGAAGTGCGATTTCATTGATGCGATAGTAGAGGTCCTCACGAAACCGCCCCTCGACGATCAGCTTTACAAGGTCCTGATTGGTGGCGCAGAGGATGCGGACGTTAATCTTGATTTGCTGGCGTCCGCCTACTCTCTCGATCACCTGATCTTCGAGGAACCGCAGCAGCTTTACCTGCATCGAAAGAGGAATGTCCCCGACTTCATCAAGAAAAAGCGTGCCGTGGTTCGCGCTTTCGATCTTGCCGATGGTCTGCTTGATCGCGCCGGTGAAAGCCCCCTTTTCATGGCCGAAGAGCTCCGCCTCGAGCAGGCCTTCAGGAATTGCAGCGCAATTGAGCGCAACGAAGGGTTTTCCCGCGCGCACACCTTGGCGGTGCACGGCCTGGGCAATCAGCTCCTTGCCAGTGCCGCTTTCACCCAACAGCAGCACGGCAATATCGGTCTTGGCGATCCGCTCGACATCGCGAAGGACCCTGAGCATCTGCGGGCTTGAACCGACAATGCCGGCGATCGGCGATTGTGGGGCAGTCGCGACGAGGCGCCGGTTCTCCTGCTCCAATTCATAGACGCCGAGCGCACGATCGACGATGATACCCAGGAGGTCGGGATCGACGGGTTTGCGGAAAAAATCATACGCGCCCGAGGCGATGGCCTTTAGCGCATGGTCGCGGTTCTCGTTCCCGGTCACAACAATGATCTTGGCCTCCGGCCCGATCTGCAGCAATTCTCCTACGGTGGCGAGGCCTTCGGACGCACCGTCGGGATCGGGCGGCAATCCGAGGTCTACGATCGCGAGCGCGGGCCGCTCGCGTTCGAACACTTCGACGGCTTCGCCTCGAGTACCCGCGGTAAGGACCTTGTACTGAGACAGCAGCCAACGATATTGCGTTCGCACGCCCTCATCATCATCAAGCACCAGAATGGTTGTGCGCTCTTCGCTCATGCCGGGGCGACTTTTTTCGCGAGAGGTCCGGGCGGCGATGCCGCTGCAGGCGTCGCATTGGGAACAACGATACGCATGATCGTGCCCTGGCCGGCGACGCTGATGACTTCCAGATCGCCGCCTGCTGCGCGCAAGGTCTCGCGCGCCTGGAACGCGCCAATGCCGTGGCCGCGAGATTTGGTGGATCGCCGCGGCGTGAACAACTCGTCGCGAACGAACGCCGTATCCATACCCGGGCCGTTGTCCTCCACATCGATCACGACTTTCGAATCGGTAGTCCTGAGGCGAAGTTTCACCGCCTCGCCCTCACGCGATGCTTCTAGCGCATTGGTCAATAGATGGGTCAGCACGGAATGCAGATCCTGACCTTCCATCCTCATGCCTATATTGGCCTGCGCGAAATCCGCTTCGATGGAAACGTCTCCATGAGTGAGTTCACCGATAACGGCCTTTATGACCGGCGCCGGATCGATGATCTCGCGTACCCGCACCGGTCCGGCATCGGAACGCAATTTGTTCAAAAGGCCATTTAAGCGCCCTACCGAATTCTCCAGCGTTCGAATCATGTCTGCGCGGAATTCCGGCCGGTCGCTGTAGCGCCTGATGTTCGAGACCATCATGCCCAGTTGGCTTGAAAGGTTCTTCACATCATGGACGATAAAAGCGAATTTTTTATTGTATTCGATCAGTGATTGTCCGTCCACGAGCGCCTTCGTCGCGCGCTCTTCCATAAGGTAGCTCGCCACCTGCTTGCCTACGGTGCGCAGCAGATCGTAACTCTCCCAGTTAAGCGTCAGAGGCGCGCGCGGGGGGGCCAGCACGATGAACCCGAGAATTTCGCCCAATTGCGTCAACGGCACGGCAAGCCAGACCGGCGGCCCGCTTGCCGCCCAAACGGGCAAGGGCGCTCCCTGCGCTGCAAGCACCCGAAGATCGAGCACGGTGGCGCCGTCCTTGAAAGCCGCGATAAACGGACTGTCCAGCGGTTCGGGCTGAGAGCCGCCAAGGGTGATATTGTAGCTGTTCGCAATGCGATACGCGTCGCGGTCCTCCAGCCACAGCACGCCGGCGGGACTGTCTACGATATTGCCGACCGCGCGGATGACGCGGATCTGCAACGGGTCGGCGTCGTCGGCCGAAGACAGGGTTTCGACGAAGCGCAACCATTCCTCACGGTAATCATAGCGTCGCGAGAAAAAGTTCTCCCCGATCAGCCGCTGGGCGCGCGACCTCAAGCTCTCCGTCGAGACCACGGTAGCAAGCACCAGAAAGCTGCCGCAGAAAAATGCTACTTTGAGCAGCGAGCCCCATTCGCCCTCGATCCGCCCAAGGAGGCTTGCAGCGCCTCCCGCAGCCAAAAGGAAGATGCCGCCGGCGGTCAGCGTGGCCGTGTGGAATACCACCCGGCGCGAGACATGAATATCGATGCGCCAGTCTTCGTTGCGCACCATGGTCACAACCAAGAGGGGCGCAATCAACACCAGCAGGACGCCACGCACGGCCAGCAAGCTGATATCGACACTGAGCGCAATCAGCCCATCGGCAAAGACGAAAAGATCGTAAGCGAACAGTGAACCTGCCGCGAGGCAGAGCGGGAAGATATGCCAGCGGCGCGACGAGCGGGTGTTGCGAAAAAGATTCTCGACCAGAAGAAGCCCGACGATTGCGACAATGACGCGGTCATAAACCTGCGACAGACTGAAATCGACCGGACTCGCGGTGGCGAACATCAGGCGAAGATCGTTTCCCACCACGAATACGCCAACTGCAGGAATTATCACGCGATAGATCGTGGCGAGACGTTGGCCGGAGCGCGCTTGCGCTATCACCAGAACGGAGGCGAGGAATTGAAGCCACATCCAACTGCGGAGGCTTCCCAGCATGTGGGCAACTCCCGGTCCCGCCTCCCACCAGACCTGATTGGCTTCGGCGAAAGCCCAGAGCGCGGTCACGGCAAATACCGCGACCGCAAACAGCCCGACGCCCTCCGGCCGCCGGTTGAACAAGGTAAGTGCTATCAGAATCAAAAATGCGGCGCAGCCGAGTCCAAAGCTTACCTCTAAGACCATAGCGCCTCCTATCGGGCGCCATCAGGCCAAAGAACGACTCTCACTGTGCGGATCAAAATGATCAGGTCCAAGAACAGCCCCCGATTTTTTACGTAATACAGGTCATACGAAAGCTTGTTTCGGGCGTCCTCCAGCGAGGCTGCATAAGGATAGTTCACCTGGGCCCAGCCCGTGATGCCCGGCTTCACGGAATGCCGTTCCTGATAATAGGGGATATTCTGCGCAAGGCGATTCACAAAATAGGGGCGTTCGGGGCGCGGGCCGACGAAGCTCATATCTCCGCGAAGCACATTGTACAATTGAGGCAGTTCGTCGATCCGAAGCTTTCTGAGGAACCAGCCTACGCGCGTAATCCGGGGATCGCGCTTTGAAGCCCACACCGGCGATCCGTCGTGCTCGGCATTTTCCGTCATGCTGCGGAACTTCAGAAGCACGAATGTGCGCCCCCTCAGGCCCACGCGCTCCTGCCGATACAGAATGGAGCCCGTGCCTTCGCTTTTGATTGCGATGATCGTCATGACAAGAATGGGCAGAACGAAAATCAAGGTCGACAGGCCGAGCACGATATCGAATATGCGCTTGATCGCTTCGACAGTCGCACCCATGCGAAAACCATCGGAGAATATGAACCAGCTCGGCCTCAGCGCCGAAAGATCGACGCGGCCGCTTTCGCGCTCGTAGAATTCGACATAATCGGTGATGCGGATGCCAGAGAGCTTGCAATTCAACAGCTGATTCACCGGAAGGCCGCGGCGATCATCGGTCGCGATCACGATCTCCGAGGCGTTCACTTCGCGGGTGAGCGAAAGCAGATCGACCGAATCGACGCGCTCTTTCAACTGGACGGCGCCGACCGTCGCGACGTGGACCTTGTCATGCAGGCCCACTTGGGCGACCGGAAGAAAATATGCGCCGAATCGCTCCTTTGCCAATTCGCGCAGCTGAACCGCGCGCGGCCCCTGGCCCAGAATCAGCACCCGACGGCGCAGAATGCCTGTCCGTGAAACGCGTGAGAAAACCGTGCGCGTAGTCGCGATGCAAGCCAGCCACAGAGACGGAAGCAGGACGATCCACCGCCACCGATAGGGCACGTGGACCAGCCGGTAGGCGCCGAACTGCGCCGTCACCGCGACGGCAAGAATCAGAATCAAGCTAAGGATCAGGGCGCCCCGCAACAACATCTGACGGGCATCGACGAGGGCGTCCACATTGTAGAGCCCGCTCGAATGCATCATCACGATGATCGCAAGAGCCAGCAACACAGGGAAAAGGATGCGCCCGCCCGCGATCTGGACCACTGGTTCGGCGCTCAACAAAGTAACCCCGAAATAAAGCGCCGCGGCAATGAACAATGCCTCCGCGATGCCCAGCGCCACGGTCGCGGCCGGAACAAAATGGCCAAAAATCCGAAGCATGTTCTCAACCCCCGCTGCTGTCGTCAGCACTCACGACCGCCCGCCCCTTCATGGCATGATGCCGAAGAGTTATCACGTTTTGAAGACAAGTTTGGTTACTTGGAAGCTCTAGCGATGCGGCTATTCGACTCTGAACTCATCAACCAGCTATTCCTCAAAAGCGCCCGAGGTTAACAGGATTTCTTCCTTGTCGTTCCCGTTAACGAAGGAAAATTTCGAGGCGGCGTCCGGCGAGCCCCAGACGGGTTGCGCGGCCGGTTAATGCCTTGAAATGGCCTAGATTCGGCGCGGAAACTCGGAAAGCAAAAAACGTTTCTTTGTCATCAGTTCAGGAATTCGCCTATGAGCACACTCACCCTTCCGCGTCGTTCCCCTTCCAGGCCGCAACCGGCGTTAAGCATTCCGCAAGAGTTTCGGCCCAAAGCTGTAGTGCCGCTGCGAATCCTGGGGTCGACCGTGTCGGATGATGCGATTTCAAGCTTCAGCCTGGGTGAGGATACCCGCCGCGAAGGCACGCCCAAGGTGGTTCCGCTTCCTTCTCGGCAATGTGCCCTGCTGCTTATTGCGGGCTCGCTGGCCTGCTATGGCCTCGGCTACGCCGTGGTGTCAGCCTTTCATCACTTGGTCACGGTTCTAACCTAGGCGGCTCGAGAGCCGCGCTATTCCATCGATAACGGCGGGTGTCCCCCGCTGAATCAAGATGTGGCCGCCTTTGAGGAGCCGCGTCGGCACAGATATGATCCCAAAGGCTCCATTGCGGAGAAATAACGGTCGAGCGCCTGCGCCGCCTCTGGAAGAGTGGTGACGTCAACCGCGGCCGCAATGAAGGCGGCTGGACAGCCGTTTCCGACAAGATAGGCGTGAATCTGATGGCGCTTCGCGTCCCAGACGCTGGCGGCGGTTGCGCCGTCGAGGGCGTAAAACGACCAGACCAGCTTCCTGCGTGAGCCCGACACCACTTCAGCGGTGTTCACCGGTACTTTCCTCCCGCCGACATTGGCGAGGGCATGGCCGCGCGCGACAATATTCCAAATCTTCAGGTCGGCGATGCGATTATCGGCGCGGATAAGATTATTGGTGCGACCGTGCGGTGCATAAAGGGCGACGAAGCGGTCGACCTGCTCCGACCTGTCACTGAAGCTCTCCAAAAACTCGCGGTCCGCACGGACGACCACCGGGCGCCAACCCGTCCCTTCAGCCGCAACAGGCCGCCAAGGCGCGGCCATGGCCGGTGCAACAGCTTGCAAGGGTATGGGAGCTGCAGGGGCGTCGAGCATCGCGGCAACTGCCGGGCCAACGGCGGCCGCCCCGATGGATGCTAGCGCAGCAAACGCCAGCGCTGACAAGTTCACGAGCCTGATGCTGCGGGGTGGATGAGGCCTGTCCGGCGAACTCGCGAGGTCGCGATCTGAAAACGCCCGGCCGATGAAGATCAGGCAGATCAGAACGATCGAGAAAAATACCCAGCCATAGGTAATATGGTCGGCTTCGATCGCCGCGGGGCTGCCGAAAGCTTCGGCGGCGGCGATTAAGCCCAGGGCGCGAAAGCCATTGGCGATGACCGGCACCACGATCGATAAACCGATGAAAACCATTCGGCGAACTCGGCTCTGGTAAATTTCGGTGGCGTAAAAGACACCGAATGCGATCGAGGCGATGAGAAAGCGTAACCCTGCGCAGGCCTCGGCGACCGTAAAAGTGCCGGCCGGGACGGCAATCATGGTGCCGTCCGAATAGACCGGGATGCCGAGCAGTTGAAGCCCGACGACCGAAAAACGCGCAGTGAAATCCTGCAGCGTCGGGACCAGATAGTCCCCGCTCGGCACCAGAAAATAGAGATAAAGCAGAGGCGCCAGCAAGCGGCGGTAGATGGGCCACCCCAGGACGGCCAGAAGCATCGCCTGAACGATGGTCATGACGACGAATTGCTGTGCTTCGAGAACACCGAAGATCGATGCGCCGAACCACGCGAGCGATAGCAGCGGGATGAAAAGCAGAACACGGAACTCGGGTTTCGGAGACATCGACGCAAGGAGGTCGCGCCGCTGCCAAATCATATAAAGCGAAATGGGCAGGATCAGAAAACAGTGGTTGTAGGTGGCCGAGGCCATCCAAACCCGGAAAGCCCCCACGGCTTCCTGACGGAAGATCAGACACACCGCGAGAAAGCAAGCCGCTACAACGCCGATGACATAAGGCCATTGGCCGCGCGCCGCATAATCAAACCGGGCGCCCCTCGTTTCGACCGGAGCGCTCATGAACCCGTCCTCATCAGCGCCATTGCGTTATCGCGCCCGTTGATCGGCTCGGGAGTGTGGCCGACATCGCTTGCCTCGCACAGGAAGCCGACTAGCACCTGGAGATTGCGGCGCCAATTGTAGTCGGCTTCGACGCAGAGGCGGCCTCTGGAGCCGAGCCCGCGAACCTCCCCCGCTATCACCGAAATCACTGCCTGGGCAAAACCAGGCGCGGTCTCGGCGATGAGCGCGTCTCGGCCCGCGACAGCCGAAAGCCCTTCGAAAGCAGCAGGAGTCGCGACGACGGGTCTGGCCATTGCCATCGCTTCGAGCATCTTGTTCTGCAAACCCCGCGCGACGTGCAAAGGCGCCACAATGCAGGCGGCATTGGCAAGATACGGGCGTACATCCGGTACGCGCCCAGTCACGCGAA
>Ga0134126_10005236_pt1 | contig 16209 bp, 15 predicted proteins | sample KB31752_FD_96881 | JGI IMG/M metagenome (GOLD analysis project Ga0134126, IMG submission 96881) | Terrestrial soil microbial communities with excess Nitrogen fertilizer from Kellogg Biological Station, Michigan, USA - KB3-175-2 | ecosystem: Environmental > Terrestrial > Soil > Unclassified ...
GTAATGCCGCGATTGGTGGCGCGCAGCTTGAGCAGGTGGTGGCAATCCTCGACGATGCCGGTCAGAGATATTGACTCTTCATTGAGCTCGTATCGGCCGGCCTCGATGCGCGAGAGGTCGAGAATCTCGTTGATCAATCCGAGCAGGTGCACGCCGGAATTATGGATATCGGCTGAGTATTCCTTGTAAGCCGGCACGGCATGCTCGCCGAATACCTCGGTCTTCATCACCTCGGAAAAACCGAGGATGGCGTTGAGCGGCGTGCGCAACTCATGGCTCATTTGCGCGAGGAAGCGCGACTTGGCGATATTGGCGGCTTCGGCGCGGCGCCGAGCCTCGTCAGAAATGGCCTTCGCTTGTTCCAACTCGCCGATCAGCGCGTCCTTTTCCGCGCGCGCTTCCAACGTCGCCAGCGAAGTTGAATAGAGGCGATAGGCAAGCGCGGAGAAATAGCCCTGCGCCGCTACCGCCATCACGGCAAGGATGTAATTTCGCAGATTGCCCTGGAGAACGAAGTCGAGCGCGATCGCTGCGGTGACGGGGAAGGTGGCGGCGAATACGGCCATCGGCAGGCTCGAGGCCAGCATGCTCGACACAGCCACCACCAGCAGCATGACGAAAAGCATGAAGGTGCCGGAGCTTTCATCGCTGCTGAGCGGATGGATGAGGATGAACATCCATGCCAGACCGTAGAACAGGTCGAGCATGATGAATCGCAGCCGCCAGGTGCGGGCGGAGATCTCCGACATCGGCAGGGCGAGAAACTGCCGGCATTTGCTGACGACGACGGCATGGATCACCAGCACGGCGGCGGTCCAGGCGCCGGCAGTCACGGCGCCGGTCCACAGGCTGGAAAGAAAACCGATGGTGGCGACCAGGAGCAGGATCACCAGTGAGGCGGAAAGCCGGTTCTGCGCATACTGACGCAGCAGCTCGTAGTCGAACACGGGACGCGTGCCGCTCGACGACGTCAGGCGGTCGCGCGCCTCGCGCACATATTGCGCGGCAAGGCGGCGCTTCACCGGAGACGCATCCGGCGGCAACGCTGTTAGATCTGGCTGTTCCCCAGGAACGGGCATGAACCGACGCTTGGTACGCAAAAAATTGGAACCCTAACGTCGCCCATAATCCTTAAGGCCTTGCTTAAGACGGAACTAAAGGCGCTGGTTAACAAAACCTTATGGCCGCTTTGACAGCGCGTTTGCCGCGTGTTCGGCTTACGCCGGCACATAAGGGGGAGCGAAGAACCATGAAACTCTACGATAGCGGCCGAGCCCCCAATCCTCGACGAACGCGGATTTTCCTTGCCGAGAAAGGCGTATCGTTGCCGGTCGAGCAGGTCGACATCATGGCAAAGCAGCAAAAAACGCCTGAATTCACCGCGATCAACCCGCTGCAGCGTCTGCCAGCGCTGGTGCTCGACGACGGCACGGTGATCGCTGAGTCGATTGCCATTTGCCGCTATTTCGAGGCGTTACGGCCGGACCCGCCGCTATTTGGATCGGGCGCTAGGGAAATAGCCGAAGTCGAAATGTGGAACAGGCGCTGCGAGATGAATTTCATGTTTTGCGTCGCGTCGGTCTTCCGGCACCTGCATCCGTCGATGAAGGAACTGGAAGTGCCGCAACTGCCGGAGTGGGCGGAGGCAAACAAGCCGCGCGTTACCTGGTTTCTCGAATTGCTCGACCGCGAATTGGCGACGCGCGAATTCATCGCCGGCGACCGTTATTCGGTCGCCGACATTACCGCGCTGGTCACGGTCGATTTCATGAAACCGGCCCGGCTCTCGGTGCCCGACACGCTCACCAATGTGAAACGCTGGCACGCGGCCGTATCGGCACGGCCGAGCGCGAGCGCATGAATCAGAACTTCGGTTTTTAATTTTGACTACCGCTCAAGCCGCGCCAGCAGCGCCGACGTATCCCAGCGCCTGCCGCCGATCGCCTGGACTTCGGCATAAAACTGATCGACAAGGGCGGTGACGGGAAGCGTCGCCCCGTTCTTGCGCGCCTCGCCGAGACAGATGCTCAGATCCTTGCGCATCCAATCGACGGCAAAACCGTAGTCGAATTTTCCCGCCACCATGTTTTTGTAGCGGTTCTCCATCTGCCACGACTGCGCGGCGCCCTTGGAGATCGTGGCGATCAACTTCTCGATGTCGAGGTTCGCTTTCTTGGCGAAGTGCAAGCCTTCCGCAAGTCCCTGCACGAGGCCGGCGATGCAAATCTGGTTGACCATCTTGGCGAGTTGGCCGGAGCCGGGTTTGCCCAGCAGATTGCAGGCGCGCGCGTAAGCCGCGATCACCTTTTCGGCACGCGCAAAGACCGCCTCATCGCCGCCGCACATCACGGTGAGAACCCCGTTCTCGGCGCCGGCCTGGCCACCCGATACGGGCGCGTCGACGAAATCGAAACCGTTCTTTTTCGCCGCCGCATAGAGCTCGCGCGCGATCTCTGCCGACGCGGTCGTGTGATCGACGAACACCGCGCCCTTGCCGACACCGGCGAACGCGCCATCCGGCCCGAGCGTTACTTCGCGCAGGTCGTTATCGTTGCCGACACAGGCCATGACAAAATCCTGGCCCTGCGCTGCGGCCTTGGGCGTTGGGGCTGATTTACCGCCGTATTCCTTGACCCATTTTTCGGCCTTGGCGGCGGTCCGGTTGTAGACCGTCACGTCATGGCCGCCCTTGTTCTTGAGGTGCCCGGCCATGGGGTAACCCATGACGCCCAAACCCAGAAACGCAACCTTCGCCATCGTTCTTGCTCCCTGCGCGTCGCCGCGGGCCTTGCGCCCGCAGCCTGCTGCAATAAGTTACGTCTTGGCGCCGGCGTCAACCGTGGCCTTGCGGAAAAATAACAATGGCTTTGCAATCCATGCATCACGTCCTGCTGGCGATGCCGGCCGGCAGGGAAGCTGAAGCGCGAGCTTTTTATCGGGATCTGCTGGGCATTCCGGAGGTCAAGAAGCCCGATAATCTGGCTACGCGCGGCGGTTGCTGGTTCGAACTGGGGCCGGTCAAGGTTCATCTCGGCGTGGAGAAAGACTTCCGGCCCGCGCGCAAGGCTCACCCGGCGTTCCTGGTCGAGGACGTCAAGGCGATGACGGCAAAGGCCGTCGCCGCCGGCTATCAGGTATCCGACGACGAGCCTCTGGCCGGCTATGAGCGGAAATATGTCTACGATCCGTTCGGTAACCGCATCGAGTTGATGCAGCGCCTCGACCCGCATTGACCCGCCTGCGCACGCCCGTTAGATGGCGGGCATCGTGAGGACGCCCCGATGGCGGTAAGCAAAGAGCAAATTATGGCCGCGCTGGCGAAGGTGCCGTCGCCCGACGGCACCGCGTTGCCGGAAACGCAAACGCTCTCCGACGTTGTCGTGAGCGACGGCAAGGTATTTTTTTCCATCACCGTCGATGCCGCGGCTGTCAAAGCCTGGGAGCCAGTGCGCCAGCGGGCGGAAGAGGCGGTCCGCGCGGTATCCGGCGTTTCATCGGCGCTGGTCGCGCTCACTGCCGAACGCGCGGGCGGAACGGCGTCTCGGCCCGAGCCGGGCACGACCGGCGGGCGCGGTGCAAGGCCGGCGCCGCAAACACCGGCGCATCCGGCCGATAAGGCCCAGCCGGGCATTCCCGGCGTTGACGCGGTGATCGCAGTTGCCTCCGGGAAGGGTGGCGTCGGCAAATCGACCACGGCCGTCAATCTGGCCCTGGGCCTGCGCGATCTCGGCCTCAAGGTCGGCATGCTCGATGCCGACATTTACGGCCCGTCGCTGCCCAAGCTCCTCGCCATCAAGGAGAAGCCGCAGACGATCGGGGGCACGCGGTTAAAGCCGATTAGCCGCTATGGGTTGACCGTCATGTCGATCGGCTTTCTGATCGACGAAGAGACGCCGATGATCTGGCGCGGGCCGATGGTGATGTCGGCGATCACGCAAATGTTGCGCGAGGTGGAGTGGGGCAAGCTCGACATCATGGTTGTCGATATGCCGCCAGGCACTGGAGATGCCCAACTCACCATGGCGCAGCAGGTGCCGCTCAAGGGTGCCGTCATCGTTTCCACACCGCAAGACCTTGCCTTGATTGATGCGCGGCGCGGCGTCGCCATGTTCAAGCGCGTCAATGTCCCGGTCCTCGGCATCGTCGAAAACATGAGCTATTTCGTCTGCCCGCAATGTGGGACGCGCTCCGATATTTTCAGTCACGGTGGCGCGCGTCACGAAGCCGAACGGCTGGGTGTGCCGTTCCTCGGCGAAGTTCCGTTGCACATGGCCATTCGCGAAAAGTCCGACAGCGGTATGCCGGTCGTCGCCACCGAACCGGAAGGCGAGTACGCCAAGATTTATCGCGCGATCGCCGCGAAGGTGCGCGACCGGCTTCAGGGCGGAGCCGACGTACGCCCGGCGCCGAAAATCGTGATCGAGGCTTGAGACGCTTGCCTATGACGGCGCATCGCGGAATTTGTTTGGGCATCGCGATCCTGATCGCCGCAATTCCATTGGCCTCGAATGCACAGGCTCCGTCACCACCGGCGGCGGCTGTGAAGCCGGCCGAACCGACGGGCGATCTCGCCTTCGGCCGGTTCATCGCGCTGATCCGCGGTCATCTTCTGACTGGCGAGGAATTGGTGAAGCGGCGCGACTGGAGCGAAGCCTATCCGCATTTCACTTATCCGACCGAGGAAATCTACGGCGTCATTCGCGACGAATTGCGCGCCTACAATACGCCACCGTTCGAAGGCGCGCTCAAGGCGTTGGCACGCGCGGTGAAAGCGCGGAATGCGAAGGAATATGCGAATGCGTCGGGGAAAATGAATGACGCGCTTGCCAAGGCCGACGCCGGGCTGAAGACAAAGGTTTCCAACTGGCCGCGGTTCGAGGTCGCCGTGGCCGTGGAGGTTCTGGAAACCGCTTTGGAGGAATATGACGAGGCCATCGCCGACGGCCGGATCGTTCACGGCGTCGGTTACCGCACCGCGCGCGGCTTCGTCCTGCAAGCCGACCGCATGATCGAAGATAACGACCCTGTGTTGGCCGCCGAAAACGCCACGGCGTTGGCAGAAATGCGTGCAGGTATCGCGCGCATCAAGCCGGCCTTCGCGTCGCTGAATGCGCCCGCCCAGCCCACAATCGACGATGCGGCGTTTCTTGGCGCCATTTCGCAAATCCGGGCTGCGGCCGGAAAAATAACGGCAGCCGACTGAGAAAACGAATGGGAGACGGAGAAGCCCCTGTCCCAGCAACCAGTTTTTCAGCTATTTACGACTTTAGTGGAAACGGTGCACACTAGCGAAAGCTGGCCGGCTCGGTCATGTTCCGGGCAAGGCCCGGTCGTATGAAATAGCGCACGCGCGGCCGGGCTAGCGCCACGAGAGTTCAACGGGGAGGATCCAAGATGAAGCGTCGTCAATTCCTGAAAACGGCCGGTGTCGGCCTTGCCGCGGCGGCGGTTGCGTCGCCCGCGGTCGCTCAGTCGATGCCCGAGCTTAAATGGCGAATGGCCGCGAGTTGGCCGAAGTCGCTCGATACGCTCTACGGCGGTGTCGAGACGTTCGCCAAGTACGTCGCCGAGGCCACCGACAACAAATTCCAGATCCAGACCTTCGCCGCCGGCGAGATCGTGCCGGGCCTGCAGGTGCTCGATGCGGCCTCCAACGGCACCATCGAAATGGCTCACACCGCCACCTATTATTATTTCGGCAAGGATCCGACCTGGGCCTTGTTCTGCGCCATTCCGTTCAGCCTCAACGCGCGGATGATGAATGCGTGGTTTTACGACGGCGATGGGCTCAAGTTGATGAACGAGTTCAGCGGCAAGCACAATCTCGTGTCTTTGGTCGGCGGCAACACCAACTGTCAGATGGGTGGCTGGTTCCGCAAGGAAATCAAGACCGTCGCCGATCTCAAGGGCGTCAAAATGCGTATCGGCGGCTGGGCCGGCAAGACGCTGGAAAAGCTTGGTCTGGTGCCGCAACAGATTGCCGGCGGCGATATTTATCCGGCGCTTGAAAAGGGGACCATCGACGCGGCCGAGTGGGTGGGGCCCTACGACGACGAGAAGCTCGGTTTCTACAAAGTCGCCAAGTATTACTATTATCCCGGCTGGTGGGAAGGTGGCCCGGCTTTGCACATCCTGATCAATTCGCCAAAATACAACTCTCTGCCAAAGAATTATCAGGCGATTCTGAGCGCGGCGGCGGCCTATTCCAACGTCGAAATGAGTGCGCGTTACGACGCGCGAAACCCGGCGGCGTTGAAGCGACTCGTCGCGAACGGCATGCAGCTGCGGCCATTCTCGCAAGACATTATGGAAGCCTGCCTGAAGGCATCCAATGAGGTGAACGAGGAGACGAGCGCCAAGAATGCCGACTACAAGAAGATCCTCGCCAACCTCGAAAGCTTCCGCAACGACCAGTATTTGTGGTGGCAGGTGGCGGAATATTCCTACGACAGCTTCATGATCCGGAACCGCCGGAAAAGCTGACACCCGATCTAAGGAGCACGACGGGGCTGGCCGGGGACGGCCGGCCCCGTTTTTATTGTGCCCGCTACTGGATTTTTGGCGGTTGATCGAGGTTCGGCAATTCGATCTGTGGAATCTCGATCTTGACCTTGTTTGGATCGACGGTCGAGAGACCCTGTTTGTAGTGCATGACCATTGCCGGGAAAAAAATGACCAGCATCACCATGATGACCTGGATTACGACAAACGGAATGGCACCCCAGTATATCTGTCCGGTTGTGATCCCGTCAGTGCGCTTGCCGGTGACGCGATCGTTGTAGGGTTCGCGCGGCGCGACCGAGCGCAGATAGAACAGGGCAAATCCGAACGGCGGATGCATGAACGATGTCTGCATGTTGACGCCGAGAATGACGCCGAACCAGATCAGATCGATGCCGAGATGCTCGGCGGCGGGACCGAGCAGGGGAATGACGATGAAAGCGAGTTCGAAAAAGTCCAGGAAGAAGGCGAGGACAAAAACGAAGGCATTGACAAAGATCAGGAAGCCGATCTGTCCGCCGGGCAGCGACGTCAACAGATTCTCGACCCAGATATGGCCGCTGACGCCATAGAACGTTAAAGAAAATACGCGTGCGCCGAGCAGGATGAAGACGACGAAGGCCGACAATTTGGCCGTCGATTCCACCGCTTGACGGATCAAGTCCCAGGTGATCCGCCGTTTTAGCGCGCCAAGTATCAAGGCTCCGGAGGCGCCCATGGCGCCACCTTCGGTCGGTGTGGCGACGCCGATGAAGATGGTGCCGAGAACCAGAAAAATCAGGAACAGCGGCGGCACCATGACGAAAGTCGTCTGCTGCGCCATGTGCGACAGGAAACGAAAACCGAAATACCGGCTGGAGAACCAGTTCACCACCGCCACGGCGAAAGCGAACAGGATGCCGAAGAACATGCTCAGCACCACGAAGTCGGCACCGTGCGTGTCCGAGTTGCGCATCATAAACCAGCCGAATATCGCGCTTGCCGCCGCGAGGACGGCGAGCGAAATCAGCCCGCGACTGCCGCTAGACTCGCGAAAGCCGATCGCCTGCGGCGGCAGACCAGGTGCCGCTTTTGGGAACAGGATGGACACCAGGAACACGTAACAGGCATAGAGTCCGGCGAGGACGAGGCCGGGAATGAAGGCGCCCTCGTACATATCGCCGACCGAGCGGCCGAGTTGGTCGGCCATGACGATAAGCACCAGCGATGGCGGGATGATTTTCGCAAGCGTACCGGAAGCGGCGATAACGCCGGAGGCCATGCGGCGGTCGTATCCGTATCGCATCATGATCGGCAACGAGATCAGGCCCATGGAAATGACCGATGCGGCAACCACGCCGGTGGTAGCGGCGAGGAGGGCGCCGACAAAGACCACCGCATAGGCAAGGCCGCCGCGTACCGTGCCGAACAACTGGCCGACGGTGTCGAGCAGGTCTTCCGCCATGCCTGATCGTTCGAGGACAAGGCCCATGAATGTGAAAAACGGAATGGCGAGCAACGTATCGTTGCTCATGACGCCATAGACACGCTCGGGCAAAGCTTGCAGGAAGTCGGGTGCGAAGAGTCCGAACTCGATGCCGACCAGCGCGTAAATCAACCCAACCGCGCCAAGTGAGAACGCGGCCGGATAGCCGAGCAGGAGCACGACCACGAGCGAAGCAAACATGATCGGCGCCATGTTATTGATGAGAAACGCTTCCATGTTCGCTCGGAGCCCTCCAGGCAGCCGCTAGTGTTTCTCGATCGCGCCGATTATTTCCTCGGCCTCGACCTCCAACGAACTCTTCTGGCCCGCGTGAGGATCTGGAATGAGGCCACGCATCACCGCGACGCGTTTGACGAATTCGGAGAGGCCCTGAAAAAACAACATGGCGAAGGCAATCATGATGAGTGATTTGGCCGGCCACTGGGGCAGGCCGCCCGTGTTCCAGGACTGTTCATTGATCGACGCCGAACTGATGAAGAAGGGATACCCGGTGACGACCAGGATGATTGTCAGCGGCAGCAGAAAAAGCGCATGTCCGATCAACTCGATGACATTGTGCAGCCATCGCGGGAACAGATTATTCACGATGTCAATGCGGATGTGCTCATTGGCGAGAAGCGTCCATGGCGAGCACAATAAAAATACGGCGCTGAACAGCACCCATTGCAGCTCGAGCCAGGCGTTCGATGAGGTGTCGAAAATCTTTCGTACGGTTGCGTTGACCGCCGAGACGATAACCGCTGCCAAAATCAGCCAGGCCAGACGCTTGCCGATCCATGTGTTGATTGCGTCAATGACGCGTGACGGCGCGAGCAACACCCTAAGCACTGCGTCAAGAGCGCCCACAGACCTGTCCCCCTCTGGCCGGCCGACGAATGCCGTTAGCCGAACTGTTATTTTTGTTTTCCACCCGCCCCGTGACCCGGCCTTGAGAGGCCAAGTTGACCACTTTAATCCGATGCAACCGCCGGCCGTCAATGGAGAAGATGACGGTGTTCGGTCCTGAATGCTGAAATGACGCCAGATTGCGGGGGCGTAAACACGACGATTTTCGATGTTATTGTCCGGGCGCGTCGGCGCGAGGGCTGCTTATCCGCCGGTCACGCTCATATGCCGGGCAAGCGCCGGCCGCCGGTGCCGGCGGTCGATAACGAAATCATGGCCCCGCGGCTTATGGCTGATCGCCCGGTCGATGGCAGCGCTGACGGCATCGTTGCTTTCCGAGGCGCGCAGCGGGGTCCGCAGGTCCGCGGCGTCTTCCTGACCGAGGCACATATAAAGCGTTCCCGTGCAGGTGAGCCGCACCCGGTTGCAGCTCTCGCAGAAATTATGCGTCATCGGCGTAATAAAGCCGAGCGTTCCGCCGGTCTCCTTGACGTAAGCATAGCGGGCGGGGCCGCCGGTGCGATAATCGATATCTGAAAGCGTATAACGTTCGCTGAGCCGCGCGCGTACCAGCGAGAGGGGAAGGTACTGATCGAGGCGGTCTTCACCGATTTCGCCGAGCGGCATCACCTCAATAACGGTGAGCTCCATGCCGCGCCCGTGCGCCCACTCGATCAGCCCGCCGATCTCGTCCTCGTTCACGCCCTTGAGCGCCACTGCATTGATCTTGACCTTCAAGCCCGCGGCTTGCGCGGCGTCGATGCCGGCCAGCACTTTGCCGAGATCGCCCCAACGGGTAATGGAGCGGAATTTGTCCGGATCGAGCGTGTCGAGCGACACATTGATGCGTTCGACGCCGTTGTCCTTGAGTGCGACGGCGTATTTTTCCAGTTGCGAACCGTTGGTGGTCAGCGTCAGTTCCTTGAGCGCGCCGCTCGCAAGATGGCGGGATAGGGACGTGACCAGCGTCATGATGCCGCGGCGCACGAGCGGCTCGCCGCCGGTCAAGCGCAGCTTCGTCACGCCTTTGGCGATGAAGACGCTGCACAGGCGATCGAGCTCTTCCAGGCTCAAGAGATCGGCCTTGGGCAGGAACGCCATATTTTCGGACATGCAATAGACGCAACGAAAATCGCAGCGGTCGGTGACCGAAACGCGCAGATAGGTGATCGCCCGTGCGAACGGGTCGATCAGGCCGCGCGAGCGCGCGCCGGCGCGATCGATATCGATGGTTGGCTTGGAGATTGCGGTCATCATTGCGTCTCTGCGCGGCGTGTCCGCGCCATTCCATGCCGAATATAGGAATTGCGGCCGACTATGGCCATAGCGTCCAGCAGACACGTTCCCATTGGCTTTTTGCCAATAGGGCGGACGGCAAACTGCGACGAAAACTAAAAGCGGCCGGTTATTGCTTCGGCTGTTGCGGCGCGGGCCAGGGCGAGGCGGCCGGCTGCTGCGCCGGTGCTGCCGCCGTCGATGCGGCCGGCGGCGGATTGGCAGCCGCGGCCGGCTTCGGAGCGGGTTTCTTGGCCGATACCTTTTTCTTGGCGACCGGCTTTTTCACCGGCTTGGGCGGGGGCGCTGCCGGCGACAACTCGACGACAACCGGATTGGGCTCCAGCTTCGTGTCGGTGCCGCTCACTGAAACGATTTCAAGGCTTTCCTGGTCCGGCATATAGCCGTTGAGCGCGAAGGTCACGGTGAGCGGCGCATTCGTGGGAAGCGCGAGTGCGCACGGCGTGCGGCAGGTCTGTCCGTTCGAGGTCTTCGCCTCGGCTCCAGGCGGCGTGGATTCGAACTGCACAGTGTCCAGAATCGGCGCCGGCTTGAGCGCGTCGATGCTCATCCACTCCGGAGTTGACGAACAAGCCGCGAGGCTTAGTCCCGCCACCACGATCGCTATGACTCGGTACATTGCGCTACTCGTCCCCAGGCTGTGGTTGGAAGGCCCCCGGACCCTGATCTAAGTTCCAGAATACGGACGCGAGTATGGCGGCGCAACGGGTAGGCGACCATTAACCTTACCGCATTAACCATATCGGCATACCGAACAGTCAAATGCGGGGCAAAACCGCCGCAATCGCATCGGGCAATTGTGAGAAGTGACCGATGATCGCGTCGGGCGCAAATTCGGCGACCGGCGGCTCGCTGTAGCCGAAATCGACCGCGATCACCGGGACTGCGGCCGCGCGAGCGGTCTTAATGTCGGTCACTGAATCGCCGATCATGATGGCGCTTTGTACGGCTCCGCCGGCGGCGGCGATCGTGCGGCGCAATACTTCCGGGTCGGGTTTCTGAATGCCGAAAGTATCCTGCCCGCAAATGGCCGTGAAGCGATCGGCGAGGCCGAGCTTCTGCAAAAGCAATCTCGACAGACGTTCCAGTTTGTTGGTGCACACGGCCAGACGATGACCAGCGGCGGAAAGACGATCGAGTGTTTCGACCAATCCCGGAAACGGTCGCGAGCGATCGGCAAGATGGACGGTGTAGTGCGCGATGTAATCGGCAAATAGCCGCTCGAGGTCGGCAGGAAGAAATGCCCGGCCGTCGGCTGCAACCCCACGTGCGATCATCACGCGCGCGCCGCCTCCGATCAGCGTGCGCGCGGTCTCGTATGGGACCGGCGGTATCCCTTCACGCACGAAAATCACATTGAGCGTGTCGATGAGATCGGGCGCGGTATCGACCAAGGTGCCGTCGAGGTCAAAAACGATGGTCGGGGCTGCCATCATGGATCGCTAGCCTCCGCTGCCGTGCGATGCAAGTCCCAAGAGGGCTCACACGGGCCGGCAGGTTGCGGCGATTTTCGGCTATCCAGACCACGCGAAGGGGGCTAGACAGACGACGGTTCTGTCCATTGAACGTACGTTCCATTTGTAACCGCAGTCGAAGCCGATGAACGCCGACGCCCAAAAACGCGCCGCTGCCGCTCGCGCCGTCGAATTTGTGCGTCCCGGCATGCGTCTGGGTTTAGGCACCGGCTCGACGGCGCGACATTTCGTCGAGCTCATCGGCGAACGCGTGCGCGCCGGTCTCGACATCGTCGCTGTGCCCACGTCGGAAGCCACCCGCGCCGATGCCGAGCGTTACGGCATTCCGCTGACGACGCTCGACCAAACGCCGTCCCTCGATCTGACTGTCGACGGCGCCGACGAGATCGACACCGGCTTGAATCTGATTAAGGGCGGCGGAGGCGCGCTGCTGCGGGAAAAGATCGTTGCCGCCGCCTCGGCGCGCATGATCGTCATCGCCGACGACTCGAAATGGGTGGAGGGTCTCGGCCAGTTTGCCTTGCCGATAGAAGTTGTACCGTTTGGCTTGACCGCCACCCGGCAGGCGGTTGAAAAGGCGATTGCGCCAGTTCGAGCCGGCGCAACGCTGGTCTTACGACAGAACAAGGATGGCCATCCTTTTGTCACGGATGGCGGGCACTGGATCCTCGACGCGGCATTAGGCCGAATTGACGATCCCAAAGCATTGGCGACTGCGCTTTCGAACGTGCCGGGGGTGATGGAACACGGCCTGTTTATCGATCTTGCGCAAATCGCCATTATTGGCGGGCGCGATGGCGTCAGACTTATCGAGCGGCGCTGATATAATGAACCGAACGGAGCTACGATGATGACTTTCTCGCAGACCACGCGCCGCGCCGCATGCGCGGCAATCATTGCCGTCGGGCTTTTATCGTCCGGTCCGGTTCTGGCGGCGCCGCCGACACCAGCGGCGATGCAGGCCGCCGGTGAAATCGCGAAATTGACCGGCGCAACGGCGGTATTTAGCCCGCTGATCGCTGGCGTGGTCGAGCAGTCGAAGCTTCTTTTTCTTCAGCAGGACCCGGGCCTCGCCAAGGATCTCAACGAGATCGCCGCCAAAATGCGCACCGACCTTGCGCCGCGCATGAGCGAACTCAATGATCAGGTGGCGAAAATCTATGCGGAGCGTTTTACCGAGCAGGAACTCCAGCAGCTACTTGCATTTTATCAGTCGCCCATCGGCAAGAAAATGGTCGCCGAGCAGTCGACGATCGTCAATTCCAGCCTCCACTACGCGCAAGACTGGGCGACCAAGCTCTCCGATGAAGTCACCGCCAAGATGCGTGACGAGCTGAAAAAGAGGGGCCACGCGCTTTGAGCGACACGGCCCGGGCGTATTGCACTATCGGGCACGGCCGCTGATGTCGGACCACGACGTCGATTTGTTTGTGATCGGAGCCGGCTCCGGTGGCGTGCGCGCGGCGCGAATTGCCGCTGCGCACGGCGCGCGCGTGATGATCGCCGAGGAATATCGCGTCGGCGGCACTTGTGTGATCCGCGGCTGCGTGCCGAAAAAACTTCTGGTTTATGCCTCGCGCTTTGCCGACGACTTCGAAGACGCCGCCGGCTATGGTTGGTCGGTTGCAGAGCCGCAATTTCATTGGCCTGCCCTGATCGCCAACAAGGACCGCGAGATCGATCGGCTTGAGGTTGCCTATGTTGGCACGCTGGAGCGCCACAAGGTTCAGCTTGTCAGGAGCCGCGCGGTGCTCGAGGACGCGCACACGGTGCGTCTTGCCAATGGCGCGCGGGTGCGCGCCGAAACCATTCTGGTCGCCACCGGCGCCGCGCCTTTCCATGGTGCGCACATCGCCGGGCTGGAACATGTGATTTCGTCGAACGAGGCATTTCATCTTCCGCAGTTGCCCGCGCGCATCCTCATCCAAGGTGGCGGCTACATCGCGGTCGAGTTTGCCGGCATTTTCAACGGCCTCGGCTCGGAGGTGACGCTGGTCTATCGCGGTGACAATATCTTGCGCGGATTCGATGACGACATACGCGCGCATTTGCATGGCGAGATGGTTCGCCGCGGCATCAAGATCGTCACCAGGCAGACGGTGAGCGCGATCGAGAAGGTCGACCGCGGTTACGACGTTGAATTGTCCGACAACGAGCAGGTCATGGCTGACCTGGTGATGTTCGCCACCGGGCGCAAGCCGAACGTGCACGGCATCGGTCTTGCCGAAGTAGGGGTCAAGCTCGGCGATACCGGCGGCATTGCCGTGGATGCCTATTCAAGGACGACCGTCGAGAACATCTACGCGGTCGGCGACGTGACCAACCGGATCAATCTCACCCCGGTTGCCATCCGCGAGGGCCATGCCTTTGCCGACACGGTCTATGGCGGCAAGCCGACCGAGGTCGACCACACAAACGTGCCGACGGCGGTGTTTTCCGAGCCAGAGGTCGGCGTCGTCGGCCTGACCGAAGCGCAAGCGCGGCACCGCTTGGCAAAGGTCGATATCTACAAGACCAGCTTCCGCCCGATGAAGATGACGCTCGCAGGTCGCGAGACCCGCATGTTCATGAAGCTGGTCGTTGACGGTACGACGCAGCAAGTCGTCGGCTGCCATATCGTGGGTCCCGACGCCGGCGACCTGATCCAGGTCATCGGAATTGCGGTGAAGATGCGGGCAACCAAGGCGGACTTCGACGCCACCATGGCGGTTCATCCGACGGCCGCCGAGGAACTCGTCACGATGCGGGAAAAAGCCGCAAGTTACGATCGCGCCGCCGCCGAATCGCCGTAAACCGGCGCACGGATTCGGGCTCCCACTCCGCTAACGGCGGTTTTCGAATATCTGGCGTCTTGCGGTGGCGCCGGTGTATAACCCCGGCAAATTTGGAGCGTTTTTGTCATGTCCGAGCGTTGGACGCCCGACAGTTGGCGCAAGCGGCCAATCCAGCAGGTGCCGGATTATCCGGACCCGCAGGCGCTTGCCGACGTTGAAAAACAGCTTTCGACTTTTCCGCCGCTGGTCTTTGCCGGAGAGGCGCGCAGCCTGAAGAGGTCGCTCGCGCGCGCGGCGAGCGGGCAGGCTTTCCTCCTGCAGGGCGGCGACTGCGCCGAAAGCTTTGCCGAGCACGGCGCAAACAACATCCGCGATTTCTTCCGCGTCTTTCTGCAGATGGCGATCGTGCTCACTTATGCGGGGGCGTTGCCGGTCGTGAAGGTCGGACGCATCGCCGGTCAGTTCGCCAAGCCGCGGTCGGCGCCGACCGAGAAGCGCGACGGCAAGGAACTCCCGAGCTACCGCGGCGACATCGTCAACGATATCGCCTTCACCGAAGAAGCGCGGCGTCCCGATCCGACCCGCCAGCTCGACGCTTATCGGCAATCGGCGGCGACGCTTAATCTGCTGCGCGCTTTCGCCAAAGGCGGCTACGCCAGCGTCGAAAACGTCCACCAGTGGATGCTGCAATCGGTTTCCGGCTCGCCGCAGTCGAAGGCTTACAGCGACCTCGCCAACCGCGTCTCGGGCGCGCTCGATTTCATGCGCGCATGCGGTTTGACCTTTGCCGTCGATTCCGCGCTCGGCACAACCGATTTCTATACCAGCCACGAGGCTCTGCTGCTTGGCTACGAGCAGGCCATGACCCGCATCGATTCGACGACCGGCGATTGGTACGCGACCTCCGGCCATATGCTCTGGGTCGGCGACCGCACCCGCCAGACCGACCATGCGCACCTCGAATACGCGCGCGGCATCAAAAACCCGATCGGTCTGAAGTGTGGGCCCTCGCTCAAGTCCGATGAATTGCTGCGTCTGGCTGACATGCTCAATCCGGAGAATGAGCCCGGCCGTCTGACCTTGATCGGTCGCTTCGGCGCGGAGAAAGTCGGCGATCATCTTCCGGCGCTCGTTCGCGCGATCAAGCGCGAAGGCAGGATCGTGCTGTGGTCGTGCGACCCGATGCACGGCAACACCATAACGTCGGCGAGCGGCTACAAGACGCGGCCCTTCGACCTGATCCTGAAGGAAGTGCGCTCGTTCTTCGAGGTGCACCAGGCCGAGGGCACCTATGCCGGCGGCGTGCATCTTGAAATGACCGGGCAGAACGTCACCGAGTGCACCGGCGGCGTGCGCAAGATTTCGGACGAGGATCTTAACGATCGCTACCACACCGCCTGTGACCCGCGGCTCAATGCGGAGCAGGCGATCGATCTTGCTTTCCTGCTGGCGGAATTGCTGCGGAAAGAGCGATCCGGGCGCGTCCAGCCCATGCCGGCGGTGGCAGGGCTCTAGGGCGCAAGGCGCATAGCCGATATTCGCGCGTGCGCGGCCCGATTGCCGTAGCCGAAGGCACACGATAGATCATGGCCATGAGCGCCCGTCCCACCGACAGACTGGCTATCGCCGTCGCACAGCTCAACCCGACGGTTGGCGACATTGCCGGAAACGCGGAGAAGGTGCGCAAGGCGCGCGCGCAGGCGGCCGCACAAGGCGCCGATTTGGTCGCCTTTCCCGAATTGTTCATCGCCGGCTATCCGCCCGAAGACCTGGTGCTTAAGCCGGCATTCCA
>Ga0134126_10005237_pt1 | contig 16208 bp, 18 predicted proteins | sample KB31752_FD_96881 | JGI IMG/M metagenome (GOLD analysis project Ga0134126, IMG submission 96881) | Terrestrial soil microbial communities with excess Nitrogen fertilizer from Kellogg Biological Station, Michigan, USA - KB3-175-2 | ecosystem: Environmental > Terrestrial > Soil > Unclassified ...
TCCTGGGAGCCCACGCGACCCGGCCCACACCGCTGGGAGCGCTCGCCGACTTCCAGCCGGTGGACTCCCGCGCCGAGCTGTTACGGGAGAATCAACAGCAGATGATCGACATCAACGCGGATGTCGATACGCGATCCCTGGGTGACGTCATGGGGGACGTGCGCAAGATCCTGGCGTCGGAGCCGGCTCCCGCCGGAGTCCGGGTCGTGATCGGAGGCCAGTATGCGAACCAGCAGGAGGCATTCGCCGCCCTCCTGGTGGTCCTGGGTCTCGCGACGCTCTCCGTGGTGGCCGTGATGGTGGTGCAGTTCGAGTCGTTCCTCGAGCCCCTCATCGTCCTGGCGGTGGCACCGGTCTCGTTCACGGGCGGCCTCGCGGCACTGCTGGTCACCGGGACCGACCTGAATGTCTCCTCGATGATGGGATTCATACTTCTGGTGGGGCTGATCGTGAAAAACGGCATCATCCTGCTCGACTTCACGAGGCTGCGCATGCGGCGGGATGGCCTGAATCTCGAAACCGCCCTCCGGGATGCCGCGCGCGTGCGCCTTCGTCCCATACTGATGACGACCCTCTGCACCCTCTTCGGTCTGCTTCCGCTGGCCCTGGGCCTCGGGGCGGGGAGCGAGTTGCAACGGCCATTGGCCCTCACCGTGATCGGGGGCCTCGCGCTTTCGACGCCGATCACGCTGTACGCCGTTCCCGCGCTGCTGGTCGCCATTCGCGGCGGGGGGGCGACGCTCTCGCGAGCCTAGACCTGCGCCCCGCCGTCCTCTAGGTTAGTCCGTACGACCAACTCTCTACGAGAGAGGCGAGTGTCTATGGTGCAACCGAAGAACGCCCATGGATATGTCCGGTTGACGGAGCCGCTGGTTCGCGACGGAGGGACGCTGCGTCCCGCGACGTGGACCGAGGCCCTCGATCGGGCGGCCGAGGGGTTCCGGCGGAATCTGAAACCCGGACCCAACCGGCTGGGCATCTTCAGCTGTTCCAAGTCCACCAACGAGATGAATTACCTCGCCGGGAAACTGGCGCGGGTGGCCTTCGGAACGCACAACATCGACAGCTGCAACCGAACGTGACACGCTCCTAGCGTCGTCGGTCTGGCGACGGTGTTCGGTGCGGGTGGGGGAACCACCTCGTACCAGGAGGTGGAAGAAGCCGAGGTCCTGTTCCTCTGGGGCGCGAATGCCCGGGAGAACCACCCGATCTTCTTCCATCACGTGCTCAAGGCGGTGCACCGGGGGGCTCGGCTCTATGCCGTGGACCCGCGGCGGACGACGTCCGCCCAATGGGCGGACCGCTGGCTGGGCCTCCACGTGGGCTCGGACATCGCCCTCGCCAATGCGATGGCACGCGTCATCATTCACGCCGGTCTCGCCGACGAACAGTTCATCAAGAACGCGACCACGGGATTCGAGGAGTACCGGAAGTGCGTCGAGGCGTATCCGCTCGAGCGTGCGGAGCAGCTGACGGGCGTCCCGGCCGCGGCCATGGAAGAAGCGGCGCTGACCTATGCGCGCGCCAGACGCGCGGTCATCTGCTGGACGCTGGGGATTACCGAGCACCACAATGCGGTCGACAATGTGTTCGCGCTCATCAATCTGTCACTGCTCACCGGGCACGTGGGCCGGTACGGTTCGGGCGTGAGCCCGCTCCGCGGCCAGAACAACGTGCAGGGGGGCGGCGACATGGGTGCCATCCCCAACAAGTTCGTCGGGTTCCAGGAGATCCGGGACGCCTCGATTCGGGGACGGTTCGAACAGGCGTGGGGTGTCACGCTCCAGCCGGATCACGGGTGGACCATCACGCAGATGTTCGAGGCCATGGACCATGGTGAGCTCACCGGGCTCTACGTCATCGGTGAGAACCCGGCCCAGTCGGAAGCCGATCAGCACCGCACGCAACGCCTGCTCGACGGACTCGATCACCTCGTGGTGCAGGACATCTTCCTGACCAAGACGGCGGAGATGGCCGATGTCGTGCTCCCCGCGGTCGCGACCTGGTGTGAAGGGGAAGGGACCGTTACCAACAGCGAGCGCCGGGTGCAGCGAGTGCGGCCGGCGCTGAGCCCGCCGGGCGATGCCCGGGACGAGCTGTGGATCCTGGCGCAGATCGCGAAGCGCATGGGATACGATTGGGGTGAACCCACCGCACAATCGGTGTGGGAAGAAGTGAGAACGCTGGCGCCCGAGATGTTCGGGGGGATGAGCTACGAGCGCCTGGAGGCGCTGGGTGGCATCCAGTGGCCCTGCCCGGACGAGTCTCATCCGGGCTCGCTCTTCCTGCATGAACGCCTGTGGGCCGAACCGCGCGGCGGACCCGCGGCGCCATTCGCCGTGGTGGAGCACGATCCGCCGGTCGAGGCACCCGACGCCGAGTATCCGTTCGTCCTGACAACAGGACGCCGCCTCGATTCGTACAACACCGGGGTGCAGACGATGGGGTACGCCTCGCCGCTGCGCCGGCCGGAGGCGCTCGACATGTCTCCCGAGGATGCGGCGGAGATGGGGCTCGCCGAGGGAGATTCGGTGACGATCGCTTCGCGGCGTGGGAGCGTGACGGCCCCCGTGCACGTAGAACCGGGACTCCGTCCGGGATTGGTCTTCATGACGTTGCATAACCAGGATGACGTGCGGGTGAACTTGCTCACCATCGACGCGACCGATCCACGGTCGGGAACCGCCGAGTTCAAGGCCTGCGCGGTGCGCGTGACGCCCGCCGCGACGGCGGCAGCCGTCGCGAGCCACTGAGGTCCAGTGGATCTTCATCTCCGCGATGCCACGCCGACCGAAGCAGAGCGGGCTGCCATCGATGGCGTCCTGGGCGCGCCGGCGTCCGGATGGGATGGTGGAGAGCGCGTGGCGGGCCGCGACGGTCACCTGGCCATCGGCGGGCATGAGGCCCGCGCCCGCCGCCACCTGCTGCTTCCCGCCCTGCACGCAGTTCAATCCCGAACCGGTTGGCTCTCCGAAGGGGCTCTCAACTACCTGAGCGCGCGCCTGACCGTGCCGCTGGCCGAGATCTGGGGCGTGGTGACGTTCTACGCGCTCCTGCCGACGCATCCCCGTCCACCGCGGGTGCTCCATGTCTGCGACGACATCGCCTGCCGCATGCGGGGAGCCAACGGGATCTGCGAGCGGCTGGAGCATGACGTCGGCCAGCCCGTGACGGAGGCCGGTCATGGAGAGACTTCCGAGGCCAGGGACCCCGGCGAGCACGGCTGGTTGCGGAGTCCCTGCCTGGGATTGTGCGACCAGGCTCCGGCGGCCCTGCTCACCGTCGCGGACGAAAAGCCGATCGAGCGTCTCCTCGGGAACGTGACGCCGACCGGCGCCGTGGTCGCACTCCGTGGCGTGATCCCCGATGAGCTGCGTGCCAGGCTTCCCCAGAAGGGGACGCCCGGTCTCACCTTGCTCGCTCGGGTGGGCGTCGTAGATCCCGCCAGTCTTCGCGCGTATCAGGGTGCCGGCGGGTACCGGGCGCTGGCAAAAGCGTTCGAGCTCAAGCCCGAGGGCGTGATCAACGAGATGATCGCGTCCAAGCTCATGGGGCGCGGCGGCGCGGCGTTTCCGACCGGCCGGAAGTGGGACGCGGTGGCCAAGCAGGGGGCCCGGCCGCACTACGTGATCTGCAACGCGGACGAATCGGAGCCGGGCACGTTCAAAGACCGGGTCCTGATGGAAGAAGATCCGTTCGCGATCGTCGAGGCCGTCACGATCGCCGGGTATGCGGTGGGCGCGGCACAGGGCTACATCTACATCCGGGGCGAGTACCCACTCGCCATTCGCCGCGTGCAAGGGGCGATCGATCAGGCACGTCAGGCGGGGCTGCTCGGTCAATCGGTGATGGGGAAGGGGTTCGCGTTCGACGTCGAGATCAGGAAGGGCGCGGGCGCCTATATCTGCGGGGAAGAGACCGCGATCTTCAACTCCATCGAGGGGTACCGCGGCGAGCCGCGCAACAAGCCGCCCTTCCCGGTGGCCGTGGGGTTGTTTCGCAAGCCCACACTCGTCAACAACGTCGAGACGCTGGCCAACGTCCCCGCGATCGTTCTCGAAGGCGGCGCGGCGTTCGCGAAGGTTGGGACCCCGGACTCGACCGGTCCCAAGCTCTTCTGCGTTTCCGGAGCACTCAAGAACCCCGGCGTCTATGAGGTGCCCTTCGGCACCACGTTGCACCAGCTCATGGCCCTCGCGGGCGGGTCCATGGAAGGCCGGCCCCTGCAGGCGATTCTCCTGGGCGGTGCCGCCGGGATGTTCGTCCCCGGGAACACTCCCGACATCCCCCTGACCTTCGAAGGCGCGCGTGCGGCCGGCGTCACCCTCGGCTCCGGCGTCGTGATGGCGTTCGATGATCAGGTCGACATGAAGGACACGCTCCTGCGCATCGCCGCGTTCTTCCGTGACGAGTCGTGCGGGCAGTGCGTCCCCTGCCGGGTGGGCACCGTGCGCCAGGAAGAGGCGCTGCACCGCCTCGTGGCGAACAAGCCGCTCGGCTCCGCGGCTCAGGAGCTCGTCTTGCTGGAGGAGATCGGGGCGGGGATGAAGGACGCATCCATCTGTGGGCTGGGACAGACGGCTTACAGCGCGGTGGAATCGGCGGTGAAGCGCCTGAAGGTATTCCAATGACCGCCACCCACGCAGGGCCCCTCATTCCGCTGGGCGGACCACGCCGCGACGTCGAGCTGACCATCGACGGGAAAGCGGTAACGGTGCCGGAAGGCACCACCATCCTCGATGCCTGCGCCCGGCTCGACCAGACCCTGCCGACGCTGTGCTACCTCGAGACCCTGCATCCGGTGAACGCATGCCGGGTGTGCGTAGTGGAGGTTGAGGGCTCGCGCGTGCTGGTCCCGGCGTGCTCGCGCGCGGTCGAGGCCGGCATGAAGGTGCGGACCAACACGACGCGCGTGAAGCACAGCCGCAAGATGGTCCTCGAGTTCCTCGCCTCGTCCGTGGATCTGTCCACCACCCCGCATGTATCGGACTGGCTCTCCGAATACGGTGCCCGGCCCGACCGGTATGGTCCTCCCGACCACCCCGGCGCAGATGGTGACCGTGACTCCCGTTCTCCGGGGCATCACGAGCCCCCGCGGAACGGTGTCGCGGCCACCGTCGCACAGCCGATGAAGGTCGACAACGATCTCTACGTCCGCGACTACGCGAAGTGCATCCTCTGCTACAAGTGCGTCGAAGCGTGCGGCGTGGACTATCAGAACACCTTCGCGATCGCCGTCGCGGGGCGGGGCTTCGACGCGCGTATCTCGACGGAGTTCGCCGTGGAGCTGCCGGAATCAGCGTGCGTCTACTGCGGCAACTGCATCGCCGTATGCCCCACCGGTGCGCTGATGTTCAAGACCGAGCGCGATCACCGGGATGCGGGCACCTGGGACGAAAGCCGTCAGCACGTAACCGAGACCATCTGCCCCTACTGCGGCGTCGGCTGCACGCTGGAGCTCCACGTCCAGGACAACGAGATCGTCCGGGTCACGTCTCCCCTCGACCATTCGATCACCCGGGGCAACCTCTGCATCAAGGGCCGCTTCGGTTGGCGGTACGTGCAGAACCGCCGTGACTGACCGCATCCCGCCGGCCCTTTCCGCGGAGCACCCGCTGTTCGGCCTCGGCTACACGGAGCCGGTGCGAGAGCGGGAGTACACCAGGCTCGAGGGCGGGCAGCGGAGTGAGAAAGCCCCGGTCGCGGAAGAAGTCCCCATTGCCTTCATCTATAACGGCCGCCCCCATGTGGTCATGATGGGGACTCCCGCGGACCTCGAAGACTTCGCCGTCGGGTTCTCGCTGACGGAGGAGATCGTCCCACAGGTGTCCGACCTGTCCCGCATCGAGGTCGTTCGTCACGCGCAGGGGATCGAGTTGCAGCTCACGATCCCCGAGGATGCGGGGAAGCGCCTCGAGTCCCGCGGCCGGCAACTGGTGGGGCAGACGGGGTGCGGCCTGTGCGGCGTCGAGACGGTCGCCGAAGCCCTGCGACCGCCGCGCGAGCTACCCGTAGGGCGGCCGCCCGTCCCGCGGCACGCGCTCTGGCGTGCCGAGGAGATCCTGCCTGAGCTGCAGCAGTGGAATCGGGAGACCGGGGCGCTGCACGCGGCGGCGTGGGTGAGCGATGCGGGAGCCCCCGAAGTGGTGCGCGAGGATGTCGGCCGGCACAACGCGCTGGACAAAGTGATCGGTGCGCTGGCGCGCAGCGGCCGCCGTGCCGATGAGGGATTCCTGCTGGTGACGAGCCGGGCGAGTTACGAAATGGTCCAGAAGGCGACGGTAGCGGGGGCGAGGATGCTGGCGGCGGTGTCCCGGCCGACGGGACTGGCGGTTCGCCTGGCGGAGGCGAGCGGCCTGACGCTGGTAGCACTGCTTCGGGGCCGGACGGCCAACGTGTACGCCCACCCCGAGGGACTTACCGGCCCGGATTAGTCCCCGTCAGCTGCTTCATGCGTTCCTTCCGGTCCTCCTCCGCCTGCTTCCGCTGATCGCTGCGCCAATCCTTGTAATCCTTGAAGTGCGGCTTTGTGAAGATCTTCTTGACCCGGTCGTCGAAATGGTCGTCTTCCTTGGCCAGCCGGTCGCCAAGATGCCGCAACATGGGGAAGTAGGCGCGCGCGGACTCGCGGTCTCCCGACTGCCAGAGCTGGTCGATGTGCTGACGCACGGCGGTCGCCGTGTCGCGCAAGGCCTTGGTCGCCACCATGAACGAATCGTAGGCCACCCGGTAGGCTTTCCCTTCGGCGGTATCCAGCTCGAACCGGTCGATCACGAAGTCCGGGATGGCGGGTCCCGCCAGATCTTCGGGCGAGGGAAGGGGATCCATGATGGTCGTCGGACGGGGCGTGTCTCCCATTCCCGACCGCCCGGTCCCATTCCCCACGCCACCCGTGCCGTACGGAGACTGGGCGACTGCCGGGGCCGAGAGCAACAGCATGAACGCGATGATCCGCCGCATGGAATCCTCCTCTCGCTAATCTACACCGCTCACCCCTGGAGGGTGGTCAACCGCAGGGTGCGGGTCCCCGTAAGTGTGGTGTGACCGCCAGGGCCCGAGGGGTGATGCCGGATCCGAGTCCGGAAGATGAAAGGGCGATCGTTGCGCGGGCTCGGACTGGAGACCGCGAAGCGTTCGGCTCGCTCGTGGACCTCTATCAGGACGCCGTACGCCGGGTGACCAGGGCGGTCCTGCACGACGCCGAAGAGGCGGACGATGCGGCGCAGGACGCGTTCCTGTCGGCCCTGACCAAGCTCGCGCAGTATGACCCGGGACGGCCCTTTCGGCCCTGGCTCATGCGCATCGCGGCGAACGTGGCCATCGACCGGAAGCGCCGCCGGCAAGTGCGTCGGGGCCAACCCCTGGCGCCCGAAGCGCAGTCGCACGAACCGTCTCCGCAGCTGCACGCGGAACGGACCGCCCTCCGGGAGAAGCTCGAGGAAGCGATGAGGCATTTGCCGGAGCGGTACCGCGTGGCGCTGGTTCTGTACGACGTAGAAGGCTATTCGCATCCGGAGATCGCCGAGATTCTCGGCATCCCGGTCGGCACGGTGCGGTCCGCGGTATTTCATGCCCGGCGGACGCTACGTCCCCTGTTGGAGGGGTGGAGGGAGGGGGGTTCATGATTCTCGAGTTCGATTCGCACGATGCTCCGACAGATCCCAAGGTCAAGGCTGCGCTCGAGTGGATGCTGCCGGTGACCGGGCGAGAGGAATTCCGCGCCCAGGTGATTGCCCGGGCCCAGGACCTGCGAGTGCGTCCCCTCAGCACCCTGGATCGCTGGGCGCGCCCGGCGCTCGCGGCCGCCGCCACGATCGCGCTGGCGGCGTGGGTGGCCGGCGGTCTGCTCGAGCCCGCGTCCACGGACACCCTCTCGCTGGACGGCGCCATGGTGAGCTCGGCCACCGGGAGCCCGCCCTCGGCCTTCATTGCCTCCCCGCGCCCACCTGACGCCGACGCCATCGCCGGGCTGGTGACGCCATGACCGGACTCCCGGTGCAGAGCGGCCGCGGTTCACGTGGCTGGGTCCTGGCGGCCTTCCTCGTCACGTTCCTGGCGGGTGCGGCAGTCGATCACGGCGTGATTGTCTGGAGACACCGCCACGATCCGATCATGTTCCGGCGCCCCATCGGTCGTCCTGACATGGTGTCCGGACTCACGAGGGAACTCGATCTCTCGCCGGTCCAACAGGACTCGGCCCGGGCGATTTTCGCGCGCCATCGCTGCGACCTGCGGGGCATCTGGCAGGCGGCGCACCCGAGGTTCGATTCTTTGCGGGTTCGTGTGGACTCGGAGCTCTCGGCGGTCCTCAATCCCGATCAGCGCGCCAAGTTTCTGCGGCTTGCCGGTCGCCATGATCACCGGCCGCCGCCTCCAATGGCCGCCGACTCGGGGTGTGCCGGCTCCTGACGGGCACACCCTCCCGAACTGGTGGTCCTTCGGCGACGTTGTAGTCGGGAATGGGCCACTTCGGGAGCTGACATGGATGTGTTCGTCACCGGTGCCAGTGGGTACGTAGGAGGCGCAGCGGCTCGCGCCCTGCGGCGCGCCGGTCATCGGGTCTTCGGGTTGGTGCGGGGGGACCTGAAGGCGCGCGCCCTCGAATCCCATGAAATCATCCCCGTCATCGGTGATCTCGCCGATCCCACTACCTACACAAGCGCCGCGGCGCGTTGCGCCGTGGTCGTCCACGCCGCCTTCGACGACAAGTCCCGGGGCATCCCGAAAGACCGCGCGGCTGTGGAGGGCCTGCTCGAGGCCACTCGTCGGGGAGGGGGCGCGCAGGCCCGGACCTTCATCTACACCAGCGGCGTGTGGGTCCACGGGGACACGCGTGGCGCAGTCGTGGACGAGACCTCTCCACTCGATCCCCTCCCGTTGGTTTCCTGGCGGCCGCCCCATGAGACGCTCGTCCTCGAAGCCCAGGGAGTATGTGGCATCGTCCTGCGCCCGGGGTGCGTCTACGGCGGTTTGGGAGGGATGCCCGGTCAATGGTTCGCCTCCGCGGCGGAAGGTCTGCCACCCGAGATCGTGGGCGACGGGGCGAACCGCTGGGCCCTTGTGCACATCGAGGACCTTGGCGAAGCCTATCGCCTGGCTGCCGAAAGCGGGCTGGCTCGGGAAGTGTTCGACGTGGTAGAGCGCTCCGCCGAAACTGTCCGTGAGATGGCGGTGGCCGCAGCTCGCGCGGCGGGGTTGAGCGGCGAGATCCGTTCGCGGCCGCTCATCGATGCGCGGAAGTCGTTGGGGCCCTATGCGGACGCGCTCGCGGCGGACCAACGGATTGACGGCAGCAAGGCCGAGCGGCTGTTGGGGTGGCGTCCCCGGCATCGTGGTTTCGTGGCCGAAGCGGATGCCTTCTATGCAGCCTGGAGGGCCGCCCGATGAAAGCGGTCAGAATCGAGACGCATGGTGGACCTGAGGTGCTGCGGCTGGTCGAGCTTCCCACGCCGAAACCGGGACCTGGGCAGGTACTGGTGGGCATCGAGGCGGTTGGCCTGAACTTCATCGATACCTACCAGCGCAGCGGGTTGTATCAGCTCGCGCTCCCCGCGGTACTGGGGCAGGAGGGGGCGGGCCGCGTGGTCAGCCTCGGCGCCGATGTGAAGACGCTCAAGGTGGGCGACCGTGTGGCATTCGCCCACGTCATGGGGGCGTACGCCGACAGTGTCGTCATTGCAGCGGACCGCCTGGTGCCGGTGCCCGATGGGGTCACCAGCCAGATCGCTGCGGCCGTGTTGCTCCAAGGGATGACCGTGCAATACCTGGTCACCGACACATTCGGATTGAAGCCGGGCCACACCTGCCTGATCCATGCTGCGGCCGGGGGCGTCGGCTTGCTTCTGATCCAAGTCGCCAAGCTCAAGGGCGCGACTGTCATCGGCACTGTCTCGACGCCTGAGAAGGCCGAGCTGGCCCGGGGCGCCGGTGCCGACCATGTGATCAACTACAGCAAGGAGGACTTTGAGCCGGCGGTGAGGCACCTGACGGGCGGGCGCGGGGTGCAGGTTGTCTACGATTCGGTTGGTAAGACGACGTTTGCGAAGAGCTTGAACGTTCTGGCGCCTCGCGGGATGCTGGTGACCTTCGGCCAGTCGAGTGGCGCCGTCCCCCCGTTTGATCCTTTACTGCTCAGCCAGCGGGGCTCGCTCTTTCTTACCCGACCCGTGCTCGGCCACTACATCGCGACGCGAGATGACCTGCTGGCGAGGGCGAACGAAACGCTCGGGTGGGTCGCCGGCGGACGGCTGAAGGTGCGGATCGATTCCGAGTATCCGCTGGCGGCCGTGGCGGATGCACACCGGAGGCTCGAGTCGCGGCAGTCGGCAGGGAAAATACTTCTGATCCCGTAAGCCGATCCCCTAGCGCGAATGACGTTCGCTCCTACATTGGGGGGCCGTGGATACCAATCGGGAACGCCGCCGCAGCCAAAATGACCGCCGCGTCTTCGACCGCCGGCGGAAGCTGGACCGCCGTTCGGGGGGCCATGCGCGCCACTCAATCGGGACGACGGTAGAGTCCGCCCGCGAGCACATCCGCAACGCGATTCAGATTTTCAAACGAATCGGACACGGGGAGGCGCCGGCGGAGTGGACCTCCGATGCCGACGCCGCCATCAACCGCCTGACCCGCGCCCTCGCCGATCTGGACGCCGGCCGGATCTAGCCGCCGGCGTTACTTCGCCGCGGCGAACCGCCGCGCGACCTCAGGCCAATTCACGACGTTCCACCACGCCCCGATGTAATCGGGCCGGCGGTTCTGGTATTTCAGGTAGTAAGCGTGCTCCCACACATCGAGGCCCAGGATCGGCGTCTTGCCGTCCATCACCGGGCTGTCCTGATTCGCGCTGCTCGAGATCTCGACCTTCCCGCCGGCCGCGGTGAGCCAGGCCCACCCGCTGCCGAAGCGCGTCGTGCCGGCCGCCGCGAACGCTTCCTTGAACTTCGCGAAGTCTCCGAACGCCTTCTTGATGGCGTCCGCGAGAGCGCCGGTGGGCTCACCGCCGGCCTTCGGGGCCATCACCGTCCAGAACAGCGAGTGATTGTGGTGCCCGCCCGCGTTGTTGCGGACGGCGGTGCGGATATCGTCAGGAACCGAGGCAATGCCCTTCAGCAGGTCGTCGAGGCTCTTGTTGTGGAGCTCGGGGTGCTTGTCGAGGGCGGCGTTCAGGTTGTTGACGTACGCCTGATGATGCTTGCCGTGGTGGATCTGCATGGTCTGCGCGTCGATATGGGGTTCGAGCGCGGCGAAGTCGTAGGGAAGGGCGGGCAACGTGTGGGGCATACGAGTCGTCACTCCAAAGTGGGGTCGAGCGGATCGGGTTGACTGAGAAAGGTAACACCCCCCGGTTGCCCCCGGTTCCGGGACCCACGAGTTTCCAGCATGGCCGACGCGAAGCCCAGGATTGGAGCACCCGCACCCGAGTTTACCCTGTCGTCCACCGCCGGACGCGACGTTTCTCTCGGCGAGTTCCGGGGGAAGAAAAACGTGCTGCTCGCGTTTTTCCCCTTGGCGTTCACCAGCACCTGCACGGCCGAGATGTGCGCGTTCACCGATGACTTCGAAAAGTTCGCGTCGGCCGGCACGGTGGTACTTCCCATCAGCATCGATTCCGTGCCGACGCTCAAGGAATACAAGGCGAAGTACGCGATGAAGGTGGACCTGCTCTCGGATTTCAGACGAGAGGTGTCCCGCCGCTACGATGTGCTCATCGAGGAGAAGTTCTTTTCCAAGCGGGCCTACTTCCTGATCGATCGCGCGGGCGTCCTCCGCTGGACGCACACGGAAGCCGAGCTGGGACACCGACGGGAGGACACCGAGCTCCTGGCGCAGATCGCCGCTCTGGGCTGACCGTCCTCAGTTGGGGAGGGGAATCAGGGCGGGCGTGGTCTTGAGAGGAACGGGGACGGCGAGTCCCAGCTGGCCCGAGGTGCCTTCACCCCAGCAATAGATGTGGCCGCTGGCCGTCATCGCGCAGACATGAGAGGCGCCGGCCGCGATGGCGGTGAAGTGTTGACCGCCTTGCACCAGCGTCGGGGTCGATCGATCGGTCTGTGTGCTGTCGCCCACCTGTCCGTTGTCGTTCGCACCCCAGCAGTAGGCCGATCCGCTGGTCGCCAATCCGCACGTGAAATCACTCCCCAGCGTCAGGACCGTGAACGACGGGCCCGACACCATCACCGGAGCGACCAGCGCACTATCCGGCGCCCCGGTGCCGGATTCTCCCCGCTGGTTGGATCCCCAGCAGTACGCGACCCCTGAGCTCAGTCCGCAGGTGTGATTACCTCCAGCCGCCAGGAGGTCGAACACCATCGACGTGCGCACCGAGTCGGGTTCCGTCTGCCCGGTCGTGGAAGAATCACCCAGCTGCCCGAGTGCATTCGCGCCCCAGCACAGGACCGCTCCGGTGCTGGTCTGCGCGCAGGTGTGTGAGGCGCCGGCCACGATGGCCGTGACGGCACGCCCTTCGGCTGTGAGCGTCGGGACGTTCCGGCTGGTGGTGTCGCCCACGCCGAGCTCGCCCGAGCTGTTGCGACCCCAGCACTCGGCCACGTGTGTAGCCGTCAGCGCGCACGTATGATCTCCGCCGGCGGTCACCCCGACGAAATCAAATGGGGCCGTCGCCGTCGCGGGGAATGAAGTCCCGCCGGTCGTGCCAAATCCCAGCTGACCGAAGGTATTGTCACCCCAGCAGCGCATCTCGAAGTCCGTGCCGGAGCCTCACGTGTGCGTGTCTCCCGCGGCGATCGTTTGAAACACGGCGCCTGACGCGATGGCCGTCGGGGCGGGCCGTTCCAGCACCTGCGGCTGGACGCCGAGTTGTCCTCCGTGGTCGGCGCCCCAGCAGTACACGCGGTGATTGGTGCCGATCGCGCAGCTGTGGGTCCCGCCCGACGCGATGCTCTGGTAAACGGTGCGCACGACGCGGATGCGGGTGGAATCCTTCAGGCCCGCCGTGCTCACCCGGACCATCGTGGTCCCGGAGTCGACGGCGATGGCGCGCCCGTTCGGGTCGATCGTGACCACGTTCGAGTCATCCACAGACCACGTGACCGTCGTCACCAACGGCTGGCCCGCACTGTCCTTCACCGTGGCCAGCATCTGCAGGGTATCGTCCGCGAACAGGTTTGCGGAGTCAGGGCGGAGGGTCAGCGTCTTCGGTGCGTCAGTCGGAGTCGTGCCGCCGGTCGGCGGAGGCGGCGTGAACGGCGAGTCGCAAGCCGCGAGGATGACCAGGAGGACGATCGGGGACGGTCGCACAGGTGCAGGGATATACCCCGCCGGCCTTGAGGGTGCCAACTGGCGCGAGGCCTGAGGCGGTCACTAGTTTCTTTCAATGTCCGCCGTCGCTCTCCGCGGAGTGACCAAGACCCTCGACTCCGCTTCTGCCCCCATCCTGGATCAGGTGTCGCTCGAGATCGCCGATGGGGAGTTTCTGACTCTTCTCGGACCCTCGGGCGGCGGCAAGACGACACTGCTCCGCTGCGTCGCGGGGCTCGAGCAGCCCACCGCCGGCGACGTGGTGATCGGCGATCAAGTCGTGACCCGGTCACCTCCGGCGGCGCGGGACGTCGCGATGGTGTTCCAGGCGCAGGCGCTGTACCCCCATCTGACGGTCCGCGGGAATCTCGCGTTCCCCCTGGAAGTGCGGGGGGCCGGCCGCGCACTCATCTCGCGAAAAGTGCTGGCGCTGGCCGAGAATCTCGGACTCGAGCGCATGCTGGACCGGCGGCCCGCGAGCCTCTCCGGCGGTGAGCAGCAGCGCGTGGCCCTGGCGCGGGCGCTGGTCCGCGATCCGAAGGTCCTCCTGCTCGACGAACCGCTGGCGCATCTCGACCCGGTGTCACGGGCGGATCTCGCCGCGGCCATCGCCCGGTGGCACACCGAGCGTCCGGTGACGACGCTGCACGTGACCCAGGACCTGACCGAGGCCTTCACGCTGGCGCGGCGTGTGGCCGTGCTCGATGGCGGCCGAATCCGGCAGACGGGCACGCCCCGCGACGTCTACCTGGCTCCCGCCGACACCCAGGTGGCCCGGATGATGGGCCGGCCGGGGATGAACGTGCTGGGCGGTACCGCCCACCACCTCAAGGCGGGGACCGAAGTCCAGTGCGGGCCGCTGCTCATCCCGGTCCCCCTCCGGGAATACGAGGGCCAGATCACGATCGGTGTCCGTCCTGAGAACGTTTCGATCGGGCCCCCCGGGCGCGGGATGGGCGATGCGACGGCGCGGCTGATCGAGCCATCGGGGCCCGACACCCTGCTGCATCTCGACACCGGCGAAGGCGTGATCGTCGCCCGGATTCCGGGTTTCCTGGACGTGACGCCCGGGACGCCGGTGGGCGTGACGTTCGACGTCACGCAGCTCCACTTCTTCGACTCGTCCGGCAAGCGACTCTCATGACGCGCATCACGCTGTTCCGCTGGGCAGCGGGGTGCGCCGCGGTGCTGTCCGTCGCGTCGGCGTACCTGGCCACGGCGGGTTCCCGTCGCCTGGCCGAGCGGCGGTATGCGGAGCGGACGGCGGCGAGCGCGGCCGCGTACCTCGCCCGGGTGTCCACGCCGAAGGGCGTGCAGCCCGTCCCGCTCGATCCCGCGGCCTTTCTCAGGAGAGTCCGGGTCCTCGCCACGCTCCCTGACTGGTCCCCGGACGTCGAGGTGTACTTCGGCACCGCGCCGCTGGTACATGCCACCGAGCCCTCGCTCCCGCTCTCCACGATCGCCTCCCTGGCAGGCCAAGACTCACCAGAATGGTTTTCGGGTGGGGCCTACGCGCCGATCCCCGGACCCACGCCGGGGCGGGTGGTCGGCGTGGTTCGCGTGCGCCCGCACCTCCCGGGTGATGCGACCGCACCGTGGCTGCTGGGGCTTCTGGGGCTCACGGCATTGCTCGGCGCCGTCGCCGCGACGCAGCTTCGGCGGCGCCGCTGGGCCCGCTGGCTCGGTGCCTACGCGCTGAGCGCCCTCGCGTTCGGTGGCGTCGCGGCGAGTGCCGCCCACGCGGCCCTGAGGACGTCTACCATCCAATGGCTGCAGGAAACGGCGGTTCTGATCGAGGACGCGGGAAGCCGGTTGCAGCACACGCCCACGTCGGCGCTGGCGGAGACGTTCAAAGCGATGGCCGCCGACGGGACGCTGACTCCGGACACGTCTTCCGATCCGGTGCTCGAGCGCGCCTTGGCCGGCACCCGTCCGGGATCGCCGCTGCCGATCTGGTTGGGGGGCGGGCGTTGGCTCTCGCTCCAACCGCCCCCGGAAGACTGGGTGGTGACGGCACGTCACGCGGTGGCGGGCACCGCCGCGCTGGCGGGCACGATCCTGCTCATCGCGCTCTCCTGGGGTGCGGGCGATCGTGCCCATCCCGGACGGATCGAGGAGACGCTTTCGGCGTGGATGTTCCTCGCTCCCGCAGGCGCCCATCTCGCCGCGCTGACCATCGCGCCACTCGGCGTCCTCCTCTGGGTGGCGATGCATCACTGGGACCTGACCACTGGCGGGGGGGCGTTCGTCGGGCTCGCCAATGTCGCTGACGTGCTCTCCCATGCGGACACGTGGAGCGCGCTGGGACGCACGGCCCTCTTCGCCTTGCACGCGCCGGTGGTCACTGCCATCGCGCTGTTCCTCGCGCTGATGGCCCGTCGAGCGCCGACCCCATTGGTCCGGGTGCTGCTGGTGGTGCCTCCGTTCGCGTCCGTCGCCGCGGCCGGACTCATCTGGAAGAACGGCCTCGCGGCGTGGGGACTCTTCTCGGACCCCTGGTCCGCACTCTGGACGCTCGTGGTGATCGCCGCGGTGCTGCAGATCGGGTATCAGGTGCCGGCGTTCCTCGCGGGCCTCGACCGCATTCCGGGCGTGCTCTGGGACGCCGCCGTGCTCGACGGCGCCAGTGCGTGGACCCGGTTCCGCCGAATTACCGAACCGCTCCTCCGGCCCGTGACCTTCAGCATCCTGCTGACCGGAATCGTGGTGGCGGTGCAGGGATTCACGCTCGCGTTCGTCACCGGTCCCAACGCCCCCGATCTGGCCGCCCTTCACCTCTATCAGCTCGGCTGGCGACAGGGACGTCTCGATCTCGCCGCGGCACTCGCGGTCCTCCTGGCGGTCGGGCTCGCGGTCTTCGCGGCCCTTCAGGTCCGCATCTGGGGCCGGGGGGTGATCGATGAGACGTAACTGGGGCACCTGGGGCGCTACCCTGGTGGCGGGCTTCA